>Ga0210057_1002503_pt1 | contig 26218 bp, 29 predicted proteins | sample CryGeyCG2114_010_2_FD_183968 | JGI IMG/M metagenome (GOLD analysis project Ga0210057, IMG submission 183968) | Groundwater microbial communities from aquifer - Crystal Geyser CG10_big_fil_rev_8/21/14_0.10 (SPAdes) (version 2) | ecosystem: Environmental > Aquatic > Deep subsurface > Groundwater ...
TTAATTTTTAAAATTATGCGCTAATTATCTCATCCAGAATTCAAATCGTAAAATATTTAAAAGAACATTTTAAAACTAATATTAAACAATATTTTTTTAAAAAACTTCGCTTAACGCAACACTAGTGATGTTGAGTAAAATAAATAAATATATATTTTGGCTTTTGGTTATAATTTTTGCTATTACTTTTTTTACCAAAAATAATTACCGAAACACGGACAAGATCGCGCCTGAAGTTTTATCAGAACCGATTCAAACCAAGGTGATTGGCAATGATATTATTAAATTTACCAGAGACGATTATAAATATGAATTAACCCCGCTCTTTGATTACGAAATAAACGGCCTTATAGCCCACAAAATGGACTATACCTGGTTTAGCATCCACAAAAGAGACAGCGTCTTTCCCTTGGACCTGTGCCTGATTTGGGGCGGCAATGTCGGCGATGGAGTTTACCGGGACAAGTCTATCCATTTTTCCCAAGACTTTCGCTTTTGTATGGTCAATTGGACCAAAGATGTCGGCTTTAACTTGAGCCAGATATCCAACAATCACTTGGTCATCAATGACGAAGAGCTGGAAAAAAAACTGGAGCTTTTGTCGGCCGGCGACCAAATAAAAATCAAAGGGCAATTGGTAAATATTGTTGCTACCAACCTGGGCCAGCCCGGCCAATATGACCCTGAATATTTTGAATGGAAGTCTAGCGCCAATAGAACTGACAGCAGCGCCGGAGCTTGCGAAACAATTTATGTTGATGACATTGAAATCTTGCAAAAAGGCAATCCAATTTCGTTTTATCTGAACAAATACAGCTTGTACGGAATAATCATTTTAATTATTTTAAATATTCTGGCGGGGTTGATAAACATGATAAAGGCGACAAGAAGAATAAATTAATATAAAAATTGTAATTTTATTTTATGCTAAAAACTAAATCACCAAAAAATTATTATCTGGCCACCGCAGTCATGGTCGGCTATATCATCGGCGTCGGCATGTTCGGCCTGCCCTGGCTGGTATCCCGGGCCGGTATTATAACCTTTGGATTTTTTATTATTTCTCTGGGCTTGGTCCAATACCTGCTTCACTTGATTTACGCCAATATTATCCTGGCCACCAAAACCTACCACCGCCTGCCGGGCTATGCCGGAGTTTATTTGGGGAAAAAAGGAAAAGGCCTGGTTTTTGTCGCCAAGCTGCTGGGAAACTACAGCGCCTTATTGGCCTATATCATTATTACCGGAATTTTTTTAAACCAATTGCTTGGCCCCTATTTCGGCGGCAGTGAATTTTTATACGCCAGCGCTTTGTTTCTGCTTGAAGCCGTTATCACTTATTTTGGCATTCAGGCAATCGCTAAAGCCGAACTGGTGATGACTGGATCCTTGCTCTTGGTTGTCGGCCTGATAGCCTGGCAAGGGCGGCATTTCATAGAAGCCGGAAATTATATTACTTTGGACTGGAAATATTTTCTTCTGCCTTACGGCGCCACCTTGTTCGCCTTGGACGGCGGCGGCTCTTTGCCGATAGTGGCCAAACTGCTGGGCCGCCAAGCCAGAGCCATGAAAAGCGTAATCCGCTTAAGCGCTTTATTGTCAGTAGCCACAATCACGGTCTTCACTTTGGTGATTGTCGGCATCTCCGGCGCCCAAACTTCGCCGGACGCCTTGGCCGGAGTAAAGCTGATTTTAAACGACGGAGTAATTTTCTTTTCCCTGATCTTCGGGGTTCTGACCATGGTGACTTCTTTTTTAGGCGTAGCTGAAGCTATCAGGGAAACCTTGTGGTGGGATTTTAAATTGCATAAAAATCTGGCCTGGGCTCTGGCGATTTTTATTCCCTATATAATGTATTTGTTAAATATAAAAAATTTAATCTGGATTATCAGCTTTGCCGGAGCTGTGGCCGGCGGTTTGTCCGCCATAATTTTGATTATGATATTCAAAAAACTGCGTCCGCAAAAATTATTTTTGTTCAAGCGCCGGCTGCCGGATATGATTACTTCCTTGCTAATTTTACTGTTCGGTTGCGGGATAATCTATGAAATTTATTATTTACTGATAAAGTAATCTTATGAAAGTAGCCATAATATCCGATATTCACGACAATCTGGTTAACCTGGAGAAATGCTTAAATTGGTGCCAAGAAAATAAAGTAAAAAATATTATTTGCTGCGGGGATGTAACTAATGGCGAAACCCTGAAATTACTGGCCGAAAATTTTGCCGGAAAAATTTACCTGGTCAATGGCAATGTTGAACTTTATGATAAAGAAGAAATTAAACAATATAAAAACATAAAATACTTCGGCCGAATCGGCCGGTTTGAATTAAATAAAAAAAATATCGGCTTTTGCCACGAGCTCTATCTGGTGGAAAAAATTTTGGAAAAAGGCAAGTGCGATATTATTTTTTACGGACACACGCACAAGCCCTGGGAAGAAAAAGTCCATGAAACCAAAATTATTAACCCGGGCACTTTGGGAGGAGTATTTACCCGGGCCACTTTTGCCGTCTGGGACACAAAAAGCGAAAAGCTGGAGTTAAAATTATTAGAAGTATTAAAATAAGTATCAGTGTAAATCCATACAATCCGTTCAATCCGTGTTCTATTGTTTTAGAACACGGATGACACAGATTAAATAGATTGGCACGAATTAAATTGCATGATAAATAAAATTAAAAAAACCGCTATTGCGGCCGCTAAAAAAGCCGGGGCAAAACTGCTAAAAGAATACAACCACTTTGACCGAACCAAGGTTAAGCTAAAAGCCCATCATGAAATTTTAACCAAGGCCGATTTGGCCTCGGAAAAAATTATAATTTCCGAGATTAAAAAAAATTTTCCTGAACATAGAATCCTGTCCGAAGAAGCCGGAATGAATAAAAAAAAGTCGGACTATCTCTGGGTGGTTGACCCCTTGGACGGCACCACTAACTTCTCCATGCACAATCCCCTTTGGTCGGTTTCTATCGGCCTATCTTACAAAAACAAAATTATCCTGGGCATTGTCTATGCCCCGTTTCTGGGCGAACTCTATATCGCCGCAAAAGGCCAAGGCGCGAAAATGAACGGTAAAAAAATAAAAGTATCAAAAAATATAAAAACCGACAAAGTCCTAAATACTTTTTGCCATGCCCGGGACGATTATTACGTCCGCCAGGCGATTAAATATTTTTCTTATCAAAAGCTTCACGGCCTGGATTGCCGGCAATTAGGCAGCGCCGCCATTGAAATGGCTTTTGTCGCCTCCGGCCGGGTAGAATCAATCATGATACCCGGAGCCAACTCCTGGGATGTGGCCGCCGGCGCCCTAATGGTCAGGGAAGCCGGGGGCAAGGTAACTGATTTTTCCGGCCAAGAGTGGAATTTGCAAAGCAAAAACATATTAGCCAGCAACGGCAAAGTGCATGGGGAGATTTTGAAAATTATTAATAAAATAAAATAGAACACGGATAACACGGATTAAATAGATAAGCGCGGATTTATTAAATTTATGAAACATGAAGATATAACAGCTAAAATAATCAAAGCTTTTTTTAATGTTTATAATACGCAGGGATATGGTTTTTTGGAAAAAGTGTATGAAAAATCTTTAGTTATTGAATTAAAAAAGATGAGATTATATTGCGAAGCGCAATATCCGATCAGAGTTTACTATAATGGCATTGAAGTGGGTTTATATTATGCTGACATTTTAGTGGAGGGTTATGTAATTATTGAAATAAAAGCAGCCGAGGATCTTTGCGAAGAGCATGAATTTCAGTTGATAAATTATTTAAAAGCAACAAATATTGAAGTTGGTCTTTTATTAAATTTTGGCAAAAAGCCGCAATTTAAAAGAAAAATATTTGATAATGAGTTTAAAAATAGAATCCAACTTAATCAGTAAAAATCCGTTTAATCCGTGTTATCCGTGTTCTAAAAATATGTTAAATAAAAATCAAAAACAAGAATTACTAAAAATTGCTCGCCAAAGCGTGGAGAGTTTTGTTAAGTCAGGCAAAACCCCTGAATTTAAAGTTGCTGACAAAAAACTAAACCAAAGGCAAGGCGCTTTTGTGACTTTGAAAATCAAAAGCAAACTGCGCGGCTGCATCGGCCAAATCATGCCAGGAAATAAGCCCCTGTGGCAAGTGGTTCAAGATATGGCCATTGCCGCCGCTGTTGACGATCCCAGATTTAAGCCGGTGGCCGAAAACGAACTGGATAAACTTAACTATGAAATAAGCGTTTTATCCGCGCCGAAAAAAATAAATAATTGGCAGGATATAGAATTAGGCCGACATGGAGTAATTGTAAAAAAGGGCTATCAATCCGGCGTGTTTTTGCCGCAAGTGGCAGCCGAAACCGGCTGGACTTTGGAAGAATTTTTGTCCCACTTGTGCGCCGATAAAGCTGGTCTGCCTTTTGATTGCTATAAAAATGATCTAGAAGTGGAGCTATTAATATTTGAAGCGCAAGTATTTTAAATATCTATCCGTGAAAATCCGTTTAATCCGTGTTATCCGTGTTCCAAAATTATAGAACACGGATTTAACAGATTGGATAGATAAACACGGATTTTATTTTGGCTAAAATTAAATAATTTTAAAATATTTTCCAGCAAAACCTTGACATTTAACGCGAATTTTGCTTAAATAGAATTAACCCTGGCTCTTTAAAACCAACTTAAAAGAATGGGTTTTTGACCTGCGTTTGGTATGAGAAAATATAGCCTCTTGCCGAACATAATAAATAAGCAGAAAAAATGTAGCTTCTGCCTATACTCATTCTTTTAAGAAAAAATAAACCGGAAAGGAGGTGAAACAGAAAAAGGGATTCCTGTCTGAATCCGAAAAATTGTTTTTTTGTTTTTGAAAAAATCTTTTTTCTAAAACTCATTGATGCCTTTTGAAAGGAGGCACCTATGCAACGTAATTCGCGACGAAATGCATTGTTTTCCATTGGTGTGGTAATAGCTCTTTGTCTACTGGTCGGAACGTCGGTAGGAGCAACTCCGAACATGCAGACAACTTTGATTTGCAATGCGAACAACAACACCCAGGCGCAGTTTACCGGACTGCATATCAACACCGGTCTGAATGCGGCGGCCTTGACCCCTGATGCAAACTTGGGCAACGGCCAGAACTACGTTTATACCCATGTTGCGGCGTCTAAAATTGCCGCGGGTACCCTTTATGCTTTGACGACCAACGATGCGGCGATGGCCAACCCAGCTCTGGTAAACAGCTATCATTATACCGATGCAACTCTGATTCCTATGCAAAGGACTGGAAATGATGACGGACTTATCCCGAATTGCGGATCTGTCCTCGTCTGTTCTAGACCCGGGATTTATGGCGACAACGGTTTTCAGACCCCAGGCGTGCTCAAACCTTACAACGGCGTAGTGATAATCGCCTAGGCCCAATTGCGTGGGTAAGGCGATAGTTTTAAAAGGCCTTGATGAACATTGCTTAGCAAAGCAATGACATTAAGGCCTTTCTTTTTTTGGAAAAAAATAAATCCGTGCTAATCCATTACATCCGTTAAATCCGTGTTCTATTATTTTGGAACGCAGATGACACGGATTTGATAGATTAGCACGGATTTTTATTTCAAAATCTTTTTCAAATATTGCCCCGTGTAGCTTTTTTTGATTTTAGCGACTTCCCTGGGCGTACCAACGGCAATTACCTCTCCGCCCTTGTCCCCGCCTTCCGGGCCTAGATCAATGATGTGGTCAACCGATTTTATCACGTCCAGATTATGCTCAATAATCAAAACCGTGTTGCCTTTGTCCACTAACTGGTTTAAAACATAAAGAAGCCGCTTAATATCGTCAAAATGCAGGCCGGTGGTGGGCTCGTCTAATATGTAAAGAGTCCGGCCTGTTGCCCGGCGGGAAAGCTCGGTCGCCAATTTAACCCGCTGGGCTTCGCCGCCGGAAAGGGTGGTAGCTGACTGGCCTAATTTAATATAGCCCAAGCCGACTTCGTTTAACGTATCCAGTTTCTGGCTGACGGCCGGAATATTTTTGAAAAATTTGCCGGCCTCTTCCACAGTCATATTAAGGATATCGGAAATATTCTTATCTTTGTAATAAATATCCAAAGCCTCTTTATTGTAGCGCTGGCCATGGCAGACCTCGCAGTCAACATAAACATCCGGCAAAAACTGCATTTCAATTTTTACCAGTCCGTCGCCGCTGCAAGCCTCGCAGCGGCCGCCAACCACGTTGAAGGAAAACCGGCCGGCCTTATAGCCCCGGATTTTGGCTTCCGGCAAGGAGGCAAAAAGCTCGCGAATGGGCGTAAAGGCGCCTGTGTAGGTAGCCGGATTGGACCGGGGAGTGCGGCCGATAGGCGACTGGTCAATATTTATGACCTTATCAATATAATCTACACCTTCTATGGCCTTGTGTTTGCCCGGAGCGGCCTTGGCCCGATAAAATTTTTGCGATAAAGCTCTGGCTAAGATGTCTGTCATCAAAGTTGATTTGCCCGAGCCGGACACGCCGGTAATGGCGATGAATTTACCCAAAGGAAATTCTACGTTGATATTTTTTAGGTTATGTTCCTCGGCGCCGATGACTTTCAGTGCCTTACCCGTGCCCGGCCGGTAGGCCTTGGGGGCGGCAATTGATTTTTTGCCAGTCAGATATTGCCCGGTCAAAGACTTGGCTGTTTTTTTAATCTGGGATAAATTGCCCGCCGCGACAATTTGCCCGCCGTGCTCGCCCGCGCCCGGACCAACGTCAATTACATAGTCGGCGGCCGTCATAGTGGCTTCATCGTGCTCTACTACGATAACGGTATTGCCCAGGTCGCGCAAATTTTTTAAAGTATTTATTAATTTATTATTATCCCGCTGATGAAGGCCGATAGAGGGTTCGTCCAAAATATAAATCACACCCACCAAAGACGAGCCGATCTGGGTAGCCAGCCGGATTCTCTGAGCTTCGCCGCCGGACAAAGTGGTGGCGGCCCGATCTATGGTCAAATAATCCAAACCGACATTCAAAAGAAACTCCAGGCGGGCGCATATTTCTTTCAAAATCTGGACAGATATTTTTTTGTCCCGAGCTGACAATTTGCCTGACACGGACAACTCCTGACAAAACTCTTTGGCCCGGCCGATGGTTTTAGTAGAGATTTCATGGATGGATAAACCGCCGACTTGAACAGCCAGCATCTCGGGTTTTAATCTTTTTCCCTGGCAAGCCGGACATAAAAGCACCTGCATATACTGCTCAATGTCTTTTCTCACCCAGTCTGATTCGGTCTGCTTGTGCCTGCGCTCCAGATTTGGAATTACGCCTTCAAAACCTGTGGTCAGCTCTCCGGAAAATCTCTGGCTGTCGTATTCAACGTTGTAATTTTTGTCGCCGCTGCCATAAAGGACAATTTCTAGTTGTTTTTTGGTTAAATCTTTGATAGGAGTATTTAAATCAAAGCCGTTTTTTTCCGCTACCGTGCCCAAAATGCGCATCATCCAGCCCAAATTCTGGCTGCCGTTATGCGACCAGGGCCTGATGGCGCCCTGAGCAATGGTTAAATTTTTATTTAAAATTAAATCCGGGTCAATTTCCAGCTTGGTGCCCAAACCCGAACACTCCGGGCAAGCGCCGTGCGGAGAATTAAAAGAAAAATTCCTGGGTTCAATCTCCGGCAAGCTGATGCCGCAGTCCGGACAGGCAAACAGTTGCGAATAGGCCGTATCTAAACCACTCCCTGTCCGTCCGACAGGCGGACTATCCTCCCCCTTCGCAAGGGGGAGGGACTGTGAAATTGTAATCAAGCCGTTAGCTAGATCCAAGGCTTTTTCCACGGACTCTGTCAAGCGGGCTTTGTCATCTTTGTCTTTGGTAATTTTTATCCGGTCAATAACAATCTCAACATTATGTTTTTTCTGCTTGTCAACCTTCATATCTTCCACTTCTTCCAGGGAATAAACCAGGCCGTCAAATCTGACTCGGCCAAAACCGGCCTCCCGGATCCTTTCCAAAATATTTTTATGTTCACCCTTTTTATCCTTAACCAAAGGCGCCAGGATGATTACGTCTTTTTCTAAATATTTATCCAAAATTTGTTTAATAATTTCGTCTATGGAATAGGGCTTGATTTTCTGTCCGCATTGGTGGCAATGAGGTATGCCGATGCGGGCATAAAGCAGGCGCAAATAATCATAAACTTCGGTGATGGTGCCGACCGTAGAGCGCGGATTATGGGAAGTAGATTTTTGGTCAATGGATATGGCCGGCGACAGGCCCTCAATTAAATCCACATCCGGCTTGTCCATCAGGCCGATAAATTGCCGGGCATAGGCCGACAAAGATTCCACATAGCGCCTCTGGCCTTCGGCATAAATAGTATCAAAGGCCAGCGAAGATTTGCCCGAGCCGGACAAACCGGTGATAACTACCAGCTTATCCCTGGGAATTTCCACATTTATATTTTTTAGATTATGGACGCGAGCGCCCTTAATTTTGATAGAATTTTTCATAAATGTGATACTAATCCGCGAATGAAATACGAATGACGCTAATCGCTAATATAGCTAATAACTTATTGACAATATTCGCAATTCGCATTATTAGCATATCATCCGCGGATTAGCATCATTTTGGACATAACGAAGATTATTATACAGGATATTTTTTAATATGGCAAGGTCAAGAGATAAACATTCAAGGAAATATTAAAAAAAGGAGTTGGGGCTCCAATACCTTGAAATTCAACTCCTTTTTTATTCTTTAATTTTACGCAATCACTGTCCCTTTAAACTTCCTATTATTTAAACATTTTTTCAGATTATCCAAATTTTTCCCGCCCATAATTACCACTTTTAACTTTAATTTTTGGGCCAACTGAGAAGCAATCGGATCAAAAGGCATATTTAGGCCCGGGTCCCATCTGTTGCCAACGATTTTTCTGAAATTCGGCCAAGTGATTTTTTCTATTTTTTTAGCGGATTTGAACTTTTTTGGATCTTTGTCATAAACATATTCTATATTGGAAAGATTAATTATGGTTTCGGCTCGTAAGCGCTGGGCTAAAATTACAGCCACATAGTCGGTTGACCAGCCCGGCCGCCAGCCGGCTGCTACCATCAGACCCTCGCCTTTGGCAAAATGCCTGCTTAAATCTTCCTTGGTGCGGGGATTTTTATTAATCCGCGGATGGGCATACTCCCTAAAAATAGTTTTAATCAAATGGGCATTAAGCCGGGTGGAATGAATGCCTATCCAATCCTTGTCATCACTAGTTAATTTTGTCACCTTAACCGAGGCCGCCTGATAAACCCTGGCTGTCTGCCCCCCGCCGGTGACAATCACAAACCTGTGGCCTTTTTTTATTTCCAAAACAATCAGGGCGCGGAATTTTTTTAAAAATTTATGATCTATCCCGGCCGGCGGAACAATTAAAGACCCTCCCAAAGAAATGATATAAATATTTTTTGGCATAAAATATAAAAATTAAAATTTACTTGCTTTAATAACTTTAGCATTTTTTAGAAGGTGTGGCAAAATTTTTTCACTTAGCCAAAAAGTATTAATTTTTTTATCTCACTAAAGCAAAATATTGCTTACGCACAACATTTATAATAGCCTGATTTATCAGGCTTTAAAAAATAACCTATCCCTGCCATTCATGGCTGGGCTAGGTTTGGTATTTTTTATTTATTGCCTATACTTATAAAACCTCTCTAATGCTTGCACGAACGTTTTGGGGGTCTTAGTTTATTATTCATCGCTTGAATCGTCAACCGGCTTTTCCAGCATCAACGGCTCTGGTATCGGCCTGGGTACCGGCAAAACATCACTGTCTCTTTTTTCTATTTCGTCCAACATTTCTTTGGTTGCCGGAACAATAATAATTTTTTGCCATAAATATGCGTCCTCGGGCATTTTTACAATCGGGAAAACATAGAACGGAGTCAAAAGTTCATAGCCCTGGCCGGTTGTCTGGTCGTATTTCCAGATTTTTACCAATTCCAGACTGGGGACGCCCAACTCTATATCAACTGTTTTCTCGGCCTCGGTATTATTATAAATTCTGTTATAGCCACCAGTTTGGGCCACCTTAATAATTCGATTTGAATCAATTTCGGCTTCATAGTCAGAGCTTTGGTAATTTTGGGCCATGATGTTGTTGGCGGCCGAAACCAAGTTATACCTGATATTAACCTCAATGGTCAGGCCGGTTTTATTGCCGCTTTCGTCATAGACGGTTTGGCCATTAATTATCAACGGATAAATTATAACAATTGACTCCGGCACATAAACTCTTTCCGGGCTTTGGGCCAGACCATAATTTAATTGCCATTGCTTTTGGATTTCACCCGGACCGTAGTTTGACATATCAATATTATATTCTTTGATAAAATCGTCGGCGATGGCGATTACTTTTTCATCCGGCGGCAAATCCCCTTCTGTCAGCTGGTACGATTCATAACACCTGGCATTTTCTTCATCAACCAGGCCTTCACACCTGGTCTCCGGTCGGGGCCATTTATTCCAGTTGGTGTTAATGCTGATCATATTTTCGGTTAAATTGAAATAAACCGAATAGCCAAACTCGCGGTCTTCATTGATGTTGAAATTGGCCAACTCCTGATTTTTGAATTTGCCGGCGTTAAGCAAGCCAAAATTCAGGCTGGAAATAGTTTTGGCGAAATTTTTGGCCAACGAATCATCTTTGACTCTTTTTAAAACCGACTGGCGAGAATCAGAAATTTCAAAATCACCGCCCGTATAAACAAAATTATATTTAACGGAAAACGGATTGGGCATGCCGATTGCCATGCCTCCGCCCCCTCCGCCGATCATTTTGCTTTCAGCCGCCAAAGGAGCCGAACTCTGGCTAATACTGATAGGGATGGAACTGTTTAAACTCCGACCATCGGTCAAAGTTGCGTTATTGGCAGCCGAACTTTCGGCTTTTAAAGAACCAAAAGCATTATCGCCGACTGAAGAAATTTTTAATTTGCCCACAGACTGATTAAGAGAAGGTAAAATGTTATTTGACAGGATATTGTCCGGGTCTTTTTTGATTAAATAGGCTGCCGAAATAACTATTAAGGCCAAAATAATTACTCCTATTGGCAATAAATAAATTTTTTTCATAAAATTAGACCTCATGAACGCATGGCGCATAAAACATAACGTACATGACTGGCAATATTTTTTAAATTTTATAAGCTATATTTATTTTATAACTTTTTCAAAAAATAAGCAAAGGTGGTATAATTAAAGTAGGCACTTAAAATATATGCAAAAAGAAAAAATATTAAAATTTCCCAATGATTTTATTTGGGGAGCGTCCACTTCGGCCCACCAAATTGAGGGTGGAAATTATAATGATTGGAGTGTTTGGGAAAAAGCCAATGCCAAAAAATTGGCTCGGAAAGCCCGAAAGAAATACCAGCCCTGGCAGCTGGAAAAATTTCCAGAGATGCTGGAGCCGGAAACCTATATATCCGGAGCGGCTTGCGATTCCTGGAACCGCTTTGACCAAGATTTGGCTTGCTTGAAGGAGTTGGGAATTAAAGCCTACCGATTCTCGGTTGAATGGTCGCGGATTGAGCCGGAAGAGGGGAAATTCAACTTGGAAGCAATAGCCCGCTACAAAGACTGGACAAAATTACTGCGCCAAAATAATATTGAGCCGTTTGTGGCCCTATGGCACTACACCCTGCCGGTCTGGTTTTGCCAAAAAGGGGGCTGGCTGCATCCGGATGCGGAAAAGCTTTTCCTGCGCTTTACTGAAAAAATAGTTGGCGCGCTTAAAGAAGAAGCGTCTTATTGGCTGACTTTTAACGAGCCGGAAACAGTAGTGCGTAATGGCTATCTGGCCGCCAACCGGCCTCCGCAAAAAAGAAGCCCTTTAAAAGCATTTAAAGCTATAAAAAAACTGGTTAAAATACACAAAAGCGCCTACCAACTGATTCATAAAATCGGCGGGAAAAATATGAGAGTCAGCTTTGCCGAAAGCCTAGTTTGTTTTGAATCTTACAGCCGCTGGCCGCACAATCTGCTTTTAAAGCGCCTGTTTGCCTGGTGGCGAAACGATCAGTTTGTTCCTAAAGTAGTAAAACACTGCGATTTTATCGGCCTGCAATATTATTTCCATTCGCGCATCCGCTTAAACCCTTTTGTCTCCTGGAAATGGTTCCAATATAATGAAAACAAATTCGGCTTAACTGACATGAATTGGGAAATTTATCCTCCGGGCATTTACCATGTTTTAAAAGATTTAAAAAAATACAACAAGCCGATTATCATAACCGAAAACGGCCTGGCCGACGCCGATGACAGCCGCCGGGAAAAATTTATCAAAGAGCATTTGCGCTATGTCCACCAGGCGATTGATGAAGGCGCGGATGTGCGCGGGTATTTCCACTGGTCGCTTCTGGATAATTTTGAATGGGCCGAGGGTTGGTGGGCTAAATTCGGCTTATACTCGGTTGACAGGCGAACTTTCAAGCGAACCGCCAAGCCCAGTGCGAAGGTTTACGCTAGAATTTGTAAGGAGAATATTATTAAACTCTAAATTCTAATATCTAAATCCTAAACAAATTCAAAATTTAAATTTTTAAATGTTCAAAAAAATATTTTGAATTTAAATCATTTGAACATTTAAATTTGTTTAGAATTTAGGATTTAGTGCTTATAATTTAATAAAACTATGTGGCTAACCATCGCTATCACCGCTTATTTTATCAATGCCGGCGTCTATGTGGCCGACAAATTTTTGCTTTCCAAAAAAGTTCACTCTTCCATCACCTACACTTTTTATGTCGGTGTTTGGAGTATTTTTAATTTAGTTTTATTGGTCTTTGCCCCCTGGGCGCCCAATTTAAAGGAGTTGGCGATTGATTTGTCGGCTGGCCTTTTATTTTTAGCTACCTTGATTTTTTGGTATAAGGCCCTTCACCAAAGCGAAGCCACCCGAGCGGTGCCGATTGTCGGCGCCCTAGTGCCGATTTTTTCTTTCTGCTTTTCCTATATTTTTTTAGGCGAAGATCTAAACCAGCAGCAATTTCTAGCTTTTTTCATACTAATCGCCGGCGGAGTTTTAATCTCGGTTAAGCATACCCGCCTGCACCGCTTCGGCGATATTAAAGAAAGATTCAAGGGAGTTTTTGAAAATATTCTCGGCCGCATCCATGCCGAATACCGGCCTGTCCGGCGGCTCCTGGTCAATTCCATTTCCTCAGCTCTGCTTTTTGCCGCCTATTATGTTCTGATAAAATACATCTACAGCCATCAGCCTTTTATCGGCGGCTTTGTCTGGTCCCGGCTGGGCAGTTTCCTCGGAGTAATTTTGATTTTGCTTGTCCCTCGTTGGCGCAAGGTGATTTTGAAATACCGCGAAGACGCCAAGACTCCGGAAAACATCAGTTTTTTTATCTGGGTCCGGCTTTTTGCCGCCCTGGCTTTCATCATGCTTAATTGGGCTATCAGCCTGGGCAGTGTCGCCCTGGTTAATTCCCTGCAAGGCGTCCAATATTTATTTTTAATTTTCCTGGTTTTGTTTATTTCCGCCAAGCACCCGCATATTCTAAAAGAAGAGCTGGGCGGCGGCGTCTTGATGCAAAAATTAATTGGAGTTTTACTGGTAGGGGCAGGACTGTATATTTTGATCACGTAATATAAAACTCTTAACAAAAAATTAAAAAATATGTCAACCGTTTTAATAATTCTATTCCTAATATTTTACCTTATTTTAGCTTATATCCGCCTGGATTTGGCGGTTTTGGCTATGATTGTTTTATTGCCAAGCTATTTGGTTAGGTTTAGTATTTTGGGAGTGCCAACAACTTTGCTAGAAGGCATGATTTTGATAAGCTTTGCGGTCTGGTTTATTAAAAACTGCAAGCAGCTTTTTGATAATATAAAAAATAAACTTAGCTTTCTAAGGCATTCAGTATTTGATATTCAACATTCAACATTCAAAAGATACCCGTTTGACATTGAGATAATTTTATTATTGATTGTTTCTTATCTGTCTGTCGCCGGAGCCGGATTTTCTATCAGCGCCCTGGGAATCTGGAAAGCCTATTTTTTTGAACCGGCGCTGGTTTTTATATTAATTTTTAATATTTTACGAAAAAAGGAGTTCAACTCCAAAGCTTTGGAGTTGAACTCCTTTGCGGCTTTTGAAAAAATTCTATGGGCTTTTGTCTTATCGGCTCTCGGAGTGTCGCTCCTGGCAATCTACCAGAAATTTACCGGCGCCTGGATAACAAATGAGTTTTGGTCCGCGGAAGCCACTAGAAGAGTAACTAGCTTTTTTGGCTATCCGAATGCGGTCGGGCTATATTTGGGACCGATAATTATAGTTTTAATAGGTTGGCTAAGTCAAAAAATTGGCACTTTCAAAAAACCAGTTATAAGTTATTGGTTATGGGTTAATGGTTTTATTTTTCTTACTATTATCTCGTCAATCGCGGCAATTTGGTTTGCCAAATCAAAAGGCGCGCTGTTGGGAATCGGGGCTGGCTTGATTGTTTTTGCTCTCCTGGCCGGCAAAAAATCCAAATGGGCGACAATTATTATTTTAATAATTTTGGGCGGAGGAATTTTAGGCTATGCGCCGGCCAGAAACACGGCTTATAATAAACTCATTTATTCCAAATCCTGGCAGATAAGGAAAGCCGGCTGGCAGGAAACCTGGGCTATGCTTGCCCATGGCCGGATTTTTTCCGGCGCCGGCCTGACTAATTACCAAGAGGCGGTCAAGCCATGCCATCAAGAAGGGATTTTTTATAATGACGGTGCTGATCCGGACTTTCACCGCCATACGGTTTTTAACGCCGACTACCGGGCTCGGGTCTGGCAGCCGCTGGAAGTTTATCTTTATCCGCATAACATATTTTTGAACTTCTGGAGTGAGTTAGGGCTAGCCGGGATGCTGTTGTTTATTTGGATAATCGGGAAATATGTTTTTATAGGGCTTAAGAGGGCTCAAGAGAGCAAAGAAGGGGGTGAAAAATTTTTGGTTATTGGGTTGGTGGGGGCGATGGTGGTAATTATAGTTCATGGCCAAGTTGACGTTCCTTATTTTAAAAATGATTTAGCGGTGATGTTTTGGATATTGATTGCGTTAATGGAATTTTTGAGAATTAGGAGGCAGGAATCATGAATTAAGGGTTTTAAATATTAAATTACCACCGGCCTTGCCAGTGGAATTACCGATACGGACTTTGCCCTCTTGAATTAATAACGAGATGGTTACAAAAGTCCATTTCTACTGCAATTCCCAAATTTTGGCATAATTTCTTTATATCACGAGTGTCTAAACATCAAACATCCTGCGGCTCTCACCTGGATTCCCAGCCAAGCTGGGAATGACAATACTGACTTCGTCCGCAATAGGAAACCGCGGACGCCTGTCCGCCCGTTGGCAGAATCGGCTTTGCCGGTGGATTTCTTTATTTATTAAAATTAATAAGTCATGCTAAAAAAATTATCCAGAGTTATTTCAATTTCGGTTATTTCGGCAATGATGGCGACCATGGCCGGGTTTTGGATTTTTGAAATGGACTGGCCGTTTCTTCCGTTTCCGATTTTGGCCGGACTATCCATGTCCTTGATTCAAAAAGAAACTGTCAGTTATAAATTTTTAGATAAACTGATAATCGGCTGTCTTCTGTTCGGTTTTTTGGCCCAATTTCTGATATTTTCCCGAATGTACATTTGGTCATATCTGTTTTATGGAGGAGACTTCCCTTTTTGGCCGACTTATAATCCGGGAGAATATTTAACGTTTTCACTAATTTTTTCATTTGTCAGCTTTCTTGGCGGCCTGGCCGGAATTGTCCTCAAAGGATTTTATTTAATAAACAAAAAATAATTTAAAAACTATGCCAAAAAATTCAAATCAAAAAAAATGCCGGGTTGCCTTGGTGGATGACGAGGAAATAATTTTGGAAATGTACAAAACCAAATTGGAAAAAGAGAATTATGAAGTGATAACGGCCAGAAACGGCCTGGAGGGGTTGGCTTTGGTCAAAGACAAAAATCCGGATATTGTCCTAGTAGACCTGATGATGCCGAAAAAAGACGGTTTTTATCTGCTGGCCCGGATGAAAAACAATAAAAAGCTGTCTAAAATCCCGACCATAGTCCTGACTAACATGGACGGTAAAGACTTGCGGGAAAAGGCCTGCCAATTGGGAGCGATTTTCTTTTTGGTCAAAGCTCAATTTATGCCCTCGGAAGTGGTGGAAGTGATAAACGAGGTTTTGAACGTGAAAGCCGACCACCCGGAAGTTATAAATAGATGCTCTTAATCATGGAAAGCTTATTAAAAGACAAAATTTCCGGCTTTATAATCATAAACAAAACGCCTGGACCAACTTCTCATAATATTATTAATGGCTTGCGAAAAATAACCGGAATAAAAAAAATCGGCCATGCCGGCACCCTGGACCCGATTGCCTCCGGGGTTTTAATTTGCGCTATCGGCCGAGAAGCAACTAAAAAAATCAGCCAATTCGCGGGAATGGACAAGGAGTATGAAGCCGAAATTATGCTGGGAGCAGAAACTGATACATATGACAGAGGGGGGAAGGTGACGAGTGAAAGCTGCCGAACGACGATTGTTGCAGTGGATAAAATAAAAAAGGTTATAAATAAATTTATCGGTAAGCAAAAACAACTGCCGCCGATGTTTAGCGCCGTAAAAGTCAGGGGCAAAAAATTATATGAACTGGCCAGACAGGGCAAAACATCCATCCGGCCGCCGACTGACATAGAAATTTATGACATTAAATTGATTGATTATAACTGGCCAAAACTGAAAATTTTAGTTAAATGTTCAAGCGGAACCTACATCCGCTCGCTGGCGCAAGACATCGGTAAACAGCTCGGCTGCGGAGCTTATTTGAATGAGCTGAAAAGAACCGCTATTGGAAAATACCGAATTGAAAAAGCAATTAATTTGGAAAAGCTGGACAAAAACAATTATAAAGACTATTTTATCATTAAGGAATTTTAATTCTTTAATGATCCGCCTTGGGCGGATAGTAAAGGGAGAGGTGCTAGAGTGGTTGAATAGGACGCTCTCGAAAAGCGTTGTGCCTTAACGGGTACCGTGGGTTCAAATCCCACCCTCTCCGCCAGAATTCCGCGTTGGAACCGCATAGGGTGGATTTCCAATGTTGGAACTTTTTTAAAAAGATCAGCCGTCCACGGCTGTTTTTTTGTCTAAACACTAAAACCTATTTTGGGATATTCTATAACAGGATATACAATTATATTAAAGATATGGCAAATAGCATTTACTTAAAAGAATATAAAAAGGTCATTGAACGACTTAAAAAAGCCAGACAAGAATCAGGCCTAAAACAAATAGAGGTTGCCGAGAAGTTGGACAAGCCTCAATCTTATATTTCTAAAATTGAGCAAGGAGAAAGACGAGTTGATATTGCAGAACTAAAATTGCTTGCAAAAATATACAAGAAAGATATTAACTATTTTATTGATAAATAAATGAATTTAGAAAAATTTAACAAATTTTTAAAAACAGTTGACTTAAAAAGCTATAGAGAAAAGTATAGCCATATTAAAATTGTAGAGATGGATTTGAATTTACCAAAAGACATTTATGAAAAATTTAATGTAGATAGGCAGTATATTCAAGCAATTAACCTTTTATACAAAATATATTGGAATGATAAAAAATTTATCTCTTTTGATGAATTTTATAACATTTACTTACAAGAGAAAAAGAAGCTCTTGGAAGAATTCAGAAAGCATACTGAAATGTGCAAAGATTGCTTTTATAAGGGTTTAAAGGCAAGGATATATAGAACATGGGCAGGATTAATAACTCAAATACATGCAGGCTATGTTGCTGAAAGTGTTTTTGGTGCGGGTTCGGTTAACATGTCCAGAGAGTTAGATTCAATGGGTGCCGACATTCAAGTTGAATATCGTGGACATATCATTAATTATCAAGTCAAAAAAGAATCTTATAGTGGAGTAAAAAGTGCAAAGCCCGAAAAGGTGAGTAAAGACCTTAAGGGTGAACCTGCACCTCTTTATTATGAGGTTCCAAATAGTGATATTTTTGATAAACCCAAGACAAATAAAGGTGAATATAAAAAACCCTATATAAGATTTATGGAAGATGAAAGAACCGAGAGGCTGCCAAATGGTTTCATTGTTTTTACTAAAAAAGCTTTTTTGCCAAAAAAGAAAAAAATTGATGGTTAAAGTAACTTAGGCATAACCTTTATATTTTTTAAGTATTCCTCTGCCATTTTTATATAATCAGGATTTATCTCAAAACCAATATAATTTTGTTCAAGCTCTTTGGCTGCTACACACTCTGAACCTGTACCAACAAAAGGCACAAGCACCACTCCATTTTTTTTAGGTGTAGCAGACATTATTAATTTTTTTGATAATTCCAGAGGCTTTTGGGTAGGATGCTTAATTATTTCGTGCTCAGCATGTTTTTTAAGCTCTCTCGGTTCAAATACCTGATTATTACAGGTTTTACAGATAAACCATCTCTCATTCATTCCGGCGCCACCAGCTAAAGCTGGTATTTTTATTACATCACGAGGTAAAGCTCCGCCAGCATGAGCGTTGTAAACTGTTTCTTTACCATTACTACTAAATCTGCCGGCTGTCCCTTTTCTGACTTTTCCAGCGGCACCATTTAAAAACCCTTCCGTATATGGTTCTCTGACATTATCTCTGTTAAAAATAGGTTTATTTTTCCAAGCACAAATTATAGCCTCATGACTTCTTTGCCAGAAATTTAAAGATGCGACATTTTTATTGGTATAGTGCCAGATAAGCCAGCGTTTATTGATTGAAATTTCTACAGACAAATAAGCAAGTATTTCACTAAATCCATAAATAAACATTGTCCCTGCTGGTTTCATTACGCGGATTGATTCATTTATCCACTCTTTACACCAAGTAACATATTCATTTAATTCACGCTTGTCTAAATTATTCCCAAAATCTTTCCCGATATTGTATGGTGGATCAATGATAACCACATCGCAACTTTCATCTGGCAGTTTTTTTAATTCTTCTACGGCATCACCTAAAATTATTTTATTTAAAGGAAGTTTTTTGTTTCTTTTTATTTCTTTACTTTCAAAAAGTTTTTCTGCCTGCAAATCTTCCTCGTTTCTTAGCACGTCAATAACAATACCCTGTATTGTTAACTCTCTATCTCTTTTTATGATAATCGGTTCAATGATTTTATTTGCCGGTTGTAATCTTATGTGATTTTTCTCTTTGTAAAATTTTTTTAAAGTAGCTTCGTAATTATCCACCAAGGCAACTACTTTTTGACCGTTTTCGGCGGTATCCTGCTGTTTGACCAAAACTAAATCCCCGTCATTTATATTTTCATCAATCATGCTGTTGCCAACTACCCGCAAGGCGTAAAATTCTCCAGCGCTAGACATTTTGCTTTTGGGCACGGCAATCATTTCTTTATTTTGAATTGCTTCAATGGGTTGTCCGGCGGCGATCAAACCAAGTAATGGTATATTCACCATTTTTTCATTCTCGTAAATATTAATTGATCTTGGCCTATTGTCTTGTTTGCCTATAAATCCTAAATCCCGCAGTTTTTTGACATGAAAATGAGCTGTAGAAACAGAAGCGAGTTTAAATTTCTTGCGCATCTCTTCCAAAGAGGGAGCATAGCCCTTTTTATCATGATAAGAGGATATAAAATCTAAAACTTGTTTTTGCCTTTTTGTCAGCATGGAATTTGACCTTATTTTTTATTAGTTCTATACTTATAGTATAATAGAAAGAAAATAGAAAGTCAAAATTATCTTTATCCACAACAATTTTTTATTAAAAATATGCTTAATAATAAAGTTAAAAAATATTTTTATGTTTACTGAAGAAATACAAAATATAATAAATGAAGCGAAGAGCCGTTATGCACAAGGCGAGAAAATTGAGCTACAAGAAAAAATCCCGTCCGCCGTAGGCGGAGCAGCGGGACAAATCCCGTCCTCTCCGCATATTCAAAATTGTATAATCTTAATAAAAAAAGCCGTGGTCCTAAACCGCGGTTTTTGCTTTTTAGAAAATAAATGATATAATACTAGAAAACAGAAAGTAGACGGCAGAAAGCAGAAACGAAAAATAAACCTGCCGTCTGCTATCTGTTTTCTATTTACTAATAATCTCATGTCCAAACTATTAAAATTCACCATACCTTTTTTATTCTTGATTTTTTTGATTAAGCCGGCTCTAGCCCAAGACCAGGCCAATCTTTATTTTTTCTACGGCGACGGCTGTCCGCATTGCGCCAAAGAAGAAATATTCCTGGACAAGCTGGAAAAAGAAAACCAAAAAATCAAAATTTACCGCTATGAGGTCTGGCGAAATCGAGAAAACGCCAAATTGCTTTCCGAAGCGGCTAAAAAATTGGATATTAAAGTTTCCGGAGTGCCGGTTCTGATAATCGGGGACGAGGCCATTGTCGGCTACTTAAGCGATGAAACCACTGGCCAAAAAATAAGACGCGCTATAAATTCCAATTTAGATAATAGCTGCCAGGATTTAATCGGCTCAATTGTAAATAAGGAAGAAATCCAAAACCAGTGTGTCCACGGCTGCGGCCAGGGAAACGAGGAGTGCCTGCATAACTGCGGTTGCTTGGCCGATGTTTCCAAAAATTCAGAAATTCCAGAAACTTTAAATTTGCCTTTAATCGGAGAAATAAAAATCAAAAATATTTCCCTGCCGGTTTTAACTATTTTAATTGGCGGCCTGGACGGCTTTAACCCCTGCGCCATGTGGGTGCTTCTTTTTTTAATCAGCCTGCTTCTTAACATGAAAAATCGGAAAAGAATGTGGATTTTAGGCGGCGCTTTTGTGGTTGCTTCCGGGGCGGTTTATTTTTTGTTTTTGGCGGCTTGGCTGAATTTATTTTTATTTTTGGGTTTTATATTTTGGATCAGAGTTTTGGTCGGGATATTTGCTTTAGCGTCCGGCGGCTACCACTTAAAAGAATATTGGACCAACCGCAAGGGTACTTGCGAGGTGATTAAGGAGGATAAAAGAAAAAAAATGTTTAACCGCTTGCGCGATATTGTTAAAATGGACAATCTCTGGATAGCCCTGGGCGGAATAATCATCCTGGCCGCGGCCGTAAATCTGGTTGAGCTTGTTTGTTCAGCCGGATTGCCGGCGGTTTATACCCAGGTACTGGCTTTAGCCAAATTGCCTGCCTGGCAATATTACGGCTATCTGCTTTTGTATATTTTAATTTTTATGCTGGACGACCTGTTGATTTTCATAATCGCTATGTCAACCCTGAAAATGAAAGCTGTCGGCTCCAAGTATGCGCGCGCTTCGCGGCTGATAGGCGGAATCATTATGCTCCTTATCGGCATTTTATTGATATTTAAGCCAGGGTGGCTCATGTTTTAAATCTACGAATTGCGAATTAACTACAAATTTACAAATTCTATCTAACTCGTTTTATCTGATATTTGTAAATTTGTAAAAGATTTGTAATTTGTAGGGGGTATGAAGAATTCATCTCTAATAATCACTACAATTATAATGGCCATTTTAAGTTTGGTGGCTTTTTATTTTGCTTATGGCAAAGGCAAGCACATGGAAGGCCTGGTTATTGCCAAAAATCTAACTATCCAGATTCTGCCCATGCTGGTTTTTGCTTTTATTTTAGCCGGCTTGCTTCAGGTTTTAATCCCCCGGGAATTTATAGCCAACTGGATCGGCAACGAATCCGGCTTGAAGGGAATATTTATTGGCTCAATCGCCGGCGCTTTTTTACCGGGTGGGCCTTATATAACCTTACCGATTGCGGCCGGAGTGATGAAGCTGGGAGCCAGCATCCCGGTGACAGTCGCTATGGTCACCGGCTGGTCATTGGTCGGAATTTCCCGCCTGCCCATGGATTTTGCCATCATGGGTCCAAGGTTTACTTTAATCCGCCTGGCTTCAGTTTTTATTTTCGCTCCTCTGGCCGGAGCCATGGCCTGGCTATTGATGAGAATTTTAAAATTATAAATATAATTTAAAAACCTATGAATGAAAAAATCAAAAAAATTTCTAAAATTATCCTGCTGGTTGTAGCCGGCCTTATCGTGCTGGCCGCAGCTGTCAATTTTTTTGCCAGCCAAATTAGCTGGAATGAAAAAGGCCTGACCTCCGGGCGAGGCTTTAGCGTGGCTGCGAAAAATTCCTCCGGCTTTGGCGCAGACTTGATGATGGCGGCCCCAGAGAGCGCGCCCGGAATGTTTCTCGGCGAAGCGGCTCTGGATTATGACGAGGGCGACGGTTCGGCTGAAGGCCAAAATTTAATCGATAAAAAAATCATAAAAAACGGCGCCCTAAACCTGTATGTCAAAAACGTAGATGATGCCGCCCGGCAAATAAAAGTTTTAGCTAAAGACTTGGATGGCTTTATCCAAGAATATAATATCTATGAAAACAGCCAGGGCGCCAAATCCGGCAATGTGGTTATTAAGGTGCCGGCCCAAAGCTTTGAATCAGCCATAAGCGACATCAAAGAAATAGCCGAAGAAACAGAATATGAAAATGTCAGCACCAATGACGCAACCGAACAATATATTGACCTGGAGTCAAGGATTAAAAATTCACGAGCCGAAGAAGGACAGTACTTGGAAATTCTTAAAAAAGCCAAAACCGTTGAAGAAACCCTGAAAGTCACCCGCAGCTTAAGTAATGTCCGACAAACAATTGAATATCTGGAGGGCCAGCTTAAATATTTATCCAACCAGGTTGATATGTCTACTATCAGAATTAGTTTAAGTTCAGACCAGGATATAAAAGTGCTGGGCCTGCGCTGGCGGCCGTTAACTGTGGCCAAAAAAGCTTTAAAAAATTTGCTTCTAGGTCTGACTAAGCTGGTTGACATAATAATCACTATAATTTTATTATTGCCGGCTATCATCTTGTGGCTGGCGGTTGTAATTTTTGCCTTGGTAATCGTCTGGAGGCTGGTGAAATGGCTATACTATAAATTTATCGCCAAGCATAAAAACTAAATAAAAATCAGCAACTCAAACAAAACGTCGGACTCAAGACAGTCCGGCGTTTTGCTTCAAATTTCCTATATAAACCTTTTTTCTGTGCATAACTTGACAAATTCATTTTATCCTTTTATAAATTTAGCTAATTTTAGCCGATTCATAAGCTATTGACAAAGATGCTATTTTTTCTATAATATCCTCATCTTAGTGTATTTTTTCTTATTTTATCTTTTTTCAATCCCAAAACCGGGATTGATAAGTTCTCTGATGAACGATATAAAAGATAATTTATAAAAATATATAAAACCCCTGCTTGCAAATCATGTCTGTTCGCTCTTTTTTTAAGGGTTAACGTCTGTTTGCAAACACGGAATCCATTTGGGACCGTTTTGTTAGGGTATGGCTCCCCCAAAAGCCAATCCCTAACCATGCCTTCAGAGTGGCGCTTATTTTTCTTTAGTCACTCAACAAGGCCTGGCCGCCTTCGGCAAAACCACCCGCAAACACGAAAGCGCAATTCTTCCTTTTTAGGATTGCGCTTTTTTTATTTTTCCACTTGACAAAATTTACTAGCATGATATAATTTAGATAGTTATCTAAATATCTAAACCTCACCCCCAACCCTCTCCTTCTTAAGGAGAGGGAGCCCGAAAATATGACCTTAACCAAAACAATGCAAGCTCTATCTGATCCGACGCGACGGAAAATTTTAGAATTACTAAAGAAAAAAGACATGGCCGCCGGAGAGATTGGCAAATATTTCAAAATTACTCTGCCTTCTTTGTCCCATCATTTAAATATTTTGAAAAATGCTGACTTAGTTGCTTCTCGCAGAAAAGGCCAGGAAATAATTTATTCCCTTAACTTGAGTGTCTTTGAAGAAGTGGCAAAAAAACTCGTAGAGTTTTTTAGAAAATAAAAATAAAAAGAAAAATAAGATAAATAAAAATTATGTATAATAAAAATTTTAAAAAACATAGTTTTGAAGATGTTAAGGCGTGGCAATTAGCCAGAGAATTTAGAAAAGAAATTTATAAAATTACTAAAACATATCCTAAGGAAGAATTATACTGCCTAATTTCCCAATCAAAAAGGTGCTCAATTTCAATTCATTCAAATATTGCCGAGGGGTATGGCCGATATTCGTTTCAGGAAAATATACAATTTTGCCGCATTGCCAGAGGTTCATTAAACGAAGTTCTTGACCAACTTTATGTCGCATTAGATGAGGGATATATTAATCAGGAAAAATTTAATAGGCTATATAGCCAGGGAAGAGAGCTTGAAATAGCAATAAACGGTTATATTGGATTTTTGAAAAACCAACAAAATAATAAAAAATAAACAACATCTTCTTATTTTTCTTATTTATCTTATTTATCTTATTTTTCTTTTTTAAACCTATGAATCCCATCAAACCAACGATCAAAACCGAACTGCCGCCAATCATTTTAATTTTAGTGACGTTTCTTTCATCGTTTTATTTTTACGCCCGCTTCCCGGAGCAGGTGCCAACGCACTGGAATATGGCCGGCCAAGTGGATGACTATAGCCCTCGGGCTTTTGCCGCTTTCTTTTTCCCGGCCTTGGCTTTGTTTATGTATATCCTGTTTCTGATCCTGCCCCACCTTGACCCGAGAAAAGAAAGGTACGCCCAATTCAAAAGGATCTACCATATTTTCAAAACCTTAATTGTAGCGATGATGGCGCTTATTTATTTTATCGTTGGCTTTAGCGGCCTGGGCTACAATATTTCTGTTTCTTTATGGATGCCGGTCTTAATCGGACTTCTTTTTATTGTTATGGGCAATTACCTGTCCAAAATTAAACCCAACTGGTTTATGGGCATCCGCACTCCTTGGACCCTGTCTTCCGAAGAAGTCTGGAACAAGACCCACCGCTTTGGCGGCAAAATATTTATCCTGGGCGGCCTGCTGATGATTTTAGAGCCTCTGTTGCCGACAAATTTCCAATTAGCCGTATTTATAATCACCATGGTTATTATTTTAGCCGGCACAGTCGGCTATTCTCTAATTGCTTATTTGCAGGAAAAAAAGAATAAATAAATACATGAAAAATATTATCACCAGCGCCCACAATCCAAAAATAAAAGGATTAATCAAACTGCGCAAAGCCCGGGAAAGGAAAAAGCAGTCTCTGATTATAATTGAGGGCCAGCCGGAAATAACCTTGGCCAGAAAAAGCGGTTTAAAAATAGTGGAACTATTTTATTGCCCGGATTTTGCCGGCCAAGGCAAAAAAATATCCGGACAAATGGAAAAAGCCGCCACTCTCCTGACTTCCTTGATTTTTAAAAAAATTTCTTTGCGGGAAAATCCGGACGGACTTTTGGCGCTGGCCCAATCTCGGCATTCAAAGCTCTCTCAAATTAAATTAAGCAAAAATCCTCTAGTGATAATCCTTGAATCCCTGGAAAAACCCGGCAATCTGGGAGCGATTTTAAGAAGCGCCGATGCCGTCGGCGCCGACGCGGTTATAGTGAACGACCCCAAAACCGATATTTACAACCCGAACGTTATCCGGGCCAGCCGCGGCGCGGTTTTTACCAGTCAAATAGCCGTCGCCGAAACAGAGGAAATAAAAAAGTGGCTGAAAAAAAATAAAATCAAATCTTTGGCCGCCGCGCCGCTGGCAAAAAAACTGTACACGGAAATTAATTACAAAAAACCAACCGCGATTATTTTGGGAGAAGAACACCGGGGTTTAAGCCAAGGCTGGCTTCGAGCGGCTGAAGAAAAAATCAAAATTCCCATGGCCGGGCAAATTAATTCCTTGAATGTTTCCGCCAGCGCCGCCATAATCTTATTTGAAGCAATCAGGCAAAGAAACCTGGCCGGCAAACATTGACTTTTTGACGCTTTTTTGGTATGTTAAAAATGTCCCGAGGTATCGGGATTTTTTGTAGCTACGCCCCGGTAGTTCAATGGATAGAACACCAGCCTTCTAAGCTGGTTATAGGGGTTCGATTCCCTTCCGGGGTACTTAGATTTTGAAATCCATTTTTGCAATGGGATAAATTCTGCCAAGTGCACCGGGTTTCACGAGCATTAGCGAGTGACCCGCCGAATCGGCGGGCGATTCCCTTCCGGGGGACTTAGATTTTGAAATCCATTTTTGCAATGGGATAAATTCTGCCAAGTGCACCGGGTTTCACGAGCATTAGCGAGTGACCCGCCGAATCGGCGGG
>Ga0210057_1002505_pt1 | contig 26190 bp, 24 predicted proteins | sample CryGeyCG2114_010_2_FD_183968 | JGI IMG/M metagenome (GOLD analysis project Ga0210057, IMG submission 183968) | Groundwater microbial communities from aquifer - Crystal Geyser CG10_big_fil_rev_8/21/14_0.10 (SPAdes) (version 2) | ecosystem: Environmental > Aquatic > Deep subsurface > Groundwater ...
TCCTCATTCAAGACAATTACTTTATGCGGATTGCTAGACATAATATATTTCTTAAATATTTCGGAGACATCTTGATCAGCAGTAATAAAAACAGTTTTTTCGTGTAAATCTGGAATAATTTTGGACACTTCCACTTGCCAAGTATTTAGAGTAGAAAAAACAACAGAGTCAACTTGCCGAGACAAGTTTTCTTCCATCTTTTGTTGAGCATATAGATGAAGCAAAGATAAACCAATTTCGTTGTTAACTTTTCGCTCCTTAGAGATCTTTCTAACTAGTGAGTTGCGACCAAATGGCACTGAACCAGTCTGAGTAATGACATCATTATCAACTATTGAAATGTCTGTAACTTCTCCGGTGATATCAAAAATGACAGAGTTTGACTCTGAAGGAAATAAGTTAGTGATGGTTCGATAAGCCAAAAGAGAGAATGAGTGGTGGACAATTTCATCCGGGTGTAAGACTGAATTGATGGTTTCTTCCATACTTTCGGTAATATTGGCCGAGACAACCCCCAGAAACATATTCATTTCAATATCATGCGCTTCTTTGCCATAAGGTTTAGAAGTTAAATAACCATTAAGTTTAGTACTGATAATTTTTTGTTCAATGATTGAGACTTCATCACTAACACCCAACTTCTCAGTAAGTTCTTTTTGTTCCTTTTTAACTAAATTCTCGACGTATTTTTCAGTTAACAAAATTGGTTCAGCTTGAGTAATGTGAATACTTTTAGTTTCCGAAGCAAACCAAGGAGAAGCATAGACACAAACAACCTTTTGGATGTCTCTCTTTTTTAACCTCCGGAAATTGAAATGTTTAATACCTTCAGTTGTTACCTGCTCGAGAGTCTTTCTAACAAAATTAATCATTGAGTCTGTGAAATCTTTTTCATTTACTTGCTCTGGAATCGTAATTGGAATTCGAACAGAATACAAAACTTTTGGTATTTGTTTTTTATTCAAAAGCACCAAAGCAGCACCAACGCTGGCACTACCAATGTCTAGAATAACCGAGATCTCTTCTCCCTCAGAATGTTTTCCAAATAAAGAAAAACTCATTGTGTAATTATATCACGTGTCGGTTATTCCAAAACAGCCTTAATCCTCCGAACCCCAGCTGATGAGGCTTCTTCTTTTTTAATTTTAAAGTGTCCTAACTCGGAAGTATTAGAAATGTGAGGTCCACCACAAATTTCTTTACTAAAATCACCAATTGAATAAACATTGACTACTTCCCCGTATTTATCAGCAAAAACCCCAATCGCTCCCCGTTCTTTAGCCTCCTCTGGAGACATTTCTACTTTAGTGACATCAAGTCTGGCTTTAATTTTTTCATTAACCAAATCTTCTATTTTTTGCTTTTCTTCGTCGGTTAACTTCTCTGTGTGTGTAAAATCAAAACGCAATCGATCAGGATTGATATTGCTTCCCTTTTGCATAACATGATAGCCTAAAACTTCTCGAAGAGCTGCGTTTAATAGATGAGTAGCTGTGTGGTACTGAATTTCTCTTTCGGAATGACCACCGAGTCCCCCTTTGAATTTTCCAGCCGAAGCAGTCCTGGACTTAGTCTGGTGTTCTGCTAACTCCTTTTGAAACTCTTCAACATTAACCTTAATACCCTTTTCCTTGGCTAGCTCCAGAGTCAGTTCTAATGGAAAACCGTAAGTAGAGAATAGAACAAAAGCTTGTTTACCATCTACATTTTTAAGTTTTTCAAACTCTCTAAGACCTTTTTGAATCGTCTCTTGGAATTTTTCCAATTCTTTTTCTATTTCAGTCTTGATAATACCAATTTTTAATTTTAACTCTGGATAGCTAGACTCATACGTGTCGGCAACAGAATTAACAAGAGTGGAAATGTCTCCAGAATCTAAACTCTTTTGAGTTGTGTGAAAAACAGCTCTTCTTAGCAATCTTCTCAAAACATACCCTCGATCTGTATTAGATGGAATAACTCCATCAGAAATTATAAAAACAGCGCTTCTCAAGTGATCAGCCACAATTCGGGCTGATCTTATACTGTCTGTTAATTTTTTAGTTTGACTCACCAAATCTTCAAAAATATCTGTTTCAAAAATGTTATCTTTTTCTTGTAAAACAGTTAGCAGGCGCTCTAGACCCGATCCAGTGTCTACATTTTGCTTAGGCAATTTCCCTGTTACCTGCCCACTCTCTTTTTTGTACTCCATGAAGACATCATTCCAAATTTCAACAACGACTTGGTCTTCATCGGCTTTAATAAACTCTTCAAGAGTTAAGTCTCCCAAATTTCCTTCTGAATCATAGAACATCTCAGTACTTGGGCCACATGGTCCCGAATATGAATCCTTACTCTTTGGTTGTGGCCACCAATTGCTTTTAGCAGACAATGGGAAAATTCGGCTTTCAGGGTTAAGCCCCGCTTCTTTAAAAATCTGACTCCAAATTTCAATAGACTCCACATCCTTCGGAGCATTCTGGTCTCCTTCAAAAACAGTTACATATAGACGTTTAGGATCTAGTTTGAATTCTTTTGTTAAAAGATCGAAACTCCACTTAATTGCATCTTCTTTGAAATAGTCTCCGATGGACCAATTACCCATCATTTCAAAGAAAGTTGCATGCATCTTATCACCAATGTCATCAATATCAGTAGTTCGTAGACATTTCTGGACACTAGCCAATCTATTTCCCTTTGGATGAGAACCTTGCAGGATATATGGCACTAGTGGTTGGACACCGGCTGTTGTGAATAAGGCTGAAGGATCATTTTCTGGAATCAGAGATGCCGAAGGAAGAATCGAGTGGCCATTCTTTTCAAAAAACCCTAGGAATTTCTTTCTTATCTCATTCGAAGTCATAGCATTCAGATTACCCCATTAAACAAACTCCTTCAATACCTCAAAATCTTTCTTTAACTCATCCTTTCGAGAAGCATCGTAAACGGCTACAGCTGGATGATATAGCGGAACAACAGTTAATCCACAACTTTTAAACTTTTTCCCGTGAATTTTTGAGATTGGTTCAATTTCAAACTCTAAATCAAATTTTCTCATGATATAGTCCATAGAAAAGCGGCCTAAGGTAGCTAAAACCTTCGGTTGAATAATTTCAATCTGCCGGTCCAGAAATGGCGCATATATTTCAATCTCTTCTGGTTTCGGGTCTCTATTTGCTGGTGGCCGATCCTTCAAAATATTGGCCACATACACCCCTTTTCGATCAAGCTTAATGTGCCTAAGTAGCTCGTCCAAGATTCGACCAGAAGCTCCACAAAAAGGCCGACCCGTTTCGGCTTCATTCTTACCAGGTGCCTCACCAATAAACATGATTTTGGCTAGATGTGAACCCTCACCAATAACCGGCAGATAGCCTTCCTTAACACGAAGTTCATACAACGGAGACTTTTTAAAATTCATGACCTCGTCACGAATTTTTTTCATTTCTTTAAATTTTTGATCCTTATCCATTTAAAACCGACTTAGCCTCCGCAATCACCTCTTCCTTTTTAGATTCAGGCATACCCAGGGCATCTAAAACACTCGAATCGTCAACTAATTGCCGTAGGAGAACAACCCCTTTTTCTAAAAGAGTTCTTTCTTCAGCTTGAGAAGTGACCGTAAGACAAGTCAAGGGGTGCAATCCAGATTCGGTAATCATATCGTGTAAATTACCTTTAGATGGATAGTTCCAACCAACAAAATTTAAATTCTGACATTGCCCATACTCAATCGCACTTTGGGTAAATTTAGTGTTGGTAATTAACCAACCTCGGGTCATCTGTCGGTTTTCTCCAGAAATCCTAATATCAACACCGGCTAAGTCGTCGTACCTGGCTTTAACATATAAGGCTACTTTGGTATCCGTTTTAACTCCTAATTGATTATGAAATTTAGCTTCAATTAAATACAGATCTGTTTCGTTGTAAGCTATGACATCTATTTCATGTTGCACACATTTGCCGGTAATTCGGCGATCAGTTTCAGTTTGGAAGCCCTTAGTTTTAAATATTTCAGCAATTAGTTTTTCGAAGGGAAATCCTGAAGGTCCGAGATCCATAATAGCCCGGCGGAGTGAGTACCTAATGGCCACTGGTCGATTCTTTTTACCAAGCAACTCAAAGGCATGTTGGTAGATTTCCCGGGTAGTCATCCCGGGCCTTAATTCTTGTTCAATAGAACTCAAAATATCATCAACAACTTCGGCTTTGGCTCCGGCTCGGAGAAGTGAATTCTCTAGCTTGGCTGAATCAAAAGGTTCTTGCTCTCCATTGGCCTTGGTAATAATTATAGGACTCATTGGAAAGTATTATATCATTTTCAATTAATTACTCCCCCACCTAGACAAACATCTTTATCGTATATAACGAGAGATTGGCCGGAGACCGGTAATTCCGCCGGCTGTTCCAAAACAACCTTTTTATTCACAAAATTACAACCAAATGGCGCTTGTCTGTAACGCGCTTGGGCTTCATACACTTCCCCATCCTTGAGTTTCTGAAGCCAGTTGGTAGATTCTAGAGAAAACCTCTGTCCCTTTTTAACCCAAGCTCTTTCTCTAGAAACTGTAATAGTATTCTTGTCTAAATCCTTAGCAATTACAAAATACGGCTTCTCTTCAACCATTCGATTAGCTGTTCGGAAGCCATGTCTTTGCCCGATCGTATACAAAATAGCTCCATCATGAAATCCAATCCTTTGGTAATTCTCATCTAAAACATCTCCGGGTTTTGCAGGAAAATAATGTTTCAAAAAATCTTCCATTGAAACATCTTCTAGGAAACAGATGCCTTGGCTATCTTTTTTAGCCTTAGTAACCAAATTATATTTTCTAGCTAAGCTACGTACCTTAGTTTTTAGCATTCCCCCAACTGGGAAAAGGATTTTGGACAATTGTTCCTTCTTTAGGGTCCATAGAAAATAACTCTGATCTTTGTTTTTATCTTGACCTCTTAACAATTTCCCATTCTGAATTTGAGCATAGTGGCCAGTCGCTACAAAATCGGCACCTTCGGAAAAAGCGTAATCGTAGAATTTACCAAACTTAATATGTTTATTACACATCACATCTGGATTAGGCGTTCGACCCTTTTGATATTCTTCTAAAAAATAATCAACGACTTCTTTTTTGTATTCTTTGGATAAATCTAGAGTTTGAAATGGAATATTTAAACCAGCACAAACTCTCATGGCATCTCGACGACTTTCTTTCCAAGAGCACTCTTTCCAGTCTGGATACCAACCCTTGATATAAACACCGGTGACTTCATAACCTTGCTTTTGGAGGAGAGTGGCAGATACAGAACTATCAACGCCTCCAGAGAGAGCCACAAAAACTTTCTTAGGTTCTTTCTTGTTCCACCACATACAGTTTGTTTTACCCCAAAATAAGACTATTGCAAGTACAAACTTTTATTCTGTTTATGGCCGGCTAAAGTTTTAGCATAGTGAATCTGGCCATATTTATCAGCTAAAAAGAATAAGTAGTCTGATTCGACATAATCGACTGTGGCAATAATGGCATTTAGACCAGGATTGGAGATCGGAGTCGGTGGTAAGCCGGTATATACATAGGTGTTATACGATGAATCTATTTTTAAATCATCATACGTCAGATCAAAAGTTCCCTTACCATTTATATACCTAAAAGTCACATCGACTTGTAAAGGCATGTCGATCTCAATTCGATTCCAAAGAACACCAGCGATCATCTGCATATCTCTAAGGTTGTAAGCTTCGGCTTCAACAATCGAAGCCATCGTGATTATTTCCTGTAAATTATGGCCACTCTCGGTAAATTTCCTATTTAACTCCAAAGTCTTAGCTTTAAAATTATCCTCCATGGTAATCATTACATCTTCAGCGGTAATATCCGGGAAAAAGAAGTAGGTATCTGGAAATAAATAACCCTCCTTATCTTTGGTTATTTCCAAGAACTTTTCAGGATCAAAACGCTCAAAACTTTCATCAAATAATTTGGTTATTTGCACTCGAGTAAAACCTTCGGGAACAGTAACTTTCACCGGATCGAGTCCTAGTTCCCCATCTACAATTCTCTTAGCGACAACAAAAACATTCTGTGGATTCTGAAAATAATAACTACCAGCTTGTACCGACCTTTCCCCACCTAAAATAGCCACGATTCTAGAGAAAACAATTGGGGAAGAGATTACTTTCTCTATAGTTAGTTGTTTAGAAATATCTCGGAGAGTAGAACCTTTGGTGATAATAACTAAATTATCTTTTTCAAAGTTTCTGGGTGCAGCCAGGAAATACATGTAGAACATTCCAAACAACACCAAAATTAAAACGACTAGCGCCCAAAGAAATTGTTTCTCTTTTTTTAGGAATTGAAAAAAGTTCATTAGACAGGAAGATTGGCTGGTGGTTCGGCTTTCTTTGATGGAATACGTTGGAAAGTTGGTGTTTGTACCGCAATCCCACCAGTTGGATGGAAAATGGTGGCTAACTCTTCGGTAGTTAGAACAATTGGTTTCTGTCTGAAGTATTTATAAGGTTCCTGAAAGAAAGATCGCATTTTATACATTTCTATATAGATCCTCTCTAAACGATTACGTCTAGCTCGCATGAAATCTTGCCATGGATAATCAAAGTCGGTGAATTTACCCAACTTAAATCCATTTAAGGTGTTGGAGCTGTACTGTCTGAAAGTCCCGATCAGTCCTGGGATATTCTCAGCATTAAAGGCCTCTTTAGTGGCAATGTAGACCCCGCGAATAGCCGTATCAAAAGCTGGCTTGGATAAACTTCGCTCCAAAGACGAAAGAGTATCTTGCTCCCCCTTAGTTAGTGGCCTACCTGGTATCCAGGTTCCGTCTTTCTTATCCTTCTCCCCTTCGGCACTCTTTCTAATATTTTCAATCTCTTTCAAAACTCCAGTTGTCCAATCATCCTTCTTAAATAAACGACCTTCTTGCAGACCTTCTTTCTTATTAGCCTGAATCAGGATCTGAATCCAACACTGCTCACCTGGTGCTAGAGATCCGAGATACTCCAAAACAGCCGTCATTGGATCAATTTTGTATTCATCTTTCTGATCCTGATCTAGACCGTAATCAACATATGTTTTAATCGGAAAAGCATCAGCGCTAGTTAATTTAAAATAAGTAGCCCACATTATCCACTTGCTTGGATCGTTGAAAATACCTTTGGTATAGTCTTCAGCTTCGTGGATTTCGATATTTGGATATTGAGCATAGAATTGGTGCTCAACCATTTTTCTGTATTTTGCCCAAGTCCAAATATACATTTTGACTTGGCCGCTAACTGAGACGAGTTCCAAAGAAAACCAGGGAGGTACTTTCCCCCCAAGATATGTATCTAGATAGGTAGCGGCTCCTTTTTGATATAGAGCACTTAGAAATATCTCCATAGCTAGTGGTGACTTTAGAACTTCTTGTGGCATTTTGATCTCAAGCAGAACCTTCTCTAAGTTATGTAGAAAAGACTGTCTAACATATCTGATCCATAGAACTAAAGACATTGAAATTAACAGAATTGGTAACCAAAAGAAAGAGCTTTGATATAGTAAAATAACCCCATCTATAAGCGATCCAAACAATGCATCTGTTGAAAACCCTGTAACACCCATTATGGCTAATATTATAACTTGAGAATTTAAAGAAAAACAGCACCGAGTGGTGCTGCTATTTCTTGATAATGTATTTACCTTCTAGATTCTTGCTAAAATAGTTTGGATTTTGAAGATTAACCAAGACCGTGTTTTCCTTTACATACCTTTCCTTCAAAACCTTTTTGATTATATCCTCACGAGCCATTGGTCCATTTTCTTCTAGAATTGTTCGGATAACATCCTTAACCACTCCGTTCATATAACCCCATTCGGTTAAAGCATAGAGTCCACGCCCAACTAGCACGAATCTTGGATCTTTGATTAATTCGTTATGAGTTGTAGCCTCATGGGCTTTTTTATTGAATGTTTCGCTAATAACTTTGGCAACTTCTCGGAAGTGAATTGGTGAACCGTGTCGTCTAATGACAAGGAAAGCGTAATCTCGAATTCCTTTAGCAGAAATATTTGGAGAGCTGGCTTTACCCCACTCACCAAGCTCATTCCGGCCAATCTGCTTTGATAAAGCTAACCATCTCTTAACCACTTCCTTATCACGATACTCGTCAGAAACATCTTTAAGGTGTTCTAGAAAATCACTAACCATTTCAGATTCAGGAATAATGTCATCGTCCGAAAGATTTTTATACAACTTTTCAAGGACTCGGTGAATCTCAACCGCCATTTCCTTATCTGTATACCAACGATGTTTAAATTTGTCATCCTCTTTTTCTTTAATGAAAGAATCACCAATAACTAGTAGAAAATGAATGTGATTTTGAGTACTTTTATCACGAGAAGCATTATCTAAAACATCTTGTTCGGCTAGAACTCCTCCCAGTGAATCAATGAAATCTTTGAGTTCAGCAAAAACTATCTCTTCTTTGTCATAGGAATCAGATTTTCGAATTAAACCTAAAGAGTGGTTTTCGATCTGTCGAACACGCTCACGGGTAATACCGTATTTCTGTCCAATCGCCTCTAAGGTTAAATGCTTTGTATCCTTACCAAGACCATATCGGCTGGTAATAACATCTTGAGCTCGATCGTTCAATACAGAAAGCAGCCTTTTAGTAGCTTGCTTTGGTTTGAATGAAATTGTGGGTTTTGTTTTCTTTGCCATACGATCTTTTAACTGGTTTAATTTTTATCATCTTACACTAAATAAGTCAAGCGTCAAGCATTGACGATACTAATTATCCGATTGGGTACTAACTTCTTAACTTGGTAATCATCTTTTAACCACTTAGAAATATCCTTATTATTAGACATACTTTCTAATAACTGGGCTTCCTCAGTATCAACCTGAACCTCCAGAACTCCTCTAACTTTGCCGTCAATTTGTATAGCAATCTTAACCACCTCATCTTGAACTTCTCGAAATTCCGGCCATTTTTGTAAATGAATGGAATCCGACATTCCTTGACTTTGCCATAACTCTTCCGTTAAATAGGGTGCAAAGGGGGCTAGAATTTTTAGCAGAGTTTGAATCTGATTCAAACTTAACTTGCCATTAGATTGATTAAGAAAACTCATCATGGAGCTAATCGCGGTATTAAACTTAAACTCTGCAATGTCATTAGTAACCTTCTTTATCGTTTTTTGGAGTAAGTTTTCAACTTTTGAATCTGTCTTCTCGGAAACACCTTGAACCACAGCAATAACCCTCTCAAGAAATCTTCTGATCCCAGCAATTCCACCAGTATCCCACGGGTATGATCCTGGTTCATTATACGGACCGATAAAGGCCAAGTATGTTCTAACCGTGTCAGCGCCAACTCTTTCAACAAGTTCATCAGGGTTGATAACATTGCCACGAGATTTACTCATTTTAGCGCCGTCAGGGCCCAAAATTAGTCCGCGATTCAAACGTTTTTTATATGGCTCATTTTCTTTGACTAAACCTTGATCGAATAAGAATTTCTGGAAAAACCTAGAATACAACAAGTGCAGAGTCGTCTGCTCCGATCCACCAAAGTATTGTTCTACGGGCATCCACTTGGATTGTTTTTCAAGAGAAGCAAACTCTTTTTCATTCTGATGATCAAGATATCTTAAGAAATACCAAGATGAATCAACAAAAGTATCCATGGTATCGACTTCCGGTGTCCAGCCTTTTCCAAAGACCTCTTCAGTTCTTTTCTTTAACCGAACAGATTTAGCCAGCGGTGGTTTACCAGTTGGTGTAAAGTCAACATCTTCTGGCAGGATCCAAGGTAAATATTTCTCCGGTACTAAATGGGCTACACCCTCCGGATCAAAAACAATCGGAATTGGAGTCCCCCAATATCGCTGTCTACCAATAGACCAGTCTCGGAGACGATAAGTTGTTTTTAATTGACCACCTATTTCCTTCGTAATCTTTTCTCTGGTTTCTTCACTTCTAAGCCCATCAAAGTTACCGGAATTGATTAAAATTCCTTCACCAGTATAAGCAAAAGGTTCTTTGTTAAAGTGAGCTAAAATATGTGGCTTTTCAGAAACAGGATTAAAGCTCTTATGCATTTCAGTTGTTGGCACCCAGACCACTTCGTGTAACCCTTGTTCCTCGGATGATAACTCTTGCTGTTCTAGATCTTCGAGTTGAACTTCAAAAACTTGCACAAAAGCTTGTCGATTAACATCTTTATGAGCCGCATAGAAATGGGATTCCATTTGCCAACCAACCCTTTTAAGACTTTTAATATTTTGATAACCAGTCTCTTCCAAAACTTCTCTTCTGACAGCTTCTTCGTAGGTCTCACCCTCTTCAGCACCGCCAATCACAAAGGTTTTCCATGGTTGTTTCTTCCACTGAATCTGCACAATTTTATCTTCAGTCGGATGCTTAACGATAGCTTGTACAATTCTTCGAGGAGTCATTTCTTTGCCTTCAATCGGAGGATTTTCAGAATCTACAAAAAATGGAGCAATTACCTGTTTGATTGGCAAATCAAACTTTTGAGCAAACTCAAAATCTCTTTGATCATGCGCCGGCACGGCCATAACTGCTCCGGTTCCATAACCAGCTAAAACGTAGTCGGCAATAAAAACAGGTAGTTCTTCATTATTAGCCGGATTAATAGCCCAAACTCCCTCTAACTTAATTCCAGTTTTATCTTTCTGCTCAGATTGTCTATCTAATTCACTTTTCTTTAGAGTTTTAGCAATATACTTTTCAACCTCTTTTGAATGTTTTAACTCGGAAACCAATGGATGCTCCGGTGCTAAAACTACATAGCTAACTCCAAAAAGCGTATCGGGGCGAGTGGTAAAAACCCTTATTTCCTTGTCAGTATTTTTGATCTTGAAAGCGATCTCCGCTCCCTGACTTTTACCAATCCAATTTCTCTGCTGCTCCTTAATCTGCTCTGGCCAATCTAAACCCTCTAGACCGTCTAAAAGCTTCTCCGTGTAGTCGGTAATTTTTAACATCCACTGCGGTTGTTTCCTAATTTCCACTTCACTATCGCACCTTTCACAAGCTCCAGAAACGACTTGCTCATTAGCTAAAACAGTTTTACAAGATGGACACCAATTTACCTTTGACTCAGCCTTATAGGCCAAACCTTTTTCAAACATCTTTCCGAAAATCCACTGGGTCCATTTGTAGTAATTTGGATCAGAGGTGATAATTTCTCGGTCCCAATCAAAAGAAGCGCCCATGGTCTTAAATTGCCCACGCATGTATTCCATATTGTCATTCGTCCAGTTCTTTGGGTTCAAACCCCTTTTAATAGCTGCGTTTTCAGCCGGCAAGCCGAAGGAATCAAAACCAGTTGGGTAGAGAACATTATAACCCTGCATTCTTTTGAAACGCACAAAAATATCCGGCACCGCAAAAGCATACCAATGACCAACGTGTAAATTACCCGAAGGATAGACAAATTCAGTTAGAGAGTAGAAATTTTCCTTTCCCTCGACCCGATCTTCTGTTTTATAAAGCCGATCCTGCTGCCACTTTTCCTGCCATTTCTTCTCAATTTTCTTGTGATCGTAGTTGTGCTGCATTTCTAAAGTATTTTTGATTAATCTTAAAAGTTCCAATGGCAACCACAATGGTTATGATCCCAATCAGGATCAGGGCAATTGGCCAACCAATACTACCAGCAAAGTATTCACCTGTAATCTTGAATAGATAACCGAGGAAGAAAATAGAGCTGAAAAACAACATACCCCGGCTATGAACATAGACACTAAGGAGAAAGGTTCCGATCACCACAAAGATAAACAACACATCCCAAACGCCACCCAATGAAAGAGCCCCAATCAAAACACCCAAGGTTCCGGTACCATAGAATAATCCTCCAAGTCTTCTTAGAACTACCCGAGTCTGTGGTTTGGTGAAAGCGTAGGCCAACAAAGCATGGGTAATACCCAAAGCGATAGTTAGATATAAATAAATGTCAAACTCATAGGTCATTGAAGCTTTTTCTAGAATATAAGCCAAAACCAAATAGGCAGAAATTGTACCAAAAAAGACTGAGAATAGGAGGCTAAAGATTAGATCTTTAAACAATAGATAAGTTATAACAGCCAGAACGGTTAACAGGATACCAATGATACTCATAGCCCCGATTTCTGGATTAATACTAAGTTCATTTAGCATCACTCCAATACCAAGCGGGAAGAGAATGTAGGAAACACTAATTAGAATTTGAGCTAAAACATTATATTGCCTAGTCAAAACCATAATTGAACTGATATATAAAACGATCGCCATACCCAGGGTTATCAGAACTCTGGCAAAACTTCCCAAAGAATCCCAATTTTGAACAATTAAAGCGATAACTCCGGCAAAGATAACAAGACCACCTATTCCATACAAAATATTAATGATTCCCAAAGATGATTTCTTTTTAGAATCCACTTCAGTATTAAAAAGACCCAAAATGTCAGCTTTGCTCAACTGCCCGTTATCAATTAAAGTTTTAATATTCTGTAATACTTCTTGTTTATTCATATTATTTTATTTATTTATCCAACCTAGAATTTCAGTTCCATAATAATTGTTCCATAACTCATCGATCTTCTTAAAGATAGATTTACCATTTTTACTAATCACTAAACCGTAGTCACGAGAATAGCCACCGAAAATTTCAAAAATACCAAGATTATTACCTCCCTGAGAATAAATAGCTCTGTAACCATCAGGAGAAACGTTACCTGCTTTTATAATTGAAAGATTCTGGGCTTCTTCATATGTTATTTCTTGAATTTGTTCTTTATCAAAATCATAGATATATAATCTTGATATCTGACTTTCTGGAGCTGGGCCAATGTTTTTACTATTTTCTTGTTTCTTTAAATCGAGCCTTTGGATCTTCTGTCCAACAACAACATATCTAGCCTCTTCATCGTAATATGACCAAGCCTTATCGTTGTTAGAAGCAATAACTAGATTGTACCCAGGTTGTAAACCAACAGTTGGAAGGTAAATACTTATCAAAACACCCACTACCACCAGAATTGGTAAAACGATGGCTACGATAACTGGTAGGTTTTTCCTCATATCTTGAATTCTATCACATCCCCATCCTTTACCATATATTCTTTGCCCTCGGTTCGAACTAGGCCTTTTTCTCGAGCCTTACCATAGCTACCTGAGTTTAAGAGGTCTTCCCAGAAAACAACCTCAGCTTTAATAAATTTATCTTCAAAATCGCTATGAATAGCAGCTCCCGCCTGAGGTGCTGTTGAGCCTTTTTTGATAGTCCAACCCCGAGTTTCGTCTTCACCGGTAGTGAAATAGGTTATTAGATTTAAAAGCTCATATCCTTTACGGATCATTTCATCAACTCCGTCATCAGGGGCACTCCCAAGTTCTTTTCGAAACTCATTTCGTTCTTCCCCTTCGAAATCTTTCAATTCACTCTCCACACCAGCGTCTATGAAAACATAGACGGCACCAATCTCTTTCAGATATTCTTCCAAGTCAATAAATCTCTGATCTCTGAGCTCATCTAGATTCCGAGCTCCTTGTTTTTTGTTCAAAGCATATAGAAACGGCTTAGCCGTAATTAGATGTAATTCCTTTAGAATTTTCTGTTCTTCATCTTTACACGCAATTGTAAGAGCTAGATTGTCAGATTGTAGATGTTTTTTGATTTTAACTAGAAAATCTCTTTCCAAAATGATCTTCTGGTCCCCTCTTTTAGCATCTCTCTCAATGGTAGCTAAACGGTTTTCAGTTGTTTGTAAGTCGGCTAAGATTAGTTCTGTATTAATAGTTCTAATATCAGAAAGCGGATCGATTTCACCGTGTACATGATGAATGTCTTCATCTTCAAAAATTCGAACCACTTGTAGGATAGCATCTGTCTCTCGAATGTGGGCCAAAAACTTATTACCCAAACCTTCGCCTTCAGAAGCTCCCTTAACTAAACCAGCAATATCAACAAACTCCACAGCCGCCGGAATCCTCTTGACGGAATGGCTAAAATCAGCCAGCCGATCAACCCTTCGGTCAGGTACAGCCACCACACCAACTGATGGATCAATGGTGCAAAATGGAAAGTTCTCTGCCGGAACAGATTTTTTGGTTAATGCGTTAAATAACGTTGATTTACCAACGTTAGGTAAACCAACAATTCCGATTGATAGTGACATGGAATAACGTTAGCAAGAAATTTTGTCTAACGCCAGACTCCGTTTATTTTGCGTGATTTATAGGCAAGAGTAGTTTTTGCACTAGAGTCCTCAGGATCAATAGATACGACAGAAACTTCAACTAACTACCAACTCCCGCCCCCGCCACCGCCTCCTCCACCTCCGGATGAACCACCTCCACCACTACTGCCAGATGAACTTGCGCTTGTTAGTGAACTACTTAAATTACCAAGTGAGCTGGTTAATCCACCAACACCAGAGAAGGAACCAGAGCTAGACTTATACCAACTAAGACTATCGACATTAATAAAATCAAAAGTTTTGATCCACTTCTTTTCCAATCCAAAAACCATAGCATATGGTAGTAGTTTTTCGAATAATAATGGTGTTTTTTCGGGCTCATTTAAAACCTTGATTCTGTCTTTCTCGGCTTGATTAATATACAGATACAAGCCTTTGATATACCATTCCGCTTCAAATCCTTTTTCGGTGTAATTTGGAATACTTGGTAGAAAAAAGATACAAAATAAAGCTAGGAGAACAAGGGTAATTGAAACAACCAATCCTAACTGTAGACTGAGCATAAACACAAATAACCCAGGCATAAAAACTAAGAAGAGAAATAATAACACTAGACCAGTTTTGTTTTTGTTTATAGATGTCACTGAAGAAAGTGTCCAATCACTTTTACTAGAATTTCTTCTAATTAATCTATCGAGATTTGGGTAATTAACGTAACCATCATTTATAATTTTCTTAACAACAAAATCAAAAAGTTTTAGAGTGGCAATCCGGAGATCAAGGCCTAGTGACCAGATTGCGGTTCTTCTAGCAAAGAACCCCTTTTCCTCAAGACCCAGTGGAACAGGTATGTGATTGTTTATCTTCAAAGAAACCAGCTTCTCCAACATATCCCGCTGTTCTTTCGGTAAATCTTCAAAGTCTTTCTTTTTCTCAAATTCGTATTCCTTCTTACCGACTTCCTTAATTAAGATATAGCCCTGAACAGCTGCCCAAACGATAAAACCAGCCAGGTCTTTCCCCATTTCTGACACACCATCATGGAAATAGCTAGCTTCAAAGATTGAATAACCAGCCGGATCATACTGAACCATTTCAGGATGATCCCATTTAAATTTCTTATAAGTTTTCCGAAGTTTTAATTTTTCTTTAAAGAAAAACCAAAAAAGAAACGGGGCTAGGATGAATGGAATAACTAAGAAAATTGAATTTTTAAGAAAGGTCAACAACTTTTCTAGAAAGGTTGGCTGATAAACTATTCCCTTTGGAAATTCTAAGTCGATGGTAACACCCTGGAGTGGACCAATATAGTAATTTGGATCTTTTTGATAATAAACTGTCCTACCAGAAACTTCAAACTGGCCACAAGATTTGGTCGAACCTGAGGAACCGCAATAATTATAATTATCAATAGACCCTTCTACATTTTTTGGAAAAGTAACGGTGGCACTAACGTTTTGGACAGCAATCTTTCCCCACTCATTACCAGTCAAATTCCAGTACAATTCATCATTGTTCTCAAAAAAACCAATCGGTCTCTCAACTTGGTACTTAATGACATAAATGTTTACACCACTTAGATACCTGTTCGGATCACCAATCTTTAGAGAGGTATTTACTAAACCCTCATCTCTAAATTGGTATGGTTGCCCATTTTGATCCGTAACACTAACATTTTTAATGTTTACAGAAGACCAGTTACCCGCAGCTCTAAATGTTTCTGGAATATCACGATAGATACCATGCCGATACTCTTCACCAAAGTCATAGGTAATGTATTCTGTCACTCGCATGGTATTATCAGAACTAATATTGATATCAACGTAAAAATTATCAATAGACTCAGCAAAGGTGATTAGCGGGAAGAAGAATATTAAAAGTATCGCTTTTTTCATTTATCAAATTTTAACATACAAAAACCGGCGCCTTAAACAAAAGCACCGGTTTTACCCCAATCCGCAAAAGTTACAGCTGCCCATTGTTACGCTTCCTTGCTAGGAATCTCGGACCTTGCTCATACACATCACGACGTCTTTGCAACTCGTGCAAAGCATCTTTCAGATTGGCTTCATGGGTTACCAACTTCAGTTTGAGAGACTGAATCCGGCCCGGATACAATCCTCTGGACTCAGCTGAAGCTAGCTGCAGACTCAGCCGATCTCGTTCCTCTCGTAATCGCTCACACAGACCGATTTGGCTTTGGACACCTTCCAGGTTAGAGAGAAACTCTCTTCCTTTCGAGCTCAAAACCATAACAAACCTCCTTTCTTTTCTGGGAATTAGGGGTTTTTGGTTCCAAAGGCATTGTACTATTTATTAGGAAAAAAACTAGTATAAAAAAGCCAACCAATATTTTTCAATTAGTCGGCTTGCTCATCCTTTCCAGCAACTTCAATTGCCTTCCGAAGTGTCCCTTTAATGCCCCTACCCCAAGGAGAACAAATACGAGCATAGACTAATATCTGCCGACGTTCTTGTCTCCTCCAAGGGAGTTTCTTAACCCGTTCAGTCTGGATCTCCAACTGCTCCACTTGCTGATCAATCCTAGATATGACCAGAATTTGAACTCTTAGGAAACGCTCCCTCTCCTCAGCTTGTTTCCGATCAAAATCGGCCAGATCTTGCTTCTGTCGTTCCAGACGAACTTTTTTCTCCTTTTGTTTTTCAGTAATCTTTTGTTTGATGGAATCGATCTCTCGCCGAATTTCCCTCAGTGCCTTTTGGAAAGCCTTGATCTTCCTGACCAAAAGCAAAAATGCTGGGTTGATACTCAAAGTACACCTCCCTTTCTTTAGTTAGAATAAGGTTTAAAAACCTAAAGTCAACTACATCATACCCTTGAGCTCACCTTGATGTCTTTGCATTACAGCCATACTAGCCGCCATTTGATCCTTACCCGTCTTCATTTCAGCCTGAATTTCTTCCGCGATTTTTTTAAAAAATTCTGGATTTTTTTGGATAACTTCTAAGATTTTATCTTGCTGTTCCTCTGGCACATCCTTTAGTTTGGACTGCAACATTTTTTTCATTAAAAAGTTTTTGAACATATTAGACTATCCTAAGCGACTATTTAAATATTGCAAAGCGCCGTGCAGTCCTCCAACTGCTCCTAAAGTTGCTTTTTTGACTTTTGGTAACCTTGGGTAGACTTTAGATATCTGTTTTAGATGTTTTTCGACATCCGAAATCTTAATCACCGGATCTCCGACAATCATGGAACCACCAATAACAATTGAATCCGGTGACCAGTAGACAATGGCATTGTGCAGTCCAAAAGCCAGCTTCTCGGCTAACTCATCCCAGATTGGATCACTCTGGGGTATTTCGTATGGTTTTTTGTCAAACCTCTCCTCAACTGCTCGGCCAGAAATTAGGTCTTCCAGAGAATGTTGCATATCAACTAATTCATGTCCCGGCTCAAAGCCAAAAGCATGTTCATCAATTTGGCCATCAACAATTCGAGTACCGCCCACTCCCGTACTAACAGTGATATAGACCACAATCTCATCTCCGATTCCAGCTCCGGCCACCGCTTCTCCCAAACCCACAATGGCAGCATCGTTTTCAATGAAAACTGGGCAATTGAATTCCTTATGAAGATCTGCTTCCAGGGGTCCACCAACCCAACCGGTTAAGTTTGGGGATCTAGTTAATTCGGTCCGATCTTCGTTTAAAGTTCCGGTAATACCACCAGCTATCCCTTCGACTTTCTTGGGTGTTAGTTTTCTAATTTCCTTAATTAATTTTTTCAAACCACTTTGATACACAGCAGGGGTATCGAAAATAACCGGTTCTCCAAAATGAGACCGATCTTTGGCAAGGGCTAGGCGAGTTTTGGTCGCTCCAATATCAAAAAGAATGTACATCACTCTTTAATTAATTTTTTAAATTCTTCAATCATAGGAACTTGTTCTGGTTCCGTACCATAAATAGTTGAGGTATATAATGCTGCCCAATCAGCAATTAAGAGGGACTTAAAAATCTTTTCTAAAACATTAGCACCTTCGAGCTCTAAAGTTAGAACTTCATACCCCCGCTCTTCGAGAAGTTTTTCTACCACCTCCATTCGTCTTTGGATTCTTTTATGATCTTCTCTGTCTTTCAGGAGCACAAACCGGAAGTGAGCAGTTAAATCCTTAGTGGTTTCGGTAATATCAAAACCAGCCATTTCATTATGATTCAATTCTGGAAAGACATTATAGAAAGCTGGAATTTTAGCTGTCTCATTAAACTTAATCTTCCAATTATAGGCAACTGGCAGATTGTTTAGAGAAGTGTAGATAACGGGTACCTTACCTTCCAAGTTTTCGGCAATACTTTTACCCTCTTGTTCAAACTCCATTGGATCCAAGGATTCGGCTAACTCTTTGAGCTCAGCCAAAATCTCTTTATTCCCTAAAAATGTGGCTAGAGCAATCGTCGAATATCCCAAAGCACTCCGAGGTTGGATACCAACATCTTGCATCTGGATATATGGGATGTTAAATTCTTTAGCTTTATCAATCAAAACCCCACCCGTAGCAATAACAGCCATTTGGTATCCTCTGGCTATACCTTCGTCTAAAAAGCTAATCACCTCTTCAGTATTGCCAGAATATGAACTGGCAATCAGCAAGCTATCTTTCAAGAAAGATTCCTCATACGGTGGTAGGTCATAACTTCGATGCACATACAACTCTACACCCGGTAGTCTGGATTTTAAGATACCTGTGGCTAAATGTGAGCCACCCATACCAGCCACAATAATGTGTTTAAACTTGCCTTCTAAATTAGACCCGTTTTGCACAACAGGCTCATATCTAAACTGGCTAGCAAAATCTTTGACGGCTTCTTCCATTAACTAGATTTTATCACATCTTGATATCTGTACACACAACCACTTCCTTCATTTCCTGAAAAACCTTAGCCGGCACTTGCTGAATAGAAAGACCAGAATTTCGTAGTTTTTCTAAAGCCTCCTTTTTCTTTGAACCTTGAACATAGACAATAGCCAGATCAATTTGTTCTTTCAAGAAAGTTAGGGTGGTTGTAAAGCGGAGATAGTCGGGGCCTTCGTAACTAGCTATCCATTCTGGATCTAGAAACAAATCATTAAATAGTCTCGGACTCTCTGGAAAAGGCAAAACCCCAGCCGTGTGTCCGTCCTCACCCATTCCAAGAAGAGAAATTATAAAACCTCTTTTGTGATATTGTCTCCATTTCCGAAGTTGAGCTTCAAAATTAATAGTTGCTTGCGTAATCGTCTCTCCTTTATGAATACGAGTACCAACAATGGCGCAGCCTTTTTCTAAACAGGCATCAAAGAATTTACGCTGTTCAAGTTGGCAAAAATTATTAACCTTTGGATTCATACTAAAACGCTCATCTACAACCGAGATAGTTATTCTTTCTGAAAGTAGACTAATATCAATAAAATCTAAAACCTTTAAGGCTGAGCCACCAGAAAACATCAACAGAATTTCCTTGTTTTGGTTTTTCTGAATCGCTTGACCCAACAATTTAGCTGTTTCTTTGGCCAAACTTTTAGTTGGAAAATTATTTAGCAACATCATGACCGCCAAACATATTGCGGAGCATCGAAAGAACCTGACCGGTATAACTTGGATTGCCAGTTGATTCTTTCCTGAAATCCAAAGATTTCTCAATCACTGGTACTTCGAGACCCATTTCTTTGGCGGCTTCCACCGTCCACTGCCCTTCACCCGAGTGAGATACTTCACCCGAGATATCCTTCAGATCTTCTCCATACTTCTGGTACCCTTCGTGTAGCCACTTAACCAATCGAGATTCAATAACACTTCGGCAATTATAGATTCGAGCGACATCAACCAGATTATAGTCAAAATCTGAGTTTTTAATAACATTCATGCCTTCAGCGATAGCTTGCATCATGCCATACTCGATTCCGTTATGAACCATTTTGGCGAAGTGCCCGGCCCCTAATTTTCCTAGGTATTGATAACATTCTGGAGCAGCTACAGCTTGGAAAATTGGTTCCAAAAGATCGTATAGATCTCGATTCCCACCAATCAAGAGACAGGCGCCATGTCGGGCTCCCCAAGGTCCACCACTAACACCAGCATCCATATATTTAATACCTTTCTTGGACAATTCGGCCCCCCTTCGGAGAGTATCTTTGTAATTAGAATTACCACCGTCAATAACAATATCTTCTTTTAAAAGATGTGGTTCTAATTCCTTTAGAACTTCATCAACCGCCTGGTGTGGGACCATCAACCAGATGATTCTCTGGTCGGTATCTAAATGTTTAAATATTTCCTCATATGAATAGGCCGGAATCGCACCTTTCTTGGCAATTTCCTTAACCGGCTCGGGAGAGCGGTTATAGGCCACAACTTCTAAGCCCTGTTCGAGCATTAGCTCAACCATATTTCGACCCATCTTACCGAGTCCAATGTATGCCAGTTTCATATTGTTTTTAAATTAGCTTGTAATTTTTTGATATCCTTTGGTTCAGAGCCAACTTCATATTTATAAAGTGGTAATGCTGAAATAATGTTTTTGATAGACATAACATACTCCCAAGTGTATAAAATTTCTGGGGTGCTGATAAATGAAGTCTGATCACCTGAAATACAATCAAACAAAACTTTCTGATAGGCATCGATATGTTCCGTATTAGCTTCGTGGAAAGAAAAAGACAACTCTCGAGGTTCGATCTTATCTTCAAAACTAGGTTTTTTAATCCAGAATAGGATTGAAATTTTCTCATCCGGTTGAATAACAAAAGTTAACTTATTAGCCTCCTGTCCTTGATATTGCTCTGGCATGAAAGAACCCGGTGTATTATCTTTGAAATGAACCACAATTTCTACCCGAGACTCATTTAAAGCCTTGCCGCTGGTTAAGTAAAATGGAACGCCTCGCCAACGCTTATTCTTGATATGACTAACAACCGAAAAGAAAGTTTCAGTTTGAGAATCCTTTTTGACTCCTTCGGCTTTTAAGTAGCCGTTGTACTGGGCTCGAAGTAAATATCGATCAACATCTTTTTTGGAATACTTCTTTAACCTCCGAAAAACACCCTCTCGAGCTTTCCTAACTTCGGCACAGTCCATTGATTGTGGTTGCTCCATGGCAACCAGCGCTAGCATTTGTAAAAGATGATTCTGGCCAACATCACGCAAAGCCCCATTGGAATCATAGAAAGATCCCCGACTTTGAATTGTGTCGGCCTCTAACAAATTGATTTCGATCGCTCGAATATACTTCCGATTCCAAAGTGGTTCAAAAATAGTATTGGAAAACCGAAAAGCCATAATGTTTTGGAGAGTTTGTTTCTTCAAATAGTGGTCGATTCGATAAACTTGTTTCTCTTGAAACAACTTACCCAATAGAGCGTCTAGCTTTTGGGCTGTTTCGGCATCCTTGCCAAACGGCTTTTCAATCAAAATTCTGGTCCAACCAGACTCATCATCACAAGGTACAGATAGACCAGAATCGGCTAGATTATTTAATATCAACTCATACAAAGACGGTGGCACCGAGAGATAGAGAAGTTTGTTAGAACATTGACCCCAACTTTGATCAATAGAATCTAACAGTTCTCTGGTTTTCTCGTAGGTAGAGACATCATCAAACTGTCCTTGTGAATATTGGAAATGTTCCAAAAAACCGTCTATGGCATTTGCTCGGTATTTCTTTTTCTGCAAAACGGCTTCTTTTACAAAATTCTGAAAATCTGTTTTTGATAAACCTCTTCTGGCAACACCAATGATGGCAAACTTTTTAGGTAACAGGTCTTTGATGTATAAGTCCATTAGAGCCGGAAAAATTTTCTTCTGGGCCAAATCTCCGGTAACACCAAAGATGGCAAAAATTGTGGGGACTCCGTATCTTTCCATGGTCTCAAGTATAACAAAATAAAAAGGGTGGAGTTTAAGGCTCCACCCCGATTTCACTTTCTGACCTGCGCCCCGTTTTGGGCCACTTGCACTTGCCGGATTCTGTCCAGCAACAGCCTACGGCCAGCACCTTGGATGCCAAACTTGCTGTCATTGACGATCCGCAAGACAGCCTCGGCATTCATCTCCGGATCCCGATGATATGCTCTTCGAACAATCTTCCGATAGGTTTCAAATGGGAGAGTCTTAAGCCATTTCTCGATTTGCCTCTTTGCTATCGGATTCTCTCCTTTGGTTCCAGACTTGCCACTCTCCGTAGGGACCTTAAACATCATTACCGGCATACGCAGACTCCTTTGGGTGAAAGAACAAGTTAACACCAATAGAAAAAGATACCATACCCATCAAGCTGGTCAATGGTGATAACTTTTTGGTGGTGTTATTTTAACATTTGCGCGAACCTTTTTCGAGCGGAAACTGAACGAATGAATCGTTCCGCCACTGCCTTGCAGAACCTCAGCAACCCCAAAAGAAAAACACTCCTTGCTTTCTTAATTCCGACAATGTTTCGTTTGGTGGACTCTACAGGCAAAACTTGGAACCAGCTTAAAGATTGGATTTTTCAATCATCTGAAGCCATTTCTAGGCTCAAAGTGCCTATAGCAGCCTAGTTATTACCTCGTTATTATCACATATCACTAATGAAACTCATAGGAGAGCCATTTGAAACAGGGGCTACCTCACTAAACCTAACCTATTCAGCCTCAATTATCTTTGCCTGAGGGAAAAGTATCGTGGTGGCAGGGATAGGAAATCCATCCCCCCAACATCCTCCACGATTGCCCATCTTTGGTGCATATTCATCAAAGTTTTCTAACACCGCTTTGAGCTTGCTACCAAAAATCTTCTCAAAAAACTCTTTGTTCTTTTTTAAAAATTCTTCAAGGATGTGTTTGGCTTCGCTATAAAACATATAGCTACCTGCAGAAATATGACCTCTTGTTAAACCAGTTCCAGATTCAGCAACTACGGGTGTAAGTGTGAGTAGAAACTCACCTTGATAAAATAATGCTTCTGGATCTTGAAGCTCATTATAGTTCGCCAGCATTGATGAGAAGTACTGTTTTAAATAAGTACCAACACCATCACACCATTTTTGTCTTGGGTAACCTGTGTGTAAAGCGTCAAAAACTTCAGATGCACTTCTGATCATGAAAAGAGAGTCAGTAATTGAGTACTTGCCCTCATACCTATCTTTATTAAAGAGATCCAGTGCGATAACTCGCTTTATTAAGTCTGGGTTCTTCCTATAAACTGTTGCCATAGAAACGATGTACAAAGTTGTAACTATAGGAAGGTATCGCACATATAAAGCCTCATAAGGTACACCCCCTCTGTGTATGTATCTAGCAAGTTTTTGTACTGATGCAACAATAACTTCAAGGTGTTCTTTTTTATCACTAAAAAACGCCAGCTCAAATAATGCCTTATAGTAGTTTTCAAACTGGCTCTGAATTTTCTGCAATACATCAAAAGCCTCCTGCTTGTTTGACTCTCCAACTCTTAAAGTCCAAGGGATTTCATCTGATTCAAGAAATACAATTCCAGCCTGAACCTCTTTTAGTAAGGAGGATTCCAATGGGGAATGCTTTGGGAGTTCTTTCTTTACCAGAGATAGTAAATCTTGATCATCCTGTGGGGTTTCATCAATATATTCTGGAACAGCATGATCTAGCTCTACTTCTTTTGCCTTCTTGCCTTTCTGTTTTGCAGGAAGAGCTTCTGATTTTGATGGTAGTTTTTTGTACTTCTTTTCAATAGTCTCAATTCGTTTCTTCAGGTCATTCTCTTGAAGATTCATTTTTGTCTCAAGTTGATCCAGCCCCCTTTTTAAGGATTCAGTTCTAATGGCATAGAAGCGACTAAAATCAGTAGGATCTGCAGGACATTTATGGCTTCCTTTTCTAACCCATATTTCACCTCTTTTAAATTCTCCAGTATCAGCAATAAAAATATGTGGCAATTCTATTCCAGACTTGATGATAATTGCTCCCCACTTTTTTGTACTGCCTTCTATGTCATAAAGCTCCACAGTAAATCTAATATGAGGACTTAGAAATTTAGCCATCCTCTCATCAATATGAGTAGTCAATCCTTCTTTTGTTATGTCAGTACCTTTAATCTCTTTGGTCTCTGGATCAATACCCAAAATAAGGAAGCCATGATTGTCATAGTCGCTGGAGTAACTATTGGCAATGCATGCCATATCTAAGAGGAGTTCATTCTTCTCCGTTTTAGAGCTTTGAAGATTGAAGTCTAACTTAAAATCCACCTTCTCAGTTTCGTCTGAGTTTTTTACTAATTGCAATAATAGCTCCTTGGTGGTCATAGATGATTCCCAAGGGAATTTGTTGTTTCCTGTTGATTCAGCCATATTTAAACATTGCTCACTATATGAGCACGGTCATAGCATTATGACATTTTTAAACTTATTTAGTAATCCAAGAAACAGGTAATAAATCGTGGGAAACCGTGGATTTCAAAACCCGCAAACTTAAATAGTCTTTGGTGGAAAATGGTGGATTATAGTAGATCCGTTGGCTTAAATCAGCTCTTTTAGTAGTTGATCTGGGTATTTTCTCAAATCTATCAATCTAAAGCTGTTAAGGGCTTTATTTTGCCTTAAAACAGCCTTTTCAGACTGAAATAGAGTGTCGTCAAACCAAAGGAAGTCGCTAGTGAAATCTATGCCCTCCGTTTTTAGCGTACCCCACTTATTTGGCTTAATTTTGTGTATGTACTCAAAAGTTTCCTTTGGGAGTTTCTGGCTGAGGTGTGCGAGGGCGTAATCTGCAGAGTCGTCTTTACAATGCGTGGTGAGCCAATAGCAATCATGCTTAGTTACTCTCTTGAGAAAATCTAAAAGCCCCGTAGCTGGTTCTCCAGTTTTTGTAAGCAAGACTCCATCAATGTCTAGATAAATCTTCATATCAAAATAATACCCTGAAGAATGGTGAGACGAAGATCGTTAGGGGTATTGCAACAAATCCAACGATTATAATCCAAGCCACAAATTTACTATTGTCTTCTTCTTTGTTGTATACAAGCCAGGCAACATACGCTATGAGGGCAATCCACAAGACACTTAAATAAGCTATCAGATAAGGCAATAGCTTAGTTAAGTTTTCATAGACATAATCCTGATTAAAGTAACTATCTAAGCCCTTCCTAGTGAGAGATTCAGATATTAAAAAAACTAAGTAGAGACCTCCTAAAAAGATTATTGATAAAAAAGTCCTCATAGATTTATTTTTTACTGATAAATCTAATGATGGGACAAACAGAAATCCCACCACCAGAAGGGTTTTTAAGCCCCTATAGGAGTTTCCCCCTATAACGCTACGAACGCCCTGATGATGGGGTTTCTATGTTCGTAGCGTTTTTTGACCATACCTTAGGGTTAATTCCTAAGGGTTAGGTCATGAAATATGTGGTCAGGTACTTAACAAAACTTAACCTTTTGAGGTGTTTTTATTGAAAGTACTTCATATAACCAACGCTGGATCTAACAAAAGCAATACTGCTGGATCTTTGGAGTAAAAAACAAAAGGAATGGCACAAAGCACAAGACTCTCATAAAGAGGAGTTGAACAAAATTTCAGAACAGAAGAAAAGACTGATAGAACGCATTACTAAATCTACTGATGAAAACCTCACCCTTGTTTATGAGAAAAGTCTCGCAGAATTGAATGAAAAAGAGATGGTTTTAAATGATCTGCTAGAGTCAGTTGAAAGACATACTCCAAGATTTGAAACCTCCCTAGAGATAGTCTTTGATTTCTTGCAAAACCCCTTAAAACAATGGAGAACTGGTGATATAGAGACAAGAAAATTGCTACTGAATCTCGTATTTCAGAAAAAACTTACCTATAACAGAAAAGGCGGGTTTGAAACCGCCATCCTGTCGCTTCCTTTAAGGGTTTTTACCCTTCCAGAAGCTCAAAACTCTGTTCTAGTGGTGTTATTTTAGCATTTGCGCGAACCTTTTTCGAGCGGAAACTGAACGAATGAACCGTCCCGCCACCGCCTCGCAGAGCCTCGGCAACCCCGAAAGAAAAAACACTCCTTGCATTTCTGATTTG
>Ga0210057_1002507_pt1 | contig 26180 bp, 23 predicted proteins | sample CryGeyCG2114_010_2_FD_183968 | JGI IMG/M metagenome (GOLD analysis project Ga0210057, IMG submission 183968) | Groundwater microbial communities from aquifer - Crystal Geyser CG10_big_fil_rev_8/21/14_0.10 (SPAdes) (version 2) | ecosystem: Environmental > Aquatic > Deep subsurface > Groundwater ...
AACGGAATTGTCTCCTAGTCCTAAGCTAGACAAATCAAGACCAAGAGTGCTTACTCCTCCGATTGTTGATACAGTAAGTCTAGTATTTGTACTATTTATATCCTGTATGCCGGAGGTAGTCTCTGAAACAACTACCGGTTCTCCTTCCTCAATAACAACTCTCTCAACTATCTCCCTAATTTGAGTTTCGACCTGACTTTCAACCACAGTCGGGAGTGTTTTATCAAAGAAAGTTATAATATTATTTATCTGGGACGTAGACGGCGCGAGTGCTTCCCCTGCGAAGGTTCACGTTCCAAGCTCTTCGTCAAAAACAGGCCTAACTCCATTTGTCGCCAAGCTATCGCTTGCCGCGAGAACGTCTTGGGATTTTGTCGATGCCCCTAGAACCTCGGCTCTCTCTTCGACTTCAAGTTCGCTGTAAAGGCCGAGAGCGCTTTGGGAAATTATGGTATCTGCCTCGCTAAGCTTTTCGGTTCCAAGGCTTACCCCGGCGGAAACAATTTTATTGTTCTTAAGTTCCGCGACTATCAGATGTCCGGTCGTATATGTCTGGGCCTCAATTAAGCCATTTACAATTCCTTCCTTTACCTCGCCCTTTAAAATTTTTATCGGCAAAAGCTGGCCGTTTGAAAGCCTTACAATCGTTGACATATGGTCTGAGATTATTCCCGCAGTTGCGGTTCTGTTCCTTAAGAAAAATGGGCTTACTATATTATCGTTAAATTGTCCTATAGAATAGTCGCCGGAGAGGAATTTAATTTTCACTTCCTTAGAGTATTTTGTAAGAAGGGGGTTATCGGGTACCCTTTCAATAACACCGCTTACAACCTCGTAAGGCGCGTATGACCCGTCAGGAAGGATTACCGTACCCAGAAAATCGCCCTGTATCTGGGCGTCCCTCAGCTTATTACTGTCCAAATACGCAGGCGACTCTTTAATAGCATTTTCTATATCAAAATATAACAACGGGTTATCTGTTAAGATAAGGATTAAAGCAGCCCCTCCCACAATAACTATACCAACGACTCCGACCAGCGACACTATCCAAATGCCTATTATTCCTCTATTTTTAGCATTTAATGCTTGGTGACCAAATTTCTCTTTTAAGCCTAAAGTGGTTGTAAGGAGTTGTAAACAGTTGTAAAAACTTCTAAAATTTATCATTATGATTCACTTTTTCTAATAGAATACCCGGCTGCCAAAAGACCGCCCGAGCCTAATGCCATTACCATCAGAAATACACCAAAAGACAACATCGAAGGCTTTTTATACGCATCTTGATATGGTTCGTTTACAGATACGCTCCAGCCGAGTGATTTAATAGGCGTATATGATTGAAAAATCAGATCCCCTTTCTGAGAATACTCCAGTGAACTTCCCGTTTCGCCATTTATTGATTTAACCAGTCCGTTGTTTTGCTGTAATTCTTTTCCAAGAAAGGAAGTGTCGGGGTGTGAAATTATTGTCCTATTTTTGTCGGCAATTACATAATAGCTGGAATCGTCATCACTGTTTGATCTTAATCTTGCGTATAATTTATTAAGATCGAGTCCGCCGGATAGTACTCCCACAACATTGCCATCGTCATCCACAACAGGAGATACTACGTAAACGGCGGCGGCAAGTGGGGACAGAGATGGTGGTTGTATTGCTGTAGTTACAAACGTTCTTTTTTCAAGTTTAGATCTTGTTAAAAAATCCTGGCCTAATGCAGAAATATTTCGTCCCAATGCAGTCGAACCATTTAACGGCGGATATAGCGAAATACCCTCTATCGTAGAATCAAATACTACTAATCTTCTGAGAGCCGTTGAGCCTAAAAACATCTGACGATTAAGATTTTTCAGCTCATCTAAATCATCCTGAGTAAAATTTTCTCTATCTTTACTGTAAGCACTAAGTAGATTAGTCAATTTTGGATCTAAAGCAATTTGCCTTACATAATTTATCGAGTCCTGGGAAAATGAATCAACAATTTCCTTTGCCAGCAAAGCCTTACTCGAAGATTTTTCAAAACTAAACTTCTCGAAGCTCATTTGCATAACAAATATCAATCCTATTCCCATAGTTGTAACAGCGACAAACCAAATGAAGGCAAGGAAAATTTGCCTTCTTGAGATGGACGAAATGATGTCGGAGTGTTTTTCAAAAGGTAGAAGAAGAACAAAACATCCTGAAAGAAGTGCTACTACCGCCCTATTCCATGATTGACTGATTACAAAATCGAAAGATACAAGAAGAAAAAGGAAAAACAGGAATAAAGAAACTACATAAAATAAAGACTTAATTCTGAAATAGGAAAAAATGGCTAGTACAAGGATTACTGTTGAAATTGATACCAGCAATATCTCAAATACCCCGGGGTTGTTGTGAATAAAATAGCGTATATCTCCAAAAGTAAGGTATGGTACAGGATTTCGGGCAAAAGCAATACCAGAAGACGTAATTAGAAGATATATAAAAAAGATAAGCCTTAGAGGAGATCTGAATGCTGGAATTGATGAAATGGATGAAAAGATCGCTAGAGTTCCGAAGTATGTCATAGTCCAATACGCTCCAACATCAAAGTAAATGTAGGTAATTGATCCGAATATGAATGCGATAATAAACCCCGAGAAGATATGGACAGAATAGTGCTTAGGCGGAACAAATAGCCTTAAGAGGATAACCACCAGGCCAAAACCGACCAAGGCGATGCTTAATATAAAAACAATCTGTCGATAAGGCTCAAATGCTACGTTCTGCATTGAATATGGGAAAAGAAAGTATGACGCGCCTAAAAATATTGCGTTTAAGGCTATAAACCAGTCGAAGATGTCGGGATTGTAGATATGCGCTACGATAGCCTCTATTCCATCGTTATTTCCGGTCGGATCTTCTGCTACTTTTTCATCTGTCTCTTCTAAAGAATCAGCCTCCTCTATAGAATCGTTTGCTTTTCTCAATGTTTTGTATTGAAGATTCTGTTCTTTGTCTTGACCGTTGAGATTATTTGCAATTGAATTATTTGATTTAGAGGAGAGATCTTCTGGGTTTGTTTGTATAGGTGAAACCTCTTGCACGGGAGATATTTTTTCTCTAAGAGAAAATTCTCTGCTGTTATCTATTTCCCCGACCAGTCTTATAACTTCCTCCTCCGGTATCCTAAATCTTCCACCTTGACCAAACCTGGTAGATCTTATCTTTCCTTCGACCAGATATTTATAAACGGTGTTTGTGGAAAAACCGAGGAGCTTTGCTACTTCTTTTACTGTATAAGTTCTGGCGTCTTTCATTTCGGGCAGACCCGCCACAGCGGATTTTTGTATATTCTTACAAGTGATTACAATGCTTTTTACAAGTTTTCACAACTGTTTACAGTTTAGCCACAATTGTACGTGAAATGTCAACCCCCAATTTGAGGCCGAAAAAGCCTTGTGAAAAAAATTATTGCCTTTTGGTCAATTTTTTTATACAAATGATTATACTTTTTGAAATTTTTTAATTCGTGAAATGTGTTTTTTCATCCGATCTATAACTTTATTTTAAATAAAGAATAGCTATCCTATAAAGATTTAAGAAGAAAATGTTTTTTTCATTAAAACAGTTTTTTTGTTAATAATATAATTAGATAATATGACAAAAAATTTCCCTTTGCAAAATTAAAAACTAAAATAAATTATAAAATCTTTATGGGTTTAACCCATATACAGCGAGTCCGGAAGAATGAAAGACTAAATATAGCAATGTATAAATTAGTGTATCAAAGATTATATTAATATATCCATAATTAACTTGCTTTGTTTATTTCAGGACAACAATTTTGTTATAATTATTAATTGCCTTCCTAGCTTTACCCCGATTTAATCGGGGTCAATGGCAGACCTGCCCGCTATAGTTTGCGCAAGCGTTGCAGGCGGGACGGCTCCGCCAAAGGCGGACAGGGGTTTTGCCTCAGTGAGTTCTTGCCAAATTGAAAAATTTGGCTTAGACTTATGGGGTCCCGTAAATTCAAGCCGACTTAACTCAGCGGTAGAGCAACGGTTTTGCCTGCCCGCCAATTGCCGACTTAGCTCAGCGGTAGAGCAACGGTTTTGTAAACCGTCGGTCCGGGGTTCGAATCCCCGAGTCGGCTCAAGGCAAGGCAGGCGGGTAAACCGTCGGTCCGGGGTTCGAATCCCCGAGTCGGCTCAAGGCAAGGCAGGCGGGGATTCTGTTAGAGGGCTCAAGCCGAAGTATCTTAGCTCGGAAAGAAATATTTCCCCTCTCGACCAGTTGAAACTTCTTTTTAGTCTGTTCCAAGTATACTTGGCAACTTGCTTATGCGCCAGCGGCGCTTTTATCTGGCATATCCGGTTTCCCAATGGACAATTTGAAATTAACACTGGCTACTTACTAAGTACTACTAGCTCATACTTTGATGCAGTTGACACGCGGCTTGCCTATTCCTTACCATAAATATATGGCAAAGAAAACCAAAAAATCATCCGCTTCTAAAAGTGGGCTTAAAAAAGAAATTTCTGTACTTACTTCTTTAGTAATAGTTCTTTATATCTTGCTTGGGATTCTATTTATCGCCATATACATCACGCGCTTCGCGTAATAAACTGCCCAATTACCTCAAGTCCTTTTGTGCCCCATACCTTTCGGCAAGCTTAGGATGAATTGATCGGAATTTCCTCCAGAGGCGGGCATATCAATTCTTCGAGGGCTCACAGAGTATAATCGAGTTTTGCTTTATCGGCAGCCCTTCTAGCTTCTTCATAACTTTTTCCATATAATTCAAAGCTTTGGATGTGTCCAAATGTAGGATAAAATTTTTCTTTACTCTGCCAGTAATATTGAGGCCTGTTCGCAATAGATGTTTCAAAATCATACCAGTAACCGGCAGTGTCTATGTCTTGAGCATCCCCTTTATAGGAAAGCGTTCCTGCATAATCTCTCCTTGAAACCTTTTTAAATACTGCTTTATTCCATAAACCGAAATATTCGGATAAAAAATTAAGGCTTTGTAAATATACGTCTTCGGCGCGGGGATATTCTCTATCCTTTTTATACTTCTCTAACTGCTTCTTGGACATAAAACCTAAACTAAACAAATCATAAGGAATCTGAGGATCGGGATTTAGTCTGTAATGCCCGAAAAAGTTCTCAAATCCCCTGCTCTCTACTTCTCGATACAGAAGTCTTGCGGCTCTTGCAGTAATTCGGTCTGATGAAAAATGTAACTGCAGACTCGAATCTTCTAATCTGTCTGTTCCCATAAGCCTAATAATTATTGCAGGAATATCCTCATGGCGCTGTAATTTATCGAGTTGATGTTCTATTTCGTGACTTAACGGAAAAGATTTAGATTTTATCCATTCCGCAAGTATTTCAGAATCAAGTCCTATTATCCCTAAAACCCTGCCTACTCTGCCGCCTTCTGCCGCAAGTTTTTCGCTAACTTCCATCTCCTGTTTAGCATGTTCGTATCCAAAAAATCCCTGCGGATCACTATGATCCTTGTAAAGCAGGCTAGCGTCTCTGTAAGCTATCCCCGTTCCCTTTGCCCCTATTTCTCCATACGCATTTCCGTATTCGTCAGTAAAGAGCGCGTCACGCTTGAAATAAACCGCTCTGTGGGAGGTCGGAGTCTGGGCGAGGGGAAGGAAAGGGTCTTCTATCTCGTCCTCTCTTCCTTCTTTCATAAGTTTTCTTTGCTTGCGATGATTGTGTTCTGTAAAAGGCAAACCAAGAGCAAACACGGAAGCGTTTTTTCTTAAATAATCTTTATCAAACCACGGGAGAAGTTTTGGGTCGGTAACTCTATCAAGCATTCCCTCATTGACAGTTATTTCGGAAATAACCTCTGCAGGCAACCTTTCAAAGCGCTGCACGAGGGCGTTCTCATATCGCCATTCTAAAGGCATGACTTCTTTCATAATGAAACAAATTATACCAAAACTTAATTCGATGAACGATTAAAAGACACTGCTGATGATACTAAAGGTCTGCTTTTCTGATTCGCCGTTGAACTGTAGCTTTGCAAGGCGTCGCCTTGCAAAGCTGGTGGCTTGATATGGTCTAATTAACTCACTCATAAATTATTTACTTCCCCTTTTAAGCCATGAGGCGCCAAGATAAACTAAAGGCGAATTGGATACTCCCCACAAAAGCTTGAAAATCAAATAAGGTATTGTGATTTGTAAGACAAACAAAGCGGTAAACGCAGGCGTCAGCATATAAAACGCGAGGTACATAAATACGAAAGTGTCTATGGTTTGAGAAAGCATGGTTGAGGCGTTCACTCTGAACCATAAAAGTTTTCCTTGGGTTTTTATTTTCCAGAAGTTAAAAGACCAGACGTCGTGGAATTGCGACAATAAAAACGCGGTTATGGAAGCAAAGACAATACGGGCTGAAGTTCCGAAAATCGCCCTGTACTCTTCGTTCAGGCTAAACCTTGAATGCGGTGGAAGTGCAACAAATAAAAGAATTATCCCTAAAAAAACTGCCAAAGTGATGACTCCGGAAATTATAAATTCGCGCGCCTTTTTCTTCCCATACACTTCCTCTACCATATCGGTTATTAAAAACGAAAGAGGAACAATCAAAAACGCAACAGACGTTGAAAACGGCCCCACGGGAATAATTTTTCCTCCCAAAACATTCATCCCGATTAAAAATCCGATAAACAAACCGAAAATTATATAAAGCCTTAACTCCTTTGAAATCTCAAGACCAAACATATCTGCAATTCTAGCAGATTATTTTTAATTTTCAAACTATGCGCAGGAACTAAAAGGGCTTGACCTGATAAATTTGAGATATGGAGTTTGAGATATGGATCTGCCCTTACCAAATAAGCATTCTATTATCTCACCCAATTTATTCACTCAATTAAATAGCTCAAATAACTCAATTAAACTAGACCTTGACAACTTTATACTAATATACTAGTATACTAGTATATTAGTATTTATGCCTAGAGCTTCTTCTAATAACAATCTGACTGAAAAAGATATCCAAGAATTCGAAAAGGATTTCTATTCACTCCTAACATCCTTTAGAAAAGTTAATGGGCTCTCCTCTTTCTTAAAATATTTTTTGACAAAAGAGGAGCAAATTATGCTTGCTAAGAGATTGAAATTATTCCAGCTAGCCTCTCAAGACTGCTCTCCTGAGGAAATTAAAGAAGCTTTGCAAGTGAGTTACGAAACAGCGCGCTCATATAAACTGGGTTTTGAATACAAGCCTGATTTTTTTAAACGAGCAATAAAAGAGAGCATAAAACCTTCTCGAGAAAATTCTAAATCTGATACTTTTCTAAATGCGCTTGATTTGATTTCTGAGTCGAGAAGCAGTGCTAAAGCTCGCGCGAAGCTGTATCAAGGGGACTTTAAGAAGTAACTTTTGTGTGGTCCCTCACCTCCGCCCGTAGGCGCAGGTGAGGGATATAGAACTTGCGAAGGGAAGTCAGACTTCCCTAGAGCCGAGTTTGACTCGGCGAAAGATAAGCGGACTCCTATTGAACTCCGTCGCTATCCGAATTAATGGACCCGATATGGCACTTACCTTCCGAAGATGCGGGAGAGAAAACCGCCGCCCTTCTTCTTGCTTTCAGCAGAACGAAAGACTACGTCGTCATTTCGACACGTCTCGCAGGCGGACAGGTGGGCCTCTATTTCCGCGAAAACGGGCGCGTTGCGATTCAGCACATTCCGTGCGAAATCCTCACGAGCCATCCTTCTTGGGCAATTTGCCCCGTTGGTTTCAGTGTCGTTCACCGATCTCCTCCTAGGGAATACCTGAATTCAGACTCTGCCCGAATTAACGGACCCGATTATAAGAAAATGTTGTCTCTTGCTTACCACTTTCTTCTCGCTCTGATGCTGGTCCTTAGAATGCTGGCTTTCACCTTCATGTCCTCAGCTTTGCCTGCGCAAGTACTGCAGTCTCCGAGGTGGTCGTAAACCGTCCCCTTCTGATTCCTGCGCTCGGCAACGGTGAGGCTGACGTGAGCCTTAAGAGTCTCCTCTGAAGGACAATGGCCGTTGGTATATACCACGGCTTAAGCCCTGACCTGCTCAAGCAGGTCTTCAAGTTCCTCGTGAGCGCTCTCCCACAATCCAAGGTGCGTCCACTCAATAAGCGACGGGTTGTGGCCTGTCGCCTCGGGCTTGAAGCTGACGTAACCTATCAGAAAGTCACCCGGTTGAGGAGCGCGGATTTCTCCTCCCAGATAATCCTTATGTTCCGAAATCAGAAGCGACACCTTCGGAGAAGGCGTTCCGCTTCTTCCTTTCGGAACCTCTCGAACTACCGCGTGTCGGCGTCCCTTTCCAGCAATGTGGACATAGATGCCTTCCGTGGTAAATCCGAAGCCGAAACTGCGCCTCTCCCTACCACTCTGGGTAGTGAACGAGAGCACTTCGACAGTATAGAGTGAGCGTTGTTTCAAAGTATGCCTCTTCCGACCTATAAGGCCTTAGGCTCATCTTTACAGATGGCAGAGGAAGCATAAAAAATAAAAAAATAAATATAAAAAAATTCTTCCGTGAAAGATGTTTTATATTTTAGATTTAATATTTTATATCCCCTATGCCACCTGCAAATTATATAATCCTTCGTCCCGCTTAGCGGGACTCGACCAAGTCAAACTTGGCCTCGCAAGTTTTTAAGGTGCATTTGCACCGTATCTCGCCGAAGTTACCGAAGGCAACACAGGCGGAAAAGTGCAAAACAAAAAACTCACTCTCATTAAGTACTGCTTATGCACTAAATCAAGCGAATTATGAAAAATATTCTATCACAAAAAAAGTAAATAAACAAAAACTACGGGATTAATATCACGCTCTTAGACAATTCTTTTTCGCAGGCTTCTAACAGCTTCTATAGTCGGTCTGAGTAAATGCTCTTGGGCTGGAGTTAGGTCAATTTTTGGTTCTACAAATTCTAAATGCACGTCTGTATCAAAACATATCTGGGCTGTTACCGGTTCACCATCTACTAATACGTGGTCACCTGAAAAGGGAAGCTCAGGAGCAAGCTCGAGGGGAATTACTTCTTCTCTTTTAGATATTATAAATCCATTTTTTGCGGCAAGAGAAATTTGTGAAGGTGATAAAATCTCAGACTGTGATGACATCTGTACTTATAGAAAAACATATTTAGACTACTTCTGTCAAAGGGATAAAGTGATACAAAATGGGTCAAAAATAAAAAGCGATTTGATTAGTTTCTAGATGCTAGATATTAGTAGCTAGCTGGGGGTATAGAAGGTTTTTAAGGGGACGCCTTGTAAAGCTAAATCTGCCTAGTCCTTGAGCCGATGAAAGGAATCGCCTGCCCGCCATCGCTACGCTCAGGCGTTGCGGGCGGGAACCCACGACCCGCAATTTATCCCAGTAAATTCTGCCGTCCATGTTGGAGCCGCCCCACGGATTTGAACCGTGAACCTATGCTTTACGAAAGCATTGCTCTGCCGTTGAGCTAGGGCGGCTTGAATTTACGGGATCCCGTAAGTCTAAGCTAATTTTAACAAAATTAGCAAGAACTTACTGGGACGAAATTGCTGCCCCGTTGGGCGCTCTTCAGCGGAAGCTGAAGGAAGCTCCTGCGGGGAGCCACATCGGCAAATAGACTCCTAAATTATAGCAAAGATTAGATGTAAGGTTTATTCATAATAAAAAGTCTCGCCGTTCCCGATTTGGTTGTAAAAGCTATATTCTGTTACTTATATACCAGTATATAAGTATGAAAGGGCTTCAAAATTCTAACCTATTATCTATTCCCTAATCTCTATTTTCTGAAAATCCCTCAGCCTCAGGAATTAGTGTTCAAAAGCGGTCAAACATGGTCTTTTGCCTACGCAAATATATCAAGGAAGTGTTGAAGTTTTTTATACAATTAGCAGTTCGTAAATTTATAAATTATAGACCATTAAACAATGATCTATTCACTATTCACTATTCACTATTCACTATTCACTAATAATATCGGCTCCTAAGTCTTCATAACGCACCGATTTCCCACGCTCTAGGTGAGTAAGGCTCAAATTCATCCACCACGGCGGACAAATATACGCCTCGTACCCCCAGATATAATCCGAGAATACTCGTATTCATTTGGTGTAGAGAAAAACAATTGTGCGTTTCAAAGAACTCAAGAGCTATCTAAAAGAGTACATGAGAATTATCATGTTTGTCAAGCAGAATAACTCTGCTCTTTTCACCCGTAATTGTTTTTAACAATTTAATAATCCAGCAATTCAACAATATGTCTCAATATATCGTAATATGATTTAAAGTACAGCACTATAAAATATTATATATTTTGTGAATTTCAAATTTAAAATTAAAAATTTCAAATTACCTTATCCTACTTGATACTTGATACATAATACTTGATACTATTGTTATGGATCTTATTCATGTAGTAATTCTCTCAATCGTCGAGGGAATTACCGAGTTTCTTCCCATTTCCTCGACCGGACACCTTGTATTAACCTCTAGATTACTAGACATTTCAAGCAGTGATTTTCTCAAAACTTTTGAAATAGCCATTCAAAGCGGCGCGGTGTTCGCGGTTCTAAATCTCTACTGGAAGAAATTATTAAAAGATAAATCGCTTATATACAAATCCCTAGTCGCTTTATCTCCGACTATAATAGCCGGAATAATTCTTTATCCCCTGCTTAAAAGCGTGCTTTTAGAAAGTGTTCAAACTGTATCAATAGCGCTCATTATTGGAGGTTTCGCGATACTTTTTATAGAGCGATACCTTCAAAAGCGTGAAACGAAAAAAACCTCTGAACTGTCTAAAGTGACCTACAAACAGGCATTTTTTACGGGTTTAACCCAAAGTATCGCGATAATTCCCGGAGTCAGCAGAGCTTTAGCAAGCATTTTTGGAGGAATGTTCTTTGGCATGGATAGAAAAACAGCAACCGAATTTTCTTTCATCCTAGCGCTCCCGACGATACTCGCGGCTGTCGGATATGACTTAATTCAAACTGCTCCGCAGTTTGACAATAGCCAAGTGGTTCAATTAGTAATCGGGATAGCACTCTCCTTCATCGTTGCTCAAATTGCAATCAAATGGCTTCTCAGCTATATTTCAAACCACACCTTCACCGCTTTCGGCTGGTACAGGATAATAATCGGTCTCCTCTTTCTCATGCTTTTTTTGTAGAAAAAACCTTCACCTCCACCCCTGCCTGATTACGCATTTAATTCCCAATTCATATTCTATTTCATTCGATACTTTCGCGCATGTTCATACACTTGTAGCCATATTCTCTGGCCGCTTCGATAATATCGGCAATCGCATAAATGTCGTTTGGATTCCCGTGCAATAGTATTATGATTCCCGGGAAAAAATTCTGCATAACATTATTCATGATATAATTCATAGCGTCTTCATCTGTTCTAGGATAAACACGCCATCCGTTAGAATCGGATGACCAAAGCGCAGTCTTCATATGAAACTCCTTTGCTATGTTTACAACTCTGCCATTTACCGCTCCCCCGGGAGGTCTCATCCATTTTACCCAGTATTCGTATCCGGCAATTTCCTGCGCCTTCTCATTAAATCTAGAAAGCTCATCTCGGATAGCCGAATCCGAAAGCTGTGTTAGGTTGGGATGGTTCCATGTGTGGTTAGCTAGTTCGTGATTTTCTATAACGTGTTTCCACAGATCGGGAGAACTCGATAGAACCCGCCCCACAGGAAAAAAAGTGAGCTTTGCGCCGGCGTCCTCAGCAGTCTTAATTGCAAGCTCTAACACATCGGGCCTCCACCAATCATCAATAGTTATGAAAATATTTGGTTTTTTAGGATCGGCGGTTCTAAAAAGATCTGGCGCATTATATTTCTTATCAGGAGGTTTCTCTGGTTCAGGCTTGATTGGAAAGGAACCATCGGCCGCAAGACCGGGTACAACTATGCGCGTTTCAGTATTGCTTTGCAAAAACACTTCATTTTGATTGTCAGTTTCTTGGGTGTCAAAAACTGGAACGTCCCCTGTTATCTCCGACTCGCCTCTCACAGAATACGGACGGTGTTTTTCATTGGATGGTTCTTCTAAAAATCCTAATATTACTGCCCCCCCCGCTAAAACAAGGAATTCTCTTCGAGAGACTCTGTGGGCTTCCTTTGCCTCAATTTTTGCAGAATTAATAACCTCTTTCATTAAAAAAGTCCTGCTGGGACAGGACGTTTACAGTTTGATCATAGTCTTTTATTGAAAAAGTGTCAATAGCTGAATCCGCCCGCCTGCAACGCATGTGCCCAGGCCGCCTCGCCCTGCTTGGCTGGCGAGCAGGCTAGTATTGCGGGCAGGGTATCTAGACCCTTCTTAATTCCCCTCAAAACCCACACTAAAGTCCACGATCGTGGAATTCTACGTGAACTTGCGTATAAAAAGACGCTCAATAGAGGAATCGTCGGATTCTATAACCACTGGTTGACAGGGTTCGACCCTGTCAATATTTTTTATCTGTAAACCCGACACTTTCTTCCACGATCGTGGAAGTTTATGTCCGGAATAGGTAATAAAGGGTTGAATCGTTAGACTCAATTTTAAGTCTGTTTCGAATCTGTCTCAAGCTCTTCAGAAACTGCATCCAGCATTTACCACCTGCCATCAAATTCTCTTCACCATCTCCTACTCGATACTATTCACTATTTCCTAGTCGCTAATACCTAGTCTCTCCCCCATTCGCCAACTGGCGAAGGCGCATCTCTAGTCACTAGTCCCTAATTATTGTCTTTGTGCTATAATGCCCACAAATGCCCTCTAAATACGTTTTACGCGACTTTCAGAAGAATAACTACTACCACGTAGTAAATTACGGAATAAACAAGGGTCAAATCTTTGTAGACGAGGAAGACTACAAAGCATTCCTCTACTATATAAAAGTATATCTTTTACCCAAAAGCGAACTCGAGGCAAAAATGCCAAAGCTTGAAAAGCGTTTGCTTTCAAAAAACCGCAGTTCTGAAGTAGAAATCATAGGCTACTCTCTCATGCCGAATCATTTTCACATGCTCTTAAAAGAGGTTGAAGTCGGCGGCATTTCACGCTTTATGAAACAGCTCTCAAACGCCTATACAAAATATTTCAATGAGCGTCACACCAGATCAGGAAGCCTTTTTGAAGGACCTTTCAAGGCGGTAAATGTGCCTGACGGAAAGCTTGCCGAGGTTGTACGCTACATTCACCTCAATGCATTTTTAGGAGGATTGGTAGATGATCCTGAAAAGTACCGCTGGTCAGACTTCCCTACTTATACCAATTCTGAGGCTGTAAACATTTCAAATACAAAGCTTATAATTTCACGCTTTAATACGCCGGCAGATTACAAGCATTTCGTGCATAACTACATGGACTACGCTGAAAAGGTAAAAACTCTAGGAGACATTCTTATTGACGACTAATAAAAATTGCTAAATTGTTATATTGCTTTATTGCTAAATTGCTTAGAAAAAAAAGGGACAAAATTCGCCTAAATACTAAATCTCCGTCTTTTGCTGGATTCCAAGTAGGTATAAAACTGCTTCTTTTTTGTATCTTCTGTCACCCCTTGAGTTAATTCTTATGGCTGGTAGTTTTCCTCTCTTTCCCCATCTTTTTATGGTTAAAGGGGATACTCTTAATAATTCGGCGACTTCACGTACGGTGAGGAGATCCGGAAGGTCTGATATTGATATCTTTTGATTAGCCATTTTCTAGTCTTTATATAAACGTACTATATCTAATGTAGTAAAACACATGCACTATGTCAAGTACCAAAATAGGTAAACCCCGCACCCACGACCTTACGGTCGGGGCATTCTGGTTTTTCGCTTCGCGAGCAAGGAGTTGACCCATGTTCCCCGGCCTCGCTCCGCGAAGCGGGGCGGGCTGACGAACGGGGCATTGGGTGCGGGGTAAAACTAATTTTGATATTAATTGATGCTAATAGAAATAAATTGATATAGCTTTGAAGCTAGACTATATCGAAGTAGGATTTAATATTGCAAATTGTTATATTGCTTTATTGCTAAATTGCTGAGTAGATTAAAACGTCTGTGACGATCGTCTTTTCAGGAGTTATGCAATTTATATCAACGAATATCTATCTTGTATCTATGTGTATCTCTTTTCATCCTTTTCTCCAAAAAGGCGCGCTCTTATAATATAGTAGACAAAAATGGGCAGAACCAGCTGTCTCTTGAGCCTCCAAGGTTCAATCAGTAGCCTAAAAAACCATTCAAGTCCAGCTTGCCTCAAGATTCTAGGCGCACGAACTACTCTTCCGCTTATGTAGTCAAAAGCGCCTCCTACTCCCATCGCCGCAGTGGCCGGAATATCGGAAAGGTTCTTAACGATCCACTCCTCCTGCTTGGGAAATCCCATCGCGACAAACAAAACGTCAATGTGCCCTAGCCTCTCACCATCGTCCTTCTCCCACTTTCCATTTGCTATTTTTTTCACATTCCATTCCTCTTCAGCAAAGCTGACTTTAAGACCCGGATATAATTCACTTAAGCAGTCGGCGGTTCTCTTTGCTACATTCCCCCTACCCCCCAAAAATCCTACCGTTAAGCCCTCTTTTGCACACTCTCTTACCATCATTACCATGAAATCTACACCCGAAATTCTCTCTCTAACCCCTTTTTTCAACAATTTGGATGCGACAAGCACACCTACACCGTCCGGCAAGGCTACTTCCGCCCCATTTAAGCCCTCTTGATATGTCCTGTTCCTCATCGCATACGTCATGATCTCTGGATTAGGCGTTACTATATAGAACTTTTCCCTTCTACTCTTTAGTCTTCTAATAATATATTGAAGCACTTTACTACTTTCTTCCGTGGAAACTTTAGTTCCAAGAATTTTCGTTGATAAGATAGTCTCCATAATACTAAAGGATATTATAAATATATAATTAAGTGTCTTATGTTAGCTTTTTGCGCAATTTTTTTACTCTGCAATTTATATTGTTTTTGTATTCTAAACTTGGAAGTGTATCTATTAATATCTATCAATATGTTTATCATAATAGTTATCTTTATGAGACTACGTTATTTCGGCACTTAGTCTCTGCTCCGTGAAAAATTTTAGCGGTTTTTCTAGGTTTTTTGTTAGTTGCCATATCCTTATCTAAATCTTTTAGCATATATAATAATTTAATATAAGATATATAGGATTTTAATTCTTGTTAATGCTTTTTTTATAGAGTTCTAAATTCTCAATCGCAACTCCCGTACCTCTTACGACACAGAATAACGGATCTTCGGCAACGTAGGCAGGGACTCCCGTTTCACGAGTTATATACTTATCAAAATTGCGCAACAACACCGTTCCGCCTGTTAAAACAATCCCCTTTTCAATAATGTCCGAAGAAAGCTCCGGCGGGGTTTTTTCAAATACTTCGCGTATGGCCGCAACCATCTTCTTAAGAACAGGCTCTATCGCCTCAAAAACAGCTTCTTCTGTAATCTCTTCCTGCCTGGGAAGTCCTGAAACAGTATCCCTTCCCCTAACCTCCATTTTCTTATCGGAATTTTTAGAAGGGATCGCATTACCAAGCTTTATCTTAATATCTTCAGAGGATCGCTCTCCGATAAGTATCCCGTAATTTTTTCTTATATAATTGGCAACTGCTTCCTGCAGAGCGTCTCCACCTAGGCGTACTGAGGCGTGGTCCACTATGCCGCCTAATGATATGACTGCAACGTCTGTCGTTCCTCCTCCGCTGTCAAGTATCATATGCCCGCTTGCCTGAGCTATGGGGATTTTTGCGCCAATCGCGGCGGCAAGCGGCTCTTCGATAAGATAAACCGCGCGCGCGCCGGCCGAATGGGCCGCTTCAAGAACCGCTCGCTTTTCAACCTGAGTGACACCCGAAGGAATACAAACCATAACCTCAGGCTTTATGAGCCTGGACTTGCCCGTTACTTTCTGGATAAAGTACTCAAGCATTGATTCTGTAACCTGATAATCAGCAATCACTCCGTCTTTAAGCGGTCGCGAGGCAACGATATTCCCCGGGGTACGCCCAAGCATTTCTTTTGCTTCAAGCCCTACCGCGACAACCTTGTTATCGTCTGCCCTAACAGCAACAACTGTAGGCTCATTTAGAACTACACCCTGACCGCCCAGATAAACTAAGGTATTTGCGGTACCAAGGTCGATACCAATACGCTTACTGAACACAGTATTCTCCTTTCATTATGGTTAAACATTCATTTGCAGCTTGCCCCGCATAAGCGCCCTTGCGACCTGCCCGACAGTGCCAGTCTTTGGCAGGCGGGCGCGTGCACGTAGAGCACGGGAGCAAGAAAGCTCTGTGCGGGGTACCAAGGTCGATACCTATTCTTTTACTAAACATTTTTAAAAATTTGAAATTTGAATTAAAATTAAAAATTGAAAATTATAAATTAAGTACATCATAATACTACTCTTCTATATCATTTCTAGGTTATTTAGTTTATATTCACTATAGCAAGTACGAAGAGCTATGTAAAGTATAAAGCAAGGGCGGTATATCGTATCTTGCCCGCCCCGTTTTGCTTGTTAAGGTGGGCTCAAAACCACGCTCAAACGGACACTAAAGTCCACGATCGTGGAAGTTTATGTCCGGAATAGGCGAGTAACCTCCCATCCCCTAGTCCCTAATCCCTAGTCCCTAGTCTCTATTCCCTAGTCTCTCCCCCCTTCTCACTTCTCACTTCTCTTATGCTATAATATCCTCGCCACTTGATTCCTGAAGTTATTTCCTGGATACTTAATTTAGGTAGCTATGAAAAATTCTCTTATACGTACGCTTGTTATCCTTACTCTTATAACGGTAGTCTCTTTCGGCGCTATACTTTATGCTAAAGGCTATAGATTCTCAAAAGACATCGATGGAAGAAATGTGGTTTCGGGAACCGGGCTTCTGGTTTTTAATTCAGTTCCTGATGGTGCCCGCGCGTTTATAAACGGTGAACTGGCAACCGCAACTGATGACACAATAAATCTAAAACCGGGTAAATATGGCGTTAGAATAGAAAAAGACGGATATTTCCCATGGGAAAAGGAAGTCGAGATAACAAAAGAACGAGTTACGGAAACAAATGCTCTTCTCTTCCCCAAAGCGCCTCAGCTTGAAAATTTGACGTCAAGCGGCGTCAACAACCCTACAGTCGATAAAGAAAGAAAAATTCTTGCTTATACAGTGAGTTCCGCATCTGCTGATTTAAACGGAGTTTATGTAGCGAGCCTAAATAGAGGATTTCTGTCTCTTGGCGACGGTCACAAACAAATCGCAAGCAATCTAATCGATAATTTCTCAGGGGCTAAATTAGAGGTTTCACCCGACGGAGCTGAGGTGTTTGCGACAATTGAGTCGCAGTCAACCGGAATAGATAGAGTTTATCTTCTCAAGACTAACGAATTCAATCCTTCTCCTCTTTTAGTCACAAATAACGTAGAAAGAATTAGGGAAACATGGAAAACGGACGAAGAAAGATTGAGGAATGATAAAATCCGCTCCCTTCCGAAAGCCGCGCGCGCGATGATTACGACCTATTTTAAAGATCCTCTATTTTCTCCGGAAAAAGACAAGATTTTCTATATAGCATCAAGTTCTGCCGAGCTTCCCTTAGTAATAAAGCCCAGAATTCCAAGCACGAATTCAACTCCTGAAGTCAGAAATATATCTGAAGGAGATGTGTATGTATATAACATCAAAGACGATAGGAATTATCTAGTGAGAGCAAAATCGGAAAATGCTTTTCCCGAATACATCTGGCATCCTGACAGCAGGCATCTGTTCTACGTCGAAGGGAAAAGAATCAATACGGTCGAATATGACGGGCACAACATCACAACCGTCTATGCAGGACCATTTCTAAATGACTTCGTAACTCCTTGGCTTGACGGGTCAGGAATCGTGATTTTAACAAGCTTTAATGACCCTTCTATTCCCCCAAATCTTTATAGAGTCGTTTTGAAATAGCCGCTTTATAAGCATAGCAAGCTATAAATTAATATATCAGTCTGGTCCGGGACCACGGGGTTTCCCCCATGATCCCGGATATAGTGAGTCATTTAGCTTCACGCAGAAACTTTTTTCCGTCGTGCACTCCTTTCACCCAGGAGATAGAACCGCCCAGAGACATTACCCCTACAGCAGCAATCCCGAATGGCGGCCAATAGTACATGATGGGAATGAAGAGTAGAACAGAAAACAAGACGAAAATAAGAAAAGGCATCCAGTGGGAATAAACATCTGTCACCCCCTTTTTTGCATCGACGTAAATCATGCTCCAAAAGACGCATGAAATAACGGCGATTAATCCGAACGTAACGATGTTTCCGACCATTTGCTTGCTCCTTAGGCGATGATTGACGGCGTCGGAGTTGCCTCGGGCGCTTTGAACTCGAAGGAGTATATGAAATACACCCTCAGGCTGACCATAGTGTCTAGAACTCCCCCTTTCTTTCCAGCTAGCTCATTCAGGATAAAACCTGTTAAAAGCTGTTCGCGACGCTCGTCGTCAACGACGAGCTTGAGGTTGACATTCTCTATGGAATGGCGGATGGACCCTGCCAGAATTTCTAGCCCGTTAAGCTGAGTGAATTCGTAGACGCTTACGCACGCTTCCACTCTGACGCCCGCGGCTGTTGCGTTTTCTGACCGAGACGATATGAAACGCTGATTCTTATCTAAATCCGCCGTAAGCCGAAATGTAAAGCAGTTTTCCTTCTCGGCTAATCTGATGTCCTCATCTTCGATGGGAAAAACGACTACAGATGATCTATCTCTAGTCGAAACAATAACCATCACCGGAAGAGTGAATGCGGCGCCTGCTGCGAACGCCAGCACCAGCACCATTGCTCTGAAAGGGGTCAAACCAAACTTGTTCATCTACCTTTCCTTTCTAGTTGTACTGACGGATATGAACTGCTCCTTGAACTATCTCTCCTTCCTCTCCTTCACAGCGCGTTGTGATAACTCCCAGCATAACTGCCAGAGACAGAAGGAAGATGAAGACTGTAATGCGGTTGCGATTAATTACTATACTTCCTTTCCGACTCACTTGTTAAAGAACATCTGCCCCCTAGCAAGTGAGTTAACTAAGCTTTAAGCTGTCCCATGCCAGAGGCAAAGTAGTAAACTCCGCACACTTATTCAGCGTCAGAGCAACATGCTTCGGGGTAAATTATATCACCTGAGTTATCTTTTGGTCTGCTTAACCGAGAAAACAAAGCGTGTCTATGAATTCCTCACACGTCTCACTTTATAGCCTGCCTCAAACGGACACTAAAGTCCACGATCGTGGAAGTTTATGTCCGGAACAAGTTAAGTAATCCCCTCTATCCTCCACCCTTCTTGCCCCCCACTTTTCACTTCTCACTTCTCACCTCTCACCTCCCCGCCCGACACGCAACCTGCCCGCAATGCTACGCAACGCGTTGCAGGCGGGGACAAGCTTGCGAAGTCGTTGCGGGCGGGTCACCTCTCATTATGCTATGCTATTTATATGAAACGCCTGCTCGTTGGGTTATTTTTTGTATTGGTTATATTAAGCCTTGCAAACCCCACTTCTACTTCTGCCCAAATCTTGTTTCCGGAAAAAGCTCAGTCGGGCGCGACTGGAGTTACGGCTACCGTCGGACAGTTTTTTCTAAATATAACCGGCTATCAGTCGCCTAACGCTTCAATTGTAATAGAGACCGTAAGCGGGATATTCCTCTCCTCAACGACTGCCGACGGGAATGGTTACTTCAGCCTTTCAGACATTTTAATAAAAGATGACTTTCCGGGTTTTTGTTTCTCGGCAATTGACTTTAAACGCATAGGTGAATCTGAATCGTGCATTGAAATAGGCGAGGTAATAACAGAGGATAAAACTTATAACGACGTTTTCCTTCCTCCCACCATAGGGCTCTCTAAAAAAATTATCGCCGCGGGAGAAGACGCTATTATTTACGGATACTCTATGCCCTTTGCCGAAGTCGTCATTAAATTTGACGAAGAAAGCATTACTCTCCAAGCTGACGGCACGGGATATTATGAATACACGTTTGCCGACGTTCCTGCAGGCGTTTATTCTTTCTCGTCTGTTGCAGCGCTGAACGGAAAACCGTCTCTTGAGCCCAAAAACCGTGCGGTTCTTGAGGCTCTAACTCTTGAAGAACAAATAAGAAAAGATCTGACTGGGCTTGCTGAAGAAGCAGAAAAACGCTTTCCCGGAATTTTAATATTTGCTCCTCTTCTGCTTCTTTTAATCGGGCTTTTAATAGCGCTTCTGTGGAAGACAAAGCCAAAATGGCTTATGGTAATTTTTGATAGATTCAAAAGGCGCTACCCCATGCACCACGATTACTTTCTATTTAAACAGTAGGTGGTGAATAGTGATTAGTGATCCGCCTTCGCCAGTTGGCAAATGGTGGAGTGATTGGCGGCTGGTAATTAGTGGTTGGTAGAATAGTCACTTGTATGATATATCATACAAGTTAATAAGTTACATAAGTTAAGTTAGTTAAGATTTCGCTGTAAACCCCGCACCCACGACCTTACGGTCGGGGCATTTTGATTTTTCGCTTCGCGAGCAAGGAGTTGACCCATGTTCCCCGGCCTCGCTCCGCGAAGCGGGGCGGGCTGACGAACGGGGCATTGGGTGCGGGGTAAATCTGGGGAGTTCTTTGTTGACAGGGTTGAACCCTGTCAACACTGTCAACAACTGTAAACAATTTCAATTTTTTAAAATTTGGAGGAAAATAAAACTAGTTTATTTTAAACCCAAGTTCAAGACAGCTGACTGCGATTGCAAATTTCTTGACACATCTATAGAAATTAGTCTTTAATTAATATTAGCAAGAGTATGGTCACTCGAGTTTATTTATTTGAAAAAATCCTAATTTTTACAGTATGCATTTTGCTGGGGTCTTTCTTAATAGTAAAACACGTTTATGCCGATACCCTAACAAACGCAAAAAACACCCTCACCACTTCCCGCCCTTCAGCCTCGAGTCCGTTATCGGCAAATCTAGGCGCCACAGATGCTAATGCGGCCGTATTTGATAACGGCTCATTTTTCCTCGCCTCCGACTCCGCAAAGGTTATCAGAACTTCAACTCTGGGGATAATTGACTCCGCAACTAACGTATCTTCTCAGTCCGCCGCTCTTACGACAGTGTATTTTGGTGAGGCCGCAGGAACCGCAGCGCAAGCCGGAACCGACGTTCTGTTTGTACCGATTACCGCCATGCATACAATCCAATTTACCGTCATCCAGGCAATTCCGGTAAATGGAAATATTATTATTACCTTTCCGACTCTTACCTCGGGAGACGCTGACAACGACGCCTCACCTTCCGCTACAACTTTTCAGTTTAATAACTTAGTTACCGGAACCGGCGGACGAGACAACATAGATACTTTTGACGATTCGTCTGATATTTCGGCAAATGTTACGATAACAGAAACTGAACCTTCGGCAGGAGTTGGCGGAAGCTTGAGTTTTAATCTCGACTCTGGAACTATCGCGGCCGGCTCTGTTGTTAAAATTTATTTGGGCTGTACTTCGAGCACTTCATCCTCCTGTTCAACCCAAATCCCAAGAATAATAAATCCTACAAAATCCGCTGCAGCGGGTACCGCGGACGTCTGGAAAATGAGTATTCAGACGCAAGACGACGGCGACGTAGATTTAGATAACGCTACGGTTGCGGTCGGCACGATAGAGTCTGTTACAGTTAGAGCGACAGTTGACCCGACCTTAAGCTTTACAATAACAGGTATCCCAAATGCTACCGCAGTTAACAATGGCAATTCTACCGGCTGCTCCCAAACAGAAACGACAAACGCAGGCATTGACGCAAGTGCAACAGAAGTTAATTTAGGGCTTCTGGCAAATACTCCTGCGGCTGACGCCAAGGTGGGTAATATCGCCGCGCAGAGGATAAATATCAGCACAAACGGCGCGAATGGCTATACTCTGACTGCTACGTCTTCGGGTACGCTTATTAATCCTGCGACGGGATTCTTTTTGGAATCTTCAACAACTCCGGCAGCTTTCCCCGGCGACGGCTCTGACTGGTTTGGTATTCACGCCTGCGGCCTGGACGTCGATGCGGCGACTTGGGTAGAAGGAGGTTCCGGAACAGCTTGCGATACAGAACCAAACGGCTCTACTGCTACAGAATGCTTTTACGGATGGCCTACTCAAACTTCGGCAATTACTCTGGCATCGGATACAACCGGACCTATCGGAAATTCTGTCGTCGCGGGAAACGGTATAACTTCAGTCTCATACGCCGCGGCGACTGACGCTCTTATCCCGCCTGGTGAATATCGAACTATTGTAACCTATGTCGCGACACCGGCGTTTTAGACAAGAATTATGAAGCAGGAATTAGGACTTATGAAAATAACACTTAGGCAACTCTGGTTTTTTGACTTGACAACAGCAATAAAACAATATAACAATTTAACAATGTGACTTTTTTATGAAACATTCTGCCCAAACGAAAAAATTTATAAAAACAGGAATACCCACGATACTCTTTTCCTTAATCTTAGTAATAGCAGTACAGCTTGCCTTCGCACAGCAAAATCTCAGAACCATAACCATTTCTCCCCCTACTATAGAGCACAATCTTAATCCGGGGGAAAGAGCCGAAGGAGTTTTAAAAATAACAAATGGCGGTACTGCTCCGCTCACCTTTACCGCGGCGGTAAGAGATTTTATAGTCGAGGATAAAGCCGGAACGCCGACGATTCTATCAGACAATACTCTTGCGGAAAAATATTCAGGAGCCTCCTGGGTAGCTGTAACGCCAAATACTTTTACAGTAGAGCCGAATGAAACAAAAAGCATAAATTACTATCTGCAAGTACCTCTTAACGCGGCGCCGGGCGGACGCTACGCTGCGGCAATTTATGAACCGGTTAATATTATTCAAGTCGAAGGAACAGGCGCCGGAGTAAATACTCAGCTCGGCTCGCTCTTCTACATAACTATTGCAGGTCCTGTAACGGAAAGCGCTGAAGTCGTAAGTTTTTCAGCACCTTTTAGCGAATATCCTCCCGTTACTATAACTACGGAAATTGCAAACAAGAGCGATATACACGTAAAACCTTCGGGTTCGATTATAATAAGAAACTTATTTGGTCAGGAAGTTGACAGGCAGGAGCTTAAGGGTGCAAATATTTTCCCTAAGGCTAACCTTATTTATGCAAATAATTTCTTTAAAGACTCTAAATTTAAAATCGGACGCTATACCGCAGAACTTACTGCAATTTACGGCAAAGATAACAATCTGCCTCTTTTTGCTACAGTTAGCTTCATAATTTTCCCTTGGAAGATAGCCCTTGCGGCGACACTGGTAGTCGCAATAATTATAGTCGCACTTCTTCTCTTCAGAAGGAAAAAGAATAAGAAAGCAGAGGGTCAAACCCAAAACCCGCAATAAATAGTATTTAGTATACCCTCAACCAAAGGAATAAATTAAGGATACAAGTAGATATACTTTTGGATATTAGGATATGGGTTGTGAGCAGCAATTCATATCAAAAAATATCTAGAAATATCAATCGCATATCAACTTTGTATCTAACAATTATCACTTTTGAATTTTGAATTAGTTGAGATACGCCTGCTTTGGGTTTGTCTGGACAGCTTGAGGTTCTTCTTTAACCTCCACTCCTCTTAAAGGGAGTTCGAAAGTTACCGTCGTACCGCGCCCCTCTTCCGAATCTAACCAAATCTTGCCGCCGTGTGCGTCAATGATAGCTTTTGATATGTATAGACCTAGTCCGGAACCCTTACCTCTATGCTCAGCACTTGCCTGATAAAATCTTGTGAATAAGTCTTTTTGCCTATCAAGAGGAATCCCCACTCCTGTATCATTAATAGAAACTTTAATCTTTTCAGGCTCAACCGCGTAACTTACGGCAACCTCTCCGCCCTCATGGTTATATTTAATAGCATTTGAGAGTAAATTATTAAAAATTTGCCCGATTCTTAGAGAATCAAACTCAAAGACGGGCACGTCCCCATTTCTCTCAAAAACAAGCTTTATATGCCTTTTTTCTGCAGGAATTTTAAACATTTTTATTCGTTCCTCAATAATTGGCATAATATTCGCGGGCTCCATAACTGTCTGAAGACGGCCGCTCTGAATTTTGGCGGCATCAAGGAGTTGATTTACGTCGTGAAGCATTCTGTCGGATGAAGACATAACAGCCGCAAGAAGTCTAGTTTTTTCATCATCACTTAAGCTGGTTGTGCTTAGAAGCTCGGCGCTTCCTTTTATAGAGCTAAGAGGCGCTCTTAATTCGTGCACTATCATGTTCGTAAAGTTCTCCCTGAGTTTTTCAGCTTCGTGCTCAATGCTTACATCCTGCATGGTAAGCGTTACCCCAATTACGTTCAAAGTGGCATTATCAAACACAGGATTTAGGTACAAATTAAAATGCTTATCAAAAATCTCAACGCCGCGAAACACCTTCATTATCTTTTTATTCATTACTTCATTAACTTCCTGCGCGATGTTTCCGTTTATTCTGAGCTGAGAAAAAACAACCGCGGTATCGAGCGGACCCGTTAGCCTTAGAAATGACTTGGCGGCGTTATTTATGGTAATAAGCCTTAAGCTGTCCTCGGAGTCTTTCATGAAAAGAAGCGCGCCCGACGAGAGGCTAAAGATAAGCGACTGGATTTTACCTTTTTCAGTTTCGATTACATTTTCAAGCCTTCCTAGCGCGAGCTGGGCCTGATTTACGATTTTATAAAGCATACTCATATCCTCATCCTGATATGCTTTTTCCTTTGGAGAAGTTATAGAAATTATGCCTGCAAATCTATTATTAAGAACTAGAGGAATATTAAAATATGATTTTGGCGCCGTATCAAACTGTGTATTAAGGTCAACTTGTGAATCAATATTTCTGTCTGATGCGACTTCCTGAATATTTTCACTTCCTATTGGTAAGTTTTTCGTCGACTCGTCAAGCGCATACATAGAATTAAGAACTATGTTTTTAACTTGAGATATATATTGCTCAGTAATTTTTCCTTTAGTGAAGTTTTCGAAAATAATCTGCCCGTCTTCAATCACCGCGTAGGAAGCGGTTTTAAGCTGAAAAATGCGCTCTGAAGTAAGCGCTATGGTTCTTGCGATATCTCGCGTTTTTAGGCTGTAGCCTATTTTGTCATTTACTTCGCGAAGAATGCCTAGCTCATAAAGCTGGCGGCCAAGCTCTTTTTCGGTTTCCGACAATTTCTTGCGGTTAACCTCCCAGAGAAAGGAGAAAACAACGGCAAGCGAGCCGAAGAGAATAATTGCGGAGAACATCAAAGGAATAAGCATACATTAAGATTAGCACCAAGTAGTATTTAGTATCAAGTATTTAGTATGTAGTATTAAGTATAGAAAACAAAAAATAAGCTCCCCGGTAAGTCTGTCAAGGTCCGTCCTTGACAATAGCGTTTAGCTATTTGTAAGTAGTGTTTAGTGAGTAGTTGGTGGTTACTTAGTGGGTAGTGTCATTGCGAGGAGCCGCCAGCTGGCGGAGACGAAGCAATCTGAGTAAACCCCGCACCCACGACCTTACGGTCGGGGCATTCTGGTTTTTCACTTCGCGAGCAAGGAGTTGACCCATGTTCCCCGGCCTCGCTCCGCGAAGCGGGGCGGGCTGACGAACAGGATATTGGGTGCGGGGTAAATTAGCTAGTAACAAGTTCAATTTTTAATTTCCTGCCCTCTTTCTTGCCGTTTGCACGCAGTTAAATTCCTATTTTGTTATCCTTGAAGAGAAACCATCCCTATGACTCACCGTTGAACCGCAGTATATTGTGCTCAATTCTGTTGTCCCTGAAACGCTTGCTCGCCTCTGGCGTGAACCCATATCTTCCTACTAAATTTGCCATTTGCACGGAGAGCATGAGATTTGACTGAATGAGCGTTAAGAAATGCGAATGGTGAGAGGTCCCAAGCGACAGCTTGGGAGTGCATTTTAGTGAATGAAGGAAAATCGAATGCTTGAGTACAACGGCAAAGAGGCTTTGGTACTTTCGCCGGAACGAAAGTACAAAATAAAATAATACTTTTGGTTCTTTTCTCGGCAGAAAAGAACGAGGAATAATAATTATTATGAATTAAGAATCAAGAAGACATTTGTATCTTGTATTTAGAATTTGGGATTTCCTCCACTCCCGATGTGGAACTAAAT
>Ga0210057_1002508_pt1 | contig 26174 bp, 33 predicted proteins | sample CryGeyCG2114_010_2_FD_183968 | JGI IMG/M metagenome (GOLD analysis project Ga0210057, IMG submission 183968) | Groundwater microbial communities from aquifer - Crystal Geyser CG10_big_fil_rev_8/21/14_0.10 (SPAdes) (version 2) | ecosystem: Environmental > Aquatic > Deep subsurface > Groundwater ...
TAAGAGGTATATTGTCAATTTGTATTATGAAAAATCTAGCTTCAACCTTCACAGAACTGGAGAAACCATCATTTTATCTGCTAGTTCTTCAATTAAAATAAGACTTGCAAGTGCCATACTTGCCCCAATTACAACTGCAGGGGATTGAGGCGAGATAATTAAAGCATTCAATGTAATGCTAGCTCCACCGATAATTGCAGATAAGTAGAATATTGCTAAAATTTTCTGTTTCTTCATATAGCTTTCAAATCATTGCAAGTATATAATAATTTCTGAATTCATCTTGTAAATTATAAAAGTGCGATTTTCAATAGTGATTAATTTTAAGAAGGTAAAGTTTATATACTACAGTATATTACGATATAACAAGGTGATATAGAATGACAAAAATACAAGTAGATCTTTCAGAAATGGAAGACAAAACTGTGGAGGCGTATAAATTAGTTTATAGTATGAAAACAAAGGAAGAAGCAATTAAACAAATGATACGATATTTTAAAGTTAAAATAGTGCCAGAGAAAGTAAATAAGGAAGAAGAGTTTTATAAACAAGCTCTTAAGTTTACGGAGGATAAAAAATGAACATTTTTGCTATCACGGGAATTAGTGTTTTGTGTATTATAGTATTATATTATATTTTAACAACATATAATAAATTGGTCAATCTCAATATCGATTCAGACAGACAAGCAAGTCACGTTCTTGTGCATCTAAAGAAAAAATTTGATTTAATACCTGCCCTCGCCGAAGTTGTAAAAGGGTACGCAGCTCATGAAAAAGGCACATTCGAAGAAGTCTCTAGATTGAGATCTCAATGGGGTGCATCAAAGAATAATGATGATAGGATCAAGACATCAAATAAACTAGAATCTGTATTTTCAAGATTGTTGCTTGTCCAAGAACGTTATCCCAAATTGAAAGCAGATAAAAGTTTCCAAAATATAATGAAAAGCATAAGTTATGTGGAAAGAGAATTAGTTCACGAGAGAAAAGTCTACAATAAAAGAGTGAGCTGGTACAATGTTAAAATTCAGGAATTTCCTTCAAATATGATCGCAAAATTATTTGGATTTAAGCAGAAGGATTTTTTTGGAAAGAATGAAAGCGGAGTAGAAACTGCGGAGGAACCATAATGGCAAAAGTATATGTGGATAGAAAAGGGTATAGGAGATTTAGTGACAGCGGAATATTAGTAAGTAGATGGGTTGCAACAAAGAAACTAGGCAGACCCCTACAGTCGGGAGAAGTTGTCCATCATATAAATAGAGATAAATTAGATAATAGTCGAGAGAATATCTGGGCATTTAGAAATCAATCACAGCATAATAATACGCACAAGAAAGATAAACGCAATACAGGCTTTTGGTAATCTGTCAGGGAGTCGCCGAGGGTTTGCAAAGGGAAGCTTCCCTTTGCCCAAGCTATCAAACGCGTAGCGTAATAGAACGACTGAATATCTTGCGAAGCAATCTATTGAGGGAGGCAACTCTACATAATACTCACATACTAAAACAAATCATCAACCCCCTCATTATTTATACAACCTAGTCTTACAGCATTTTCATATGGGAGAAAAGGGTAAAAAGTCCGAACGTAACAGGGCATTTGAGTCTTGGTTAAGGCAGAGGAATGCTGAAATTTCTAAGGATATTTCGGTTCAAAAGAGTTCAAAAATATTTGATTGTTATAAGATAAGGAAAACAATGAGTTTTGAGAAGTGGTTAAAATCAATGGATAAGAGAATTCCAAGTAAAGTCAGGGAAGTTTCTATTCAGTATTTTGTAAGGAGCAATATGCCTAGAGGCAATAATTTATTTTTGTTGTCAAAGGATAAGTCAAAGATAATCTTGAATCCGTCAATATCAAAAAATAACTATCTTGTCTGATGAAATAGTGATTTTCTCTATTTTTTTCGTAAATCTTTCATAATTTCGGAAAAGTTTTCAGACCCACTGGACAAGTGCGCGTAAGGCTTAAAAATAGGCAATTCAGTAAGAGTGAATGGATAAAAACAAGGCTTTAGTCGTATTTCAGGACAAGAAGATAAGAAGAGTTTGGCATAATGATGAGTGGTTTTTCTCTGTTATCGATGTGATAGATGCTTTAATTGAAAGTAGCGATTCTAGAAATTACTGGAAAGTGCTTAAGCACAGGTTAATTAGTGAGGGAAGTGAAGTGGTTACAAATTGTAACCAGTTGAAATTGCCGGCAGAAGATGGTAAATTAAGAGAGACTGACTGTGCTAATACCAAAAATATGTTTAGAATCATTCAGTCTATACCTTCTCCAAAGGCAGAGCCGTTTAAGCAGTGGCTTGCTGAAGTTGGTTATGAAAGAATCCAGGAGTTAGAAAATCCAGAATTAGCTCAATATATCGATAATATAAGCGAACATTCTTATACTATTACATATTAGTAATAGTTATATTACATTTAAGTAATAGAGGCAATATGAACAACGCGCTAAAGGTATTGAAGTTATTTGCGGACAATAAAGGCAGTAAATTCTCGATTAAAAAAGCTTCAGAGCGCCTTAAAATGAATTATAGGATTGCTCACGAAGAGATAATTAAATTGGGAAAAGAAAGATTGGTTAGCATAACAAAGTATGGGAATGCGAAAATGTGTGAGTTTAATCACGAGTTTTGCGGGAAAGCAATCGAGATTGAGGACATAAAGAGAGAAGAATTATTGAAAAACCAGGATATTAAGCTGATACATAATAGGATAAGGGAAATTAAAAGCCCATTTTACATACTTGCGGTTTTCGGCTCTTACGCAAATAAAACTAACACAAAACATTCAGATATTGATTTGTGCTTGATAACAAACGATAAGGAAATCAGTAAAAAAGCAAAAGATATATTGAGCATAACTCCTATCAACATCCACTTTCTGGAATTCACATCAGCGCAGTTCTCATCAATGTTGAAAACAAAAGAGAATAATGTGGGGAATGAAATTGTAAAGAATAGCGTAATTTTGTATGGGATAGAAAGTTTTTATGAGATGGTAAACAATGCTCACTAATGAAAGAATAAAGGAAGCGGAAGTAAATATGAGGGAATACTTGGCAAATGATTTAATTAAGAAAGAATTGTTCAAAAAAATTGTATTCGACACGTATATGAGAAATAATAGGGAATCGCTCATAATAGCAAGAAAACTTTTTAACGAAAATCTTTCTAACTTATGGATTGTCGTAATAAGCTATTATTCAATGTTTTATATTGCAAATGCTTTGTTGTGCAAATTAGGGTATAAGGTCGGTTCGAAAATTGCGCATAAAATAACATCCGACGCTCTTATTGTTTTTGTCCGAAACAAACTTAAAAATAGTCTTATAGAAGGATATGATGTTGCCGGGAATGAAGCGCTTGCTTTGTCAGATAATCTTTTGAGAAATTATGATTTGGAAAGGGAAAAACGCTCCATATTTCAATATGAAACAACGGAAGAGATAAAACAGGCTAAAGCAAAGACTTCATTGGAGAGAGCCGAAGAATTTAGCAAGGAAATAGAAAAGATGATTTAATTGGTTCTAATCGTTTAGAAAGCAGTCAGGGAGTGCAGAGGAAATACTAGGATTTTTAGAAAAGATTTCATAATTTCTGCAAGATTTGCCAAATTCCGGAAAGATTTCTCGACCCATTGGACAAGTGCGCGTAAGCCTTAAAAATAGGCAATTCAGTAAGAAGTAAATGGATAAAAAGAACGCTTTGGTTGTCTTTGAAGGCAAAAATATTAGAAGAACTTGGCATAATAATGAATGGTGGTTTGTCATTTATGATATTATAAGCGTTTTAACTGACTCTGTAGATCCTTCAGATTACCTAAAAAAGATGCGAAAACGCGATGAATTACTAAACAAAGGGTGGGGACAAATTGTCACCCCCCTTTCAATTAATACTGCGGGAGGTCTTCAAAACTTGAATTGTGTTAATACAGAAGGGGCATTTCGTATAATTCAGTCTATTCCTTCTCCTAAAGCAGAGCCGTATCATCCAGTATTTATTCATATCGTTACAACGATACATAAGGCATACAAGCGTATCGTTACAGCGATACGAAAGGTTTAAATAGTTAGTATTACGATACTATATAAGTTAGTATTACGATACTAATAATCGTAGTATTGTAATACTAATCAAGGTATATATGACAATAACTGAAAAAGAGCATTTTCACGATAGAATCAATGATCTTGCGTTCTTTAGAGAAAAGTATAAAAAAATGAGTAAAGGTGAGTTAATAGTTTTTTACGGCAGAAGGCGTCTCGGTAAAACTAAGCTGATAAATAAATTTCTTGAAGAGGTAGATTCAAAGAAAATTTACAGTTTTGTTAATTTGACTGAAGAAAAAGAAGTGATGAAAAGTTTTGAGAATGATATTCTTCGGCATACGCAAGATGTTGTCAAAATTGATTCATGGAGAGATTATTTTGAGTATTTACACGCAGAAGCGCATAAATCAAAAATTGTTGTGGTAATTGATGAATTTCAGAGATTTCAAGATATATCTCCCGGTTTTATATCAGAACTGCAGAATTTTTGGGATTTAAAACTTAAAAATTCATCAATTATGTTGGTTATTGTTGGTTCTTCAGTAGGTATGATGCAAAAGATTGCATTTTCTTCATCAGGTGTATTGTATGGTAGAAAAACTGGCCAGATTCAGCTTAAGCCATTTCGTTATGTTGACTTTAGGGGTATGTTCGCGGATAGGACCGAAGAGGAGAAGATTAAGTGGTTTTCTGTTTTTGGCGGTACGCCGCACTACTTAGAGATTGTTCATAAGATTAAAGATATTAATGAAGCTATTTTAAAATTTGTTCTGGAGAAAAATGCTCCTTTGAGAGATGAGCCTAAAAATCTTCTCGAATTTGAACTTCGAGTTATTGCAAGATATAACTCAATTGTTCAGGCTATTGCTCAGCATAAATATACCGTTAAGGAAATATCAGATTCTACAGGCATACCATCAGAAGTATTGATGCCATACTTGAATAAGTTAATCGATTTAATTACAATACTCGTGAAAAAAGAGCCTATTTTGGGTAAGGAAAAAAGTAGTAAATATATGATTAGTGATAATTTTTTCAAATTTTGGTATAGATTTGTGTTTCCAAATCAATCTACATTGGAATTAGGCAATACTAAAGAAGTATTGTCTATTATTGATAAAGATCTCAGTTCGTATATTGGGTATGTGTTTGAAGATATAGTCAAAGAGCTTTTCATACTCTACAACCAAAACAAAATCAAAGATATTACTCTTAACTTCACGAACATAGGTTCTTGGTGGGATAGAAAAAGCAACGAAATCGATTTGGTGATAGAAAATAAGAATGGTTTAATTTTAGGTGAGATTGAATGTAGAAATAAGATGATGGACGCAGATATCATAAAAGAATTAATAAAGAAAATGCAGTTTGTGAATTATCACGGTAAAATAAAGTTCGTTCTTATTTCAAAATCAGGTTTTACTGATTCCTGTAAGAAATTGGCTTTGGAAACAAATACAACATTGCTGGATCTTAAAGATATTGAAAATCTTTTTGACGCTGCGCCAAAAGACTAAAATCAAGACAAAATTCTTTCAAAGAGTTGTAGAGGGTTTGCAAAGGGATGCTTCCCTTTGCCCACACTATCAAACGCGTAGTGCAATAGAACGACCGCCTATCAAGAGCAGAAGCTCAATGAATTAAGGGAGCGCCTAACCTTGAGTATTAGTTAATTCAATGCCAAACCTTTTTAAAAGCGGTTAGTTTTATTCGTCCTATGGCAGACCAGTATGATGCAAAGACCAGCGAACCAAAAATTATTGAGTTCTGGCAGAAAGAAGGTATTTTCAAGTTCAATCCAGAGTCAAATAAGCCAATTTACAGTGTAGACACTCCGCCTCCAACAGTATCGGGTGAAATGCACATCGGGCACGCTTTTAGTTACACGCAAAGTGATATTATAGTTAGATACAAAAGATTGAGAGGTTTCAACATCTTCTACCCATTCGGAACAGATGATAATGGCTTGCCAACCGAGCGTCTAGTAGAAAAATTAAAGGGTGTTAAAGGCAGCAGAATGGATAGACAAGAATTCATAAAACTTTGTGAAGAGACTTTAAAAGAGTTAAGACCAAAATTTTTAGAAGACTGGAAAAGAATAGGATCAAGTTGTGATTTTAGTCTTTTCTACAGCACAATCAATCAGCATTGCCAGAAAATCGGCCAAAAATCATTCTTAGACTTAAAAGAAATGAACAGAGCGTACAGAAAAGAAGCGCCAGTCTTATGGTGTCCAAGTTGTGAAACAGCCGTCTCTCAAGTGGAATGTAATGATAAAATGATTAAATCAACTTTTAATGATATTATTTTCAAAGTAGAAAATAAAGATATCATCATAGCAACTACAAGGCCGGAAATGTTGGGAGCATGTGTGGCTATATTCGTCCATCCAGATGATGATAGATACAAAAATCTAATAGGCAAGCAGGCGAAAGTTCCTTTGTATGATTTGAAAGTAAATATAATGGCAGACAAGAGAGTGGAAAAGGACAAGGGAACAGGAATTGTTATGTGTTGCACTTTCGGAGACCAGACAGACATTGAATGGTTTAAAGCGTATAATTTAGAATTAAAACAAGTAATTGGAAGAAATGGAAAATTAACAGCATTGGCAGGAAAATACAAAGATTTGAAAGTAGCGGAAGCAAGAAAGCAGATCCTAGAAGACCTAAAAAAAGAAGGACTATTAATAGCTCAAAAACCGATAGAACACGCAGTAAAAACGCACGAAAGGTGCAGTAATGAGATAGAAATCATCAACAGCAAGCAGTGGTTCATTAAATACTTAGATCTAAAAGAAAATTTATTAAAATGGGGCAACGATCTTCAGTGGTTCCCGGATTTTATGAAGCACAGGTACAATAACTGGGTTCAAGGACTCCAGTGGGACTGGCTTATTTCAAGACAAAGATTTTTCGGCATCCCATTCCCGGTTTGGTATTGTAAGAAATGCGATGAACCCATCTTCGCAGAAGAACATCAATTGCCAATCGACCCAACGAAAACAAGCCCAACTAAAAAATGCAAGTGCGGTTCAACAGATTTTACGCCAGAAAAGGATGTTTTGGACACTTGGGCAACTTCAAGTTTAACACCAGACCTGGCAATCTCTTTAGTAGAAGAAAAATACAGAAAAAAACTTTTCCCGATGAGCTTGAGACCGCAAGCGCATGACATTATCAGTTTCTGGCTTTTCAACACGTTAGTAAAGAGTCAACTACACCACAACCAAAATCCATGGAAAGACGTAGCCATATCAGGTTTCGTAACGTTAAGCGGGCAGAAGATGTCAAAGTCAAAAGGCAACGTAGTAAGACCACAGGATGTATTGCAAACGTACGGCGCAGACGCTTTAAGATATTGGGCCTCCGGTTCGAAGTTGGGAGAAGATATGGATTATCAGGAAAAGGACTTGAAGACAGGACAAAAGTTTGTAAACAAACTCTGGAACGCGGCGAAATTCACAGGAATGCACATAAAGGAAGGAACGCCAACTACAACAATTGACATTTGGATTTTAACAAAGTTGGCAAAAACAATCAGGGAAGCAACAGAAGCAATGGATAATTATGAATATTCAAAGGCAAAATTTATTTTAGAGCATTTTTTTTGGAATTTCTGCGATAATTATTTAGAACTAATCAAGATGAGATTGTACAATGAAAATGAATCAAAGGAAAAAGAATCGGCAGGAGCAACGTTAAGCATTGTTTTCAATGCGCTATTAAGGCTTTGGGCTCCAATCACGCCTTTCATAACAGAAGAATTATACCAAAATATGTTTAAGAAAGAACAAACAAGCATCCACAACACAGAGTGGCCAAAAGCCCCAGCATACGCAGACAAGGAAAAGGAAAGCGCAGGAGATATTATCAGCGAGGTTTTGTCAGCTGTGAGAAAGAAGAAGTCTGAAAATAAGCTGAGCATGAAGGCTCCGATAAAAGAACTAGTCATAGAAACAGAGATATGTCTGCCTCAGGATGCGTTGAAAGACCTGCAAAATACTGTTTGCGCTGAAAAAATAAGTTCTTTGGGCGGAACAGAGAAATTAAGCGAAAATGTAAAAATAACAGTTAAGATGTAATCTTGCGCGATTCTCTGCTTTCTCTAAGTCTTTTTGCCATTCCAGCTTTTACTTTTCTTCCCAATTCAATTGCGTCTTCTTCTGTCATTGTGCTGTCTTTCGTGAATTCTTTAAACATTTTCATAACTTTTATTTTCTCTTCTATCGCTGATCTGGCCACCGAAGACCAGTTCATAAATTTGAACAAGTCCATGTCCTTCTTCAAATCTTCTGAAACTGCTAGTGTTATATTTGGCATTTTGTTCACCTGTGTATTATGTGTAATATGCGTATCTATTTAAACATTTCGATTATTTCAATAGTATTGTAAACTTTTGCTAATTTCTGTTTCTTCAGCATTTTATCATTAGACCATATGGGTATGCGCAGTTTCAATGCGAGAGCAATATAATCGGCATCATTCTCATCTTGTACGAATTGTTCCGCTTGTTCTATAAATTCATCATATTCGGCATCTTTCACAATGCGTAATGCTTGTTTTATCAATAATAATTTATTTTCGAAACTGAAAGTATCTCTTTTCATTTTATAAAGAATTTCTTCGATGTGCTTGTCCAGCTCTTCAATTACGAAATTAGGGGAGTATAGCTCTATATCTTTGTTCAATAATAATTGAATTGTAATACCCTCTTTTATCAGCGCGGCAAATAAAATATTTGCGTCAATTACTAATTTCATAAAAAGAATATCGCACTCATCTCTTTTTATAGTTCACACGCGGATGTCCAGTGTCCTGTAAGGACTTTCCATTTTTCTGCAAGATTTTCATAAAAGAGTTGCAGAGGGTTTGCAAAGGGACAGAGTCCCTTTGCCCAAATTATCAAACGCGAAGCGTAATAGGCCGACCGCCAATAAAGAGCAGAAGCTCAATGAAATAAGGGAGCGCATATAAGTGAAAATAAATTTTTAAAAAAATAAAAAAAGAATTTTCTAAAAGATTTTAATTTCCAGGTATGAAGTAGCCGATTGCGAGTCCTAATACTAATCCGCCGATTCCCCATGTGAGGCCGCTGTAGTAATAGCCTGCTGCGAGGCCAACTATACCTAAAACTGTCATCCAAGTTTTATTCATATTTTATCACCAAGAGGTAAAATACAATGGTTATTTTTAATAATATATATTCTCCAGTATATGTTTAGAAAATGACTGATATTCCTGTTATTTTCTTTTCCATGTCAGCATAGCTTATTTTTGCGAGTTTTCCTGAACTTACAACGTTGTCTATGCTTAAAAAGAATTTTTTTATTCTGTCTATCATTGTGTCCAGGTCGTCGCAGACAAAATGTATGTTTACAATGCCTGATAATGGGTCATAATCGCCTGCAGAAGCGTGCTTGAGTTTTAGTTCTTTTCTGAAATTGCTCATTACTTTGGAGGTTAATTCTTCGGGATTTGCGTTTTTAACCATTTTTTTGTACACAAAGTCAGCTCCGCCGTCATTATAAAGAATGGAAAACGTGATTATGTGCTCTCGGGGATCAAATTTTAACACTTTTATCTGTTTTAATTTGACATTTACCGTTTTCATATAAAAATCCGGTAAAGAGCGAATTATAAAGGTTTTGCTTCTCTATTATAGTCAAATTAATAAACAATAAACACCCCAAATTCTTATGCTTCCTTGGGTAGAAAAGTACAAGCCATCAACTGCCAATGCAGTTCCGCAGGTGTTTGAAGTAAACACATTAAAGAAGTTTATAGCTGAATTCAAGAAGCAAAAAAAGAAAGCGTTATTATTGCACGGTCCGCCAGGTTCTGGAAAAACATCTTCAGTTACGGCATTGGCTAAGGAATTGGATTTGGAATTGATTGAAGTAAACAGCTCTGATTCAAGAAATTCAGAGCAGATTGAATTAAAAATTGGCAACGCAGTCAAGCAGATGTCTTTGTTCGCAAAGCAAAAACTTATCCTGATCGATGAAGTGGATGGAATCGCGGGAAATGCGGATAGAGGCGGTGTTTCGACGTTGACAAAGATAATTGAAGGCTCGAAATTCCCGATTATAATGACTGCCAATGACCCTTGGGATTCAAAATTCAAGACTTTGAGAAAATGTTCGACAGTTGTTGAGTTTAAGCCGGTCGAGAATAATGAGGTAGTTAAGATTATTTCAGGCATTTGCAAAAAGGAAAACGTAAAGGCAGACGAGGATGCATTAAAGACATTGGCGAGAAGGTCGGGCGGCGACTTAAGATCTGCGTTAAATGATGCGGAAAGCTTGAGCAGAATGGGAGGAATCACAAAAGAGTCAGTAAACAATTTGTCGGAAAGAAATCATACTGAGAAGATGGAGCAAGCGTTAATAAAAATCTTCAAATCCACAGATCCGAGTGTGGCGATCAGCGCATTTGACAATGTCGATGAAGATCCTCAAAAGGCTATTGATTGGGTGAAGGAAAACATAAATAAGGAGTATCACGGCAAAGACTTGGAAAGAGGTTTGCAGTCTTTAGCAAAAGCTGATGTTTTTATCGCGAGAATCAGAAAAAACCAGCATTGGAGACTCCTGAGTCATGCGATTGCTATGGCAACCGCAGGTGTTGCAGTGGCAAAAGACAAAAGAACAGAAGGATTAAACAATTATGAACAGCCTCAAATGGGTTTGAAAATCTGGAAAGCGAATATGATTTACGGCAAGAAGAAGGGAATCATTACAAAAATAGCGGACCAAACGCATTGCTCATACAAAAAAGCAGAAAAGGACATCTATCAGTACGTTAAACACCTCTCAAAGCACAAAAAGAACCAAGATAACATCAAGAACTCATTCGAACTAGACCAGGAAGAGATAGATTGGCTAATAAGAAAATAGCTATTAATTAGACAGCAACCTATTTAAATAAACCCAGTAAAACTAGTGTATGGCTACCTATGATGAAGTTATCGAATTGGCATTAAGAAGGGCCCTATTCTATCCAGCTAGCGATATTTATCAAAATTCGCCAGCAGGGTTTTACGACTTTGGACCTTATGGAACAGCCATTAAGAGAAAGATAGTGGACTTGTGGAGAAAACTCTTAATCCAAAATGAAGATATGCTGGAAATTGATGGAGCTATAACAATGCCGGAAGATGTTTTCAAGTCTTCGGGCCACTTAAAGAATTTTAATGATCCTATGACTTCTTGCAAGAAGTGCGGTTCAATCCAAAGGGCAGATAATATTTTGACAGAAAAGACAAAGAAGGAATACAAGGAAGCGATGTCTGATGAGGAATTGACAAAAGCCCTACGAGAGCATAAAATTATTTGCCCTAAGTGCAAGGGAGAATTGAATGACGTAAAGAGATTTAATATGATGGTTAAAGCTGAAGTTGGAGTGGCAACAAAGACAGCAATGTACCTAAGGCCAGAAACCTGCCAGTCAATTTTCACCAATTATGAAAGAATGCTGAAAACAATGAGAATGAAGTTGCCAAAAGGTATTGCGCAATACGGCAAGTCGTTCAGAAATGAAATCAGCCCTCGCCAGTCTTTGTTAAGACAGGTGGAATTCCACCAGATGGAAGCAGAAGTTTTCTTCGACCCAAAGGAAATCAATGAAGTGAAGAATTTCAAAGATGTGGAGAATTACAAGTTAAGAATAATGCGGGCAGGAAAAGACAGTGTGGAAAGCATCACAGCAAAAGATTTAGTAAAGAACAAGATAGTTTCAGGACAGATAATAGCATATTATTTGGCAAGAACCCAGCAATTGTATGAAGCTTATGGTTTCAAGCTGGAAAATATTAGATTCAGGGAATTAGACGACAAGGAAAGAGCATTCTATGCAAAAGAGGGCTGGGATTTTGAAGTCAACACAAGTTTAGGATGGGTAGAGCTTATAGCAAATAATTACAGGACAGATTATGATTTGGAGGGGCATCAGAAAGGCAGCGGCAGAGATTTATCTTTCTTGAGGCAGGATAACACAAGAGTTGTTCCGCATGTTTGGGAAATTTCAATTGGAACAGATAGAACATTCTATGCTGTGCTAGAAAACAGCTTGAAGAAAGACGAAAAGAGAACGTGGTTATCTTTACCCGCGGCAGTTGTGCCAATACAGGCAAGTATTTTCCCGTTATTGTCAAACAAGGATGAATTAACAAGCAAGGCAGAGCAGGTTTACAAAGAATTAAAGAAAATGTACGAAGTATTTTATGATGAATCCGGCAGTATAGGAAAGAGATACGCCAGAGTTGATGAAGTTGGCTGTCCGTTATGCATCACAATAGACTTTGACTCGTTAACAAATAACGATGTAACTATTAGAGATAGGGATAGCAGTGAACAAAAAAGAGTAAAAATTGAAAATCTCAAAAACGTAATAAAAAATGTACTTGAAGGAGTGGAGTTTAAGAAACTATGAGCAAAATAGCAGAACTAAAGGCAGGCGACGGCAACGTGGACATCGAGGCAGAAGTTGTTAGTGTTTCAGAACCTAGGACTTTTGAAAAGTTCGGCAGAGAAGGCCGGGTTGCAAAGGCAGTTATCAAGGATGACTCTGGGGAGATAACTTTAACGTTATGGAATGACCAGATTGATCAGGTAAAGGCTGGCGCAAAAATCAAGCTTACAAAAGGCTATGTTGGAGAATTTAAGGGAGAAAGGCAATTATCCACTGGCAAATTTGGAGCTTTGGAAGTTCTTTAATAGGAACTTTTAAAAGCTTCAAATGCTTTGAATTAACTATGGGAACCTTCACAGCAATTATACAGAAAGATGAAGATATGTATGTTGCAAAATGTCCTGAAATAGGCACAGTCAGCCAGGGAAAGACAATTGAAGAAGCAGTTGCCAATCTCAAGGAAGCAACTGAATTGTATTTGGAAGAATTTCCTATAAAAGAAAGCACTCACCCAATTCTAACCACTTTTGAGGTGGTAGAAGTTGCCAAAGCTTAACAAGATTTCTGGCAAAGAATGCGTCAAAATTCTATGCAACAAGTTCGAATTCCAAGTAATAAGGCAGTCTGGAAGCCATATTATCTTGAAGAAAGAAACTGCAGAAGGGAATATTGGCACAGTAGTCCCAAATCATAAGGAATTAAAGTTGGGAACTCTAAAAGGCATATTGGAACTCGCAAAAGTCGATGAAGAGGCATTCTCCAGATTTCAATAGCATTATATGGAAACCCTTTTAAAGTAATTATTTACTATTAATGCTATACGGGGCGGTAGCTCAACCTGGCAGAGCACACGACTGAAGCTCGTGTTGTTGGGGGTTCAAATCCCTCTCGCCCCAGCTTTTTGATAAAAAGCTGGACCAAAAACCATAAGTTAAGGGTGGTCTAAAGACCACCTAACGATGAAATTTTGGTTTTAAAAGTAGGCAGATAGCCAATCTTTAGATTGGCTTATTAGGGTGATTTGCTCAAGCTTTGTTAAAGTTTGGTTCACATCAGTCTCGCCCCAACTTTTGCTAAAAGTTGGATCAAAACAAGCTTTTGCGAAAAGCTTGAGCAAAAGCACTTAAGATGAATTACTTCGTAATCCATCGAACTTATGTTTTATGACAACTCCAACTAAAAATAAGGACACGCGGATTTACACTCTTGAAGGCAGGTGCAACTTATGGATGGATGCCAACAAAAAAAAGCTTAAAGGCAAAATTAGGGAATACCGGGTTTTTTTGTCGAATTTTTCTATTTCTTGTCAGCATCCAAAGCTGATGGACTACCAAAATTTCGAGAGAGATATAAGATTTTATTCAGAGAAGCATCAGATTATGTTGAAACAGGCATTTTTTGAGATTTATATGACTTCTTATTCGCGTTTGGAAAGTCGATCCATAATTGAAACCATATCTGAAAATTAACCAGTTATCGCTTTAGATATTATCGTATTTGCGATGATGTTGAACAAGAGCATTACTGACAGCCCGAATACTGTGTATAATAATGAGCTTTTCAGCAAATTCTGGCCGAGTGAGTATTCTTCATTTAGTTTGTCTGCTCCGTTTTCAATTCCATTGACCATGATTGTTAAGACGTAAACAATCTGCACAACATACAAGCCGACGATTATTTGGAAGTAAAATGTTGGTATTCCGTCTCCAAATATTCCTGACAGTCCTCCCAAACGTGCAGCTACTTCTGGTCCCTGTGAATCAAGGCCTTTGATGTTTGTTGTCAATGAACCAAGAATTGTTGTAATCATAGAGGTGATTCCAATTACAATCCCTGCAATTGTTGGCGTTAAGAAATGTATTTGGCTTTTCATGTCTGATAGTATGTCTGCCATTAAATCGCGCAATCTTTCAGTTACCTTGTGTATTTCTTTAATGTAACGGCTGACGTTCAAGACTGCTTGCGCGGCAATCAGTGGGCCTTTCTTGACGCTTTCTGTCAATACTTTCATGCTGCTGTGTATGATTGCTGATGGAAAATACACTACAGCTCCTGTCCGCGGATTAAAGAGCGCGTCCTGCAGTCCCATTCCAAGTTTGCGGATGTTCGTAACAACTAAACGAAAGAATCTGCCGCTGACTGTGTCTTCAAGAACGTTGGAAACTTTTTCAAATGCTGTTTCCGCAGGCACTCCGTCTCCGAGGCGATTGCCGAGTTGAAACAAGGCGCTTGCGAATTCATCTTCGAGTTTGTTTGTCTCCTGGCGAATCTTTAGAACATTTTGACTGCGTAATTTGTAGTATAGTCCAAAGGCAAATGCGAATGACAATGGGATTAGTACGCTCAATAGGCTTGCTCCCAGTCCAAATGGACCTACCATTTGTCCGACTGTCGGTCCTGTGGTTGCAGTGCTTACGTGGTAATCAAGGAACTTAAATCCGAGCGGAAGCGCAATGTCGTATGTTGAGTTGAGGAAGTGTATTATTAATGGCAGAATTCCCAGGAACATCATTCCTCCTCCGACTATTAATGATACGACCAGGGGGCTTAAAGCAAATTCGTGCCCTGCGATTTTAAACAGTATGTTTTTGTATTTTTTCAGCGCAGGATTTATCTCTGAGATGTCTGTTTCTCCGTATCCTGTTGGTCGTTTTGAAAGAATGTTTTTGCCCATGAAATACACAACAACAGGAAGAACTATATTGTACAGGATGGCGATGTGCCACCACGCAACTGAGGGCATAAAGCTTACAACAAGGGGAAGAACAACCAATCCTAAGATAGGAAGTATGATTCCCAGCATATACAAAATCGTAATAGGGCTTTTCAAGTTCTGCGCGTAGTGGAGCATTTTTTCGTATGTTTCGTCAAGCATTACGTCGAGGCTTTTGTCGAGTAAAGAAAGTCTGCGTTCTTCGCTTGTTTCGTACAATGAGCTTTCTATTAAGTGAAATGCTTCCACGAATTCTTTGTTGTATTCTTTCCAGGTGAGCAGATAATTGTCAAGGCTGTCGCGGATTGTGTTAAACCGCCTGTTTGCAAAATCCCAGATTACGCGTTTCATATCCAGGCTTAATGGCGGGCTTAAATGTTCTGATGCAAAGTCAATAGCTCTTTCAATGTTGCTTGTGTGCCTCATGTATGTGACGACATAAAATATGCACAAAACCATTTGGTTGCTTGCTTTCATTCTCCAGTTTGTCGCGAGGTAATATGGAAGTTTTCCGAATATGCTTATGAGCGCTATTCCTGCGAACAAAAAGAAAAATGTGAGGTATAAACTGCTGAATAATATTAAGCTCAATAGACAGCCGACAAGCATTATTATGGAGGGTATTACAAAGCTTGCCGCGTTTGCTTCTTCTGGTGTTATGTGCAGATGGCTGATGCGCAATGCTTCGATTAATTCAGGCCTTTTTGCTTCCGCGACTTTTACTTTTAATATTTTCCCGCTGAATTTTGCGAGTTTTTCGTAAAATCCTGCCTGCGCAGGCAAAGACTCTTCACGGAATGTGCGGTATTCTTTGCTTGTGAATGTTGTTGGTTTTACATCTGCGGAGAGCGCTCTTTCAAGTCGTTCTTTGTATTTTTGCGTGATATCAGGATCATTCATTTTGTATTGTTTGTCTTGCCGACCTTGTCACCCACGTGTTCCATTCATCGTATATGCGCTGGCTGTCCAGGTATCCGAGATCTTCTCTCACTCTTTCGCTTATCAGGTGGAAGTGGTCGTTTGCGAGTATGCAGAATGGCGCTTCAAGCAGTGAGTGCTGTTTCATTTGTTCTGATAATTCGACTATTCTTCCTTTTATTTTCGCCCGCAGTTCTATGTTTGACCATACTGCCTCCCAGTTGCCTGCCCATTCCCTTACATTGCCTGCAATTCCTTTGATGATGTCTGAATCTCCTGCTATAAGGTCTGGTGTTGGCTGCAATTGGTCGAGCTTTGAGTCATACCTGAATAAGTCGACAAATCCTCCTTCGCGCAGTGGATCGTTTTCCCATTCTTTTCTGACTTCTGTGATTTGCGTCACTCTTCTTAATCTGTGCAAGCCGTCAGGGCTTCTTATTGGGTTTGCAACTACGATCACGTCTGTTGCCTTGAAGCTTGTTCGCGGCACTTCGAGGTCATTAACAACCCTGTCAAATACTCCATAAGGTGAGTCGCCGTGGATTGTTCCCATTACGACGTTTGCAAGAGCGCCGACTCTCATGGATTCATACAATGCTCTTGCTTCAGTGCTTCTTACTTCTCCAACAACAAGCGCGGAATCTCCAAGACGTAGCGTGGTGCGTATTCCTTCGTCAGCGCTTACTTCTGTTGTTCCTCGTGTAAGGGCAGATGCTACTTTCATTGATTGTATGTTATAATTCATGTGTCTCAAAGCGTCTGCCGGAAGTTCGAGTGTGTCTTCTATTGTCAATATTCTGTTCTTTCTCATTATTTCAACCATCATGCTTCCGAGAAGGGATGTTTTTCCTGCGCTTCTGGTTCCTGCGACAAGCATTGTGCGCGCTCCGTCGATTAAAAAACTTAGAACTCCTGCGGCTAATGGCGTTATCATTCCGTTTTTGATGAATAATGGCAGTGTCCACGGTTTATCCCTGTGCCTGCGAAAGGCAAACGCGAGTCCCGTAGGATCTAAAGGGGAAGTTATTACTGCCGCTCTTGCGCGGGCATTTGGCAGGATTAATTCCGTATCCATGATTGGGTTTGCTTCATCAAGCGGTCGTCCGCTTATCAGTCGCAGTTTGCTTGCCCAGCTTTGCGCTTCCGGAGTTGTTGCCATGATGTTGCAATAGCAGTCGCCGTAATCTTGGTGCACGATAAACACCGGACTCCTTCCTAATGGGCTGTTGATTGTGATGTCTTGTATTTTGTCGTCTTCAAGCAAAACTTCCAATAATCCAAAGCCGATAGTGTACCGCACTAAAATGGCGGCAAGGGCTTCGCGTTCTTTGTCGCGGAGTTTTATTCCCTGGTAGCCTGCAAGTTCTTCAAGCAAGTCATTTCCGATGTTCAGGAATACTTGTCTCATTCTTTCAGGATCGACAAATTCGCTTCTTTTTGGCTGGTGTTCTGCCATTATTTTGCGCGCGGCGTCAAGAAGCGCATATTTTTCTTCAGAAAGTCGGAATTCTATTGGCACGATGTGGTAAAAACTTTGTATTGAGTCTGGCATTCTGAAAATTGTTACTTTTGAATCTCCGACTGTGTAAGTGTCAAGTTCTTCTGCGTCCGCAGGGTATGAGCTCATTAGTTTGGCGTACATGAAATCTGGTTTTATCATTGGGGCGAAGAATTTGCGGTATATTGAGCGATCGCCTGATTTCCATCCTGCCAGATATTGTTTTGCTTTGTCAATCAGGGAGCATTGTTCCAGGATTGTTATTGCTTCGTGAGTGAATTTTAAATAGCGTGTGTTGCATTTTAATTCTGCGTCCTGCATTCCTCCAAGTTGGGAATGTTCGTGCCTGTAGATGCGCGTTAATTCAACATATGCGCCTATTGGGTCTTCTTTTAGCGTGTTGTATAAAATTGAGTTTAGCGCTGAAACTTTTGAGTCTATGAACATTGAGCATTCGGCGTCTGATAAGTTATGCGCGGTTTTGTGTCTTAATATTTGCTTGTATGCGTGCGCAATCTCTCCAAGATAAACTGTTTGCGCAGTGTCGTATTCATAATCGCGTTTCTGTGTGAATACAATTCGTGTGCCAGTCTGCGCTTCAGCCAGTATGCCTATAATCATGGAAAATGCTTTTGGTTCGTCTTCTATGCTTGGAAAAAAAGCGCAGGTTTCGCAGTCTACCTTGATTGTTACTTCATCCCCTTCCCGTATTATTTCATATTCCCCGCAGCCTGCCATATGATTGTGGTTTCACTAAACTGTGATGACGTAAGTTTAATAGCCCCAACTGAATCAGCAGACAATAGTATATATAAAGGTTTGTGGCTTACCAATATTATGGCAGAAACACCAAATGCTCCACCGCCAGCCCCTTTAAACACTCAGCAGTCTGTGCCTTCTCAGCAGTTGAACACTGTTAATGCGAGAATGAGGCTGGTCGAAAGCAGGGTTGATGAAATAAGGAAGATGGTTGATTTGGTTGAGAAGAATATGCTCGACAGTCATCAAAAGCTCAATAAGACTGTTAAGTCTTTGCAGTCAGAAATTGATGCTATTAACAGGACAATCAAGACAGTCGAGGACAGGATTGTCACAATAATCAAGGAATTGAGGTTGACGTCAAAGAAGGAGGATGTTATGGTTTTGAAGAAATATCTTGATTTGTGGAATCCTGTGAAGTTTGTCACAGTTGACAAGGCTGAATCCATGATTAGGGACATTCTTAATGAGAAAAAGGAAAATATAACTGATGAGCCTTCCGATTAAATCAGACCTTCCGATTAAATCCACAAATTTTATAAACACGTGTGCTTTTTCTCACGATAATGGGCGTCTTGGATTTTATATCTGGAAAATTAAAAAAACAGCATGATTTGCCTCCTATTCCTGAGCCTGAGCAGCATTTTGAACAGCCTTCTTTGATGCATGAGGTTCAGAGATTAAGACAGCAGGGCCTGCAGGATGGGGAAATCATTGAGTATCTTCAGTCTCAGGGCTTCCAGCCTGCGGAGGTGTATGATGCGTTGTCCCAGTCTTCAGCAGCCCAGGGTCCTGAGCCTTTTGTTCCGCCGCATCAGCAGCATGATTTTCAGCCTTCTTATAATGAGCATGTTATGTCTAAGCAGGATAATGTTGAGGAAACAGTTGAGTCTATTGTTGCGGAAAAATGGCATGAATTTCAGAATGCGTTGGCAGATGTCGCAAAGCAGAGAGATAAAATGGAATCAAGAATGGACAAATTAGAGCAGAGTTTTAATGATTTGAAATCGGACGTTGAGTCTTTGCATAAGGCATTGGTTGGAAAAATTGGCGACTATGATAGAAGCCTTCTTGATGTCGGTACTGAAATAAAGGCAATGGAAAAGGTGTTCCAAAAGGTGCTTCCAGAGCTTACTTCTAATGTTCAGGAATTGTCGAGAATGAACAAGAAAAAGAAGGCGGCTTCTAAATAATTTTTTTAAAAAGTTTTTTAACTTTTTTCCCATCTTTCTGATATTGTTTTTACTGCGAAGAATGTTATGAGGAATAGTAATAGTATTCCAAGCACTTTTGGATGCGTTAGTATTCCGAAGAATGTTGAAGTATCTCCTCCTCCGCCAGTTGCGTCTGCTACCTTCCAGTCTTGAATGGGTGTTCCCTGGTGTCTTGTCACGACTGTAAATATGCTTCCCAGGAGAATTATAATGCTTATCGTGATTATCCACATTGCTATTGTGTTTCCATACTCTCCTCTGGTCTTTCCTGTTATTACTTCAAGCACGCTTTTGTCTTCGATTCCAAATGACTGGAATACGACCATTAATAGCACGACAAATATGATTATGACTACAAACCAAGGCCCCATCATGTTTATCACTTCTTGAGCTATTGGGAACATTAGTGTCATGAATGCCAGAGCCAGCGCAGTGAGTGTTGCATATGCCTGGTTGTCTTTGAATATTTTAACTTGGGATAAAACTGCGTACATTAGTACAAATACAAGGAGGAACGGAAATGCTCCTCCAAAGAAATTCAACAATCCTGAGTCTAATAGTGTTGCCATTATGCTGTTTTAGGTTTGCTTTCGCCTACCACGAAATATATTATTAGTCCCATTACCGCTATTGCCACGATAAATGGTATGAAGTCTGAATTTAAGTTGAGTATGTGCATCCATTGGGGCATGTATGCTGGAAATAATGCATTTGCGAATATCAATCCAAGGATTGCGAGCGGAACCCGTGCTGCCCATGAACTTAATTGCGAAAAGTCTGTTCCTTTTCCGCTTAATCCTGTGATTATGAACAGGAATATTATTGCGATAATCAGTAATCCCACTTGCGGCAATGCGCCTTGCATCATTGTCACTATGTCTGGGCCTCCGCCGATTATGTGCGGGACAATTGACAATATTCCTATGGATGTTGCTATTGTTACATTGACGTACTTGTACTTTCCGCCGTCTTTGAACGGTCCGAATTTGTCAAGGACTGCGTAAATTATTGTGAATATCAGTAAGAATGGAAGCGCAACATCCAGTATTCCGTATTGCTGAAAAGTGTTTATAACGTTGTTGAACATTCCGCCGCCGTAGTATGCCATTTTTTTAGTACCTCATTTGTCTCTTGTTACATATGCTATGAATCCTATGATTATGACGATTAATATTATGCTTGCCACTGCCGAGCTTGTGTAGAACGACGAAAGCCAGTTCCAGAACACGTCCAGCCATGTGCTTCCGCCTTCTGTTTTCAGGGCATTCAGGAATATTATTCCCATTCCAATCAGCATTACAAGTCCGAATGTCACTTTTGCCCATTTTTCGTGCAGTCCGCCTTTTTTGATTTCTTCTTCTGAATAAAATACTGCCACAAGCATCAAAAAGAACACTCCGAGCAGTATCAATAAAACAACGTTTGAGCTGATTGACGTGATTGCTTCAACAAGTCTTGAGCTTGCAAGAACCAAAAAGCCGATTGCAAATGCAGACATCGCATTCAAGTTTTTGCGCGCATAAACTTCTCCGCCGACTTTTTCTGTTCCAAGAACTTTTGTTTTTTCAAGTATTGCGTAAACTATTGTGAATACTAAAAGGAATGGCAGTAAAACATCGTATATTCCGAGATTTGTAAGGAATTCGATTACTCCTCCTAATACAGTTGCTGCCATAATCAATTAAAACTCGTCATTAGCATATATAAAACTTTTGATGGGGTTAGACGAAATTAAGCTATTTATTCATTAGTTTTTGTTTTATTATGGAAATATCTTCTTTTATTGAGTTTATATCTGTTTTCACAGCGTGAACATCTTTTTCAGTAGTTATGACTCTTTCTTTTAAAGGGCGCAAATAGAATTGCCAGGAACCGAAGCCGGCAACCAATAGAGATCCTAACCATTGCAGGTCTTTTGATAATTCAATTCCAAGTATTTCTATAGGGTCATTAGTTGCAATGGCAACTATCAAAAAAGGCAATGATATGATAAGAACTAAATCCGAATGTTTTATCAAAGACGATAATGCGTTTATTCGGAATAATTTGCCTATAAATATCAATGCAAAGAAAACAATGAGAAATGACCAGTATATTGCCAAATATTGCATAACATATCTTAGTTAAATTTCTTTATATGTCTTTCGTGTGATTTTTTCAGGTTTTTTTGCAAATATTTCGCTTAGTTTTATATAAGCAGTTAGTGTTATGTTATATATGATTGACAAGAAGGATTTTGAGGAAATGAGAAGTGAAATGCAGGAATTTGATGAATTGAGGGAAAAAATCATCATCAGAAGCCGCAAAGTCTTGCAGTTGAGCAAGGCGTGCATTTACAATCTGCACAGGCAGGACAAAAATCAGGCTAAAGAAGAGCTTGCAGGTGCAAAAAAAGAGCTTGAGGACATCAGAAATCTTGTCAAAAAAGATGCAAAGGCAGAAGACATTGGCGCATTCCATGAGGCCACAGAAGAGTTTGCCGAGGCTTATTGTTATTACAGCTGGCTTGACAGCAGGTCTTTGCCCACAAGAAAGGAGCTTGGCATTGAAACAGATTCTTACCTTTCAGGGTTATCTGATTTAATAGGGGAGCTGGTCAGAAAAGCCATTAATGACGGCATAAAGGGAAACTTCAAGTCTGCTGAAGAAATCAAGAATTTTGCGTCAGAAATATACGCTGAATTAATGCTTTTTGATTTTAAGAATGGTTTGTTGAGAAAGAAATTTGACAGCATTAAATACAGCATTGAAAAGCTGGAAGATACTGTTTTTAGCCTTAAATTAAAGGATAAGCTCTGATAATTTTCACCAAAAGTTTATAAGACAACCGAATTATTTGTAGTATATGAAGCGCACTCATACATGCGGTGAATTGACAGCTAAAGATATAGATAAAGAAGTCACGTTGGCAGGCTGGGCAGACACTCGCAGGGACCATGGCGGCTTGATTTTTATTGACTTGAGGGACAGGTATGGAATAACGCAGATTGTTTTTGACCCTGAGCATAACAAGGAAACTCATTCAAAAGCGGAAAAAATCGGCAGGGAATATGTTGTCCAGGTTGTGGGTAAGGTAAGAAGACGCCCTGCAAACATGGAGAACAAAAAAATCGTGACAGGCGAAGTTGAAGTTATTTGCTCTCATTTGGATGTTTTAAACCCTTCAGAAATTCCGCCGTTTGAAATTGACGACCGTTCAGAAATTTCAGAGGAATTGAGGCTAAAATACAGATATCTTGATCTTAGAAGAAATTCAATGCAGGCGAATCTGCAAGTCCGCCATACTGCGGCAATGGCTGCAAGGGAATATCTTTCCTCCCAGAAGTTTTTGGAGATTGAAACTCCTATGCTGGGAAAAACTACGCCTGGCGGAGCAAGAGTGTTTAAAGTTCCTTCAAGAGTTCATCCTGGAAAATTCTATGCATTGCCGGAAAGCCCGCAGTTGTACAAGCAGTTATTGATGGTCAGCGGATGCGACCGTTATTTCCAGCTCGCAAAGTGTATGAGAGATGAAGATCAAAGAGCTGACAGGCAGTTGGAATTTACTCAAATCGACATGGAAATGAGTTTTGTTGACCAGGAAGATGTGTGGGCAGCAGTAGAAGGAACGATGAAGCATATTTTCAAAAAAACTTTGAACATTGACATTGAAACTCCGTTCAGAAGAATGCCTTTCCAGATAGCGATGGAAAAGTATGGCAGTGATAAGCCGGATTTAAGATTTGGCTTGGAATTTACCGATGTCTCGGAAATAGCGCGCAAAACAGACTTCAGCGTTTTCAAGTCTGTATTGGATAAAAAAGGAAAAGTGATATGTCTGCCAGTCCCTAAAGGAGCGTCGTTCACGAGAAAAGATATTGACGAGCTGACTGAAACGGCAAAGATACACAAATTGGCTGGTTTGGCTTGGGCAAAAATCAGCGTAAACAAGGAATTTGAAAGCTCGATCGCAAAATATATTCCTGCGTTGGCTCAGGCTGAAATCATCGCAAAGACAATGTCTCAGCCTGGAGATTTGTTGTTGTTCGCGGCTTCTAATTTTGAAACTGCCGCAACTGCTTTGGGGCAGGTTCGTCTTCAAGTGGCGCAAAAGCAGAATTTGATTCCAAAAGATAAGTGGGTGTTCTCGTGGATTGTTGATTTTCCGCTGTTCGAATGGTCTGAAGAAGAGGAAAAGTGGAATGCGAGACATCACATATTTACAATGCCGAGGGATGAAGACATGGATTTATTGGAGAAATCCCCTGATAAGGTGAGGGGAAAATTATATGACTTGGTCCTCAATGGAACAGAGCTTGTTTCCGGAAGCATAAGAATCCACAACAAGGATATCCAGACAAGGGTGTTGAATGTTATTGGAATGACTTATGAGGAGGCTGAAAAAACATTTGACTTCCTGCTTACGGCATTCAAGTACGGAGCTCCTCCTCACGGCGGCGCTGCGATAGGGTTTGACCGTCTTGTTGCTTTAATGTGCGGCACAAATGACATCAGGGAAGTTATTGCGTTCCCTAAGACAAAAGCCGCGGAAAGCCTGATGGACGGCGCTCCTCAGGAATGGACAAATGACCGCTGGTTAAAGGAGCTTCACTTGAAGCTTGATTTAATCAAGAAGTAATTTAATATCCATAACGCATAAATATCATTTAATCAGGAAAAGTACTATGAAGGTCGATGAAGAATTAATCAATAAGGTTGCAAAGAACGCAAGACTGATATTAACTCCTGAAGAAGCTGGCAGGTTAAAGCAGGACTTTCATGATATTCTTGAGAATTTCAGCAAATTAAACGACATTAACACTGAAAATACTGAGCTGAGCATTCTTCCTGTCAAAATTCCGACAGTCATAAGGGAGGATAAGGAAGAAGAAAGCCTTTCAAATGAAGACGCGTTAAAAAATGCGAATCACAAAAAAGCGCCGTTCTTCAAGGGGCCGAGGATTTTATGAAAATAAAAGATTTTTTGGAGCGGCTGAAGGAGGGCACAATCACGGCAGAAGAGCATACTCACAAAATTATTGAGGAGGCAAAGAAAGTTAATGAAAGATACAATTATTTCAACAGCATAAGCGATGAGCTTGCGTTATCTCAGGCAAGGCAGGTTGACAAGGAAGTCAAGCATAACAATGCAAAAAAATTATCCGGCATTCCGATATCAGTGAAGGACTGTTTGTGCGTTAAGGATGTTGAAAGCACTGCAGGTTCAGCAATCCTGAATAATTACAAGCCTGTTTTCAACGCGACTGCTGTTCAGAAATTAATAAATCAGGGCGCGATTATCATAGGAAAAACGTCTCAGGATGAGTTTGGCTTCGGCGGCTTCAGCACTAATGTTGGCGTCGGTAAAAGAATGCCGAAAAATCCTGTGGATGGTGACCGTTCCTGCGGCGGTTCTTCGGGCGGTTCTGCCGGCTGGACAAGAAAATCCCAATTCACTCATGTTGCTGTTGCTGAAAGCACTGGCGGCAGTATTGTGAATCCTGCGAGTTTCTGCGGGGTCATAGGATTTTGCCCGACATATTCGAGGGTTTCAAGATATGGCTTGATGGATTACGCGAGTTCGTTGGACAAGGTTGGAACAATGTCGAAAAATATAGAAGACACTGCTTATGTCATGGGCTTGATGGCAGGCCATGATGCTAAAGATTCAACGTCTTCAACAGAGCAGGTTCCTGACTATGTGAAAGCATGCCAGGATCCGGCAGACATGAAAATCGGCGTAATAAAGGAATTTTTTGAAAACATTAATCCTGATATTTCAAAAGCAGTGAAGGATTCAATTTCAAAGCTTGAAAAAGCTGGCGCGCAAATTGTGGACATATCGCTTCCACTCACGGCAAAGTACAGCATTCCCGCATATTATTTAATCGCAACAGCGGAAGCAAGCACTAATCTTGCGAAATATTGCGGATTAAGATACGGCGCTTCCGAGCCTTTAGATGGTGATTTCAACGAATATTTCTCAAAGGTAAGAACAAAAAACTTGAGCTTTGAGGCGAAAAGAAGGATAATGCTTGGCACGTTCGCTAGAATGGCGGGCTACAGGGATGCTTATTATCTAAAAGCGTTGTCTGTCAGGACAAAAATTGTTGAGGAATTCAGAAATGCTTTCAGGAAGGTTGATGTTCTTGCTTCTCCCACTATGCCGATAACTGCTCCTACGTTTGAGGATATTGAAAAATTGTCCGCATTGGAGAATTACATGACTGACATTCTTAACGTTGGCCCGAATCTTGCTGGTCTGCCTCACATAAGCATGCCAACAGCTGAAGTCAAAGGTCTTCCATCAGGATTGCAGTTGATTGCAGACCATTTCAAGGAGGAAAATCTTTTCAGGGCAGGTGGCAAGCTATGATGAAAATCGGCTTGGAAGTTCACATTCAATTGAACACTAAAACAAAATTATTTTGTGGCTGTTCCACAAAGGCTGTTGAGCCGAATTCAAAGACTTGTCCTGTATGCCTCGGCCATCCTGGCTCAAAGCCTGTTTTGAATAAAACAGCAGTCGAGTTTGCCGCAAGGCTTGCGTATGCGTTAAACAGCAAGATCAATAAGACGTCTTTCTTTTCAAGAAAAACTTATTTTTATCCTGACTTGTCA
>Ga0210057_1002509_pt1 | contig 26154 bp, 32 predicted proteins | sample CryGeyCG2114_010_2_FD_183968 | JGI IMG/M metagenome (GOLD analysis project Ga0210057, IMG submission 183968) | Groundwater microbial communities from aquifer - Crystal Geyser CG10_big_fil_rev_8/21/14_0.10 (SPAdes) (version 2) | ecosystem: Environmental > Aquatic > Deep subsurface > Groundwater ...
TGTTAAAGGAAAAACAATTGGTGATATTGATTTTGAATCATGCTCTAAAAAAGCTTCTTGGATTACTCCTGTTCCAGGAGGAGTTGGACCAATGACTGTTGCGCTTCTATTAAAAAATACAATATCTCTTGCTTGCAATAATAAATAATGATATAATACTTGCGCGTTCTTTTTTTACTTGGGTTGTTTAAAACTTTGTAGATTATCAAAAACAAAAAGATACCTACGTGGTCGCGAATGCTCAAACAAAACATCCTTCACATAAGTGAAGGATGTTTTGTTTTTAATAACTCTTAGTTTTGGAGGCCACGATCGGAATTGAACCGATGTAAAGGGTTTTGCAGACCCTTGCCTAACCACTCGGCCACGTGGCCATAAAAAATACAGCAACTATGAATACTGTATATTATTTTAGAAAAAAAATCCAGCTTAATAATTATTACATAATATAAAAACTAATACATGAACACATATTGTGTTCACCTATTTTAATCCTGGAAAAGCTGGCTCAAAATTATTTAATACATAATCGCGTGGAACACGAGCGCCTAATTCTTCCATTCGCAAATACTTAATTCCAAATTGCTTTGCCTCATCTCTAGTATTCATCCATATATCTGCTCTATATTGATAACGAACATTCATTCTATCTTCAACAATAAATATTTTATCTCCATACATATCAGGGAATCTTACTAATGTTCCTTTTGGCAAAAAATTTAAAGCAACAACGCCGTCTCTAACAGGAGTCTGCCAAGCTGTTGTAAATGGAGAATCATCTGTTTGTCTTGGTTCTGAAGAATAAGCAGTTACTGTAATCCAATGCTCATCAACGACAGATGGATCCCCTTCTAAAGATAAAAATTCTTCTTGTGGCCCATTAATTGACTCTGAACTAACCAAACGCTCTTCACGAGAAATTATCATACTATATGAATCAATAGATGGCTTTGGAGCAAAAATATTGTTTTCATAAGGCATTTTTTCACCTTGAGATAAAGCTAAATAGTTTTCTTGGGCTGCTAATGAAATATGAGGCATTCCAAGATTAAAAACTAACGACAAAACAGCTACCATAAGGCACTTTTTAATATTATATAGTTGTTGCATTGTTAGCATCATATAAAGTTTAAATCCCATAATCTCATATATGAGATTTAAACCCAAAAAGACACCGAATAATTCGGTGTCTGTTGGAAACAAATAGCTTTTTCAAGCTAATACTAGTATAGCACATCTAAACAAAAAAATCAAGTGGCATACGCCCCCTTTTAAAACCCTCTAATTAAAAAATAAATCATTCTCGCAAGAGCTAGATTCAATACCTAGATGCTTATAGGCTCGACTAGTTGCTATTCTTCCTCTTGAAGTGCGCTCTAAAAATCCAAGCTGCATTAAGAATGGTTCATATATATCTTCTATGGTTGCCATTTCCTCGCTTGTTGCCGCTGATAAAGTATTTAAACCAACAGGACCTCCTGAAAATTTTTCTATAATAGAAGAAAGTATTTTTCTATCAACCTGATCTAACCCAAGAGCATCTACTTCAAGCATTTCAAGCGCGGCTATTGCTACATTTTCTGATACAAATCCATCTGCTTTCACATCTGCCCAATCACGCACGCGCTTTAAAAGTCTGTTTGCTACTCTAGGAGTTCGCCTAGCGCGCTGTGCAATTATTGTGTTCGCTGTATTTTCAATCTGAACAGATAAAATTTGAGCGCTTCGATTTATAATTTGCGCTATCTCATCTTCCTCATAAAAATTAAGTGGATAGATTGCGCCAAATCTATCTCGCAAAGGAGATGATAAAAGTGAAATTCGAGTTGTAGCGCCAATTAAAGTAAAACGTGGAAGGTCTAATTTTAATACACGAGCTGATGGGCCCTTTCCAACAACAAGGTCTAGTGCATAATCTTCCATCGCAGGATACAAAACTTCTTCAATTGTTTTATTTAAGCGATGAATTTCATCTATAAATAATATATCTCCTTGCTCAAGATTTGTAAGTATTGCAGCCAAGTCCCCTGCTCGCTCAATCGCAGGTCCGCTAGTTACTTTTATATTCACTTTCATCTCATTCGCGATTACGCCAGCCAAAGTAGTCTTTCCTAAACCGGGCGGCCCATAAAGCAAAACATGCTCAATTGATTCTCCTCTATTTTTAGCAGCTTGCATAAAAATCTCAAGATTCTGCTTTATCTTGTTTTGGCCTATATATTCTGACAATGTTTTTGGACGCAAAGATAAGTCCAATACATTGTCTTCTTTATTTTGAACTTTTGATGATATTATTCGCTCTTGAAGCATATTAGATTAGATTATCATAAATTTGACAAAAGTAAAATCATAACATATACTGTAATACATTGTGTTACTATAAATTAAATTAGAAACTATGAGACAAGTAATTAATCTATCCTTACCACCTGAAATGTCTTCGGTGGTAACAAAAGAGGTCAAAACAGGAAAATATTCAAGCACAAGCGAATTCTTTCGTTCTTTATTGCGTGCTTGGATGGAAGAAAAACTTCTCATTGAATTAAAGGAAAGCCAAAAAGAAATCAGAGAAGGAAAAGGCAAGGTACTCCGCTCCCTTAAAGACCTTAGATAAACACAACATATGGAAATTGTTTACGCGTCCAAATTTAGACGTGAATATAAAAAACTTCCAAAAAAAATAAAAGACACTGCAGAACAAAATGAAAATATTTTTAGAGATGGCCCATTTCATAAATCTCTAAATACACACAAATTGCATGGTCGTCTAAAAGAATTTTGGTCATTCTCTATTGGTTATAAATATAGAATCATGTTTGAATTTGCAGACAAAAATATTGCGCATTTTCACTCTGTTGGAAACCATGATATCTATCAATAAATACATCGCATGAAAATAAACGACGCATCTAGAGAAGTTGGATTAACTGATCATGAATACGTTGGACATGCAGAAGGAACAATTGGAATTGTTACAAAAGGAAAACTAAACAGAAAAGAATACACAAAGCAGTCTCTTGTTACTGCCTTAATTCACCTACAAAATCCTGATTTATATTAGATAGGACTGCGCGTTTGGTGATGAGTTTAAGTTTGGTGATGAGTTTTACTCAACACCAAACTTATTAAATAAAAATATAAAAAAAGCCATCCATACAGGACAGCTTTATTTTATATATTTATTTTCTAACGCGAGAGACTTTTTTAAAACGAGATATTCTATTAAATCCACTGCATGGAACAATTTCAATTCCTTTCTTTTCCAAATTATCCAAAAGCAAATTTAAACCTAAAGAATCAGAAGACATGTGTCCAACCATAATTACATTAAGATGATGCTTTTGAGCTTCTTGTTTCCATTCTTCTCGCAAGTGCATTGAAAGAATTGTACCAACTCCTGCATTAGAAAGTCTTTCATATAATTCTTTTGCTCCGTCTGTTCCACCTGTAATTTCTGTTACAGCTATTTTTCCAGCATAACTATCTGGGCTTCCGCAAAAAATCATTGGGCCTGCTTTTTGCTTTGCTGCCATCTCATATTCTGGAATTGTCTTTAAAAATTTCATTATATCTTCAAGATAAACTAGTTCTTTTTCTCGCTTGGAAATTTCTTTATAAAGAAAGTTTGCCACATGATTATCAGCTGGAGTATGAATACTCATTATTGGAATATCCAAAAGCTTAGCAGCATCAACTGATTGCCCATGATTTGAGCCAGAAACTGCGCGCTGTATCTCACTTACCCTGTTTCGCATTAACTTATCTGCAATATTAATTGGCACCCCATAATTAGCATACATTTCTGTTTGTAATTCCATTACTTCGTGAAGACCTGCTAAACCATGAGATAATGGATGATGAGCAATTATTAAATCAATAGGATTATCAGGATGTATGCGATTTAATTCGTTTGCTAACATTACTTCTGCTGTATCAATATCTATTCCCATTAATACTTTTTTAATTTTTTTAGATTCATCTCCATGATATATACGAGTATCAGCAAAAGGATTAGTTAGTTGCTCTTCATCAAAATCTTGCTTCTGTTCTTCAGATAATTTATTATATTTCTCATTTATACGCTTTAAAACTTGCCTTACGCGCTTTTCACCACGAAGATCGTTCTTTATTCCTTCTGAAATTGCTAAATTGTAGATTTGCTTTATTGTCATCATATAATTTTACTTAATTGAATTACATTACCAAATTCACAGATTTTTTGCAACCACTATTGACACAAAAACAAAGACATGATACAATACTCTCTTAAATAAAATTGAACCTAAAAACCTCTAAAACTGCAGTCACGACAAGCATGGGGATACTACCCTAAGTATAAAGCGGCTTTTAGCTACTTTTTTCTTAGGAATTATCTTCTTGACTGCAGTTTTAGAGGTTTTTTATTTATATAGACAATTCACCAGACAACTCATCTTCTTGTATTTTTTCTGCGTTTAAACTTTCTTCATCAACTTCTTCTGAAAGCACCTCTACACCAATTAAGCACACTTCTTGCCAAGGTTGATATTGGCTAAAAAATGTTTCTTTTTTTATCTCACCATTAGGATATGTAACAGTATAATCAAAAGATGCTTTCATTCCTGCGTGAGGCGTTTCAGTGCATTTCTTTTTTCCAACAGCTAAAGATAATGTTTCAATATATTTTGTTTCAGGTGGAGCCACTCTAGCCCATACACTGACTTCAGATTCTTCAATAATTCTTCCATCTTTTGTTCCCCAATACTCAAAAAACAAATCATCTCCATCTATCCTTGTTAAAATCAAAATATTTGCTGGAGTATCATTTAAAAATCTAAAATCAGGCCAAGGATCATAAATAGTGGCATCTTTTCCAGGTCTGCCTTGTTCATCAAAATAATATGAAACAGTATAAGAATGCGGACGCCTTAAAGTAACAGGCAATCCAGCCGCTAAAGTTCCACGAAAAGTAGTTGTGCCAATTTGGCATAATCCTCCTCCATACTCTGGAATTGTTTTATTGCCTTTAATAACTAATTCAGTCAAATATCCAGAAGAAGCATCAACCTTTCCAATAGTTTTCAAAAGAGAAAATTCTTCATTAGGTGGAATAATTGTTCCATTCACAGAATCTGCGCCAACTTTAATATTATGCCTGCGATTTAAAGAGCTTCCTCTAAAGTTTGATTTTCCAACACCAAGAAGCTCTATAATTCCTAAATCATTTAAATCGCCAACACTTTGTTTTGGCTCTGTTATTAATACAACTGGTTCTAATTTTTCTTGTTTTTCATCTGAACTAAAAAGCAATTCTTCCCATTTTTTCCAAGTCTCGTCTAAAGAAATTTTTCTTCCATTCGCGCTTGCTTTAAATTCAACAACTTTTCCATTCTCTAAAGAAAAACGCGGCTCTTGAGCCTCAATATTAATTTTATCTTCAAAAGGCTTAAGAAGTTCAGAAAGTTTTTCTTTAGAAATTCCAAGTTCTGTTGATCTAAACCTAGAGTCTGATTTTCTTACTCCAATTAAATCATTTATACTAGTTGCCGGCCAATACATGGATTCTTTATCATATTCTATGGTAATTCCTTTTGTATAAATAATCTTTTGAGCTTCCTCTAAAAGAGGCTCAACGTCTTTTAGAGTAAACTTAGGAACATCATTTTCTAACTTCAAAGCAATAGGAGTAAATTTAAAAGAAATTAATTGCGAATAAGCCTCTTCTAAAGCGCGGTCATAGTTAAATATTATACCACTTTTTTCTTCAACAACTTCTGCTTGCCAATTTTTTATAATAATATGAGCGTCTTTTGCTGGATGCTCTAATGACTTAAGATTTTCTTTTAATAAATTTTTTATGTCTTGTTCTCGCCACTCAAAAATTGGATCAACTTCAGATGAATCAAAAACACTTAAAAAAATCTGCCCTATGTTTTTAAAAATATTTCCTGTTCTACCATAATTAAATGCATTTTGTGCTGTTGTAATTGCATCATATCTAATTAATTCATATGAAAGATCAGGGTCTTCTGTTGTCGCGACAACCATTGGCGCATTAACTGTTCTATCTCTAAACACAAAAACAAGCCCACTTTGATGCAATACGTCTATTTTAGATTGAATTGCTTTTTGCGCTTCATCAAAACTAAGTCCTCCAACAGAAATAGATCCAATCATTACTCCAGCATATATTCTTTCTTTGTATGCTTCTTGATAAAGCTTAAACACAGCAAAGCTTAAAAAAATAAAAACTAAAAATGCTATAAGCAACCTATCCCACCATTTGCTCAAAATTCTTTCTTTTGTTCTTAAAATATTTTTTTTAGTTTTTGTTTTAAACATAAAAAACTATTTATTCAATCTTTAACAAATAATTTAATAATTCTTTTGCCATGTCTTGATCAATATTTTCTCCAGACTTAATCAATGCTAATTCAGCATCTCCGCCAAAGCGCAAAGATTCAGGAATATTTTCTGAATTAACAGAAAATGAGCCACCTTGCTCTAGCGTGACTTTGCACAACCCGCTTCCATCGCAAACAACTTTTGCATTCATATTATTCTTCACTAACTTTGACTGAAATGCTTTTCTGTTTTCTAGAGCGCGGCAAGCGAACTGTTAAAACACCGCTTTTTAAACTCGCGCTAACTTGTCCTGCTTCAACCTCAACTGGTAAAATAATTGATCTTGAAAATCCGCCCCAATAGCACTCTTGATAATAATAATCATTTATACCTTCTTCTTTTTCTTGGCTTCTTTCTCCACGAATTGTAAGCATGTCACTATTGATTGATATATCAATATTTTCTGTCTTAACTCCTGCTATTGTTGACACAACAACAATCTCATCTTCTGTGCCATACACATCAACACTAAGCTGGCCTTCATAATTTTCATCAAGCCAATCTTTTTTGCCAGATGCATCATCCGCAGTTTTAACACTGGAGGATTTTCCTTCTTCATTTTGTTCTTTATTGCGCACTGTATCTACCTCTCCCTCTTCTTCTTCTTCTGATTCTTTAATTCCAGCTAATTTATTTAAAAAACTTACCATACTTATTTATGTAGAATTATTATTACTATATTATACTAAAAATTTATTCTTTAAACAACCTGTGTATAGATTAATACCTCCAACAATTGACTAATCCTATAAAAATTTGTATACTCTTTTTGTGAACTTAAGCCGCCATCGTCTAGTGGCTAGGACGCCAGGTTTTCATCCTGGTAACAGGAGTTCAATTCTCCTTGGCGGTACCATCCTTCGCTATGATTACATAGCTATGGATGGCAGGCCAAAAAATAGTTATTTTTAAAATAGCTATTTTTTGATTAAAAAAACATACTAAAAATCAATAGAATACAATTAAAAACAAGTGTCAAATAGTTTTTCAACATTTCATTAACAGTTGTGGATTTTTTTCAATTGACGACATTTTAATGATTGTTATACTTAAGAAACTTTTATCATTAATAGAAAGGAACTAATCATATGATTAATTTCCAAGAAGAAGAAAACGACGAAATGGATGAAGAAACTCCAGAAGAAGGTGAAATGTAGTATTGCAAAAAAGAAGCCTGTTCCGTTCTATTCGGAATAGGCTTCTTTGTTTTATAATTGATTTTATAAAAAATAGGATATAGTATACTTGATATGGTACAACCTTTTATATATAACGACCAATACGCTAAAAAAGCAAAAAAAGAAGGATACTTAGCTCGCAGCGCATATAAGCTAAAAGAAATTTTAGATGAGTTTAATATTATAAAGCCAGGACAAAAAATTCTTGATATTGGATCTGCTCCAGGAAGCTGGCTTCAAGTTGCAAGTAAAATTATTGGGAAAAATGGATTAGCTGTTGGAGTTGATTTATCTCAGATAGATGCTAAAGCTAAAAATATTATTACTTTAAAAGGAGATATATTTTCTGATAAAATTGAAAACGAAATAGCTAAATTCGGTCCATATGACACGATAATTTCTGATGCAGCTCCAAATACAACAGGCATTAAAGATCGCGACCAAACTCTCTCTTATGAACTTGTTGAAAAAACAATACAGCTTAGTGAACTTTATCTTAAAACCGGAGGATCGTTTGTTGCAAAAATATTTCAAGGCCCTGACACAAAAAAACTTTTACAACACATGAAAAATTTATTTGAAATAGCGCGCGCAACAAAACCAAAAGCATCTCGCGATAGAAGCTTTGAAGAATATATTATTGGAATTAGAAAAATATGAATATTTTAGCAATTGAAACATCTTGCGATGATACATGCGCTGCGCTAGTTGAAATTAAACACGGGCGATTTAATGTGCTTAAAAATATTGTCGCATCACAAGCTGATTTACATAAAAAATATGGCGGTGTAGTTCCCGAAGTTGCAGCCCGAGCTCATGTTGAAACAATTATACCTGTGATAAAAGAAGCAATAAACTCCCCCTCCTGTATTCAGGGGGGGGTTAGGGGGGGGTTGCGCGGAAAACGAAGTATCGACGCAATCGCTATAGCTAGTGGCCCTGGGCTTGTTACATCTCTACATATTGGAGTAGAAACTGCAAAATCGCTTTCTCTTGCTTGGAATGTGCCTTTAATAAAAGTTAACCATATTGAGGGGCATATTTATTCAGCTATCATAAACAACAATATTTCAAATTTAAAGTTTCCTGCAATTGCATTAATTGTATCTGGTGGACATACAGAATTAATTTTGATGCAAAACCATGGAAAATATAAACTTCTTGGCAGAACACGCGATGATGCATCTGGAGAAGCATTTGATAAATCAGCAAAAATGTTATCACTTCCCTACCCAGGAGGCCCTGAAATTTCCAAAAGAGCGCAAAAAGGCAATCCATATAAATATGATATTCCAAAACCAATGATTCATGAAAAGGGGTATGAGTTTTCTTTTTCTGGAATGAAAAATGCTATTCGTTTGTTAATAGAAGACATCTCTCATACAGATGCACCACTGGAGCGTCTGTATCCTGATCTCTGCGCGTCAATAGAACAAGCTATTGTTGATGTACTTGTTTCTAAATCCATTAAAGCAGTTGAAGAATATAATCCAAAAACTTTTATCTTAGGTGGCGGAGTAAGCGCAAATAAAAAACTGCGCAAGACGCTTGCAAATGCTCTGCCGAAATCCACAAAATTCCTTATTCCTGAATTAAAATATTGCATGGATAATGCTAGCATGGTTGCTGTTGCTGGATATTTTCATGCGAAGAAAAAAGAATTTATTCCATATCACAAACTAAAAGCAGACGCTAATTGGGAATTAGTATGAAATATCTAAATATCACACCATCTAAACAATTTATAATCCGCATCCAGCGCGGAGAGGACATTATCGCAGAAATTACAAAATTCTGTGATGAAAATAATATTCGTTCTGGATCATTTACAGGAATAGGAGCTTGCCAAAAAGCTGAGCTTGGTTCGTATTCTGTTAAAACTAAAAAATACTCAAAAAAAACATTTGAAGGAGAACATGAAATCACTTCTTTAACAGGGATAATTTCAGACACCAAAATTCATACTCACACGACAATTGCGGATGAGGATTTTAACGTATATGGAGGGCATGTAAATTTGATGATTGTAAGCGCTACTTGTGAGATTCACTTGTTTGCAGGAGAAGAGCCTATTTCGCGTAAATTGGATGATGAAACTGGATTGGAATTGATGGATATCTAACATTCCATGGAGTGAATGTTAAAAATAAACGGCTCAAAAATGTTGAGCTGATTATTTTTTAAATATATTATTTACGCGCCAATATCCCAAAAGGTAAACAATACTGTTCAATGCTTTTAAGATTAATATCTTTAGACCCATTTTTGATATTATAAATTACGTCTCGCAAAAGATTAATTTCTCTAATACGTGCATCAACTTTCTCGTTTAAAAAAGTAAGGCTCACAAGTTCAGTTGCCCTATCAAGAGATTTATTGCGACGTTCTATATTATTCTGCTCATCAGCGCTTCGCGCTCGCGAAATCTCGGAACCGATATTGCCCATTTTTTCCGCTAAAGACAAGCGAGCCCACTTATTCTCTGCCATTGTTTTATGTATTGCAGACATATTATTCTACAAAAAAATTAATAACTCGTTTAACTTGATTGCGAATATTTTCATCCTCTATTTCCATACTCCTATTACCAACACGAGGACGGATATTTATTAATGATTGATATTCAATAAAATTATCTTCATCTGAATCTGGATAAATGTTCGCGCCCCACAAATTTTCTTGTTTTGAACCATCTTCTAATAACACCTGCTCGCAATCAGCGTGCATTTCCCCACCTATGGCCATAATGTTGCGCTCAAGGTCAACAACAATTTTAATCATATCCCCAAATGTTTCTTGGGCTAGCTGTTTTAAGTGGTCTTTGCTTATTTTTTCTTTAATAATTACAATATTCATATTAGATTCAGTTTATCCTTTTTATTGCAAAAAATCAACAAAAATAAGCTTTAAATTGCTTAATATTTGAATGTTCCAACCCCTTGGAATATTCAAATATAATAGTTTAATAAATACTTAAGAATCATTTTGATCCAGCCTTTTTGCCTCAGCCCAAGAAAGCTCATAAATCTTTTTCATGGCATCTGCAATTTCCTTGCTTTCAATAATAATTCCCAATTCTTCACGCCAAGAGGCAATCATAATTTTATTATCATAAATATTTATTTCTGGCGAAAAATAATATTTATCAGCTGGCACAAAAGCAATTTCTCTTTTTTCCTCTTCATCACTTTTAGATCGTTCGAGAGCTAATTCTGTTTTTGGAACAATGACACGAATTGAAATATCTTTTTCTGCTCTATGTTTGTAGTATTCAGGAAAATAATTTGGTAATGCTTTATGCATATCATCTACTGTTGCATAAGCGCGGATTGGCTCTGTGGATGTAAGAGTATCCTCGTATACTTCTTTTAATCCATCTTTGCCTTCGTAAAATCGAACACTAGGCCTACCAGTTGTATTATGTATTGATTTAAGACTTGGAACTAACTCAGTTGCAGCATCAAGCTCTTGTTTTGCGCGATCATACTGCTCTGTTACTAGTTTGATAATGTAATCCGGCGATTCTGCAGTATATTCCTGTTTTGGTTCTTTTCCAGAAATACTTACTAATTTTTTAGAAACCAATGAATCCAAAACATCGTACCCAGTGGTTCGGTTAATTCCTGCTTTTCTTGATATTTGAGAAACCGTGCCTTTTCCTAATTCCAACAAAGCTAAATACATATTAGCTTGATTTTCGGTAAAATTAAGTAATTTTAGTGATTGCTTGAGTTTTTGGTTTGCTTGTTTCATATATATACAGTATACAGCATCAAAAGAATTGTGTCAACCCCCTCCCACAAAATAGAGAATATACGTATTTACTTTAATAAAACGATATTCTTTTCTGACGAAAGGACTTGACATTTCTAGTTACCTATGCTATAATGGCATTATCAAGATAAAAAACCAAAAACGTCCTTTCACTAACAGGCGATAAATCGCCATTCTCATCAGGAGAAGAAAAAATGAAGACGCTTACTTTAGAAGAGCAAGCCACATTCACCGCGCATGTGGAGGAGGAAAAGGATCGCATCATGGCAGAGCTCGTCCGGCTATGGGAGCTCAAGCCCCAAATGCCACCCAGCTACCCGATAAGGTACTGTGTGAATTACCAGTACCCGTCCGTCGTTCGGCAGAAGACGCGACCGGAAGTCGAGATAGCTGCTTTCGTAACCGAAGAGCAAATCGATCACAGGGGCAGTGACGCGCAGTTCCGGTACGAGATCTACGTCGTGATTGGAGACGAAAAAGCCGAGGTCTTGGCAGAAAACCACAGTTACCAAAGCGAAGGCAGTGCGTTTATCATGATCCTCGAGATCAAACCAGATCGCATCGTGATCAGAACGAAGAGTGGCAAAAAGACTATCGCACTCCTAAGGTAGTAAACATCGGGGAGTGGTTGTCACAAGACAATCACTCCCCACTTATCTCTAGCTTTTCAAAATTTGAAAGGCTGTAGATAAACCAAAAAGTCCTTTTCATAATCTGGCGATAAATCGCCATTCTCGCAAGGAGAAGAATCATGATCAAAGTCATAAGCGAAAAATTTGCACTGATTCATTTTGAGCGGGATGTAATGGTTTGGCGTAGATTCAGAACAAGAGACGTATTGGACGAAATGCGTTCTGCAAAAGCTACTCCTGCATCAGTAGATGAACTGCTGGAATTTGTAATAGAATTTTCATCCAGAGACTTTGGAAAAGAGTTCAAGATCACAGGAGTGCCAGAAGTCATTGCGTTGTCTAGCTGCACCAAGTCACGTTATGGGAAAGAGTTATACACCAAAATAGTATTCTCTAAAGAAAAGAAGTTAAGAAAATTCAATCCCGGACACGGAATAGACTGGTGCCATTTCTTCTTAGCTGTCCACGAGTAGCTCTTTTCGCTCAAGTAAGCAGAATGATTATTGCACATAATCATTCTGCCACACTCACCCGCCCATAGCTGAAAACTATGTGCGGCTTTTTTATTTATAAATTGAATGATCATCAACATCAATAAAATCAACTTCTCCTTTATCCTTAAACGCAAACAAAATCCTGTGCTTGTAAGTTATTGAAAACGACCAAAAACCTTTCAACTTTCCTGAAAGCTTATGTGTATCAAGGCGAGAATCAAAACAATCATTTTTAAAAATAATTTCCCGCTCTAAAACATGCTTTTTAAAACGCGATGGTAATTTTTTAAATGCTCGCCGAAAATGCGTAGAATATCTAATACTCCTAATTTCCATATAAACTACTCCATAAGATCAGTTAGTGATCCTTTGAGCTCTTTTAATTTACCAGAATTTTTTTCATGCTTATAAATCCTCAAAGCATCCTCTGTCTGAAGTTCTTCTATGTATCTACGCAATGCTGTGCGCATAAATTCAGAGCGAGTCATTTGTTTTTTTTCTGCCATTTGATTGGATAATTTGGCCATTGCTGGTGGCAATGACATAGAAATAATTGATGATGTTCTCATAATAACTAAAGTTAATACTAAGTATTACTTAGTAATATAATCCATAATTACTCACTTGTCAATAATGTGCTAGTGTTGATAAAAAAAACGTAAAACTGTATCATTACTCTATGAAAACAGAACAAATCCCAAAAACATATGAACCCCAAAAGCACGAAGATGCCATCTACAAAAAATGGGAATCTTCGGGTCTTTTTGAACCAGATAAAAAAGCCAAAGGAAAACCATTTTCTATCTCAATGCCTCCACCAAATGCAACAGGAATACTCCATATTGGGCATGCTACTTTTGTAACTCTGCAGGATATTATGACGCGGTACGCGCGCATGAATAACAGGCCGACATTGTGGTTGCCCGGAACTGACCATGCTGCCATTGCAACAGAAAATAGGGTTGAAAAAAATCTTCTAAAAGACAAGAAAAAAACTAAACAAGATTTAGGTAGAAAAAAATTTTTAGATGAGGTAAATAAATATGTTGCTGGATCCCAAGACACAATAAAAAAACAAATTAAAAAAATGGGGGCAAGTTGCGATTGGAAGCACGAAAGATATACTTTGGATGAAGGATTATCTAGATGCACTCAAGAAGTATTTATTAAAATGTATGAAGATGGCCTAATTTACCGCGGACACAGAATTGTAAACTGGTGCACTCGATGCCAATCAACACTTGCAGACGATGAAGTTGAACACAAAGAAAATAGCGCAACTCTTTTTACTTTTAAATATGATAAAGACTTCCCTATTGCGATTTCAACTACAAGACCAGAAACAAAACTTGGAGATACTGCGATTGCGGTTAATCCAAGTGATAAGCGATACAAAAAATATATAGGCAAAACTTTAAAAGCAAATTTTCTCGGGACAAATTTGGAATTAAAAATCATTGCTGATAAATCTGTTGATCAAAAATTTGGAACAGGCGCTTTAGGAGTAACTCCTGCGCACTCTATGACAGACGCTGAACTTGCACAAAAAAATAATCTTAAAGTAATCCAAGTTATTAATGAACAAGGTAATATTAAACAAGATTTTGGAGAATACTCTGATTTACCTGTTTTAGAAGCAAGATTAAGGATTGCCGAAGAATTAAAAGATAAGGGTCTTTTAAATGATTCTGATAGCACAATAAATAATCTATCAGTCTGCTATAGATGTGGTACACCAGTAGAACCCCTTATTAGTGAGCAATGGTTTGTAAATGTTGATAAACCAGCGCGGGCATGGAAAGGCACCCCCCTTCGCTCTGGGTACAGAGCTACGGAGGGGCTTCGCAAACAATCTCTCAAAAAAATTGCCTTAGATACAGTTAAATCTGGTGATATTGAAATCATTCCAAAACGATTTGAAAAAACATATTTTAATTGGATGAATAATCTACATGATTGGTGCATTTCTAGGCAAATTTGGTTCGGGCATCGTATTCCTGTTTGGTATAAAAAAGATAATCATAACGAATATATAGTATCTATTAAATCACCTGGTAAAGACTATGAACAAGACCCAGACACTCTAGACACATGGTTTTCTTCTGCCTTGTGGACGTTCTCTACTCTTTTAGACAAACCAAAAAAAGACGATACTTTGGACTCTTGGATTGAACGCAATAAGAAAAAAGGTACTGATCTCTCTACGTTCCACCCAACTTCTGTTTTAGAAACTGCGTATGAGATTTTATTTTTTTGGGTTGCGCGAATGATTCTAATGACAACCTATGTTATCGGCGAAATTCCGTTCAAGACTGTTTACTTACATGGCTTGGTTCGTGATAAACTTGGACGAAAGATGAGTAAATCTTTGGATAATGGAATTGATCCCTTAGATATGATTGAAAAATATGGAGCAGATGCAACTCGGCTCGCTCTTGTTATTGGCACAACTCCTGGAAACGATACTCGTATGTATGAAGAAAAAATCGCAGGATATAGAAATTTTGTAAATAAAATTTGGAATATTGCTAGGTTTATACTGATGGGTGGAGACAACACAGGTACGCGTCATTCTGAACTTGTTTCAGAATCGAATAATAATAAGACGTTGTTCAATAAAAAGACCCTGAAACAAGTTCAGGGTGACGGAAATAAAACACTTGCTGATCAATGGATACAAATTCGGTTGCAAAATCTTATAAAAGAAGTAACAGAGTATTATGAAAAATATGAATTCTCTTTAGCTGGCGAAAAAATTTATGATTTTTTATGGCATGAATTAGCAGACTGGTATGTTGAAATTTCTAAACAACAAGACCATACTATTGCTCCACAAATTCTTTTAGATGCTATAAAACTTTTACATCCATTTACTCCTTTTGTAACCGAGGAAATCTATCAAAGATTAAAAGAATCAAAATTAATAAATTCTGATGATAAATTTTTAGCCCAATCACAGTGGCCTATTGCATCTACTTTATCTAAAAACGCAAAAAAAATTGAATTAGATTTTAAAGCTTTGCAATCTTTAATTACAGTAATTCGGGATATGCGCGCAAAATATAATTTACCATATTCAGATAAATTAGATGCAGCTATTGCAACAAAAAACCATAAAGACCTATTCCAAGAACAAGAACTTATTGTTGAAGCTTTAACTAAAGTACGAATTCAAGTGCTTCCAAGCAATCCAGTTGAAAAGCATGAATATATCCAAAGCCACACATCTGAATTTGATGTATATATTAAACTTGGACAGCATAGAATGCGAGAACAAGAAAAAAATAATGAGAAAGAAAAACAAAATCTTAAACAATATATTTCTTCTTTAGAAAAAAAACTTTCTAATAAAAATTTTACAGAAAACGCGCCAAAAGAAATTATAGAACAAGAAAAAAACAAACTAAAAGACGCCCAAAATAAATTAAAAAAATTATAAATAATTTTTGTATAATAAAAAAACCGCCTCACATTTTTTGTGGGCGGATTTTGTTTTTATTATTTATCAAGTAATTTAACCAGAAGATGTATGCTCTATATCATATTCATCTATTGTGGGGAAAGGTAAATTTATTATTGCTCTCAAAACCAAAACAATCAATATTCCAATTACTAAATAGTAATAGCACATAGCGCACCTCTTTCTAATTATATTTGAAAGGGCATTGAATATCAAATACTATATATTTTTATAAAAAAATGCAAGAAACACTATTGTCATTCTGGAGGATTGTACCCATGCCGATAGAACCCATATCTTTCATAATTGATTCTATCAGTCAGCGAGTACGCCTCCTTTGAGAATAACGGACTTATTTTATTCCTCAGTAACTCTAAATACATCATCAATAGTCGTTATTCCATCCAAAGCTTTTAGAATTCCATCTTGCACCATAGAAATCATTCCAGAGTCTTGAGTTATTTTTTTTACGTCATTTTCTGAAACTTTTTGGTCAAGCACCATTTTTTCAATTTCTGGAGTCATTACAAATACTTCATATATGCCTATTCTTCCTTTATAACCTTGTCTGCACTTGTCACATCCTTTTCCTTTGTAAAATTTTAAATCTGCTTCTAAGTCAGGAGCATATCCAGAATTTTTTGGTATTGATTCTATAATTTTCATTACTCTAGGCAAGAGATCGCTAGTTAATTCTATTTCCTCTTTGCAGTGTTCGCATATTTTACGAACTAGCCTTTGTCCAATTACCGCGTTAAGCGCAGGAGAAAGTAAAAATGGCTTTACGCCCATAGAAAGGAACCTAGGAATCGCGCCTGAAGCGTCATTAGTGTGCAAAGTTGATAAAACAAGATGTCCAGTTAAGGCCGCATTAATGGCAACATCAGCTGTTTCTAAATCTCTAATTTCTCCAACCATTACAATATCAGGGTCTTGACGTAAAATTGAGCGCAAACCTTTTGCAAAATCATAATCTTTTGATTTATCTATCTGGCTTTGATTAACTCCTTTTAATTTATATTCAACAGGATCTTCTAAAGTTATTATTTTTGTTCCTTCTTTATTTAACTTGCTCAAAATAGCATATAAAGTTGTTGTTTTACCGCTTCCAGTTGGACCTGTTGTTAAAATCATTCCATTTGGTCGCTCTATTTCACGCTTTAAATCATTAAATGATTTTCCTCGTATTCCTAAATCATCAAATTCTAATCCAATTGCGCTTGATCGCAATATTCTCATTACAACGCTCTCACCAAAAGAAGTTGGAAGTGTTGAAACACGAATATCTAATTCATCTTCAGGCAATTTTATGCTTATTCTTCCATCTTGAGGTTGGCCCTCTATATTAAGTTTTAACTTAGAAATAAGCTTAATTCTAGATATTACTTGCTTATACATTTCGTGTGGAATTATTGCCATATCTTTTAATACACCATCCAAACGAAAACGCAATTTTATTCCATCTTGCTCTGCTTCTATGTGAATATCAGACGCTTCTGAAGCAATTCCAGCTGCTAGTATTATTGTCATAACGTCTGTTAAAGGAATATCTTTAATTTTTTCTGGGAGCTTGCTTAAGTCTTTTACATCTTCTTTGTATTTTTCTAAATCTTCAACAGTAATATCTACTGTTTTTTTAGGAGCTGATTTTTTAGGAATTTTATCATATTCTTTTAATGCTTTTTGAAAACTATCCTCAGAAATAATATACAATCCTGCTTGAGCATGATTTTCTTTCGCAATTTGTTCAAGTTTTTTTATTACATCTTTTGTTGGCTCTAGTGTTGCCATGCGAATCTGTCCGCCAGTATTCAAAAATACAATAGATTTTAATTGTTCTATTTCTTGTCTTGAAAGTAAAGATAAAGCTTCTCTGTCTATTAAAGTTTCTGAAAAATCAACATACTCTAAACCAAGCTGTTTAGCTTTTTGCTCAACTTCTTTTTCTACTCCAGAGCGCTCTATCTGGCCTATTTTTTCATCTAATTGCGCTTGATCTTCTTCTTTATCATCTGATGAAGCAATAGATGAAGAATTGTTTTGTACTGCTTGAACAGGAGCATTATCTGCTTTATCAAGCAAATCTTCTATTGATGGATTGTCTGTTGGCATATAACAATATTATACATTTCATTAAGAATGCGCGCAACTAAAATACCAACAAAATTCCAACGGTCACCTAAAAGTGAGGCTTAGAATTTAAGCCTATAATAAGTGTATTTGCCAGTTTTTCCTATTTGTTCAATTAATCCTTCTTTTTCCAATTCTTCTAAATAATTATACGCGGATGTGTCACCCACTCCAATCAATTCTTCTACTTGATCATTGGTAATTTTTTTATTTTCTTTAAGATAAGATATAATCTTTTCTTTATTGCTTTCTTTTTTACCAAGTTCTTGTTTCGTCTGTGGTTTTCTAATGAGTTGGGATATGGCAAAGCCGATGATTATTCCGAAGGAGAGGGTTATTATTATGGATGGCATATATTTTTTATTAATACTCCATTTCCAAAATTCTTGAAGGCGCGTTTGTTAATCTTTTAAATATGGCTTTTTGTTGACCAAGCTTTCTTGCAATAAATGTTGGCACGCTATAGTCGCGTTTTTTATAACTACCTTTGCCTTCAAAAATATAGGCACTGACTGTTCCTGTATCTGAAAATGGCAATGCTTCTCCGTTTTTCATAGTTTTAATATCTTTTTCATATCCTGGAGGATAGCAGTATCCTCGCGTTTGATTGGAGTATAATCTGCCTTCTCTTACTTCTTTGTTGTCTATGGCAAATACTACTTCAACAAATTCGCCAGTATTATTCGCAAAGTCTATTTTTTTGTTTTTGATGTTGAGATTATATTGTGTTTGCATATTTTTTTATATTAAATTTTACTTATATCAATAGAACCCTGTTCTAAAATTTGAGTATATATATTATAGTCCAATTCATCTAGTGTGGCAAAAACAACTTTTTCAATTTTACTTTGTGGATTTTCTTTAAAATATTTTTTAACTGATGATACAGCTATTTTAGCTGCTTCATCTTTTGGATAATGGAATACGCCAGTTGATATGCACGGAAACGCGATTGATCTTAAATTATTCTCGTCTGCAAGTTTTAATGAATTAATATAGCATGATGCAAATAGTTCTGCTTCTTTGCCATCTTCTGCACCAAAAATAGGCACCACAGTATGGATTACATGCTTTGTTGGCAGATTATATCCCTTTGTAATCTTAGCCTCCCCTGTCTCGCATCCCTTAAATGTTTTGCATTCTTCCAAAAGTTCTAATCCTGCAACGCAATGTATTGCGCCATCAACACCACCACCGCCAAGCAATGATTTATTCGCGGCATTCACAATCGCGTCTGTTTTTATTTGGGTGATGTCGCCAGATAATATAGTTATTTTCATATTTAATTACAATTTACTATTCATAAAATTCCTCAATAATTGCATTATATTCATATACAAGATTATTATACCTATTAACTTTAGCATTGTACGCATCAGCTTTAGACTCATAATTATAACTAATACTCTCATACTGATCATACGCGCGTTCATAATTATCATAAGAAGCATAATCTCCTAAAATTTCATGAGTTCTATATAATGACTCGGCTTGTTCTTGATAATAAAGTACATCATTCTCTAATTGATCTATCTCTTTTTCCAATATTGAAAAATTCCAGGACAAATTTTCCATATCCTTCTCTAAAACTTTAATACGCTGGGTAGTTTTATATGTCTCAATTACGCCTTGATAGCTATTTCCGTCTGTTTTGTTGTAAATTGCAATATTGGCGGGATTATTAGAAATAAGACTAGAATTACTATTTGATGAATATGAAGTTACTTTAATCCTCGCTTGTGCTTGTCCATTATCAAATTCGCTTGTTGGCTCATCTCCTATTTTAAATCCTATAGCAGTAGATTCAGCATAACAATATCCTGAATTATTATAAGAATACTCTATCGGGCATTTTACCGCAGGCGCGACATGATCATCATTCACAAAATCAAATATAGCGGTTCCATAACCAATTTTTTTTAGCAGAGCTATAGTTAAAAAAGTTTTACCCAAACAAATTCCTTCGTTGTCATACAAAATCTCATAAGGAAATCTTGGCCATGATTCATCTACTTCTGTTCCATACTCAATTGCATTATACTTGTCATCATCATAAGGAATTGATTGGACGAATGAAACAATCAATTCCGCTGTTTCATCAGTTGTTAAATTATTCTTTTCTGCTTCTTGGACTATGGCATTTACAATTTCTGAAATCGTATTATCTTCTGGCGCGCTTATATTATTCAATAGTCTTGTATAATATTCCCCATAATTATCATCTTCATAAAAATTTTTTAGCGGATTAGTTTTGTAATAATCATAAGCTGTCTTGTAGAAAACTTCGCTTATTGTGTATTCTTGTTTATTGTACTTCCAATCAAAAGTTACTGTCTTTGGAATTTTTTTAACAGGAAAATCCGGAATTGCCAAGCTATCTAATAAAACATCTGATACACTTAACCATATAATAAAACCAATAATCGCAATCCAAAATATAGATTTTAAATTATGCAATAACAGCCCTGTTATTTTTAAAAATTTTCTCCAGATTAATTTAACAGAATAAAAAAACTCATGCACGTCTTTTTTTTCTTCTTTATAACACGTGATTATTTCCTTTTTATACTTATCCAGCATTTTGGGATAGTTGCTCATAATAAATGTATTTGGTTAAAATGATAGTAGGGATAATTTTTATTTATTTTTCCAAATTTTTCTCCGTATCAGATGTTTGATCTAGCACATTAAAATAAGCTAGAATCCGCATATTATATACCTCTGCTATTTTTTCATTTATGTTATCCCAATTATCAAAAAGTTTACTAACAGTTCTTTTATCTTTTTCTTCGCCATCTGCAAATTTTTTAGCATAATCAATTCTTGTTTTTAGTGCTGGATGAGAACTATAGACACCATGTAATTCACTTCTTTTCAACAAATTTGATTTAAGTTCATCAATTGTTTTTTTGTCCACTGATTTATAAACTAGCTCCATAAGTTTTGAGAAATTAGAAATTGTCTTTTTTTCCTTTAAAAACTTAGGTACCCATTCACTCTGGATAACTTCACCAAAAATTGTATCATTTGTTGAAACTTTTAATAATCCATTACTAAAAGTTTTGCCACCATATAATTCCATAGCGCGTATATCTGCCATTACCTCTCTAACTCTAGAGAAACCATTTGTGATTTTGAAATAAAGATGTACATAAATAGATAATAGCCAATATGCAGGATTAAGAGACATAATACCTCGCACCATACCCACTTCTTCATTCTCGTCGTGAGACGGGCCAGGTGTTGCTTGCAAGGTTTTTATTAAAGAATTGCCTGTTGTATAAGTAAACGAACTCCACTGCGTATCTCGATTGCTAAAATGACCATATTCATGTGCAAGAATTGCTTTAAATTCATCAATAGTCAATTCATGAAGAGATGGAAGTCCAACTTCTAAAACTCTTTTTCCTCCCCCAAAGATTGTTGAAAAAAGATTACCCTCCAAATACACGCCAATTCCAGGATCAGGAGTTATAATAATTTTGTCTATGGGTTTTGCTTCGATCTCCTTTGCAATCTCTTTTGCTAGATTCCAAAGTTCTTTTTCTTCATTTTTCTTTATTTCAATTCCAAGTGTTTTGTTTCTTGGTGGAAAGAAAAGATAAAATATACCGATTAAAATTGCAACGCCAGTTCCAAGTACAACAACTCCTAACCCTATTGGTATAGCAATGGGTATGCGTGGTAAGTATGAAATAGCATAAAGTCCATAGATCCCAAAATCTATTGCAGCAAAAAGTGCAATCGCAAATAGATAAAGAAGAAAAGGAAGGAGAACAACAAGTAAAAGTCCAAAAGTACGTAATAATTTTTTATCATCAAAAAGCTTCTCTTTTTCTCCAGATAAAAAACTTTGTACTGATTTGTTAAACTTTTTATCAAGCGAGCCACCAACAACTCTTATAATTAAATACACGACTAAAGCAACTCCAACAAACAGGAGTAAATCTTGGTAGTGGAATGCAAGTGCAAAAAAATTTCCAACAATACCCCACCCAAATAATACAAGCAGGAGTAGAGCAAATAATAATGCGAGTGTTTTCATAAAAATATACTTATATCTTGTTTTAACTAATCTTTATTCTTTTTTTTACTAATCCTAAAGAATCCATAAAAAAGTACTGCGAATAGTCCTCATACTAAAAATTATTCTATCCACCAAAAATAGCAGACAAAAATATAAGCGCAAAAGGCAAAAATATAAAAATAATGCCCCAAACTTTCCATTTATCTTGTGCTTTATTAAACTGTTCTACACTTCTCCATTTAGTTTTGCTCCATGCCCACTCATTTCCTTTTATGCCCATTACTATCCACCAAATCCAATTCAAAATCGGCACAAACATAAGAAACGAAATCCATACTCTAAAATATGCCCCCCAAATCCAAGACAGACCTGCCGCACCCCAATTCCATCCTCTAATTTCTTCTGGAATTTCAGAATAAACACCTTTGCCTGAACGCGGATCACACGGACCACTAGTATCGATTGAATCACTGCGCATTAAATAAGCAATACCCAAAGGTATTCCAACTATAATTCCAACAACAGCTATAATACCAAGAAATCCTAATACTATATTAATGATATTAGCCACCGAACTCAGTGCTTCTGGAGAATCTGATGACGCTACTTCAAGACCTCCGATCACGAAACTAGCTATAGCCCACGCAGCAAAAATAAAAACCAAACCAAAACCAGGCGCTATTAATAACCATAGACCTATTTTCCTGTTTTTATTGCTAGTTTTTTTACTCTGTTGCGCATGTTCCTGATGAGGATGTTCTTCTTTTTTTACACTCGCAGAAGTACTATTGAGATGGTTGCCACATGCGCTACAAAATTTACACTCATCGCCTAACTTGTGTCCACATTTTGTACAATACATATTTTTAAACTTTATAATTAATTATTAAAACATTTAACTACATTATTGAACAAACAATTCGCTGTCTAAATCATCAATTCCTTGTGGAGTGGCAAAGTGCATTCCTGCCTGAAAGTCACCTGTAACGTCTTCTGTTTCAAACTCAATAATATAATAACTACATATTGTTAACGCATCTTCGCACAATAACCCGTCTTCATTATAGGCTGTATAAATATAATCAATACCGCCAGGTGTAGGATTTATAGGTACACTACCAAAATAAACGACTCCTTCATTGCCGTATGTTGAAAAATTAAATCCACTAGAAATAAGCACTTTAGCTTCGTCACCACCCAAAACCATAGTGACACCCTTAGGATAAGCATCAGTATCCCAATAATAAAGCTCTAAGGCAGTTTGAATTTGTTTTATGTCTGAAATGCGCTTTGCATCCCTTGATTTCATTCTTGCGTTATTCAATGAGACAACAGCAAGAGTGGAAAGCAAGCCAATGGTTGCTATCCCCATTAATACAACAAATATAATTATTGCTAGTGATTTTTTCTTACTAACATATATCCCTCTCTTATTTTTTATTCCAACAAAATTTGAGTGGCATTTCGGACATCTATATTTATCTGTTGCAACAAAATATAGAATAGTAATTAATGGACTAAAAATAATGCACAGCCAAGCGCAAATCTGAGAAATCATTCTTCGCGCTGATTCTCCTTTTCCTACATATTCACAATTAGCACATTTAATTATATTTTTTGCCTCGCTTTTTTCTGACATAGTTTGAATATTTTCGTCAGAAGTAGAAGATATTTTTGTCCCACAAGAAGAACAGAAAATTATTCCTTCTTGAGTTTCTTTACCACATTTTGAACAATACATATTTTTAAATAAAATTATTCTTTATAATTATCAAAAGTATCGCTACCTGGAAATGGTGCCCAGTTCCTAACAACTCTTTCACACACAGGAGTTCCATCTTCTAGCGAATCATGACAATTCTTATTACAGTTGAGCAGATCGTCGCTATTGCTTTTCTTGCTTAATGCCCAAGATTTGCATGCATCAAAATTATCAAACACAGGACCGTACATTTCACTTTCTTGCTCTCCGTGTTCATAATAGACACCTTGCCAGGTAGATTTTGTCTGAATTGTTTTACCACAACCTGACACTAAGATTATTAACAAAAAAAGTAATGGCAGTAATAGTATTTTGATTTTATTTTTCATATCATTTCTTCTTCTTAAAAATAAATACAATAAATAAAACTGCAACTACTATATCAATCGCACCCCACATCATCTTGCTATATAAGTAAATAGGCATAATAGGATTAAACAAAATAGCAATAGCTATAAAACACCAAAACCATAATCCTTTTGTTTTCAATACGCTATAAATATAATAAGCGTAATAAATAGCTGAAGCAGTTACGACAAGCTTGACTATAGTATAAAAACCATACGGCATCGGAAGTATAGACAGCAACAGAATTATTGAACTTACTACAACAGGCCATTTATAAAACCCTATATCTTGCTTTTGGTGAGGCATATTAGATCCATTATAATTATGCGCTGATTGTACTACTTCTGTACGTAATAAATCCGTATTACGGTCATTTTCTTCTATTTTTTCTACACTAGACACATTACCAACTAATGAATACATACTATTTTTATAAATCATAACATCATGTCCAATGATCGTATTTATCTTATAACGATATTGTCTAATATGGTCCTCAGAATAATTCTTTTCTCTATCTAAAAAATCACCAATATCTGTTATGGTACCTCGCTTATTCGCGCATAAAAAAACGAGCACGCGGTAAGCATTGCCCGTTAAACGTAATTCCTTCCCATGTTCATCAAAAACCTCTTTAGTATCAGTATTCAACCGAAAAAATTTATGTTCATATATCATATTAACTTCATCAATAATACAATTTTAATGATTAAAAGTCAAAAATCAATCAATAAATTCTAGTTTTAGTAATATTACACAAGATGATATAAATAAAGCAGTCAAGTTGTTAAACAACAGACCAAGAAAAAGGCTTAATTATAGAACCCCAGCTGAGGTGTTTAGAAAAAAGAATTAAGGTTTGGAATAGAATTTAAGTGGGACGTATTTTAATTTCTCCTTTGCCATTCATTTTGTAAAACAAAGCACTACGCAACAAATCATCAAAAATATATTGAGCGCGATTTGAGCTAGCACCAAAATGATATATTGGTTTTAATTCTATGTTTACCATATTAACAAGAAAAATTGGCTTGCGGAAAACTTTTAAGTCGAACAGCATATTTTATAGGAAAATGTTTATCTCGCATATGATCTGGTATCATAACCATTATCATATGGTCTTCAAGTTTTAAACTCAAAAGTAAAACTAAAACTTCCTCACATAAATTTGTCAAATTTTCCCAACAAATTTTTAACATATCCTCAATACCTTGTTCTCCAAAAACCGGAAGAATAATTTCTACCTTATCTTGTGAATTTAGACGATATTGAATGTTCGGTAATGTAAAACCATCGTGTTCAATTTTTGTACGAATTTCATTAAATTTATAATACCAGTTTGTTTTGTTACGTTTAATCATACTTGATAAAACATCAAACCTAGGGTCATCATTTCTTAGAGGAAATTTTTCTAAACCTTTTCTATATTTCTTTATATTGTCATCAACAAAAAGAAAGCCAATACCGCAACCCATAAAGGCGGTGTGTCTCATTAAACATCGAATAGTAATTGTTCCGCGAATGAAAAAATCTTTAAAATATATATTAAGTTCATCGTCAATCGGATTCTTAACATCTATCTGGCGACCGTGGTATATGCCATCATTGCCCTCTGCTATATCTTGTTTGTGTTTTGATATTAAGTTTTCACAATGTTCTTTAGCGAGTTTTGCTTCGAGCAAATTCTGAAAAATAGGGTGATAACTTTTATCATAAGTTGTACATAGTTCTTTTGAGTAGGTACAATCTCTGATCTGGCTCATTTGTATCAAAAATCTAGAGTAAAAATCATCTCCGTCTTTTATACTATATGAAAATCTTAATGTTCCTACTGTCATATGTGGATAAATAACTATTTCATCTTCGGTAAATTTTCGGTATAATATAAGTATAGCAAACTTACCTAATATATCAATAAACAAAATGTCCACTATAACAAAAAGACAAAAACAAATTTTCGACTAT
>Ga0210057_1002510_pt1 | contig 26154 bp, 33 predicted proteins | sample CryGeyCG2114_010_2_FD_183968 | JGI IMG/M metagenome (GOLD analysis project Ga0210057, IMG submission 183968) | Groundwater microbial communities from aquifer - Crystal Geyser CG10_big_fil_rev_8/21/14_0.10 (SPAdes) (version 2) | ecosystem: Environmental > Aquatic > Deep subsurface > Groundwater ...
GATCAAATTGCTGTGGAGTTTATTCCTCCATATTCTCCCGAATTAAATCCTATTGAGACTTGTTGGAAAGTCACTCGAAATGCTGTGACAAAGTCACAGTATTTTCCAACTATTGACTTAATGAAAGAGGCTTTGGAGGGATTTTGGAAAGAACATATTTTTATGCAAAATTTTATAGGATATTTATGTCGTTGACTATGTATACACAAATCTTTTAAAACATCATCCTTCTGAACACACTATGTTTTCATTTATCATAACACGTCAAGAAACGAACTGCAATGCACGAACAGGGATAATTCAAACGCCACATGGCACACTTAGAACCCCCGCTTTCATTCCAGTTGCGACACAAGCAACTATAAAATCCATTTCTTCAGAACAGATGAACGAAATTGGGTTTGATGCAGTGTTATGTAATACATACCATCTTTATCTTCGACCTGGAGCAGATACGGTGGAAAAACTTGGCGGTTTACATACGTTCATGAACTGGAACAAACCAATTTTCACTGATTCTGGCGGGTTTCAAGTGTTTAGTTTGAATGATACAAAAGTTGATGATGATAAAGTTACATTCAAATCACATATTGATAGTTCAAAACATATTTTCACACCGGAGAAGTCCATGCAGATACAACGAAAACTGGGTGCAGATATGATTTTTGCGTTTGATCAATGTTTAGATATCAATGCTGATTATGAAACAACTAAACAATCTCTTGCACGAACGCACGCATGGGAATTACGTAGCTTGAAAGAATTTCAAAAACTTAACGCGGATAAAAAACAAGCGTTGTATGGTATCGTTCAGGGTGGTCGATTTCCTGAACTGCGTGAAGAAAGTGCAAAGTTCATTGCATCCCTTCCTTTTGATGGAGTAAGTATAGGAAGTATTTTTGGCGATCCAAAGGAAGAGAGCAAAACTCTTGTTAAACATGCAATGCAATTCTTACCAAACAACAAACCATTACACATGTTAGGTATAGGGAGTGTTGATGATTTGTTTACGTACGTGGAGTTAGGGGCTGACACGTTTGACTGTGTTCTCCCAACGAGATTAGCTCGTATGGGATACATTTTTATTCGTCCTGAAAGTGGTGGTAATACAACAAACAAATTTAGGCTAAAAATTACAAATGCATCGTACAAAGAAGATTCGTCGTCATTAGATTCAAATTGTACCTGTTCCGTGTGTCAGAATTATTCTAAAGCGTACATTTATCATTTATTTAAAGCCAAAGAGTTATTGTTTTATTCATTAATGACATTTCATAACTTACATTTCTTTGCACGGTTGATGGAAGAGATACGACAATCTACTGAAGAAGATAGATTTTTAGAAATGAAGAAGAAATGGATCAATTAGTAATAATGGATTTAATCCATTATCATCTTCCATGCACGTGCATAATTACTCTCTATTGCTACCAATTCATTAAATCCATAGCCCCCTGATCCATCTGGATAGAGAACTTCTCCAAGACTTCTTTTTCCAATGTCATTGCCACAAGTATGTTGTATGAACTCACCTTTTCTTCTTGGTAAATTTCGTGTAAATAAATCATCTATTCCTAAATCGCCGTTAGATGCTCTATAAGAAGACTTTGTTCCATGGCCAATAAAGATAATGTTTGTATATTCTGGGTTCTCAAGAACTTCTAATATTTTCTCTTTTGTTGCATTACTATACCAATAAACTTCATTTCCTGAAATTGTTTGTCTCAGTGTTACCGGTGTGTACATAAAAAAATCAACTACAGTAGAAATTATGGGGTTTGGAATCAAATCATTAGACCCGCTCGTAAAAACTGCGGTTTTAGTTTCCGAATTGACTAAACTGTTAGCCATATAAGTCACAGGTATTGTGGCTGCATTTATTGCAAGTGCTCCAACTAATATTAATAAGAATCTTTTTTCCCACTTTCCAATAAAATCAACAATTTTCCATGTTAAAGACATACTATCTCTTATAAACCAAGTTATTTATAAACATTACTACCCTTGGAGGACAATTAAGGTTTATATCGTTCCATTGTTCTCGGGAAAGGGATTGTATCTTTTATATTGTCCAACTTACAAATCCATTTAATGACGCGTTCTACTCCCATACCAAATCCTGCGTGTGGGACACTTCCATACTTCCTTGTATCAAGATAAAATTCGTATTCTTCTAACTTCTCACCTTCGTCACGTAACCTTTTCTTAATCTTATCAATGTTAGGTTCACGATGACTCCCACCAATAATCTCGCCGTGTCCTTCCGGAGCTAAGAAGTCACAACCAAGAACAACTTTTGGATTGTCTGGATCTTCCGTCATATAAAATGCTTTTACGACTTTTGGATAATGAGTAACAATAATTGGGACATCGTATAACTGGGTCAACTTTTCTTCTTCGATAGTTCTCAAATCTTTTCCCCACTGAACAGTCATCTTACATTTATTTTTAAGAATCTTAAGTGCTTCGTCATACGTCATTCTCACGAACGGTTTTGTCATTGTCGGTTCTAACTCTTTTGGGTCCCTTCCTAACGACTGAAGTTCTTTTGTATTTTTTGCGATTACTTTTGCTACTATATGTTTGAGAAGTCCTTCACCATAATTAATCATTTCGTCAAATGTTGCCCATGCAATCTCCATTTCTGCGTGCCAATATTCTGTGAGGTGTCTACTTGTTTTAGATTTCTCTGCTCGGAAACTTGGCGAGATAGTATAAATTTTTTCAAGAGCGAAAATTGCAGGTTCGGCGTACAATTGCCATGTTTGACCAAGAAAAACATCTTTCTTATCAAAGTAATTCACACTGAAAAGATCAGAACCACCTTCACACTGTACTGCTTGGAAGATTGGTGAATGGTATTCATAGAATCCTTCTTTCTTAAAATATTCATCAATAGCTCCAAAGACAGTACTTCGAATCTTAAGAATAGCAATCATTTTAAGACTCCGCAACCACAAATGTCTATTGTCAGCAAGGAATTCTACTGATTGGTCTTTACTGATTGGAAACTTATCACTTTTACCAACAATCTGATATGATATTATATGTAGTTCATACCCTGTAGGGGCTCTTTCTTCTTTCTTGATTGTTCCAGTAAGCATTATTGATGATTCAACTTGCAAATGATCGATGTCTTCCCATGTTTTTTCAAAATTCTCGCGTTCAAAAATACATTGAATAATGTTTGAAGAATCTCGTAATGTAATGAATTTAAGTTTATTACTGCCCCGTTCTCGATGTACCCAACCTCGAATGGAAACTTTTCCCGATCCTTTATCCATTGCCTTTTGTATTGAGATGTATTGTGTCATTGGTGTGTGTGAGTGAGGAGTGATATAAAAAGGTTTCTGGAGAACGGTTTGTAGTAAAAACATTATTAAATACGAACACAAAACACTCTTTCAAGGACCCGTGGCCTAGCATGGATGGGGCGACTGCCTCCTAAGCAGTAGATCGTGAGTTCAAATGCAAACAGACCTGCGCAAGTCATGTCTAAAGGACATGTGCTATGCTTAGTCCCTCATATTGAGGCATCTTATGGTATGTTTGTCTGAAAGTCTCACCGGGTCCGTTTTATATTCTCAGTTCCGTTACATTTTAATATAACCTCTTTCAATAGAATAAACATGCCTGTGTGTGAGATGTGTGGGAGAGAAGGAGACATTCTCAAAGCGGAAGTTGAGGGTGTTGAACTGAATGTTTGCTTTGGTTGTTCTAAGTATGGTTCTGTAAAGAAACGGGGGTACGCTTCAATATCACGCTCGTTTGAAAAACATTCTTCAAAAGAAGAACCATCGTTCCAAGTAGTCCACAATTTTGCATCATTGCTTCGATCATACAGAGAACGTAATAGTATGACACAGGAAGATTTCGCAAAGTTCTTAAACGAACGTGAAAGTGTTGTTGCAAAATGGGAATCTGGTTCTCTTAAACCTCGGATTGATACGGCACGAGTACTTGAAAGAAAACTGAACATTCGTTTTGTTGAGATGGATACAGAAACAAAACAAGTTGATACAAAAAAGAAAGTATCTCACGAATTTACTCTTGGCGATTTTATTAAAGTACGAAAAAGGGAATAAATTTTATACTAACAAACTTAACCAATACGTTACAATTCCAAGAACAATCCCTCCACATAAATCTTTCCAATCATGTTTCTTTAAATGAATTCTGGAATACATAACAAGGAGTGTGAATATGCCCAGAAAGAATGTTACATACACGTCTGTAAACATATATGCAAATACTACAAAAAGAAAAATGATTCTTGCTGCATGCAAACTGGGAAATGATGATGCATCAATTCGTTCAATGAAATTTGTATGTCCTTGTTTTCGCGGTCGGTTTTTGAAATACACCATTCGTATAATAACTACACACAAAAATGTAACAATAAAGCCAAATAATAATTGTACAAATAGTTGTACCTCTTGAAATGCTAACACAACAAGTAATAAAAAAGTGTAAAACACAAGGCTACCGAAGCGTGTAATGTCAGCAATAATTTCATCGGACAGATACTTTATAGTCTTATGCATTTACATTGTGGGGATAAGTTTATATATAAATCTTTGTTTAAGATATCTCAATGAATGGGAACAAAATATGGATCATTGTAAATATTTCTTTGGTATTTATCGCAGTACTTTTATTTCTTAACCTTTTTGATATCACAGTCCCTACGTTAGGGAATGCGTTGTATAGTGCTGATGGGGATAGTCCCGTTTGTATTGCACAGTACAAAGATCAAACCTCATTAATACAAGATACAGAACGATGCTGCCTCCAAATGCAACAGCAAGTAATACAAGGTGAAACAGTCACAGGACCAATTATTGTTGATGGAACGTCATTTGATATTCAGAAAAAATATTATACTTCAGAAAGTGTTATCAAATATTTTGTTAATATGAAAGCATACAGATATTGTAAAAATAACGGGTTTTGGGTTTGAGTTATTAGTCTGAAATAAGTATTAAATAGGACAGTATAGAATCATGAAAAAAAGAGGTGTACTAAAGAAAAAGAATCGTTTACCGCGTAAAGTTAGTGTGTACGTCTTTTTTATTCTTATTTTGCTTAACATTCTTCTTGTTGGAGTAAATGTTGCTAAAGCGCAGGGTTTCTTTATTCCAAGTCAGCCACAACCACTTGTTGTTGATGGTACTATTGACTTAGATGACCTTACACTGGAACAAAAAATCGCACAAATGATGGTTGTTCTTGGAATTACATATAATATGGGCGCGTTCAAAAAGATGCAACTTGGTGGGATACATCTTCACGCAATGAAAAGCGAAGATGAAATGAGAAGCATTATAACATACTTTCAGGAAAGCTTAGAAATTCCTTTCTTTGTTACTGTTGATCTTGAAGGATGTGTTAGTCCATTTGCATATTTTAAAGAATTTCAGTCTGTGAACGAGGTTACGTCGTTAGGAGAGTCATTTCAGAAAGGAAAAACGGAAGGAAAATATTTATCTGATATAGGCGTTAATGTCAATTTTGCACCTGTTGTCGATTTGCATGATGAAATATGGAACTGTCGAAGTTTTCAAGGTACGAAAGAAGATGTATCTGAACTTGCAAATGCGTACATTCTTGGACTTCAGGACGAAGGAGTTATCGCGACAGCGAAACATTATCCTGGAAAAACACTTGTTATCAAAGATCCTCACAAATTTTTGGCAGCAGCAGAAATTACTGGAGATGATTTATATCCGTATGAAAGTTTAATTGATAAAAATTCTGTTAAAGCAATTATGGTAAGTCACCTTATTACGTTTGGTGAAGTCAATTCTGAGGGAAAACCGTCTGATGCTTCACAAAGGATCATTAGTGGTTTGCAAAGAACGTTTGATGGTCTTATCGTTACTGACGAGATTAATATGCTTGGAATAAAAAACTTTTACAAATCACTTGATGAGATGTATATTGAAGTGTTTAACGCCGGTGCTGACATCGTGTTAAATTTCCAGAACGATCCAAATGAAGTGTATCATGCTATTACAGTAATCAGAGATGCTGTTGATGGGGGGATAATTTCAGAAGAAAGAATTGATGCCTCGGTACGTAAAATTCTTACTGCGAAAGGGTTTGTTGTGAAAGACTGAACTTAAGTAGATGTTTTATTTGTTGAAGACAACTATACAACATTACATTCCTTAGGAATCTCTTGATGTATATCTCTAAATTCATCACAAATAGATTTCATAAGGTCTCGTACAGACGTACTTCCTTGAAACACATTGTCTCCGACGATTACCGCAGGAAATTGTTGTATCTTATATGATGTTAACAAGATATTAATCATCGGTTCTTGATTAAAATTAGAATTAAAAGAGAACACTAACACTTTACTTCCAAACAGTTTCTTAAGATAATCAAGTATTTTCCCTTGCGTATCGTCCGCATTTTCATCATAGAAATAGACTACTTTTACATTATCCTTCCCACATTTTTTATCTATCTCGTTTGAAACAAAAAGGAACTGGATTTCTGTAAGGAAATAATCTCGTAATTCTAAATTAAACTCTTCCTCACTGAATACTGACGTTTTTTCATAATCAATAATTATGGCAATCTTTTTCGCAAGCTCGTTTATATTAGATTCAAGTATTTGATTAAGAGCGTCACATTCAGCTATTCCTAAATCAATATATTCTTTTTGTAACTGTAGACTTCGCAAGTTTACTTTTTCACTAAGCGTGATCTGCTTTGTATCCCTCAAACGTGCATCTTCTAACACAATCCCTGCAACTATGCCTCCAAGAAAAACCAGAATGGTCAATATTAATGCAAGTACATACTTTTTTGTGCTCAGTTTCCTTCGTGTCATACTGCTCAGATTCAGAAAAAAGGTACTATTTAAAGTTTATGTCCACCGGTTCTTTTTGTGCGCTACGAATATAAACGCAATGTACATCCATACAAATGTTATAAATAAACCATACAGAAAAAGGAACGAAAGCATTGACACAAGTGTTCTTCCATGGTTTCGTATCTTTTCTTTGATGATCCTGTACGAATAAATCATAATGAAAAAACTTAGACAAAAAAGTGTTGCAGCAATGATAATCTTAAAAAATGGTAGGCTTAGAACATTGAAATCGAATGAAAAATTCTTTATCAATGTTATGATATCAAAATTTATAGCTTTAAGCGCACCAAACCACTGGAACGATTTAATGAACAGTTCTCGTAATAACGTGGCCGCTACAATGATTGCAATAATGCCTGAAAGGATAATCGTCGGCATTCGTAAAAACCCAAAATCGCCATATTCTTTGTTAAACATAATTTTTCTATAACTAATAGTGTTATCAACAGACCCTTTATACCATCGCACACGTTGCCTGAAAAGGTCTCTTAACGAGTTTGGAGCAACCGTTTCAACAATGGCGTCAAACGTCTGTACAATTCTGTAATGATGTTTCTGTAATCGTATCGCAATTTCTAAATCTTCAGTAATCGTTTTTTCATCGTACCCTCCCAGGTCTTTGATAATCTTTGTTCTATAAATGCTAAAAGGTCCCGGTGTAACGTGGATACAATCTATCTTTGAATTGAGTAGTTTGTAAAACATGTTCACCAGATATTCTGTCCATTGGACTTTCTGAAGTACGCTGTTTGGTTTTCGTACTTTAAGCAGTGGACAAACAGCCGCAACATTAGTATCAGCTTGAAAATAAGGAAGCATCTCATTGATTGCATTTGGTGAGATGAACGAATCAGCATCTAAACACGCATAGTATTCTCCACGTGCGATGTCTAATCCTACGTTAAGGGCTTTTCCTTTCCCCTGATTCTCTTGGTTTAATAATATGATATCATCCCCTGGATTGCATGTAATGAATTCTTCAACAAGTTTTTTGGTTGTATCTGTTGATCCATCATTGACAACAATAACTTCCATCTTTTCTTTTGGGTAATCAAGATGAACAATTGATGTAAGTGTTTCCACAATAGACTTTTCTTCATTGTACGCAGGAACAATAATTGTAAAGAACGGTGTTCCAATAAGTTTTTTCTTTTTTTGTTCGTTTTCAGGAAAAAAGAGTACCAAAAGCCAAAATATAGCGAAAAAAAGTAAGAGAAAGTATGTGCTAAAAAGTACAACATCAAGGAATTTTACTATCATAGATTCACCAGTTTTGTGGAAATTTCTTTATTACTTTAATTACTTTATTACGTTTCGAAAATATCATTCGATATATTCTTTTGTAAACGCCCACACCTCACTTTCTTCGTGAGAGTGTGCTAATTTAAATCTTTCGTTTTTGAGAAGGAAAGTGAAACCCTGTTCTTGGTCGAATTCTTCTTTCATTTTTTTGTTTATATATATCAACGTGATGTTGTTATTTTCAAGAAGGGGAAATAATTCGTGTATGTATGTTGAATTCAATATTGATGCAGAAACATCTTGGGTTGTTGCATCTTGCGAGAATGAATTAAACGGCGTTCTTTCTGCAATGTATCTGATATATTCACTGTTTTCTGCTGTAGAGAACACTATTGAATTTTGTGGTGTGTTTACTTTTATCCATGTAAGAACTTCATTATCGGCTGTCAGTGGCCCTATTTGATCAATACGGTCGATATATGTTAATGTTGAAAATGCAAGTCCAAGAAAAAAAACAAAAAATGCAATTTTTTTAACATCCTGTAATTCCCATTTTCGTTCAAACGTTCTCGTGAATGCTACGGTTGCGAACAATCCGACAATGATAGAAACATAAAAAATACTTTGTGTGTGTATACAATATGATATGCCAATAAATAATGTGATTATATAAATTGAATACTGTTTCATTTTCCAAAGAAAAGTAATTCCCATCATGGAAAGAAGAACGAGAAAAAAGCTTACACCGCTTATTCCACCCAAATCAGAGATAAGGTCGGGGACGATTTGTTCAACATGAAATGGGCCGATGATAAACGGTTGATGAAAAAACAGGTTTACAATAAACATTATCCCTAAAATTATAAATAATGTTGTATAAAGCGCGTTTCTCTTGTTTATTTTCGTAATATAATACACGAAAACACTACAAAGTACGATACTAGTACTAAGTATATCAATCGTTGTTGCAAGAATAAAAGGAAAAAATGCTATTGGTTTTATGTACGACGAATTATGTGTTAACAACACAAATCCACTAAGGACAAGAAATGTGTACACCGCATACGCAGAAATTGTACTAAACGTGTATATAAATGCGGGAGAAATGACAAAAAATATTACAAATAAGAAAAAGTATTTTTGTTGTATCTTTAATTTATTCTGGATACTAAATACAAAAAGAAGTGAACATATTGCAAATATCAACGGAATAATGGATGCCCATTGGCCGGGGAGAACCATTGTAAGTATCGAGATTGGAATAACGTAGAGGTTGTGAATAGTTACGTTGTTAGATTCGTATAAATGATAATAACTTTCTGTACCCGTAATCAATACATTTCCCTGAAGTACGTTCACAAGTAAAGGAATACCAAGAAGAAGTATCATAAGGACAAACAAGATTTTTTTACTATGATGTAAGCAAAATGTAAAGTACAGGTTCTTTTCTGTAAATATTTCTTGTTTCATAGTGTTTTTTTGTCACGTGGTTTATTCTCTTGTCAGAGTGCAATGTTTCTTGTAAATTTTTGCATTTTTATTATATACCAACTCAAAACATTCATCTGAAAGGAATTTAAACTCATTTATTCCATACTTTTGCTGTGCCCGACTTGTGAGGATAAGGTATTGAATATTTTCTTCATCAAGTATGCTTAGAACATATGTTTCGAGCGAACTCGTAAACACGGATCCAAGATCCTTAAACTTCTGTTCAACATCTTGTACAAGTGCAAAGTTTGTGTCCATCATATTCCTTCGTTTACTATAATACGAAACAAGATGCCCCTCTTCAATAAGAGCAAGTACTCCCACACCTTCATTTGTGTTTTCTTGTATCCATATGAACGCGTCAATATCATTACTTGTCGGAGTTTCCTGGTCAAGTGCAGTTGTTATTGCGGGAAATATCATCGTAAGACAAATAAGTATAACGACCGTTATCGGAATCAGTTTTTTGAGATGTGACCATTTTGTTTTGGTAAAGTATTCAGTTACGTCTTTATAAAAAAGTGCAAAAAGAATTGCCAATATTATGCCTAAGAATGAAAGTGATAAATGAGATTCGATAAGCCGTAACCATGAAAGAAGCGTTGTTGAGATAACAAGGCTGATAAGGAAAAATGTTTTTTTATCTTTTGTTTTGAACAGTGATGTATACACAACAAATATCCCCGCTAAAAAAGGGATAGCACTAACAAGGATAACCACTTCGGGGATAGATAATAAAGGAAAGTATTCTTGTATGATCTGCGGCGGAACATTTTGCCATACAAACGAAATACCTTCTTTCAATAAGATGTTCTTAAAGAAAAGAAATTGTACCCAGATATAAAAGAATATTGAAGAAAGTATCAGTTCAATCTCTGCACGGTGTATTTCTTTTCCTTCAACAAATGAAAGGAGTGTATAAATTCCAAAGCCCATTATAAGAAGAAACGTTGCAGGATGTAGTATCGACAGGAGCAGAAAAGAAATCATGTAAATGTACAATGAGTTTTTTTTATCTATATTAAGAAACGAATAAATAGCAACAAATATGAGTGGGAGGAAAAGTGTTTCTGGTGTGAATGCGTTTGTTGTAAATATTATTGGAAGAAATCCTGCAATAGTTGCTGCGAATAACGATGCAGTTTCATTCATACTTATTTTCCTGCTTATAACATATACCAACACTGTCAATGATGCAAGGAAAATACTCGGTAGTACCTTTGCGACAAGTTCAATGGGAAGAACCATACCAAAGAACGCAGCAATGTAATGGAACAATGGAAGGAAAAAAAGTTGTCTTCCGCCATATGACAATGGATCATTGTATTGTGGAAAACCATCCTGAGTTATGTGCTCTGCTTGTTCAATATGGAAGTATGATTCGTACGTAAAGTTTGGGATGGTAAATGCAAGGATAAGTCTTGTTATAAGCGTTAGACAAAATATTGCCACGAGTATGTATCTGTATTTTGTTTCCATCTTTTGTATAGAAACATGTTTTGTTTTATAAATTTGTAGGGGAAATGTTTATATCTTGGCTCCACTAATTTTATTGTATGGGAAAGGTTTCAACTGGGGTAGATTTTTTGAACAGGTTTCTGCATGGGGGATATGATAGCAATGTTGTCACGACCATTTATGGGCCGTCGGGTACGGGAAAGACAAACGTGTGTTTAATTGCTGCTGTTACAATCGCAGAATCTGGGAAGAAAGTTATTTTTATTGATAGTGAAGGTGGTATTGCAGTAGAACGAATCAAGCAACTTGCTACCAATTATGAAAAAGTTCTTCGAAACATTATATTCTTTAATCCAATGACATTTGCAGAACAAAAAGACGTGTTCGAAACGTTACGCGGCATGATTAATGATACTATTGGGATGGTCATTGTTGATTCTATATCTATGTTATACCGGTTAGAACTTAGCCGAAGTGAAGAAGTGTATGATGTTAATTCTGCGTTGGGAAAACAGATAGCGTACCTTGTTGAAATCACGCGCCGCAGAAACATTCCTGTGTTAATTACGAACCAAGTTTATTCTGATTTTGATAATCGTGACATGGTAAAGATGGTTGGTGGCGATTTATTAAAGTACGGGTCAAAATGTTTAATTGAACTGAGAAAATTTCGTACCTGTCACGGTTTAATTTTACGAAAACATAGAAGCTTACCTGAAGGAAACGAATTAAAATTTACAATTGTTCAGAAAGGATTAGAAGAATTTGTCTAAGTGGTAAAAGTATGTCACACCAAAAGATTTAAAAATATGTGTTATCCCGAAAGTTTTTCCCTACGATAAAAATAATGGGGTTATGAAACTAACCAGAACTAAAATTCTGGAGATAATTCGTAGGAAAAATGAGGGGATGACGACATATCAAGCACGGAAAATAGCTAATATTTCTGTACGGCGAGTTAATCAGATTTACTCTTATTATCTTCAGAATGAAGAGCCTCCTACCGTTGGTAGGAGGATGGGGCGACCTATCCGCCCTATAACTGATGAAGAAAAGAGCCTTGTTCAAAAGGCTTACGCAAGGTATAGAGTATCTGCATCCACGCTTGAGAAGCTCATTGGGCGTGATTATGGGCTTCATTTACCCCATAATCACATCCATAAGATAATGCTTCTCCTTGAGCTTTGTAAACCAAAGAAAAGCAAGGACATTCGCAAGAAGAGATGGGTCAGATACGAGAGAAGACATAGCTTAACAGCAGTCCATATTGACTGGTATTATGATCCAGTCAAAGAGGTCCATGCATTACCTGTCATTGATGATGCAAGCAGGAAAATGCTTGCATTAGTTGAAGAAAAAAGTGCTACAACAGAAGCTTCAATTGAAGCTATGAAAATAGCTCTTCAGCAGGGTAAAATTAAACAATGCATCACTGACCATGGAACGCAATTTTGGAAAGGCAATACTCAAGCTAAGTTTGCAAAATTCCTTGCTCAGCAAGAAATTAAGCACATACTTTGTAGAATTAAACATCCACAAAGTAATGGAAAGTCAGAGAAGTTCAATGACTTATACAAAAATCACAGACATGCATTCGAAACCAAAGAGAAATTCATGCATTGGTACAATGAGGTGAGACCTCACAGAAGTCTCAAATTCGAGGAATTAGAGACTCCACAACAAGCTTTCGTAAGAAAAATGAAAGAGGAGGATTAATAAAATGAAACGAAATAATCTATCGAAGGGAAATTATTTTAGGATAACACAGATTACATTATATTTTTACACAGGGGATAAACAGTATAGAAACCTTTATAAACAAACATAGAAAATTATCCATAAGAATGTTCTACAGAATAAAAGTCAAAGATCACATCCGAGTACCGCCTCACATGTTTAATGTGAGTAAGAAAGAGGCAGTTCTTGCAAATGTAAAATCAACGTACGAGAATTATACTTCTAAAGAGCTTGGTTTTGTTATAAATGTTATCGATGTAGAAGACGTTAAAGAGGGTGTTATTGTTCCTGGAGATGGTGCAGGATTTTATGAAACAGAATTTGAACTTCTTGCATTTAAACCTGAACTGAACGAACTGGTCTATGGTAAGATTAGAGACATAACGGACTTTGGTGCGTTTATGGACATTGGCGGGGTTGAAGGAATGGTTCATATATCACAAAGCATGGACGATTTTGTTTCATTTAGTAAAGAGAAAGTGTTACAAGGAAAAAAGTCAGGGCGGAGCATCAAAGTTGGGGACAAATGTAAAGCGCGAATCATTGCAGTAAGTTATAAAGATCTTAACAATCCAAAAATCGGATTAACAATGAGACAAGAAGGATTAGGAAAACTTGAATGGATAGAAGAGGATAACCAGTAATACAATGGCAAAAAAGAAAGCGTGTAAAAAATGTAAATTGTTCGTTGACGGCGATACGTGTCCGGTCTGTAAATCAAACATAATGACAACAAGTTGGCAGGGACGATTATACATAACTGATGCAGAACGATCAATGATTGCGCAAAAAATTGGTATAAAAGTAAAGGGAGAATATGCAATTAAGGTACGATAATAATGAAACTAACAATCACAAAGCAGCATGAGAATAAACTTCTTGATAGAATTGAAATCTCTGGCGAAATAACGTTTGAAGGAAACACGCCACGAAACACTGACGTTACACAACAGATAGCGACAAAACGTGGCACAAAAGTGGAACTTGTCGTTGTAAAACATGTTTATACACAGTTTGGCCATCAGAAAGTTAATTTTGACGCATTTGTATATTCTACAGAAGATGCAAAACAAAAAACGGAAGTTATGACAAAACATCTTAAAAAGAAGGCAGAAGAAAAAAAGAAAAAAGAGAAAGAAGTAGCAGACGCAAAAGCAGAAGAGGACCAGAAAAAAGCTGAGGAAGCAGCAACAAAAGAAAAAGAAGTAACTCCCGAACCTGCTAAAGAGACAAAAGAGGGTGAGCAATAATATGGCAAAGAAAGGTGGTGCAAAATCAGGGTCCAAAGGGAAAAAAGAAAAGAAACCGCAAAAGCCTCGAAAACTTTATACTAATTATACCATTTCTGGTAATAAGATAGAACGAAAGAACAAAACCTGTCCGAAATGTGGCCCTGGAATGTTCCTTGGGAAGCACAAAAATAGGGTTGTTTGTGGTAAGTGTTCATACGTTGAGATGAATGCTAAGAAAAAAGAGTAGAACATATGCGTTTTTCGTGTTAGGCAGGATAGATGTTAGGTTTGAAAATCCAAATAGAACGTCTCCACAATGGCTTTACGCGACTTTATTTATGTTAATGAATGTTTAGGACAAAATAGAAAGCCGGTTCTTATTTATAAAATTAGAACGATGCATTTAGATGCGGACGTCCGCCTTGATGAAGTTCTACAGGAAATTTGTGATAGTCTTGGGAAACCAATAGTGGATCCACGTGTTACAAAAGTCGGAGAATTATTACGAAGATATTGGATAGATGAACTTCCACAAGTGTACAACTTAGCCCGAGGAGACATTAAATTGGTAGGGATACGGCCAATGAAAGAAACTACCTGGGAAAAAAGATATCCTCAAGAAGTCATGGACAGAGCACTTACACAAAAACCAGGATTAATGGGAGTTCAATATGCTCATCCCAACACGCCAAATTTTAGGAATCATTTAGCACATTTAGTAGCGTATTTGGATCAATGGGAAGAAGATCCAGTTAAAACTGATAGAGAATACCTTTCTCGAATAGTGTCAAACATAGTGTTTGGTGGAATGAGAAGTCGTTGAATTATGATTTTAATGGTGATTTGGTTATGAAATGTGATTTAAAGTATATAGCAGAAACCGGTTTAGTTCAAATGAAAGAGCGAGAATATCTTTTTTCTATTTGTATAACTGATTCTAAAGGTAACATGTCACCTCGCCAAAGGATAGCATTTCATTTCAAAACAGAAAATGAAAGTTTTACTTAATTAGCGCTTGAGATTTGACGGATTATCACTCCGAAGTTTTTGATCTTTTAGAAGATACATCAAGACAATACTTGGAAGTTGATTGTGGTTTAGGAGCTTTTATTCCTTCTTTAGTACAAAGAAAAGGTCATAAGAAACCAATTGTTATTAATCCAGCAAATTTCGAAATTTTACGAGATATGTTAGTTTATGCAAGAAATTTAGATATTAATAAATGGGTCAATAATCGCCTAGAAATATTGATTAGGAGAGCAGATATTATAATGGACCCTAATGTTGTAGATTTTATTAATTTACCATTACAAGAAGCTGTCGGAAAATATCCTCGTATATTGGGTGTTGCTAATGTAGTTGTTGATAACTTTGGACCAGGATATTATCATGATAACAAAGAATCTCAACCAATTGCAACCCTTGAAAGAAAATTATTAAGATCAAATGGAATATTGATTAATGGATTATAAATTCTAAGAAAAGAGTAAGAAAATAAAAAACTTATTCCATAAAATCAATTCCTAACTCCGAACCAATTGAATCCTTCTTACGTTCAAAATACGTATTACTTTCGCCAAAGATTTGGTCAGAATGAACGCCAGTAATAATAATCATTGTTCTAATGGTCTTTTCAAGATCTTTATAAATCTGTGCACCCCAAATAATTTTTGCATTAGCGTCAAGAGATTCTGCAACACGTTCAACAATCTTTCGTGATTCGTCTAACGTTAAACTGTCACCACCGGAAATGTTAATCAATGCACCAGTTGCTGTTGAAATATCAACATCAATAAGGGGATTGGAAAGCGCTTTTTCAACCGATTCTTCTGCACGATTCTCTGAATCAGATTCGCCCATGCCAATCATTGCAACACCACCTTCGCTCATGATAGCTTTCACGTCAGCAAAGTCTAAGTTTACTAACCCTGTTTTTGTCACAAGTTCAGCTATTCCTTTGACAGAATTGGTAAGAATTTCATCAGCGACTTTGAATGCTGTTTGTAACGGTAAATGAGGTGCCAATTCAAGCAATTTTTCGTTTGGAATAACAATAAGGGTATTAACGTGATGTTCAAGCTTTTCGAGTCCCATCATTGCATTTTCAAACCGGTGTGATCCTTCCATGGTAAATGGAACTGTAACAATGGCAACGCTTAATATTCCCATTTTCTTTGCTAACTGCGCAATGTACGGGGCGCTTCCTGTGCCTGTACCGCCACCTAACCCACACGTGATAAAAACCATGTCTGAGTCGGCCATCAGTTTCTTAAGGTCATGTTCGTTTTCTTTCGCTGCCTCTTCACCCACTCGCGGGTTTGAACCTGCACCAAGGCCGTGCGTAAGTTCTTTCCCAATAAGAAGTTTCTTTGTAGAAGATGTGTACAATAAATCCTGTGCATCGGTATTTATAGCAATCGTTTCAATACCTTTTATACCCACTTCAGAAATACGATTAATGGTATTATTTCCTGCACCACCACAGCCAATAACTTTAATTCGCGTTTTCTGTGACGCGATTAATCGTTCAAGCTCTTCATCAACGTCAAAATTGGCCTGTGTGTGAGATATTTTCTCAGTTTTTGGCATCTGCTGATTCTGCTGTGAAAATGCTTGCTGTGAAGGAGTACCCCTTTCGTCTTGTATGTATGAATCCACAAAAATCACCCTCTACCCTTTTTTTCTAAAATCTAAAATTGGCGGGGGTATATAAAGATTATTATGATGAAAAAGTGTGAATGGAAACTACTAGAAATTACTCATAAATCGTTACTTTTTTTGTTCCTGAACAATAAAATCAACACTACTAAGTTCCGTTACATCAACAAGACGTTTTGCGAGTACATCCATGAACGGTTTTGGAAGAACCATTGGCAGCGTAACAACTGCTTTTTGTTCAGTGACAGCAACGTGTATCTTATCTTTTGGAAGACGTAAAATTGTTGTTAAGAATGATACAACTTTTTCTGGTACATCCGATATCATTCGAGTAAGATGGACTGTATAAGTTACGTTTTTTCCTGAAAGAACATGATTAAAATTAACAATAACACGGCCGCCAGAAATACTTTTTATTGTTCCTGTTTCGCCATCAACATCTATCTGTAATCCGGGTTGTGGCTGAACATTATGATCTTTAAATGTCCCCAATGGAACAATCTTAACTTTTTTAATATCTCTCTTTCCGAACGCATCTTCCGGAGAAAGTTGTATGGTATACTCTTTCCCAATTTCTTTCCCGATAAGGTTCTTATCAAGACCTGGAAGAATTTGTTTTTCTCCAACACAAATGATTGCAGGGGTAAATGTAACTTTTTCCGTTGGAAGACCATTTTCTTCAGCAACTTTTTTCGTTGTTGTATCAAAAACAGAACCGTCCTCTAACGTCCCCGTATAGTCAAGTTCAATAAAATCGTGTTCTTTAACTTTTTCTGACATGGTGTATATTTTTTTAATGTTCTTTATAAGCTTTTTGAATGAATTATTTCTTTGAGTTTTTCATAAATATAATAATCTTTTCGGCAACCCTTTCAGCTGTTAAATGTGTCGAATCAACGATAAAATCATAATTTTGTGGATCATGAATATTAACATCATAATATTGTGTATATCTGTCTATCTCAGATTTCTTTCTTATATTTATTTTGTTAACAAGTTCTTGTATGTTCGCTGCCTGCTCCTCACGTCGTAGATTAGACTGAATATCTCCAAGGATACGTTGTGCACCAATCGTACTATCAACGTCAACATACACTTTAACAGAATGAGGAATGAAATAGAAACCTAATCGACTATCAATAACAAAATTGTCCTCCTCTTTTCCCAGTTTTATTTGTCTTTCGTCAAGCGTTTTATCAATCAAAGGATCAATCTTCGCAAGGGTACCTAACTCTTCCAATGTAATACTCATTTCCTTTGCCATCTGGCGCATGAAGTCTCCAGAAGAATAATGTTTCCATCCAAGTTTAGTAGCAATTATCTTTGCAACCGTACTTTTACCGCTGCCAGGTGTTCCTGAAATTGTTATTATCATTGTTATTATATCACCGTATTTTTTCATACTCACTACTTTCTAAATTACCTGAGAAATGTTTTACCCATTGCCTTGCCCAAAAAGAAAATGCTTTTCCTATACCCCACTGTTTCAATCGTCGCATGGACGTCGTTGCAGTAGTATTAACACATGTATATTTTCCTAATGTCAATAATTTATGTGTCAGTTTACTATGCTCTTTAACAACAATCTCAGGATCATACCCATTAACAGTATCAAAATCTTTTCTTTGACAGACGAGCACTCCACTACATCCTTTATACAGTCCCGCCCTATTATACACATTTTTAAGTGTCATTAAAAAACGAAATATAGCCTCTTGAGAATCTGGTCGTACACGTGTTGTCGCGACGGAGATGCCGGGAGTAAACATTTCTCTAATTTTTTGTAAAGAATCGTTTTCTAGCACAGTATCGGCATCGCAAAAGACAAGTATTTCACCAGCTGCTTTTCCCGCACCATAATTTCGTGCCCTACTAACATTTGCTACTGCCGTATTAAAATGTTGTAGCTTTGCATTTACACGTTTCTTCACTACATCTTCAGTTTTGTCCGTACAACCGTTTGTGACAACAATAATCTCAAAGTCTTGAAAAGTCTGTTTTTTAAAGGAATGAAGCGTCTGCCGAATATAGTTCTCTTCATTGTGTGCAGGAATAATAACAGAAAATGTTGGAAGCATAAGAATGAGAGAATGTGTTCCATTTTAAATGATTTGTGTTTTGGAAGATATATGTCAAGAGACACGATGTTACAAACTTAGATAATTCGCTGCCCATAACATCCCAGAATCACAGTAATAGAACGGACTGGAATACGGTTTTCCACGTGCAGTAAATACTTCTAAGAAATTCTGATGTTTCTCAATAAGGTCAGTATACTGCAATTTATATTTCTCAGCTTTTGCTGGATCAACCTGTTGTACCAACTTAACAAACAAAGGACCAAGGTTCATCCAAATAGCATCACTTTCATAATTCCTTAGAAAGATTTCTTGTGGAATAAAAGTGATATGGTCACGAGAAGTTGTATATTTTAATGGAAACGGTTCAGTTAAGCCAGAATCTTCAATCGCATGGATGGCTGACTTCATCATGTCTTTATCACTAATTATTCCTAATGCAAATGGAAATAAATTGGCATCTCCTGCAACATACGATTTCTTTTGTAAATCATCATAAAAATATTCACCGTGCCAAAAGTGCCGTTTAATAAGTGATGGATAATCATATTTTGCAAACGGATTGAACAATTTCATCGCTTTACAATTTTTTGCAAGCATAGCAACCATGCAATTATCGTAACATGAACTTTTCCGTACAGAAAAATCTTTCATAGCAGAAAAATGCTCGTTCGGTTTAACTAGGCCCGTATTGTCATCAATAAACGTCTCAAAGAACCGTTTAATCATCTTGTTAATGAATGTTTTATGTTCATAATATGGAAATTTTGAAATGAGAATACTATGAATAAACCATGGAAGTGAATCAACAGCCTCCGTAGGAAAGTTATACGGCCGCCCTTTAGGTGTTATGATTATTGTTACTTTATTATATTTCTTAAACCTGTTCAATGCATACCTAATTGTCTGGTGAACTTTATCCTGATGCCGTAATGTAAGAAGCGATTTTGTACACAACCCAAAATCCCGTGTCCAAAACTGTGGAAAGTTAGTTGTTGATGTTTGAAAAAAACGACCGTTCCAACAGTCATCAACGATCTTTTTACATATTTCCGTTGCATTTCCATCATACTTTTTTGTAAACGTCCTGTTCTTCCAACTTGTGAGAAAAATACGGAATCCCTCCGTAATATAGAAACGTAATGATGTCATACTATGTCCAGAATGGATTGAATATAAAAATATATTGGAAATGAAATTATTCTTTCCTTACCAACTCAACAATCTGTGAAGAAACTACCTCGCCAGAACTAGCGTCAATACGAATATTTGCAAACTTAACACTTTTAGTAACAAACGTAAAGTTCCATAACTCTTTTCCTTGAAGTTTCTGTAACACAACAAAACCATCACTTAACTGTTCGCCAGAAAAAACAGTAGGAATTTCGTTTTTCGTACGAGAAACTGCTTCAGGAAATGGAAATGTTACTGAATCCATTGACAATTCTTCAATTGTATCAGTTTCCTTTGTAAAGACATCATCTTCAGGTTTAATTTCAAACCCGTTTTCATGTTCAACAAACACAACCATTTTTTTTGTGTTTGGAGTGTAAAAACCTATTTCCCACAACGTTTTAGGAACACAATCAGAAGATAATGAGCAAAAGAAATGTGACATGAACGATTTATGGTGCTGTTTTTTCCAATCATCAAACAAGGGGTCGCGTGTAAGGGCAGTCATAACATCTTTCGGGAGATTCATTATGAATATTCCCTCCATGTGTAATTGCACTTTGTACATTTAAAGAATCGTGTTTCTGGTTCGTCTGCTCCCCTTGTTTGTTGCGTCCAATAATATGCAACTTTGTTCTTACACTTTGAACATTCAGTCTTTATCTTTGGATGAGTTTCTACTTTCTCAATAATTTCAATTTTTCGCTGGGGAACAACACTTTCTTTAAGTTCTGCTGACGTTTCATCTTCAGGAACTTTTGTGTAACCACAGGAGCAAAAAAGTATTCTCTTTCCGCCTTTGTCTTTGGGACGAAGGATTGAACCGCATTCATGACAAAACATTGTGTAATCAACTCGTTAATTTAACCTAGAATTTCGGGTTTCTTTATATAGTTTTTCTATTAGAGTTCTCAAATTCTACCGTTCAATCGTAATTCCTAACGGTTTAACAGCATCAACAAACAATATTTTCATCCAACCTAAGTACGGTATGCGGAGGACCCCTTTTCCAAAGACTCGGTCTTGAGAAATTTTAGTCTCTCCATAAGTGCCTTGTATACTACCATTATTATGGTCGCCTTTAGTTTGATAGAACTGTTCACCATTTTCTTCCCACACGCGAACAACTCTATGAATGATAGGTTGTACTTTCGTTCCCTGAAATACAAGAATATCTCCTAATCTAATATTTTCACTATTTGCACGCCAGAGAATGATGACGTCCCCTTTATCGAATCCGTTCTTGAAATGAAATGTTTTAAATTGTTCTTTTGTTATATCCAACTCAATATACCCTCCCCCACAAACATTCCACCAATTGTCGTACGAATGTTTGAATTCCGCCAACTTAAATGGAGAACCACAAAGTGCCCCCTCAACTTTAGAATATTTAACACATTCATTTCTTTCATTAAGTTCAATACAAATTGGTGCGGGTGTATGATCCATACTTTCACTTATAACAGCAACAATAGGAAAGCCAGTTCCTAACACCAAACCAAGAATAGGATAGACAATGAAACGTATAATAAGAAATGCTACTATAATATTAACTATCCAACTCCATATAGAATCGTCTTTCCAGAAGAATTTCCATACTTTTTTCCAATGTGATAGTAGTACGCGCGGTTTACCCATTAATACTATGAATTCAAGCAGGGTTTAAAAAAGTTTTTATACACTTATCATATACTTTACACTATATGCTCATCAACAATAAAACAATTAATCAACATACAATACAAGAGATAATAACAGTAATCAAACTGAAAAAAGAGTTAAATACTATCAGTGACGAGTTTGTGCAAAATCAAGTATATGAGTATGTAACAAAGAATACAAAGGCAATTCAGTTTCTTACAAAACCGAAGTCTAAAGAGTATAAACTTGTTGTCAAAGAAGTGAGAGCACAATTACGAAAAGTATACGGATTGTTCCGTTCTGGAGAAGAAACGAAAAAAAGAAAAGAGTTAGTTGATACACTACGTGGTGTATCTTCTCAAAAACAGAAAGAGAGTATCAAACAGATTCTTGAAACACATTCTTCAACACAAGAACGAATCGCGATATATGAAGAATTATATGAGAAAATCTTCGCGCTTACAAAAAAACCTAAAATTATTATTGATTTGGGAAGTGGTATTAATCCGTTTTCTATCCCCTACATGAAATTACAAAATGTTAATTATTACGCATATGATATTAGTCAGGAAGAAATAGATTCATTAAATACATTTTTTACATTTTTACATGCAAAAAACAAGAATTTTAAAGGAAATGCGGAAATATTAGACATATTGCATTTTGCAAAACTGCCTAAAGCAGACATTTGTTTCCTGTTTAAAATGACCGATGTTTTGGATAGGGGAAAAGGACACAAAACAACTGAAGAAATGGTACTACGGATACCTGCAAAATATATAGTCATCAGTTTTGCCACTCGGACGATGAGTGGGAAGAAAATGACTGCTCCGAGAAGAAATTGGATGGAATGGATGTGTACAAGGCTTGGTTTTACATATGCTATTCTTGAATTTCCAAATGAGATATTTTATGTTGTTAAAAAATAGTACTGTTTCAAACCAAAACATTTTATAAATAATCAAATTTATCTTTGTTCTATGTTTACATTTACATACATTCAAACAAAAGAAGAACTTAAAGATGCTGTACAAGAATGGAATTCTGAAACTGAACTTGCCATTGACATTGAATGTGAAAATAATTTACATCATTACGGTGCATACGTTTCTATTATACAGGTTTCAACACGGAAAAAGCATTGGATTATTGATGTTATTGAATGTAAAGATATAGATATGTTCATCAAAATTATTGAGAATAAGAAAATTCTTAAAATATTTCACGATGTTAGTTTTGATATCCGTATCCTGCAGTACCAGTTCAAATGTAAAGTCAAAAACGTGTACGATACACAGATGGCAGCACTATTGTTAGGGAAAGAAAATGTTGGCCTAGGTTCATTACTGGAAAAGTATTTTAACATACAGAAAGAACGAAAATATCAGCGTGTTGATTGGACAAAACGGCCGTTAACAGCTGATATGCTTGCATATGCAGTAAAAGATACAGCATACTTGTTTCAATTAAAAGAAATGTTAGAACATGAATTACGCGCAAAGAATCGTCTTTCATGGATACACCAGGAATGTAACCATTTTGAGGATATGGACTTTTCGTATAGAGAACAGACGTACCGCGACATTTCCGGTGTTAAAAGTATGACACCGAAAGAACGAGCACTCTTTCATGCATTGTTTGATGAACGAAAAAAGATAGCGAAACTTGTTGATAGGCCAGTTTTTATGATCTTTACAAACAAACAGATGATTTCATTTGTAAAAAATCCTCCGTACGACATAAAGTCTTGGAAAAATCTGAAAGGTGTCCATCCGGTCGTACGAGATCAGGCAGATCATTTTGCGTCTATTGTTAAGGAAGCGTCAACGAAAGAAGAAGAATTGCCAGACGTTAAACATAAAAAGCTTACACCAGACCAATATGAAAATAGTAAAAAAGTTATTGAATGTAGAAATACAGTCGCAAAAAAGCAAGGGATTAAAGGACATTTATTGTTGAACAATGAACAAGTTATTGACATTGTTGTTGAAAAATCAATGAAAGGTATACGACAGTGGCAGAAAGAGTTGGTACAGGATAAAATTAATGATATTCTTAGAAAAAAATGATACCATTTACAAAAACGATTCTTCAATGGTATGAAAAAAGTAAACGCAATCTTCCCTGGAGAAAACGCCCCATAAACTCGTACGGTGTTGTCGTTTCTGAGTTTATGTTACAACAAACACAAGTACCGCGCGTTATTGAGAAATATTATGAGTTCATGACACAGTTCCCAACGATTATTGATCTTGCCAACGCATCTAAATCTGATGTTGTTCGCGCATGGAGTGGGTTAGGATATAACAGGCGAGCACTCCTACTACACAAATTTGCACAGGAAGTGTGTGAGAAATATAACGGAACGATACCACAATCTTCACAAGAATTGATAATGTTATCAGGAATTGGACCGTATACTTCAGGTTCCATTGCAAGTTTTGCATTTAACAAACCTGAACCTGCGATTGATGTTAATGTACGGCGAATTTATATGAGATACTTCCACGGAAAAGATCAGGGCACACCAATGGATCAGCAAAAAGAAAGGGAGTTATATGAACTAGTTAAAAAAACAATTCCTTACAAGAAAAGTTGTGACTTTCATAATGCACTGATGGACTTTGGTTCTTTACTCTGTGAACGGAAAAAACCATTATGTTCCGAATGTCCACTTACTGGTTCATGTTCATTCTATCCGTTGTATAAAAACGAAGGTGAAATGGTATTACACACTCTTGAAAAGAAAAAAGAGAATGGTGTACTGGAAGAAGGAAAACATGTTCCTAACAGAATTTTCCGTGGTAGGATTGTTGAATTTGTTCGAAAGAATGAAAACAGAGAAGTTACAGTAACAACTTTAGGAAGAGCCATTAAGAAAGATTATTCTCCACAAGAAAAAAAGTGGGTATTGATGTTGTTACAAAATCTTGAAAATGATGGATTACTTACAGTAACAAAGAAAAAGACAAGAATACAGGTACAATTACAGGATTAAAAACCAAAACATTCATATACATACATAGGCTCCAAAATCAAAAATGAATGCATCACGAACATATATTGAACATACTGCAGATATACTTTTTAAAGCGGAAGCGGGAACAATCTCAAAACTGTTTGAACAGTGTGCATTAGCAGTTGAAGAATCACAGGTTGAACTTGCAGCAATAAAACCAAAAGAAAAACGAGATATTGTTGGTGAAAATGAAAATGTGGATTACCTTTTGTTTGATTTCCTAGACGACTTGTTGTATTACAAAGATGCTGAACAATTAATATTTAGTTCGTTTGAGATTGATGTTAGTGAAGATAATAACAAATATCATTTACATTGTGTCGCCCATGGTGAAAAGATTGATACCGCAAGGCATGAACAGAAAGTTGATGTAAAAGCAATTACCATGCATATGTTTGAAATAAAGAAAACAAAAAAAGGGTGGGAAGCGAAAGTCCTCTTAGACATTTAGAATAGATATATAAATAACAAATTCTTTCTTCGGGCTATGAATTTAGTTCGTCATCATATACACAAAAGAAAGAGAGTGTACCAGAAACTAAAAGAGTTTCCACACCCTAACAAATGGATACGATTTTTTGACTTAGTACTATTAATAGTAGCGATAATTGCTCCAATAATGAGTTTACCACAGTTATTTAAGATATATTACTATCAATCAGCCGCAGGAATTTCAGTTTTATCTTTTACATTATACACTATTTTAAACATTCCCTGGATAGTGTATGGGTTCGTGCACAAAGACAAACCAATAATCATTTCAAGTTTTTTATGGTTTTTAAGTAATGCACTTATAGTTATTGGAGCGACAATGTATGACTAATTTATTTTCTCTTGCGGAACAAATTAGAAAATGTACAGCATGCCCTCTATGGAAAAAACGTACACTTACAGTTCCTGGGGAAGGACCAGAAAATGCAGACATACTTTTCGTTGGGGAAGCGCCGGGCGTTGAAGAAGATAGAAAGGGCTTGCCTTTTGTTGGCAAAAGCGGAACATTTTTGGATGAAATGATACAAATAATTGGTATTACAAAAAAAGATGTGTTCATTACCAATTGTGTAAAATGTCGTCCACCAAACAATAGAAAGCCAACAGGAAAAGAATTGGAAACATGTACCAAGTTATGGTTAGAAAAACAAATCGTGTCCATCAAACCAAAAGTTATTGTTATTCTAGGAAGAGTTGCATTACAATCAGTACTCAAGAAGACAAACATACACGAATTACATGGAAAGGTTATAACAAAAAATAAACAAAAATATTTCATAACATACCATCCCGTTGCAGGAATGCGATTTCCAGCAACATTTCAAAAAATAAAGAGTGATTGCATAAAATTAGTCAACGACATAAATATCCTATAAAATTTTGCATAAAAATATGTTCTTTCCAAAATCCCTCCAAAGCCTCTTTCATTAAGTCAATAGTTGGAAAATACTGTGACTTTGTCACAGCATTTCGAGTGACTTTCCAACAAGTCTCAATAGGATTTAATTCGGGAGAATATGGAGGAATAAACTCCACAGCAATTTGATC
>Ga0210057_1002511_pt1 | contig 26154 bp, 27 predicted proteins | sample CryGeyCG2114_010_2_FD_183968 | JGI IMG/M metagenome (GOLD analysis project Ga0210057, IMG submission 183968) | Groundwater microbial communities from aquifer - Crystal Geyser CG10_big_fil_rev_8/21/14_0.10 (SPAdes) (version 2) | ecosystem: Environmental > Aquatic > Deep subsurface > Groundwater ...
TGCTGTGGTCATTATTGTTGTAATTCTGATTGCATTATTGGACCAACGGACTGCTTCTCCAGGTTAGACTCAATTATATTAACGGTATTCGTCAGTCTGTCAATTGATCGAATTAACTCTATTTGAGTGTTTGTTCTTGAATGGCTGATTTCTATAATGCCAAATATCCAAGAACCGATAAGCGCGACAAAACCTAAAAACAATACGGCCAACAACACCCAGTTCGCTTCCTTGATAAATGCAATGGCGTCCTTTAGTAATTCATGATTTTCTTCTAGCCTATCTATCCTAGCTAAGGTAGCAGAAGGATCAAAAGATGCTGGCTCATTTTTTCCTTTAGGCTCTGGTGCTGTATTTTCGGTTTTATGGGTCATATTTATGGATAAGGATAAAATCCTTGAATACTCAATATTTTTGTTTCGGGATACCATATCGCTGCAATATCTCTTCCGATATAGTTGAAGAGATTGAGACCACCGATATATGTTGATCTTGTTATTGCTGATCCTCTATTAAACGAAACTCCGTTAATAACGATATTGTATTCAGGAATAATAACACCACCTCCCGTTGGATAATAGGAAAAGACATTCGAGAAAGTGTAGCGATTAACGACCATGTTGTACATTATAACAAGCGTAGTGCTTATTAATTCGAAGTGCGTTTCCTTCCAACATAAAATATGCTATACTTTTAATTATAGGTTACATATACCGCCACGTGGCGGTTTTTTTGTGCCTAAACATAGGTTATATATACCACCCGAAGGGGTGGTTTTTTTGTGCCAAAAAAGTGATAGAGAAAAAGGAAGCGCGCCGCATACTCGGCGCAAAAGGCAAAGAGATGACAGATGAAAAGATCGAGCAGTCACAAGCTGGACTGTATGCACTTATTGGCCAATTGTTAGATAATCATATGGAGCACCGAGCAATATGCAAAAAACAGCAAAAGCAATAATTTACTGTCGAGTATCATCACAACGACAAGTAACTGAGGGTAATGGACTATCTAGTCAAGAAATGCACTGTCGCAACTACGCCCAGCAAAAAGGTTATTCTGTACAAGAGGTATTTCATGATGAGGGTATATCAGGTGGACTATTCGAACGCCCCGCAATGCAGGCCCTTATTGCTTTTCTGGACAAGTATCCTACGGAACGTTATATAGTCATTTTTGATGAACTTTCAAGATTTGCTCGTGATCTGAAAGTGCACCTACAACTTAAAAGCGAACTTGTTGGTAGGGGGGCTATATTAGAAAGCCCAAATTTCCATTTCGAGCAGAATGAAGAAGGTGAGCTGATTGAGAATGTGTCAGCAAGCGTTGTACAGTATGAACGACAGAGGAATCGTCGACGTGTAATACAAGATATGCGTGCACGGTTAGAGGATGGCTTCTGGCCATTCTGCCCTCCGTTAGGTTTAGTTAATAAGAAGCATTTGGTATATAAAAAGGTGCTTATGCCAAATGAGCCGCATGCATCGATTTGCAAAGAGGCTATAGAACGCTATAGAGATGGCCTTCTTAACACGCTAGATGAGGTGGGTTTATTTATCCGTAGGGCATATAAAGAGTATGGCATTGTGCGTACTATATCGCTTAGCGGTGTGAAGAACATATTAACAGAGATCCTATATACCGGTTGGTTGCAGTATGAGCCGTGGGACGTGCCTCTCATGAAGGGTAAACACGATGGCTTTATTAGTATTGATACGTATAATGCGGTGCAGGAACGGCTTAGTAGTAAGGCGAAAGTGCCATTACGGAGAGAGTACTGTTTAGATTTTCCATTGAGAGGCTTTGTGGTATGTACAGATTGCGGTCGGGCAATGACAGCCAGTTGGAATAAGGGTAGAAGCGCACGGTATCCGAATTACTTTTGCAAAAACAAGCCGTGCAAAAACTGTTGGAAGACGATCCCAAAATCGAGGATTGAGGCAGATTTTGAGACACTAGTTGCACAATTTACTCCCGATCCAGACGTTATGGCTCTCGCAAAAGCAGTATTTGAGGATATATGGAACCAACGGGTGCGTCAGGAAGATAAAGATAGTGAGGGATTGGCAAGGCAGATTGAAGAACTGGAAGACATGAAGTCAGCGTATGTGCGGCGTATACCCACAGCTCGAAGCGAAACGCTTGTTGAAGAGTATGAGGCACAGATAGAAAAAATAACGGCAGAGATAAGGAAAATACGAGGGTCGAAGCCAGAAAAACAATATACCCCCGATGAGTTTGGAACCGCATGTGAAACGGTACTATCAGTAATTAAAGAGCCTGTTCGTACCTGGCGAAGCGAGAATTATAGCGATAAACGACTGTTGCTTGAGATGTATTTCGACGCCAAGCTGTCGTACAGTCTTGAAAATGGATTTGGAACCGTGCCTTTAGCTTGTCTGTCCAAGTTATTGACGACAAAAGTAGATAGCGAAAATGAACTTGTGGAGATGCCCGGAGTTGAACCGGGGTGCACAAAAAGTTTCCGCATGGATGTTGTAGCAAAGTTTACTCAACGAACGCGTTGAGGCGTGAGGTCAATTAATCTTGGTTGTCTTCGGTAGACCTCGTTCCCTGACTCCCATAGCCGAAGATTTATGCCAATCAGTAATTATCGGCGTCCTTACTGGTGACATCCATTCATTGATGAATGGAACTGCGCGAGTGAGTTTATGCTATTGCATAAGCAACCGGACGATTGTACATCATCTGGATTTCCTCAGCAGTAGGTGCATTGTCTGCACGTATTGTTCTATTTACGGATAGATCCGACTTGCGATCCATACAGCACTTTTCATGTCAAAGCCCGTCATCCCCTATTTTAAATACTCTTTTGCTTCTCGTTTTTCGTTACGTACCACGTCTCGCTTCTTTTCGAGTGCTTTTATGTCGTGCGTTTTTTTACCTTTTGAAAGAGCGATTTTAAGCTTAAGCAACCTATGAGCAGTATAGCACTTTAGTGGCACAATCGTCAAGTTCTGACGCTCTTTAAGCTTTGTTTCCAAACGAATCAATTGTTTACGTGAAAGCAGCAGTTTTCGTGAACGCTCCGGTTCATAATCTTCGTTTGTTGCAAATGCATACAACGGAATGCTGGCGTTGATCCAAAACAGCTCGTGACTGATAAATTTAACGTAGCTGCCTTTCATCGAAAGCCGTGCGTTTTTTAGTGACTTTACTTCACTACCCGTCAGCACAATGCCTGCTTCAAACTCTTCAAGCACCTCGTACTTGCGGTATGCCTCTTTATTTACGATTTCCATACGTGGATATTGTAGCACTCGCCACTATTCTCTATAATAGCTGGAACTATGAACTGGTTGCAGGCACTCTTTTTAGGCGTTATTGAGGGGGTAACTGAGTTTTTGCCCGTATCATCAACGGCGCACCTGCTTATCGCAGAGCGCCTGTTTCAACTGCCCACGAGCCCATTCTGGAGTTTTTTTACGGTATTTATCCAGCTGGGTGCCATTTTGTCGGTTATTGCCGCCTTTTTTCCGTATTTGAAAGAAAAACGGTTGGTATTGCTTATTGGGACAGGTTTTGTGCCTACTGCGGTGGTGGGGCTCACATTGTACAAAATGATTAAGTCGTACCTATTTGGCAACTTTACCCTTATGGCCATTATGTTTATTGGGGTTGGGCTACTGTTTTTAGCCCTTGAATGGTTGGTTTCCACCAAGCGCTTAGCTCTGTCCCGAAAAATAGAGGCGTTAAGCTACCAGCACTCGTTGTTTTTGGGACTGGCACAGGCTTGCTCGGTTTTGCCGGGCGTATCGCGGTCGGGCATTGTGTTTGCCGCCGGCATGGCGTTGGGGTATCGGCGTGCCGATATGGCGCTGTTTTCGTTTTTATTGGCAGTGCCCACCATTGCGGCAGCGTCGGGGTATGATTTGCTTAAATCGGGAATTGCGCTGACGGGCACAGAGGTATTATATGTGGGTATCGGGTTTGTAACGGCTTTCATAACCGCGTATGTGGTGGTTCGTTGGCTGCTGGTGTATCTGCAGAAACATGCGCTAGTTGGTTTTGCGGCGTATCGCATTGTGCTGGGAGCAGGCATATTGGTTTCGCTGTATGCGCTGCCCGGGATGAATATGTTAAAATGACAATCCGTAGGAAGAGCGCAGAGGTAGCCAAGGTGGTCACGGCGGGGGTCTGAAAAACCTCAGATGTCAGTTCGACTCTGACCCTCTGCACAAGAGAAAAGCGCGTAGCAGCTACGGAATGAACCATTCTTTTATTTCTAGTATAGTATTTATATGATAAGAAATCATATATCTTACTGTGAAGCGGAGAAATTGAGAAGAGCGGGAAATAGCTATCGTGAGATTTCTAAAAAACTTAACATTCCAAAAAGTACGTTAAGTAGTTGGTTTTCTGATCAAATTTGGTCAAAAAGCTTACGAGAAAAACTTGTTTTAAAAAATAGAGATACATTGAAGAAAGCCTTGCAATTGGCCAGGTCGGCAATTATAAATGCCCGCTTGAAAAGAAGATCTAAATTTATTTATGAAGCACGTTTACAATTTAGGAAACTTAAATGCGATCCGTTATTTTTGGTTGGACTCACCGCTTACTGGGGAGAGGGTAATAAGACAAATGGTGGCGTGGTATCTTTCATTAATACTGATCCACAACTCGTGAGAGTTATTTCAGAATTTTATAGAAAATGTCTGCATGTGCAAAATGAAAAATTAAGAGTGGGCCTATTTATCTATGACGACATCAGCGAGCTAGAGATGATCCAATTTTGGTCGAGCACATTGGATATCTCTAAAAAACAGTTTATAAAAACGCAGATACTGAAAAGCAGAAGTCGACTGACGAAGAGAAGATCAAAATATGGTATTTGTAGTCTGTACTTTTCAAATACGGAGCTAAGTATTAAAATAGTGGAGTGGATTAGGCTTTTGGGCCTTGAAATATGCGGGAGTAGCTCAGTGGTAGAGCGACTCGTTGCCAACGAGTAGGTCGCGGGTTCAAATCCCGTCTCTCGCTCAGACGTGAGGCCGAGGGCCGCAGATCCCGTCCGCCGCTCATAAAGTGACAGGGATGAATAAAAATATGGAGGTTGTTATTAAAAAAACCAATGAAGCTGCTAAAGCTTATGGAATTGCGAAGAAATTACCTCATTTCTTCAATAAAGAGGGACTAAAATCAATTAAGAGAGATACCAAAAAACATGTCTTGTTCGGTGCGTATGTAGATAATCAGATGGTGGGGTTTGTAACGTATAAAGAGCTTAACTCAGAGGCTGTTGAGATTTCCTGGACTGCGGTAGCTCCAGGCTATCAAGGTAAAGGCGTCGGATCAAAACTTATATTAGAAAGTTTACAGCAGTTGAATAAAAACTATAAAGCTTGCGAAGTAAAAACGTTATCTGAAACAGATCCCGATGCTGGATATAAAAAAACAAGAGAATTTTATAAACGTTTAGGCTTTATCCCCGAAGTATTAGATTTACGTAATTATTTTGGAAAAAACCAAGATCTGAGTAAAAAAATAAGTGAATTTGGATTTTTGTGGGTAATAGGAGGTAATACGTTCATTTTGCGTCGGGCTATGCATGAGAGCGGTTTTGATGCAATCATCAAACAGTATGTAGGCAAAGACAAGTTGGTATATGGTGGCTACAGCGCGGGCGTATGTGTCATTACGCCGACGCTTAAGGGATTAGAGTTGGTTGATGATCCAGTTACAATACCGAAGGGTTATAAAAACCAAACCATTTGGGATGGTGTAGGATTAATTAATTATTGTTTTGCTCCCCACTATAAATCTGATCATCCCGAATCAAAGTCGGTGGACAATTTAGTCCAGTATTTTGTTGGCAAACACGTGTCGTATAAAGCACTCCGTGACGGAGAAGTTATTATTGAACAGGTTTAGTACAATACCTACATGAAACTCAATGCAGTAGGGGTAACAACCAGCGATATGAAACGAACGGTAAGCTTCTATAGCTTGTTGGGCTTTACCTTCCCGGAGCTTAAAGATGATGAGCAGCACCTTGAGCCGTTTACTCCCGACAAATCAGCGCGGTTGATGATTGATGCTAAAAGTATTGTTAAAGACATCATTGGGGAAGACCCGCAGCCCGGAAATCATTCATCGTTTGCTATTGAGTACGATAATCCGGCGGAGGTGGACCGAGTTGTGGAAGAGGTATTTAAGGCAAAGGGTAAGGTCGTACGGGAGCCATGGGACGCGTTCTGGGGCCAGCGTTATGCGATTGTTAAGGATCCGGATGGATACAAGATAGACTTGTACGCAGCGCTATAGCGCGAGCGTGTGGCATGTCGGGGCAGTATCTGGTGAATCCCGGTGTAAATTAACAACAATAACAACCCCGTTATTAAGCTTTAGAAAAATATCCCGATAATCCGTCTTAAATTCGTCGCTGAGTAATGCTTCTTGTAGTACTCTCACGTGTGTTTGAGTGTCGCATAGGGCAATAATGCGTTTAAGGGCTGAAAAATTACCATTACCGGGGTGTGGATGCACCTTGTGCGCAACAGCGTAATACGCCTCTGAAAGGGCACAGAGGATAGTGGGTACGGTGGGAATCGAGGCGCAGGAGCGAAAGACGTTATCGGGTTGACGGGGGCCTCCCACTATATGGGGCAAAATAACTGCCTTGTGGATGCAGATGACCTCTTCACCCAGTGAAACAATGACATTCTGTGGATTTTGAATACTGTCGTGCCGTGGAGGAAGGTTAGCAAAGGTTAAGGTTTTATCTTTAAACCCGATATCGGCATAGGGGAGAGCAAAATGCAGTTTTTTTAGTTGGTGATCATAGTATGCTGCACCGATGGCGCAGGTCGGGAAAATATCCTTGTTTTCTTCATCGGCAATGTATTCGGCTACTTTGTCCATGATCTCAAGTTCATTCCCGTGTATGTCAAATGAGCCGTTGCGATAGGCTGCTCGTAGAAGCAATCGACGCGGCATACCGGTGTTATCGTGAAGTGTATTGATAAGCTTCATGACTTCGGGACACTCATGGGCGATAGTTTCCAAGGGTAAGCGATCGGGTGCAGCTCGTGCGTCATCCACTTTCCGTTTATATTGCCGTGACCAGGCAATTAGCAATTCACGAATGCCCTCTAAATCACCTTTATGATGGTTAAAAAAAGTTCGCAGCCCGCAGGATATATGGCCGGAAGTTTTGGCAAGGGTGGCAGAAATTTCAGAAGTATCTCCGTGCTGGGTAACCAATATGTTAATGTGATCTTTGGCAATACCCCAAGCTTTTAGAGTTTTGATAATACCCCGCAATCGGGATCGGCTGGGCGAACCGCCTCCTATGGTGGGTATGCCCACAAACATAACGCGTTTTTGAACCCCATTCTTCATAGGTACGAGTACCTGGTTACTGGGTAATACAACACGGCTGTCCGAGCAGGCAAGTGTAATCACAACCATATCGGCAGTGCGCAGCTCATGGATATACTCGTTAATCCGCTTCGATATGCCCTCTATGTCTTGTTTAATATCGCTGGGAATAGATTCCATATAGAATCAGTATTCTATACTTAACAACCGGTATATGGTATAGTTTTTAGAGACAGTTGCTATGGGTTTGCCCTTTGTTGGCGGTTGTCACCCATAAAACTGTCTTTTTTTATACCTCCACCGCAAAGCGACGCTTAAAACGCAAGTAATACTCATTGCTGCGCGCCAGCTTATCGGTATTGAGATGGCGCTGCAGGTGCTTAACTAATCTAAATTTTGCATTTTTCGTAATCGGGTCTTTATCAAGCAATGAAACGGCATATGAAACAATGCCCAACAATACCTGCGCCATTTGTAGCTCGCTTGACTCCCGGGGGCTCACCGGATGAATACCAAACAGCGCGTCGCGGCGCATCTTTTTTTTAACTACACCCTTTGCCTCCTCTTCTAAAGACTGCATGTTTGAGCCGCTGTGTTTGGATGAAACAAACGCAACCATATTTTCTTCTTTACTCAGATGGTTGGCTATCATCTGGCCCAGGGAATAGTTTTTAGCATTACTCACCACGCTGAAGCTCGTGTGGGGAACGGTAAAGTAGGTATCGATTAGTTGTTTATACAATTTTAAATTATGATCACGCACGGCGCTAAATGCAAACGGTTGGTAGTATCGTACCCGTTCTCGTAATGCGCTGATTTGGCTATGGAGCGTTACAGTGTTGAGTTTAAGTATCCCTATAGTTTTGGGCTGCTGGGCGATATATCCATACGTGGATAGGTTCATACTAGGATTGTATACAAACTTTACAAAAATTGTAAGTATTTATTTACAAAAAATGTAGACTATAGTCTGTAGATTATGATTTACCAATATGATGTATTGAACGTATGTCATTAAGAGGCTGGCACGGCAGGGTTGGTAGTACGGTGGCGGCGTTGCGAAAAAAGAAACGTATATCACAGGAGGAGTTGTCGTTTGTGTCGGCAGTCGACCGGACCTACATGAGCCGTATCGAACAAGGGAAAGCCAATCCTACCTTGCGGGTGTTGCAGCGCATTGCTCGTGCGCTTCGGGTAAGTATTGTTGATCTTCTTGAGGGAAATGCATAGCTATGTATCGGTGGAGCCAGATGGGATCGAACCATCCACCTTCGACTTATAAGGTCGACGCTCTACCACTAAGCTATGGCTCCATTTTGAATTATATAAGTATATCACTTTTCGACCTCATTTGGATTCGCATAATGACCAATTGCCTTAATCGTCATTAAGATTTTTTCTTTTAAGATCGTATGACAAGTATTTAGAGTGCAGGTTCCATGGCCAAATCCCCTATGAATCACTTCTGTTGTTTTAGTGGTTTTAATATAAGGATTGCCAAAGTTACTTCTTGAGATATTCAACTTTTTTACCCAAAAAGAAGTTTCTTTATTAATGTCCATATCTTTATACAAATGAAGACGCACTTTAATATCCTTTTTAGGTATTCGAAGTGATTTTGTCATCCAGAGGAGTGTAAATTTCAAAACATTAGGATCAGTATTGCTTACGCTCACAACGTGTGAGGAGACTTTATTGCCCTCACCCCAATAGAGGAAAATACCTGCAAGTAAACACTCTCTTTCTGACAGTGGCAAGAGTAGTTGTTTCTGTTTTTTGTAGTAGGATGCCAGCCGTTTTTCTCTTTTCAAAAGCATCGTTGCTCTATATTTCTCGATCTTTCTTTGCGCAGTCCGTAGTTGATATAGGCGTTCTTCACTAAGAGGGTAGTTTCTGAGCCATAGACTAAGTGTACTTTTTGACACATTGAGTTGCTGTTTAATTTCGTTATAACTCTTTCCTAACCTTCGTAAAGTAAGAGCTTGTGTGTGTTTAGCAAAAAGAGCCATGTTTATATAAATCTATTTCAAAGGTACAAAAGAAGCCACGGAATATAATCTACAAATGATTGAATTGAGGTGCTCCCTGGGCGAATCGAACGCCCATCTGCGGTTCCGGAAACCGCCATTCTGTCCATTGAACTAAGGAAGCTTATTTTGCCGTCAGGAGCTTCTGTGCTGCTATGAACTGCTGACGGTCACTATTATACCGCATGCGGCTCATAGTGGTTTCAGCATCCAAAAATTGCGCATCTTGTATTTCGATATCATGGTCGTCGGTTGAGCCCGACACGTATTCCATCAGAAAATAATGGACGCTCTTGTTAATGATTTCGTCTTGCCAGCGATAGATATATTGAGAAGGAGGCAGTACCGGAGCAATGATTCGTGCTTCTATGCCGCCCTCCTCACGTACTTCCCGAAGCGCGGCGTCTTCTATGGGTTCTCCGGCATGGATATCGCCAATATGTCCTTTAGGAAATCCCCAATGGTCATTGCGGTATGAATGCTGAACGATAAGCCATAGCAGTCCTTTGGGTGTTTTTTTGTATACAATGCCGCCGGCTGAAACTTCGATTCTCATACCGTATATGAACGACCCAAAATAAATAGGTAATCAGAAAGCCGGTTGATAAAAGGAATAAATTTTTTTACCTCGGGATTACCTGCGGCATAGTGGCTGTAATTGCGCTCTAAACGGCGTACTGCGGTACGGGCAACATGGCACCAGGCTTCTTTTTTGTTTTCACCCGGAATAATGAATTTGTTGCCAATAGGAGTACGGGCAAGTAGTGCCTCTTCACGTTTTTCGAGCTCAGTAAGCCACTGTGCCAGCAACAATTCAGGAACTTTCGGACCGTGGGAAAGCTCTCCCATCATTTGATAGATGTGTCGCTGCAGGTCGGTTAGGTATGCTTGGATATCGGGATCGGTGAGTGCCGTTTTAAGCAGGCCCAGGAATGACTGCGCCTCATCATTTTCGCCAATAAGCATAATAAGCGGGTCGTGTTTTGGTATACCCGCCTGGTTAAAGAGGGTGGTTGTTCCGGTATCGCCTTTTTTAGTGGTTACTTTCATGGTTTAAACAGATTGTACCATTGACGATATACCGGAGTGCGGTCAACAAACGGGGTGGGGCTGGGGGTAGGAGTAGGAAACACACCCACTACCACGGTTTCGTTTTCACGGGCAAGTTCAAGCCGGCGTGCCTCTTCCTCGATGTACTCATCGGTTTGTGCACGTTTGATCATGAGGCGATACCGATCGATTTGTTGTTGCTGTTCTTGCAGCTCACTTTTCTTTTGCTCTAGCATGCGGCGCTGTGTATAATATTGGCTTCCGAGTCGGAATATACTAACGGCCAACGTTGAGGCGAAAAAAAAGAAGATAACGTACAGCAGTGGCCAAAATGTATATTGCTTTTTATTATTTGGTTTGATATTATAGGCCATATGCAAACGGATAATATTGTATTCAGTGAGTACCTGAATAAATTTATAGCACACCTAACAGAAAGAGGCAAATCTCGCTACACCATTGTTGCCTATAAAAAAGACATAGAGCAATTTTTGGGGTACCTGGCCAAAGTTCAGGTAGGGGCTATTGTAGAGGTTAAAAAAGAGAACATACAGTCTTTTATTGGAGAGCTTATCACGACTGGCTATACCCGAAAGTCGGCTTCACGAAAGCTTAATTCGATCAGAACCTTTTACCGTTTTTTGAAAATTGAAGGCGTCGTAACGGTTAATCCGGCGCTTGATGTGGCGCATCCCCGGTTTGAGAACAGCAAACCCCGTATCTTAAGCAAACTCGAATATCGTGCCTTGCGTGATTATGCCCGTAATGACAAGCGAACGTACGCTATTATTGAGCTGTTTTTGCAAACCGGTATTCGTATTGGAGAGCTTGCCAACATCAGACTATCGGACATGAAAGGCGAAATGCTGGTGGTGCGGGAATATGGTAAGAATGCAAATCGCGAAATTCAGCTGAATAAGCTGGTTAAATCTTCGGTAGAAGAGTATTTAACGGTACGGCCTCAAACGGACACTGAAGATCATTTGTTTATCACCAAAAATAAAAAACCACTCTTGATTCGCAATATCCGCAATGTGGTAGACCGCTGCTTTAAGGAGGTAGGCATTGAAAACGCTAAGGTAAACGATTTGCGCAATACGTTTATTGCCCACCAGCTGGCCGCTGGTGTCCCCATTGCCTATGTATCTAAAGTCGTTGGCCACAAGCGCTTGTCTTCAACTGAATCATTTCTTGATTTGGTAAAACTAGAGCAGCCCTCTTCTAACTACAAGCTTGACGAGCTGTAATCTTCTGAGACCTTTTTTTCCGGTATACTACCCCTACGTATGAAAGGGTTCTACGATGGTCGCACGCGTATCTTGATTGGTATTATCCTATTGGCCTATGCGCTTTTGGTGGTTGAGCTTCTAAAAAAAACGGTTTTTTCATCAAGCTACTATCAGCGCCTATCCGATAGCAATGCGATTCGTCAGATAGAAATATCCGCGCCTCGGGGTGTTTTTTATGACCGCAATAATGAGTTGCTAACCACCAACGCAGAGAGCAAACGCTATACGTTTCTGCGTGAATATCCGTATCACGAGCTGTATGCACACGTGATTGGATATGTGGGTCTTCCCAGTGAAAAAAATTTAAAAGACAGAACCTGTCCGGTTAAAGCACGATCAAATGAATTGGTGGGTGTGTATGGCCTGGAGCGGATCTATGAATGTCGCTTGAGGGGTGTACCGGGAGTGCGTTATGTGATGACGAATGCGCAAGGCGAACAACAGGTTGAGTTAGCGGTAACGCAGCCTAAAAAAGGGGAAGACATGTATCTCACGCTTGATACGAGACTGCAAAAGGCTGCCGCACAGGCATTAAAAGGAAAACAAGGAGCGGTGTTGGCTACCAATCCAACAACCGGCGAAGTACTTGCCTTTTATTCGTCTCCGGCATTTGATCCACAGCGTATTATTCATACGCTACGCGCCTACGGAGAATATGCAGCCGACCCCCAGCAGCCGTTATTTAACCGCGTCGTATCAGGAATCTATCCGCCGGGCTCGGTGGTGAAACCTCTGTATGCACTAGGCGCGCTTGAAGATGGAGTGATTGATGAGCGCACGATCGTTGAAGATACGGGGGTGCTGGAAGTGGGCGGCACATCGTTTGGTAACTGGTACTACTTACAATATGGCAAGAGGGAGGGTTTGGTTGATGTGGTAAAGGCTATCGCCCGTTCAAACGACATTTTTTTCTATACGCTGGGCATACAGGGTGGCGAAGACAAGTTGGTGTCGTGGATAAAGCAATTTAGATATGGCAAAACGGATATGGATGGATTTTTTGCGCAAACTCCCTCAACGTTACCGGATGACGCATGGAAGCGGGAACGGTTTGGTGAACAATGGTATCTGGGCGACACCATCAATCTTTCCATTGGCCAAGGATATTTGTTAGTAAGTCCCACCCAGGTGCATTCATCGGTAAGCCTCATCGCCTCAGGCGGCACGTGGTGTCCGTATAGGTTTGAGAAGGGGCAGAAATCAGACTGCACTCACCAAACGATTAATCCCCAGCATTTACAGTTGATACGCGCCGGTATGCGTGCAGCTTGTTCAACGGGCGGAACGGGCTATCCACTATTTAACTACAAGGTACAAGGAAAATCTATTGGCGTCGCCTGCAAAACGGGTACGGCCGAAAGCACGACAAAAATCGAAGATCCTCACGCTTGGTTTACTGCGTTTGCTCCGGCTGACAGTCCATCAATTGTCGTAACGGTATTGGTGGAACACGGCGGTGAGGGTTCGGCGGTGGCGGCCCCTATTGCCAAAGCGGTGTTGGACGCGTACTTTACTCAATAAAATACTCTTGACAAAGATTTCATTTAGGGTTTAATTAATAAGGGACACACTAATAGTAGTGTTTTTGACATGAAATGCCCATTTTGCGGTTTTAAGGAAAGCGACGTTGTTGAGACGCGCATTTCGGAGGACGGAGCGGCGTTGCGTCGTCGACGGGTATGCGGCTCATGCGCGAAACGATACACGACCTACGAGCGAGTTGACCGCATACCGATTGTGGTTATTAAGCGTGACGGCAGGCGCGATATGTACGATCGCTCAAAGTTGCTGTCGGGCATCATTAAGGCGTTTGAAAAAACAAAGGTGACGGGAGCGCAAATTGAGCTGTTGACAGACGAGATTGAAGAACAACTAAGGCGTCAGGACAATACGGAAATACAGAGTTCATTTATCGGAAATTTAGTTGCACAAAAATTAAAAAAAATTGATAAAGTAGCCTACATTCGATTTGCGTCAGTGTTCAAACGGTTTGTAGAGGTTGAAGAATTTGAGCGTGAGCTTAAAAAGTTACTATAAGTTGAATTACTAATACTATGGCAGTGACTTTAGACGGAATTTCTCAAAAGGTTTTCTTGGATCGTTATTCGGTTAAGGATAAGGACGGTAAACCAGTAGAGAAAACACCGCAAGAAATGTGGAAACGCATTGCCCGTGGCGTTGCCCGTATCGAAACCAAGGATAAGAAACGAAAAGTTGAGCAAGAATTTTACAAAGCCATGGACAATTTTAAGTATGTGCCCGGTGGCCGCATTCTTGCTGGCGCGGGTACGGGTTACGACGTAACGTTTTATAACTGTTTTGTTATACCCAGCCCCAAAGACTCACGCGGAGGAATCCTTGAAACATTGAAGCAAATGATTGAAATCATGGCTCATGGCGGCGGCGTGGGCATTAACCTGTCATCGCTGCGGCCCCGCGGCGCCCGTGTCGAAAAGGTAAATGGATTTTCATCGGGCCCCTGTAACTGGGCAGAGCTGTTTTCATTGGCAACCAAAGATATTATTCAGCAGGGAGGAAGCCGTCGTGGCGCCCTCATGTTGATGATCTGGGATTGGCATCCCGATGTAGAAGAGTTTATTACGGTAAAGCAGGACCTTAGCCGCATTAACGGTGCCAATTTGTCGGTATGTGTGTCAGACAGTTTTATGGCAGCAGTAAAGTCCGATGGTGATTGGGACTTGGTATTCCCTGATGTGCACGATCCTGAATACGACACATTATGGGACGGTGATATGGTTACCTGGAAAAAGCTGGGCAAAAAAGTGATTGTGAAAAAAACCATTAAAGCTCGCTACCTCTGGGATCTGATTACCCAAGCAGCGTGGGCATCGGCCGAACCCGGCGTCGTATTTATGGAACGGTATAATAGATGGCACAATAACTGGTATTGGAACCGCATTAATTGTGTTAACCCCTGTGTTACGGGCGATACGAATGTAGCAACAACAAATGGGATAAAAACCATGAGACAGCTGTATGATACCAAGATGCCGTTTTTGGTGGTAGTAAACGGAAAGCACTATCTTTCCACGCCGGTGAAGCAAACTGGAGTAAAGCCCGTCTACCGTCTCACGACGAAAGAAGGGTATCAACTGCGCCTTACCAAAGACCATAAGGTTTATACCTTGGCTGGAAAAAAAGAAGCAGGAAAACTGCGGAAGGGAGAAAAGTTACTGCTTTCAACAGGTGGATATTTTGGAGTACGTGGGAATTTAGATGAAGGGCAGGTATTGGGTTGGTTAGTGGGAGACGGGTCTATTAAGAAAGATGTGACAACATTGTATTTTTACCACAAAGAGAAAGAAGAATTAGCATCACAATTTGCCTATATGGTTGACCATATGGTAGAGGGCGAACAAACGGTAGCACGTCAGTATAGAATACAGCCGCAGTATATTGAGCGGGAAGATAAAGCGGTGGTTGAGTCGGTACGATTGTGGAGAGTCGTACAACGATATGGGCTTACCCATGAGAATAAATATATCGTTCCCCGACAGGTATTTGAAGGGTCGCAAGAGCTGCAGCGGGGTTTTCTACAAGGATTGTTTTCGAGCGATGGTACCGTGAGCGGATCTCTTGAAAAGGGAGTAAGTGTGCGGCTCACATCTGTGAGTCTTTCTTTGCTTACGCAAGTACAAGAGCTACTTTTGAATTTGGGTATCTATAGCAAGATCTACAAGAATAGGCGTACTGAGGGGAAGCGACTACTTCCCGACGGTAAGGGAGGAAGTAAGATGTACAACTGCCAATCGTACCATGAATTGGTTATTTCAAAAACAAACCTAGTGAAGTTTGCGGCGCTGATCGGGTTTCTACAGTTGGCGAAACAACAGAAGCTGCAATCATTTCTCTCGCTCTACCAGCGCGGCCCTTATAAGGAATCGTTTATTGCAACGTTTGACTCGCTTGTTGAAGATGGCGTTGAGGAGGTGTTTGATATTACCGTTGCCGATATCCATAAATTTTCTGCAAATGGCTTACTCATATCAAATTGCGGCGAAGAGGGCCTGCCTCCGTATGGCGTATGTAATTTGGGCTCCATTAATTTGGCAGCGTTTGTACGCCAACATGACGGCTTTAGAACGCCCGGAGTGTTTGATTATGAATCGTTGAAGAAGACGGTACGAACTGCAGTGCGTTTCCAGGACAATATTATTGACGAAGATACGTATATTTTTGACGGCATCCGAAAAATGCAGCTTGAGGGAGAACGCCGCATTGGTATCGGTACTATGGGTTTGGGTGACACTCTGATAAAGCTGCATGTGCGCTACGGCTCGCCCGAATCATTAAAAATAATTGACAAGATCTATAAACTGATCCGCGATGAGGCATATGATGCATCGGTTCAGCTGGCAAAAGAACGCGGAGCGTTTGGTAAGTTTGACAAAGAATTGTATTTGCAGGGACGCTTTATTAAGACGCTGCCAAAAATATTGCAGGATAAAATCCGCAAAAACGGAATCCGCAATTCGGTTATCTTAATGCAGGCGCCGACCGGCTCAACATCATTAATGGTGGGTGTAACGTCGGGCATTGAGCCGATCTATGAGTTTGAATTCATTCGCCGTGATCGTTTGGGCGAGCATGTGATTCGCCATCCGTTATATGAAACGTGGTTGAAAGATATGAACCTGAGCAACGGGCAGGTAAAAGAGGCGAAGAAGCCCGACTTTTTTGTAACAGCCAATGACTTGTCACCTGAGGACCATGTCAAGGTTCAGGCGGCAATTCAGAAATATGTGGACGCCTCTATTTCAAAAACGGTGAACGCACCCAATTCACATACGGTGGAGGATGTAAAAAAGGTATACACGCTTGCCTACGAACTGGGCCTGAAGGGAATTGCGTATATGCGTGACGGTTCGCGTCCCGGTGTGCTTACCCGTAAGGAAGAGAAAAAACCAAAACCGGTGGAAATCAAGCAGCCAGAATATGACATCCGGCCGCGTGGCGGCGTGATGCATGGTTCTACCTATACTATTGATACACCGGTCGGAACGGCCTTTATCACCATTAATATGGACGAGAACAGCAATCCATTTGAGGTGTTTATCAATATTGGTAAAGCCGGTTCGGACGTTGCCGCCATGGCAGAGGGTATGGGGCGCATTATTACCCTGGTGCTGCGTATGAATTCACACTTAAGCGGTCGACAGCGCCTCGAATATATCATTGAGCAGCTTGACAGCATCGGCGGTGCGCGGTCGTTGGGTTTTGGGGACGCTAAAATTCGCAGCTTGCCTGACGCGATTGCAAAAACGTTGATTCGTCACTTTGCGGCTAATATGCCCAACCCCATGGTAAAGCAAGAGGAGGCACATAGACAGGAAGTCGCAGTACCGGTGGAAGCAATGCAACAACCACGGTTGATCAGCACAAAAGAAACAAAAACGAACTTTGATATCTGTCCTCATTGCGGTGATATGGCGTTTGCTTATGAGGAAGGATGCAAGAAATGCTATTCATGCGGACACAGTGAGTGTGGATAAGGTATAATACCTCCGTTACCCCAAGGGTGACGGAGTGGCCAATCGTACTAGACTGTAAATCTAGCGGTCTTATGACCTACGGAGGTTCGAATCCTCCCCCTTGGACACATATGGTAAAGGCAAAAAAGAAAGAAACATTTAAAGTAAGCGGTGACGGATTATTAAAAAAAGTAAGAAAGCTGATTCACGAGGGCAATGTCCGCAGAATAAGTATTAATGCACTATTTCCGTTGAGCGGGAATGATTTTAGAGCGTAAGGATAGGTAATGCTTGCGGGCCGAGTCGGAGAATTTTTCTACTGAGTAGCGCAACATAGTGCGGGGCATAACGGCAGCATACGTGTTTAAAAATTGTCTGAGCTGTGTTGCATCTTTTTTTCCTGCCTCCCGTAGCATCCACCCCACTGCCTTATGTATCAAATCATGAGTATCGTAAAGCAATAGTTTTGAAAGAGCAAAAGTATGAGTGAGATGATGATGTCGAATAAAGGCAAAGGTTGACACGATAGCAATTCTTCGTTCCCAAAGCAGTGGTGAGTTGGCAAGACGATACAGGATTGATGCCTTGGTATCATGAGTACGCAAATACTCACCAAGTATTTTATATGCTGATAAGTCAACGAGATCCCAGTTATTAATCCATTGAGTGTGCTTGAGATAGAAATCAACAATGGTTTTTTTATCGACGTTTTTGTTTTGAAAGTGATAGGTAAGTATCATGAGCGCCGTAAGCCGGAGTTCATGTATGGGATTTGTAAGCAACGTTTCAATTTCAGGCAATGGCAAATGTTGATATTTTTTGGCAAGGATTCGCTGTTGGGGTACCGTGAGTCCTAAAAATTGATCACCCTCTCCGTATTGCCCAGGACCAGTTTTAAAAAACCGGATAAATACTTTTTGTTTTTCAGGATTGGCGAGCCGGTAGGTCTCGCACAAGAGTTGATCCAGGCTTATTTCGTAAATTTGTAGAGCGGAACCGCATCAAGCTGCCACGACTCTTTCCAATTATAGTTGCCGGAAAGAAAGTCGATGCTGTTGCAGCCTTGTTTAATAGCTTCCTCAATCACAAGGAGGTTTGAGTAGACACCTAACCCTGAATAATCTTTAATATTGGTGCCTGAAATAAATGCGTAGTAGGTTTTGTTATAGATGGCGCCTAATTCAATAGACTCTGTTTGGTTGCCAATATCTGTAGTGATTATCATGGGTTTAATGCGTGTTGAGCAGGTGGTCACACTGCGAAATAAGTGCTTATAGCGCACATCTTCAAAGCATGATTTTTCACGGTAGCCCTTTTTATTAAGTTCATTCATGCGCTCAATATTGAGCGAAAACATCCTATCCAGTGCATGCATACGACCATAGGCAACATGGGGATTGAATAAGCTAATGCGTTTTTTATCCCGGCGGATGTTTTGACGTTTTTTCTTCTTCAGGGTTATAAGATAGTCGTCAACAGACTTAAATGAAGAAGTATTAAGGTAATATTTTTTGTCGTCTGTGGTGGTAAACCCCGCAAGGTTATTAAGAAATTCGTAGTCTTTGTCTTGTATAATGCAGTCAAGAATAAGTGGTTTTGGCGCTGCCATAAGCATAAGAGGAATAAATTCGGGGTCTTTTACAAAAAAAGTATTATCCTCTGGCCAAAACCCACCAAACCAGGTGTACTTTCCGGCATATTCGTCATTATCAAGCCAGAGGGGGAGGATGCCCAATATGTGTGCTCTGCTTCCGATTTGTTCATACAGCGTAATGAAATACGGATCAACGGCAAAATTCTCTGCAAACGCTTTTCGAAATTCCCATAAATCAAATAATGATTTATTAGGAGTAAAAATTTGCCATAGCTGCTCTGCGGTTTCCATATCAGTTACCACCTGCATCCTGAGTTTTTTTGCCAACGCTCTGTATCCATTGGTGCGTATAAATGCATGCCACGGTTTTTTGTTAAGGATGTGGATGGGGTATGGTTCGGTTGTGGTGTCTGGTGACAAAAGTTGATTCGTATACAAGTACTGATTCATATGTTTTTCTCAATAAAAATGATTAAAAATTCGCATATGTTTTGAGCATACGGTATTACTTTTTTTTATGCAATCTTTTTTTTGAAAGCCTTCTTTTTTTGGCGCTTTGCATAGACCCGGAGAAGACACTAAAAAATTATGTTTTTTTTGAAGAAAAAATGAAGAAAAAAGAGCGAAAATGGACGTAATTTAGCTACATGAAAGCATTGTTGATAAAAATGCGGAGGGTACAGGATTCGAACCTGTGCTCCCTTGCGGGAACTGGTTTTCAAGACCAGCGCCATAAACCGCTCGGCCAACCCTCCAAAAATCCCGAATGCTCATACGGAGGCGCAGGCGGGAATCGAACCCGCGCATGGCGGTTTTGCAGACCGCCGCGTTTCCACTTCGCCACTGCGCCACAAAGCTTCATTTTATCACATTGACTACGCTTGAACGTGGCTCTCTATTTGTCTACACTTAACGTAGCATGAGACCTATCGTTGTTGGTGTGGTAGTAGTATGTGCGTTTGTGGCGCTTGCTTCCCGCTCTCCCGTAGAGGCACAGCAATCGAAAAAAGCGTGCGATATCTGCGGGTTTTGCCAGGGTGATACAACATATCCCGGCAGTGAAAGTGCATACAAAAGTTGTGTGAGTTGTGTGTATGACCCCATTACTCCTATATTAAATGATAATAATCCTACGCTTTCGGCCGATCCGTCTATTTACCCCCTGCGTACCAAAAGCTATACCATGCTGGGATGCATTGAAACAACGGCCAGCGGGTTTACCGATTCCTTTTTGCGGTTATTGTCTAATCTCGTGACCGGGCTCGGCTTTTTGGGAATCGTATATGGGGGACTGACGGTAATGACTGCGCGGGGTGATAAAAACCGTATTGCCGAGGGTAAGGGATATGTAACCGCATCCATATTTGCCATTGCCATTGTGAACTTCGCGGTATTTATTGTCCGCTTTGCCGGGAAGAACGTACTACAAATTCCATTTTTCGGATGAAAAACTTAGTAAGTATTTTAATAGCTGCCTCTTTGTTTTTATTAACGGCTACTTCTGTACACGCAGAATCTACCGCAAAAGACTTTATTCAAACAGTAGAAATGCTTGTAGGGACAGGGTCGAATGCAGTTGCTGTTCCATTGGATATAAGGTCGGGTGAAACACACATATATTATAAAAAAACCGCAGGTCAAATTACTTTTTATAAAGACCCAGAAGGGAGATTTCCTATAAACGTAACTTATACAGAAAATCCTGGAGAAGGCGTTGTTGGAACGGTTAACGATATAGCCAATGAGGAAATTAAGTTTTCTATTACTGCAAATACAACAAGCTTTATGGCTATTTATAAAAGCGTTGTAGCTTTAGAGCAGAGCTTAAGATTTAAAGATGAGGATGCAAATAATCTCGCCAATTATAAAGTGAGTTTTGAAATCATATCTCGAACAGCGAATAATTCAAATTACTGTGTGGTATCGTCTACAAAACGATCTTTTAGTGAGATGGGCGCGAACAGTATCTTTGATATTGAAGTAGACCCTACTGATTGCCCTTTAGGCCACCAATTAGCTCTAGAGCAGATTTCAGAATTAGTTGTGAATTTTAATGCTCGTCTCTATTTTGATTGCTCCCAATGTGAAACTGATTATGGTCGGTTACAGAATGGCATAAACTGGGAAAAATTGAATAGCGAGCTTCAAATCCTGAGAAGGGATGATCAAGGCGGGGGAAGTGACAATGATCTTGAATACTACTTTCGAATCCCAAAACCTTCTCTACCAAGTATTCCTAACTTTGATTTTTCCCAGCCAGATTCATACAAGATAATTAAAGATCCAATCATATACGAAAACATATGTGAGCTCTCTGCGTCTAGGAATACAGTCACGCTAGAAAAATTTGTGTATGCACCTGAGCATCTTATAAAGTTTACACTTGATGGGAACCCCATTCATCTTACTAGAGATTTTGTGATTAGATCTGGAAGTCCAGGGAGTCTAGAGGTACTAAATGATGTAGCGAGTGGGCAGTATTATATTGCACCTGCGGGCTTGCAATCTATTAATAAACTAACAAGCGATTTTCTTTGTGTGGGCACAGAGTTAAGTATTGATGCCCTATATTTTAATAGACCCATTTTGCGTGGTGATTTAGCAGAGTGCAGAGGGGTAAGTACAGTTTTAGTACAAGGCGATTCTATTAAGTTTCTTGATTTGCTTGAAGGTGTACATATTATTTCGTTTGCATATAAAATAGGAAGCAGTGCCGCTGATCAGCTATTTTGTAGTGCACAGCTTACTATAGGCGCTGATGGTAGCTCTACTATATCAAATACTATCACTGGAACTGGTCAAGCTAACGCTACTTTCACGTATGCGCAAACGGAAGAGTTATGTACGTCCCTACCTTCGGAAGATTCTTGTACGGATGATGACGGTGCCGATTGTAAAGCAAATAGAGCCAAGGCTACAGAGGACTGTAATCTATGTGCGCACCCACAAGATACGAATGAAAAACCAGGCATATGGACTGCCGTTGGTTGTTTATCTACTGATCCGTCATTATTAATTAGCCACCTGTTTACCATACTGTCGGGCATTATGGGAGGATTTTTGCTGATCTGCATTATTTGGAACGGGTTTCAGGTAATGACATCGGCAGGCAATCCTGAAGCGCTTAAAAAAGCGCAAGAAAGCATTACCTCTTGCGTGATTGGTTTTATCGTACTGCTGTTTGCTGTGTTGATTATCCGTATCATCGGCGTTGATATTTTGCAACTGCCGTGGTTTGGGCCGGCAGTGTAGTAGAATACTACTCATGCAATTCAAGGTATTTTCCCGGTTTCTTGAAAAAATAGAGAAAACCCAAAGCAGGCTGGAGATTACCCAACTGCTGGCTGATTTGTTTAACCAGGCAAGCCCCGATGAGGTGCAGCAAGCGGCGCATCTGGTATTGGGAGAAACAGCACCACTCTATGAAGAAAAAAAATTTGGTTTAGCTGAACGGCTAGTATTAAAAGCGATGATAAGCGCTTTTTCGCTTGAACCGGGCTACGCAAAGCGCAAGAGCAGCGCGCTGGGAGACCTGGGTATATTTGCCCAGGAAGAGCGGTCAAAAAGCCAGTCGCTATTTGGCAAAGAAGAGGACCGCGGCCTGTCGCAGGTATTTACTCAGCTGGTAAGTATTACTGAGCGTTCGGGCAATGGTTCGCAGGAGGAAAAAATGAAGACCATTGCCCTGCTCTTAAGTGAGATGGATCCATTAAGCTGCCGATATTTGGCACGGATACTGGTGGGTACGCTTCGGTTGGGTTTTTCTGCCATGACTATACTGGACGCCTACTCATGGATGCTTACCGGAGATAAGCAGCATCGCGCTACAATAGAAAAGGCATATAATGTGCATCCCGACATTGGTTTTATTGGAAAGCTACTGAGAAGCAAAGGAATCAAAGGCCTCTCATCGGCCGAACCCGAAGTGGGGGTCCCGGTGCTTATGGCTCGAGCCGAACGAGTAGAGACTCCGCAAGACATCATTGAAAAAATGGGTGAGTGTGCTGTTGAACCCAAATATGACGGGTTTCGTCTGCAGCTTCATTATCAAAAAAAAGCTGGTGTCAAACTGTATACCCGAAGCCTTGAGGATGTGTCACATATGTACCCTGATATTGTTGCGGCGGCACAATCGGAGCTTTCCTGTACTTCAGCTATTCTTGAAGGTGAGGCGGTTGGGTTCAATCCAAACACCAAAGAGTATTTGCCCTTTCAGGAAACGGTTCAGCGCAAGCGAAAATACGATATTGCGGCAAAAGCACTCGAGATACCACTGAGGCTTTTTGTATTCGAGCTGCTTGAGCTTAATGGGAAAAGCCATCTTAATACACCCTATGTTGAACGTCGCAAGCATCTGCAATCGATAGTGCACGCTATGAGAGACGCAACCATTGTCGTGACTACCATTACGCAAACAAAAAGCGCGGTTGAGCTGGAACAGCTGTTTCAGGAATATACCAGTGAAGGTCTTGAGGGAATCATCGCCAAAAAACTTGATGGCACCTACCAGGCCGGCGCGCGGGGATGGAATTGGATTAAGTTTAAGCGCAGTTATTCCAGCAAAATCAATGATACGCTTGATTGTGTGGTGATGGGATTTGATTACGGCAAGGGTAAGCGTACGGGGTTTGGTATTGGTGCATTTTTGGTTGGCGTATACAACCAGCAGCAGGACCGGTTTGAAACCATTGCAAAAATTGGCACAGGACTCACTGATGAGGAATGGAAAACATTGCGTGGACAATGTGAGAGCCGGGTAGTCGCACAGAAGCCAAAGAATTTTGTGGTGCATAAGATCGCGGAACCTGATGTGTGGGTTGCGCCGCAGTTGGTAGTAGAAATACGTGCCGATGAGATAACGAGGTCACCCATGCACACGGCTTACGAGATTGATGGTATTGGGTATGCGCTCCGTTTTCCACGTTTGGAGCGGTTTAGAGGTGATAGACAGCCACATGAGGCCTCAACCATTGATGAAGTTAAACGGCTGTTTGGATTACAAAAACACTAAGATCATGCGCACCCTTACGGTTCTGACCTACAATATTCTTTTTGGGAAGGCGGTGTCGCTGTTGCCCGAGTTGTGCAGCACGTATAAGCCCGATGTGGTGTGCTTACAGGAGTTTGAGATTAGCGTTGACGCTATTGCCGAGGTAGAGAAGCAGGGCTATTATTTGGCCGATTACTCGCATTCATTTTTTAAGTATTTTCGGTTGTATGGACTAGCTACGTTTTACAACAAAAAAACCTTGAAGCCAAAAGATGGGGAGGTGATTACCCTGTCACGCAGTTTTTATGAAATGATTTTATTTTTCTTTCCCCGCGTTAACAAGCAAAGGACGGTACTCAAAACCACTTTTATACACTCGGAGTCGTACTCAGAGTTTGATGTATATAATCTGCACCTTACGTTTCATGGAACTAATCAAACGAGGCGCAAACAGCTCGCATGTACTATGCGCGCCATTAAAGAAGCAGCTAAAGAGCGCATTATTGTTGCGGGGGATTTCAATTACCCCTATCATCGTAAATCACTGGAGAAGGTTATCACAGATAATGGATTAAAAGAGGCTACCAGTAATCTTTTTTATACGGTTGAAAGTAAAATTTTAGGACTATTCAGGATACGATTAAAATCCGACTATATTTTATATCGTGGTTTTACGCATTTGGAAACTATTCGTGATGGGAATCGTTCCTCCGACCATTTTCCCCTTATTGCACGGTTTTCTTGGTAAGAAAGTATCCTTTTTTATCTCCATTAAATGTATATATTGGTTATTCACAGGTGTAGTGGAGAACTTTATAGATTGTCCTAATGCTCTATAGTTGATATAAAAACTATAGGTTAATGATTATTAAGATATTAATTAACTATAGGACTTGACAATAAAACAAAAGATTACTAGAATAACAAATATGAAGCGATTACAGATAAAGAAATCAAGCGCGATAACCTTTGAGAAGAAAACTAAGGTAAAGAAAGAGACGTTCGAAGACGCGCTGAAAAAATTAGTGAGGTGGAAGATTCGTGTCCCTTTGCAGTTTTACGGGTAAGAAAGAAGCGTAAAAAAAGAGCATCACTACCGCTCGTCCAGAGTGAAAAGGCAGACGACGTATAGTAATGCCCTGTTGCATCTCTCCTGTAGGGCAGGAGAAAATCTACTGTGGACTATAACAAATCTACGGTTTTTGTCAAGTGCCTGGAACACACTTAAAATACCTATTGACTTTTTAATGCCCATGAGACTATAGTAAATTTATGCAACGAACTTTGTTACGCTCTTTTATTATTGTTTTGACCCTTTTTTTTGTACTATGCGTGGGCCTATTTCCGGTTACGCAGGTATCTGCCTCAGTCTCTTATACCGACGCCTATACTACATTAAGTAATGCGCGTTTTTCCACCCGTGCTCTTTTGGCTGCTGTGGTAGCAAGCGGCGCCACTATTTTTACTATTACTACTACTGGATCTTCGACCTATGATGAGGACGTCAATAATATGTTCCCGGGCGATACGGTGTGTTTTGGTGCACCTACCAACACCGGCTGCCAAGCGCAAACCACTTACACGATAAATAACATCATTAATGCCAGCGACACTAGGGGTATAAGTGCTGGTGTCAGCGCTGCTTTGTTGGCTAGCGATATGGTGGTGTCAAGCCAGAGTGGTACTATGACTATTTCTTTCACTCCCGCAACGACCGTACCCTCAGGAGGAAAACTGGTTCTTACCATTCCTTCAGCGACCAGCGCCTATTCCGATGGCATGCCTGAGGCAACCGGTTGGGATTCAGCGGCACTTCCCGCAGATCTTATTGCCGGCACCTGTTCAGTAGCTGATTCTTGTTATTCGGATACCGGCTTTACGGCAAGCGCCGTAGCCCTTACTAACGCTGGTGCCGGCGTACATACGGTCACCATTACTTTGTCTTCAGCCGTCAACGCTGCCTCTGGTTATAGTTTCCGACTGGGAGATACAAGCGATGCCACATTGCGTTTTCAAAATCCAGTAGCCAGTGGCACATCCCACACCCGTGGTTTAGCCGATACTTATAGTATTGAGCTGAAAAGCCAGAATGCAGGCCAAACCCTCACGTATGACGACACCATTATGAAAGTGGCTCCCAATGATGGAGTGTTTGTCTCAGCTTCAGTTGAGGAAAGTATTACCTATCAGATTAACGATTCAAGCAACGGCTATTCCGGCAACATTGGTTCTGCGGTCAACGTCACCCAGTGTAATGGGGGATCATTCACTACTGACGTAGCTACCACCCCGTATGGGGTTCCTTTTGGCTCCATCCTTAATTTTGATACCTTTTACCGTGCGGCTCAGTCCCACTACATTGTGACCAACGCCG
>Ga0210057_1002512_pt1 | contig 26152 bp, 20 predicted proteins | sample CryGeyCG2114_010_2_FD_183968 | JGI IMG/M metagenome (GOLD analysis project Ga0210057, IMG submission 183968) | Groundwater microbial communities from aquifer - Crystal Geyser CG10_big_fil_rev_8/21/14_0.10 (SPAdes) (version 2) | ecosystem: Environmental > Aquatic > Deep subsurface > Groundwater ...
AAACCGCAACTTTCCTCTGGAGCATAAGGTCTACGCTCCGAGATTGGCCCAAACACGAGCCTCTACGACAGTCATGATTAGAGGCAAAAGACCAAGACTTAAAAATTCATTTATTAGGCGGTATGTGATTGCCAAGTTAAAAGATGATTTCTCTCCGGAACAAATCTCGGGCAGATTGACTGACGAACATCCAGAGTATTCTATTAGTCCAGAAGCTATCTACCAGTTCATTTATGCCCAATATGTTCGAGATGGATTTGGAGAATGTATCGGACTGGATCTAAGAAAATATTTGAAACGAAAACATAAAGTTCGAAAACCAAAGGATCTTCCTTTTCCCAAGGAAACAGGCAAGATCCCTGATACCGTTAGTATTCTTGAACGTCCAGAGATTGTCGGTCAGAGAGTTAGAATTGGCGACTGAGAAGGAGATTCTATGGTCTCAAGGAAAAGCTTTGCTGGGTTAAATACCTTGGTTGAGCGAAAAAGCGGCTATATTTTGATTTCAAAACTTCACAAGGTTGGAAAAGATGAAACTACTGATACCGTCATTAAAAGAATGAAGAATATTCCTGCTGAATATCGACAAACCCTAACTTTAGATAATGGGAAGGAAAACTTTGGACACAAAGAGATTAAAACCAAGTTAAGTATTGATGTTTACTTTGCCAGAACCTATTGCTTTAACGATCGGGCAACTAACGAAAATACCAATGGCTTAATTAGACGCTACTTACCTAAAGGGACGGATTTTGCTAGAGTACATCCAAACACCATCAAAGCGATTGAACGGAAACTTAACAACAGACCTCGGAAGAGACTAAAATGGAAAACACCCCACGAAATATTTAAGGGTATTGCACTAGAACATTGAATCCAGCAATTTCTAATTAATTATAGAGCTTACAAGGTTGAGCCAATCCCGAACTTGATCCGGGGAAAGAAATCGACCAAACCTTATGGCGCAGCCGCCGCAAGGCCGGGCTTTGACCGGCCGGGGATGGTAAGTGTTTAAGTCCTATAATTATTATATTTATTCTTCCCTTGGCCGATATTGCAAGGCCTCACTAACGTGTTTTTGGAGAATATCCTCCGAATCAGACAAATCCGCAATTGTTCGCGCCACCTTTAAAACACGGTAATAAGATCGCGCTGACATATGCATAGAAGTTAAAGCTGTTTTTAGAAGCTCTTGGCCCGGTTTATCGATAACGCAAAACTTCTTCAACTCGTTGGTCCCCATTTCGGAATTTGTCTGTAAATCCGTGTTGTTTTGACTAAAACGTTGTCTTTGTCGCACGCGTGACCGTTCCACCCGAGCGCGAATTTTTTCGCTTGATTCGGATTCTTCGGTACTGGAAATTTTTTCATAGCTAATTCGGGGCACTTCCGTGTGTAAATCAATTCGATCTAAAAGCGGACCGGAAACTTTTTTGTTGTACTTTAAAATCTGCCCGGGAGAACAAATGCAATTTTTTTCAGGATCGTTGTAATACCCGCATGGACAGGGGTTTTGGGCCGCCACCAAAGTAAACCGGGCGGGAAATGTCAGTGTTCCTTGCGCTCGGGAAATTGTGACCACCCCGTCTTCAAGCGGCTGACGTAAACTTTCTAAAACAGATTTGTTAAATTCTGGTAACTCGTCCAGAAATAAAACTCCGCGATGAGCCATGGATATTTCACCAGGTTTCGGAGTGGACCCGCCTCCCACCAAAGAAACCGCCGAGGCGGTATGATGAGGACTTCTAAATGGCCGGGAGGTCACCAGGGGTTTTTTTATCGAAAGCAGTCCGGAAACGCTATAAATCTTGGTTGTTTCCAAAACTTCTTCTTCATTTAATCTTGGTAAAATTCCCGCAAATGCCTTGGCTAATAAGGTTTTGCCACTACCGGGCGGACCGGTCATGGCGAGATTGTGACCACCGCTTGCCGCTATCTCCAAAGCGCGTTTGGTGTGTTCCTGACCTTTTATATCTTTCATATCTACCGTGGCTGAAGAAATCGTCATCAGAGATGCTATATCCTTTTCCGGATGAGGTGTTATTGGTTTGATATTTTGTAAGTGTGAAATTAACTCTTTTAACGATCCCACGCCAATTACTTTTAAACCTTTCACCAAAGTCGCTTCTGATAAATTTTCTCTTGGCACAAATATTTCTCTAAACCCTTTTTTCTTAGCAGACAAAGCGATTGGCAACACCCCGGAAACCGCGCGAACCTTGCCGTCGAGTGCCAATTCACCTAAAAAGACTTTGTCGGAGGCTTCAAACATTAATTGTCCGGAATTTACCAAAATCGAAATTGCTATAGGCAAATCAAAAACCGAACCAACTTTGGGTAAATCAGCCGGGGCCAGGTTTATTGCCACTCGAGTCATAGGAAAAACTGCATCAGAGTTGGTAATTGCTGACCGAACCCTCTCCTTCGCCTCTTTTACTGCGGTATCCGGCAATCCCACAACGATAACATTCGGAAGTCCTGATAAAATATCTACCTCCACTTCAATAATCTCGGCCTCAATCCCGACGACGGCAGCAGAATAAATTTTAGTTAGCATAAGGATTTATTGTTTCTGGCAGAATACCTCTAAAGCTCGCTTTAGAGATTGTTATTCCCTGACCTTGAATTGTAAGACTTTCTTTTATGTTATCGCGATCCGTCCGAGGCGTCGTTAATATCCTTCGAGTGAGGCGCTAGCCGAGTCGAGAAGATAAAATAACGTAGTTCTCAACTTCCTCCAAAGGCGGACAAGTCGTTCGAACGGTAATGTTCAAACCACTAAAATTATTATTTCGTGCTTTTGATTTTTAACTTGCTTGTAAATATCCAAACCAAAATTCCTAAAACAATCCCAATATCCGCCAAATTCCAAGCGCCTCGTAACCCAAATAATCCCAGATGAAAATAGTCGTAAACAAAACCGTCTACCAATCTAAAATATAAATTTGATACTGCTCCGCCGAAAATTAACCCGAAGCCAAGAGAAAATAAAATATTATATTGAATGAAATTAAAAATATAAATCCAACTAAGTATTCCCATAACCGCGATAGAAATAATATATACTACCCCCAGAGGGATTGGGATACTAAATACGAAACCTAAATTTTTTTCAAAACCAATTTTTCCGGAATCAACTACCCACAAAGTAAAAAACAAATTTCCCAAAAACAAAACAACGGCCGAAATTAACGCCGTTGTTATTTTTATTTTAACTTTCAACATTTTAGTTTGTTTAGTAACTAACCCGCTAACCAGAATGCTTTACACATGTATCAACTTCCGGGGCAACTTTCAACCTTGCCTCTTCAATGTCTTCTCCACCTACCAAGCATTTTCCATAGGTACCATTTTCAATTTTTTCCAAAGCGATGTTTACTTTTTGTAGCCGGGTTTCCAAAACTTTTTCTTTTCCCAAATTGGTTTCGTACTGGGTAACTTCTTGAGCGTTATCATCTTGCGAATCACCCATGTTGGGAAAATCAGATTTATAATCTTCCCTTGATTTTGTATCGGTTAGCGGACCCAATTCGGAAAGTAACTCTTCCAAACGTTTTTTCTCGGTCATTAACTTTACTTTGTTTTCCTTGATCAAATTTGTGTTCATAAATTTTTTCCTCTCCCTCTTTACAAGGGGAGATTTAAGATAGGGGGGTTATAAAATCCATGATTAACTAATTCCGGCTGAGACCTCCCCTAACCCCTCCTTGTAAAGGAGGGGAGAATAATTATTTCACTTTCCTATAGTATATAAAAAAGTCTAGAAAAAATCCAGACATGCTAAACGCCCGTCGGACGGGCCAAAATAATTAAATATGTACCCCGGAACGGGCGTTTTAGGAAAGTCTCCTAAAGATAGTCTTCGAACAAGGTCAGCTGCTACTTAAGATTCAAGTAACAATTGTCCTTGCTCGAATGCTACCATTCTGTGGAAACTCCCTGAATGCCTTATATTCTCCAGCACATTTTATAAGGAACAACTCCAAGCCGTTCTTGTGGTTATGACTCACTCGTGAGAGCAAGAGAAACCTTTTTTTTAGTTTTTATTTTCTTTTGTTTGAACGGTTTTTGTTTTTGTTTTGAAAAAAATCGTGTAGGTGGGCTGGATTCCACCTGCGACGAACAGCAAGGAGAAAGGTTAGCTGCCACGCGCGTGACATTTGGTGTTGTTGGTACTTTGCCAAACTTTCACCTTCCTTACCTATAGGTCGTAGAGTCAAAATAAAAAGCCGCTTTCCTGCGGTCTTTAATATTCCCTAATTAATGAACGATTATATTACTATTTTAGCAAAATTTTAAACCTCTGTCAATAGCCAAACCTTAATAAAATCAAAATTGGCTTGTGGATAATTTTAGATGTGTAAAAATTTTTATTTAAATAGTTTGTCCAGATCTTTTTCAGAAAAATTAAAAAAATCACTATTAAAATAAGTGCTCAAAGGACTAAGAAGACTACTGTTATAATCTTGGGTAATTCTTTGGTCGAGAAAAATTATTTGTTTTTCCCCAACCCTCGTTTCACCGGAGTTTATGAAACGAGAAACTATCTGACCAATTCTTACAACAGTCTTGGGCATAATGAAATCAGAAAAAACTGTATCTTTGTCGTAAAGGACTTCAAAAATTCCCGGTACGTCGTAAGGAATACGTAAAACTATTAACCGGTCGGTTCGAGGCAATACAAATTGGTTTCTTAAAAAATTATGTACCGTTAAAAACCAAACCGGATCTTTTTGTTTACTATAAAATTCCAGATTTTTCCATTGGTGCCCGCTAATCCTCTGGGCGACTACTCTTTTTTTCCAGTCCTTTTTTGGCAAAGTTTCAAAAGTATGTTCCAAATTTTTTTGAGCGCTGAACAAAACCAGCGTCCGCCCTTTGAACTTAGGAATAAGCTTTTGTAAAAAATCCAAGGTTGCTTTTTGTACGTTTGGGTTTTTGGGAGAAGGAAAACCTTCTGGAAGAAATACTTGTAATATGGTTTTTTTAGTTTTAAGTTTTATAACTTCGGCATTGATAACTTCCAAAAAATCTGAATAATAATCCTGTACGGTTTTGGAGGAAAAAGAGCCTGTTATCGCCAATGTGTCAGCTTGTCCCAAATAAGAAGATGAAAACTTTTTATTTCTGTATTTCAATTTCACCTGACCACGATAAGCGTCCAACCAATGCAAAACATTGGCGCTGGGAGACACGAAAACCTCTGTTAAAAAATGACTGACATACAAAAGTTCTGTGGTGAATAATTTTAAATCCGGGTTTTCATTCTCGAGATGCTTGACTGCTTCCACTAGCAAATCAATTTTTTTTGCAAGTTTTGTAAAAGCTTGTTGTGGTTTCAAAAAAACCTCTGACTCTCGAAAGTCCTGATCGATAACTCGTTGATTGCTGACAATCTGCGCTGCTTGCAGGCTCATTTCCAAAATCCCAAAAGATAAATCTATATCATTAAAAATTTCCGAAAACATCCCCTTAATTCTTTTTTCCGCGCCACTTAAAACTCCAGTACTATTTTGTGGGTCGTAAAACAATCCGACAATGCTCCGAACTTGTTTTAAAGATAAAACATTTGTGGCTTTAATATTTATCTCCTTCTCCAAATTGTAGACGTCCCAGAAAAGCGCGAAGTTAAATTTATGACTTTCTATTTTAACATACTCCTGCCAAGCTTCGTGGCTTGTCAAAACCTTCTCTGACGATTTATAGGATTTCAAAATTTTTGCCAGTTCACATGTTTCTCCTTTTTTCAATTTGTGCGATTCGCAAATCTCGATATGACCCGTTATCAATTTTCTAAAAACAAATTCTTCACCTGACAAAGGTAAAGATAATATATTTTTTTTATCCGCCGTATCTTTCCAAACCAATATCTTTAACAAAAATTGTGTCAATGAATTAGAAGGTTTTTTTAAATTTAATAACTTATTAAACTGATATTCGCAAAAATAATTCTCAATGCGATCAAACACCGCGTATCCGTTTTTTTTAGCATCTTTTTTTACTTGCTCAAATTCAAAATTGGGCAGACTTAAAAGTATATTTTTTAAACTTTTTTTCCCTCTCAAAAAATTCTCAACACTCTCAAGCCCTTGAAGGTCAAATGGCACATCTACAAAAAAAGTTCCTTTTTTATCGTAAATTTCTGAAAAATCTAAAGCCTCTTTACTGACAAGATTTTCTTCATCAAACAATGCCCCTTGTTTCAGGTTTTCAATAGGTTTGGAAATTGGTTCAGTGACCTTCCCAACAACCAATTTTTTATCTCGTGTTCCCAGCGAATTCATCAAAATAAACAAATCGCGGTAAACTAAATCGCTTGATTTGAGCAATTTAGTCGCGTCTTTTCGTAACGAGGCAGGAAGATTTTGAAAAGATTTCATTATTTCATAAAGTAAAATTGCCGCCGATTTAGAGTCGTCCAAAGCCCTATGGTGATTTTCAAGCAGAATATTAAAAAACCGCATTAAATATTCGAGATTATAAAACTCGGCTTTTGGGCAAAAAACCTGAGCAACCTCTTTGGTATCAATACTATCTTGTTTAAAATCCAGTCCGTGTGATGCCAAAAATGCAAGGTCAAAAGAAATATTTTGCCCCACAATCACGTAATCGCCAACAAATTTTTTAAATCTTGGCATTACTTCTTCCCATTCAGGAGCATTTTTAACATCAGCTTCAGAAATGTTGGTTAAATCTTGAATAAACTGCGGAATTGGGATCTTTGGTTTTACCAATTGGGTAAATTCTTCTAAAAACCTGAATTGACCGGTTTTTGTTATTTCAAATAAAACAGCTCCGGCTTCTGTGATGGAGTCTTTTTTGGGGTCTAGCCCGGTTCCTTCCAAGTCTAAAGCGCAAAATTTCATAAGCAATACCAATATACTAATGCATACTAATAATTATACTAATAACGATTCCTAAAGCGAGCTACGAGGGGTATTCTGCCGGAAATAATAAATTTCAATTCTTACCATTAGTATTAATGCGGATACTAAACTACTTCCGTCTGAAGACGAAAGATCGCGTTAAACGTTAAACACTGAAGCGTCCTTCTCGCCCTGTAATCCCGAGCCGTCCCTTGTCATCCCGAACGAAGCCGAGGGATCCCTTGTCCCACTAATTACTAAAGACAAGCGATTCCTCCGTTACCTCCTCGACTCCGCTCAGAGTCAGGTCGGAATGACAAGGAGAGGAAAGAATCACTCTTGAAAGGATGGTCTGAAGCCTGGGGTTCGCTCCCAAAAAGGGATATTAACATCAACGTATTCTTATTGTAAATGCAATCCGTAAAAAAACAAAATCCGCTCACTGCGGAATTTGTTAGAAATTTGTAATTAGTAAAGTTATTGACTTTCTTGATCCTCTTCCTTCGGCGGGCCTTCTTTAAAAGCTTTTCTAATACCCGCGTCAATTGCTTTGGTAATTTTTGGATTTTCTTTCATAAAAACTTTTACATTTTCTCGGCCCACACCCAATTTTTCTTCCTCAAAACTGTAAGAGTTTCCAGATTTTGAAATTACTTTATATTCCACCCCGACATCCAAAAGGTCACCCACATAAGAGATCCCTTCATTCCACATAATATCAAACTCGCAAACCTTAAATGGCGGAGCGACTTTATTTTTCACCACTTTCACTTTTGTCCGACTACCAAGGATTTTATCGCCCATTTTAATCTGGGCCCGGCGACGAATGTCCAACCGGACCGAAGAATAAAATTTTAACGCCTGTCCACCAGTGGTGGTTTCCGGGTTGCCAAATATCACGCCGATCTTCATGCGAATCTGGTTTAAAAATACCAGAGTGGTTTTGGTTTTAGAAATTGTAGCGGTTAGTTTACGAAGCGCCTGGCTCATAAGACGCGCGTGAAGACCCATATGTGAATCACCCATGTCGCCTTCTATTTCGGCACGCGGCGTAAGCGCTGCCACCGAGTCAACAACAATAATATCCATAGCATTGCTACGCACTAAAGTTTCAACAATTTCCAAAGCCTGCTCTCCGGTGTCCGGTTGTGAAATTAGAAGGTCGTTTAGATCAACACCGATGTTTCCGGCATAAATCGGATCCAGGGCATGCTCCGCATCGACAAATGCCGCCAACCCGCCTCTCTTTTGGACCTCGGCAACCATATGCATTGCCAAAGTGGTTTTTCCAGACGACTCCGGTCCAAATATTTCCACCACTCGACCGCGGGGAACCCCGCCAATACCAAGCGCGAGATCCAATGAGATCGAACCTGTCGGAATAGCTTCCACATTCATAGTCTTTGCGTCCTGCAGTCTCATAATCGAACCATCTCCAAACCGCTCCTTGATTTGGTCAATAGCGACTTCCGCAGCTTTCCATTTCCCCACTTGTTCGTCTTGTTTGGTTGTTGTTTTTTCTTTCGCCATATATTTTTATAAAATACTAATCGATACGAATATACGAATTCTTAAAGTCTAAATTTAAAGTTATAGTTGCCGATATATATACCCAAAGACTATAACTGATAACCATACTGGCTGCTAAACCCGATAACTAAAAACCAATTCATATATTCGTATAAATTCGTATTTCGTAAAAAAACCCGTTAGATTATTATATCTTTCAATAACCCTCCGGTCAAACCGTTATCTGGAAAACCGAATCCCTGATAATACTTCTCCGGGGCGACCTAAAACACCTAAATCCTGCCCATTATAAACAACTCTTGTTGACCCAGCATTGCCGGTAGAAAGTAATAACTCGGTATCAGCCACAAAAACTTTTTTTTCTCCGGCAGGAATTGTTTCTCCTAAAAAAACTTCTTCATCAGCTTGAACCTCTATCCAGGCGTCTTGAGGTCCAACTGACACTACGACAATAATATTGTGATCCAAAACACCCTCCGAATCATCTGTCTTAACATCTAATGGGCTAACAACAATAACTCGTTTGACTTCTGTTGATTTTTCAAATTTATTTTGAGCCTTTATCAAAAGTTGATTTGTCCCTTCCGCTAAATTTAGTACCTGTTGAAAATCTCCGGACTCTTCCACTAAAATTTCCTGTTCATTAATATAAACCCTGGCACCCGCTTCGGTTTTACCGCGCAATAAAATACTTCGGGAAAAAATACTGGTATCTTCAAAAGGCGTGATAATTTCCAGTGGAGGAGCGGCTGAAACCGATCTAACCTGCCAGACCAGATAACCAACGGCTACGATACTTAAAAAAAATACAAAGGTTAACGTAAGAGTTTTTGGAGTAATGGTGAACTGTGGTGCTGAATATTTAATATTTTTTTTAGAACTACCTGGTTTTATAATTTCATCAAGCCCTCGTTCTTGTTCAAACTGATCGATCAAGACCTGTGATGGCGCCTCGTAAACCGCGGCCAAACTTTTTAAAAATCCTTTTACATAAACATCCGCCGGCAACCCCTCGTAGATACTTTCTTCCAAACGTTGCAAAGAACGAATTGGAATTTGGGTAAGACGAGAAACCTGCTCACGGGTAAGCCTCATTCGTTTTCGGGCGTCTTGTAAATACTCGCCCAAAGTCTCTATTTGAAGTTTTTTAGTTTTAAACGCGGTCATCTTTTATAACTTAGGTTAAGTGCATAGATTACTATAGCATTTTAACGCTCAAAAGGGCAGCCCTTTTAGGGCTCTCTACTAAACCCATAAATCGTATTATTAAAATTTAATTTTTTTAAACTTTGTCTGCTTGCTCCCAAAGTTTCTGGAACAGTATTCCCAGAGTCTGAGCAATTGCAGAGCTTTCGATATAGGTAGTAAGTACTTGATGACCAAGCGCTGTGATTGCGACGCTATTACCAAAAATTACTATTTGGCTATCTAATTGGAAGTTGTCCAATTTTTTTACTTCAATCTTTAATTTTTTATACTCCTCTTGTTTTTTTGGTGTTGTAACATAATTACTGCGTGGCACCAAGGCCTGATGGGGAATATTTAGAAGGCGTTGCTTACGCGCCTGTTTTTCGATGACCTTTCGTAGTGTTTCATTATCCCTATCAATATAAGAAGCAAAAATTTTTAATGGTTGTTTTTTTTCAAGGACCAACTTATGGATTTTTTTTATCCCTTCAATTCCCAAATAATAAGTTACAAATGGTTTTGATGATTTGATTTGGAACTGTTCGGTTAGTTTGGGTAAGATGGATTCCAGCTCTCTTGCGGCCATTCCTACCCGCTCTTTTTCATCTTCCATTATATATTGAAGGTTGGTAGGAGAAGCGGGACGAAACCTGGTTTTTTTTTCAATTCGTACTTGCTCGCATAGTTCCTTTTTCTCGAGCGTATAAAGAATATCGTATAAATTACCCCGTTTCAGGCCGGTTTCGAAGAGCAGGGGTTTGATCGAGGTTTGCCCAAGCTTTAAAAGCGCTTCGTAAACAAGCACTTCTTTAGCCTGCAAACCTAACCTTTCTAGTATATCTTGATACATTAGTCTAATTTAAGGACTTTTATATTATTAGGACTTATGAATTTTACCGCCTTGAACGGGTTCCCCTTACGCTTACCGATTCGTATTTTTTAAAAAAATTCCCAATAAAGTCAACCTTCGCCCCTAAACATGATCTCCTTGCTGGAAGGGAGCCTATTGAAGTGCGTAGGTCTTGATTATATCAAAATTACAAAATTTGTCAAATGGTGCTGACAATTTCCGTAAAGTATTATAAAAATGTTTATTTTCGGGCTTTATATTGATTTTGAAAAATCTAAAATCGTCATTTTTTATTGATAATAATACAAAATTCAGATATTATCTTAACGGAGTTAATGGTAAATTTGGACTGCTGAAAACCTAAAAAACTGTCATACTGAAGGCAAATTATTAAGATAAATTAAAATGACTTTTAAAAAACTGTCCATTTTGCCAGTCCACTGATGTTAAAAAGAATGGGAGGAAACGAGGCCTACAGCGATATTACTGCCTTGATTGCTACACCTACTTTACCAGTAAGAAGCGGCCAGTAAGGCTACAGAAGAAACTGTTTAAGGAATATATCTGGCAACGGCAGACTGTCAGGCAATTGGCCGATAAGCATCAGCGGAGTGAGAAATGGATTCGTCAGCAGCTGGATAAATCCCAGCCTAAAGGCTTCTACCTTCATCCGCGGCCAGTGATCGGCATTGCTGATGTCACCTTCTGGAGCCGGGAGTACGGGGTGCTGGTAGTCAGGGCTGCGGATTTAAAACAGAACCTTTGTTGGTTGGAAGTTAAGACCGAGACTGCGGCAGCCTACCAAGAGGCCAGAGATATACTGGAGGACTTAGGATTTACTTTCCAAGCCATTGTTTTAGACGGAAAACCAGGCATTAAAGAAGTATTTAGCGGTGTTCCAATACAGCACTGCCAGTTTCACCAGATTAAGACTATTAACCATTATTTGACCCGAAGGCCAAAACTACAGCCTGCAAAAGAATTACGGACCATAGTTTTAGCCTTAACCGAAGTCACTGAAGAATATTTTACTATACTGCTGAATCAGTGGCATGAAAAGTGGAAAGAGTTTTTAAAAGAACGAACCACTGACCCAATTACTAAAAAATGGTTTTACACTCACAAGAGAATCAGGTCGGCTTTCAGAAGTTTAAACACCAATCTGCCTTACCTATTTACCTACCAGAAATATCCCGAACTTAACATTCCTAATACTACTAATTCACTAGACGGCAGTTTTGGCCAGTTAAAGAAACTATTAAACGTCCATAACGGATTAAGGCAACAGCGCCGATGGAAACTAATACAGGAAATCTTAAGGAAATAGCAGTCCAAATTTACCATTATACCTATTTAGTTAGAAACGATATCCTACAACGGAGAAGAACACAACATCAGAGACAACATTCTGGTAGTAACCCTCAACCAAACTAAAAACAAACTCAAAACCTTCAATCAAACCTTTATTCTAAAAAGAAAGGAATTGCAAAGAGTAACCTACAATTCCAAAAAATACCAATCCACCATAATCACCCTCGACCACGGTATCAAGCGCGAAATTCAGCCCGGCATTAAGCTTTTGCAATTGGAAACAGAGCAAGGTAAAATTAAAGCAAGTATTAAATAAAAATATGAAGCAAAATAAAAAGCTGTTTTTAATATTAATAGTTTTTGTTATTTTACCTTTAGTCGCGGTTTATATAATAGGACTATTATCAGAAATAGGTAAATTTAATTTCAGCACGGAGACCGGTAAAGTAATTTTGAACATTGGTATTTGGATTAGTATTTTATCGAGTTTTGTTATCATAGTTTTAAATGCCAGGAGCCAAACGCCAAAAAGTTTTTGGTATACTATTCCAACTACTTTTATAGTTGTTTTGTTAATTCTATTTTATTTCGGTTACAGTCTATCACATTTCGGATTTTGACCATGAGTTAACAATGACACCTCTTCACAAATCCCAAGTTTTCCTGATTCTTCTGACTTCGTTTTTGATCGGCACATATTTTGGGCAATTCGCTAATAAAATTCCACGGGGGTCCCTTGTGGAATTTTATGAACCAAAAAATCCGCTTTTTCGGCGGATTGGTTTTGGGTAAAGAGTTTTTGAAGAACAATTTATGTTTTGCCGTTGAGACGCCCCATTACCTGCCCCGCCGGTTTTTTTATCATAATGCCAGTATCAAACCTTTGGACACCAAAAATGACGACCGCACCCAACAGTGTCCAGGGCATATGATGTGACATTTGTAATTTAGAGGAGCGATGATATAATGGAAAAAAGAGAAGTTTTTGAGCCCGGAAGTAGTTCGTCTTTGACGGGCTTAAAGCATCCTTCCCCGGCAGAAACAAAAACATACATGAGTAGTTGGGCAAAGATTGGTTTTTTTTCCGCGACCCTTGGGGCCGGAGTTTTTGTTGCCGGCCCGGCTTTTGCCGTAACCGAAGTTTCCGGCTTTCTATCTTCTGCCGAAACCTGGACCAAAGCCCAAAGCCCGATTGTGGTTACAGCCGACCTCGGCACTATAGCCGGCGGCTCTTTAACCATCGAACCGGGAGTGGTGGTAAAAATTAAACCCGGGGTACAGATGGGTTTTGGCATTGGTCCGATCATCGCTTTGGGCACTGAAAGCGAGCCTATTATTTTCACCTCCTATCTTGACGATTTCACCGCTGGCGACACCAATGGTGACGGTAACGACACCGCGCCCGCAAGAGGCGACTGGGACAGGATTGTCTTGGGTCATAGTCAAAACCTTATCCAAAACGCAGAAATTAAATACGGTTCGAACTGCTTTCAATTAACCCACGAGCCGGGCGGCATCGTTACCAAGAACAAGATCAGCGCTTGTCATATTGGTTTCCAAATCTGGGGGTATGCCCAAGAGATTGCTGAAAACGAGATTTTTGAAAATGGCATCGGCATCAATATGTGGTTTCCCCAAGCCGGCAAAGTCTCAAAAAACAAAATCACCGACAATTCTGATATTGGCATCGCGGTTGAACACGTGGGAGCGCCCGGGACTTTGATAGAAGAAAATGAAATTTCTAGAAACAGCAAGGGTATAGTCGTAGTCGAAGCCATCGCGGGCGTAACCATCCACAACAACAACATCCAAGATAACGCGGACTATGGAGTGAAAAACACCACCCCGCAATATCCCGTTGACGCAACCGACAACTGGTGGGGCAACATAAGCGGGCCCTTTCACGCTTCTTTGAATCCGGGAGGAGCAGGCAACGTGGTTTCTGACGGAATACTGTTTAATCCCTGGCTGAATCAAGAGGTGGAAATGGGGGACGGCGATGAGGAACCACCGCCCACCGGCCGCAGGCCAGTCCTGATTGTGCCGGGGATACTGGGGACGGAGTTAAAGATAGGCGCAGATACAATTTGGCTAGATCTTTCAAGCGTCGCTTTACAAAGCGAAGACTCTTTTCTTGAAGTTTTAGCCATGGATGGTAACGGTAGTCCTATTAACAGCTCGGTTTTTATTGGAGAGGTTATCAAGAGTAGAGGAATCAACATTTTTAATATTGATTTTGAACTAAATATCTTCGAGGATCTCTTAGGCGACTTAGAGTCTAGTGGGTATAAGAGGGAAACAGATCTTTTTTTTCTGCCATACGATTGGAGAAAATCCATTCAGGATAATGCTTTAATTTTGGAGAATAAGATATCTGATATTCTGGATATAACTGGATTTGATTCTTTAGATATTATCGCTCATAGCATGGGAGGACTGGTTTCTAAGGCACATATTAAGTCTTTTGGTAATGATAAAGTTAATAAAATTATTTTTGTTGGAACGCCACACCAGGGGTCGGTTAAAGCAGTTAAGGCAATATTGTTTCGTGATCAATTTGGTATTTTTTTACTAAATCAATTTACCATGAAATATTTGTCAAAAAATATGCCTTCTGTTTATCAGTTATTACCCCGTCAAGAGTATTTTGATAAAACAGGGGGCTATCTAAGACCACCTGACCAATTATTTACACAAAATGCGTTATCTGTTACGGATACCAAAGACCATATAATCGACAATGGAGGAAATTCAATGTTGTATAATCAAGCTTTGAATTATTTTGATACTTTTCCATCTGATCCTGACTTTGGAAATATTGTAGTACATAATATTATCGGCTGTAAAGCCGCCACAATTAAGGATATTTTAATTTTTGACGCAGAACAGGGGAAGTATAAACTTACTCCTCAATCAGGGGACGGCACAGTACCTTTAGTCAGCGCGGACGCACTTTCTCATGGCCAAAAATATTTTGTTTCAAATTCTAAAGAAATACATAGCGAGTTGCCAAGCGCAGACGGGATTAGAGAGCTGATTGTTCAGATTTTAACAGATGAGGATGTTAGCCTTGCTTCAAATATTTCTTTGACAGATGCTGATTGTGGTTTAGAAGGAAAAACGGTTTCGATTCACAGTCCGGTGGAGTTGCACGTCTATGACGAATTTGGTAACCATTCCGGCCCGGTTGAGGATTTGGGTATAGAATTAAGTATCCCAGGTGTTTCCTATGATATTTTAGGTGACAATAAATTTGTATTTCTTCCCACCGAGTCGGGCCAAACTTATGAAGTTGAATTGGTTGCTATGGACGCCGGTTTCTTTGACGCAAGGGTTTCTACGTATTTAGACGATGACTTGCAAACAACCTCCTTTTTCAATCATATAAACATAAGCGCTTTATCGAAAGGAAAATTTTCTATATCGAGCACTTCTAATGATGATACCATTGAGTTAGACTTCAATGGAATAGGTAATTATGAAGATATTCTAGCCGATGCCATAGGTAATCCAGATGAAGCTGATGATTTTACACCACCTGAGTTTTTAGTTTATTTCGATCCCGAAGCTGAAAATTTTGCATTTTCCGCAGAAGACGATGTTGATATAGAGCTGGAGATATATTGTTCAACCGACGAGTGTGTTGCAGAAGACAACGTTGGGAATAAGACTAGGCTAACTTTTAGACAAATCAACCTAAGACGCCTTCATACCCTCCAACTCCACACAATCTCCTACAACGGAACAGAACAGGATATTAGGGATAACATCCTTATTGCTAATTACAACGAAACCAAAACCAAAATTAACACCTTTAACCAAACCTTCATCCTCGAACGCAAAGAACTCCAACGAATCACCTATCACCCCAAAAAAGACCAGTCCACTATAACCACCCTAAACAACGGCATCCACCGCGAAATCCAACCCAGCGTCAAGTTTTTGCAATTGGAAACTAATCAAGGTAAAATTAAGACGATAATAAAGTAAAATTTATGAGAAAAAATTATAACCCAATAATTTTCATTGTTTTTGTGATAATACCTTATCTGATTGCATTATTTGTTCCGGAATCTATTTTAGAGTTCAATAAAATGTCCAGGCAAGGGGTTAATATTATCATTCTATTTATTCCGTTAGTTGCTTCCTTTTATATATTTATCCGCAATATTCTTGGATATAAAGTGATGATATGGTATATTTTGCCGATAGTTTTTGTAGTTATAACTGGTGCATTGTTATTTTATGGTTTAATACTTAGAGATTCGGCTGGTCAATTCGGGATTTAGAAAAACGACTTTCATTATTTTGTAAAACCCGCATCTTTGGCGGGTTTTTTGTTCGACAACACCGACCCCGACCCAAACTTAATCTGCGACAACCAACATTGTATCGCTGAAGACTGGATAGGTAACCAAACCACCATTTCTTTTAGACAAATCAATCTAAAAAACCTTCATACCCTAGATTTAAATACAATATCCTACAATGGAGAAGAAAAGAAGAGTATTAAAGATAATTTATTGGTAGTAAATTATTCGGAAAATAAAAACAAACTTAAAACCTTCAATCAAACCTTTATTCTAAAAAGAAAGGAATTGCAAAGAGTAACCTACAATTCCAAAAAATACCAATCCACCATAATCACCCTCGACCACGGTATCAAGCGCGAAATTCAGCCCGGCATTAAGCTTTTGCAATTGGAAACAGAGCAAGGTAAAATTAAAGCAAGTATTAAATAAAAATATGAAGCAAAATAAAAAGCTGTTTTTAATATTAATAGTTTTTGTTATTTTACCTTTAGTCGCGGTTTATATAATAGGACTATTATCAGAAATAGGTAAATTTAATTTCAGCACGGAGACCGGTAAAGTAATTTTGAACATTGGTATTTGGATTAGTATTTTATCGAGTTTTGTTATCATAGTTTTAAATGCCAGGAGCCAAACGCCAAAAAGTTTTTGGTATACTATTCCAACTACTTTTATAGTTGTTTTGTTAATTCTATTTTATTTCGGTTACAGTCTATCACATTTCGGATTTTGACCATGAGTTAACAATGACACCTCTTCACAAATCCCAAGTTTTCCTGATTCTTCTGACTTCGTTTTTGATCGGCACATATTTTGGGCAATTCGCTAATAAAATTCCACGGGGGTCCCTTGTGGAATTTTATGAACCAAAAAATCCGCTTTTTCGGCGGATTGGTTTTGGGTAAGGAGATTGAAAGAACAATTTGTGTTTGACGTCGAGACGCCGTCTCGAACACAGTCGAGAGGCTGGCGCAAGACCTGCCTTGCGAATCAGCAAGGGGTAATAATCGTTTTTAGCGATTTGTTATTTTTTGTTTTTGTTTCAAAAATCCCGCATAACGGGATTTCATACTTCTTACATATCTATTGTATCACATCTGGATAAAAAAATCAAGAGGTATTCTTTTTTTTCATTAACTTGGAGTGTTGATTGTATTAGATTTAGTATGCTCTTTTAAGGAGGAATAGGAATGAGAATACAAAAAACAGTGTTGGTCGGCGCCAGAAACCAAGGGGTGATGAGTCAGTTTTCTTTCTTCGACCCTATGGTCGCAGAAGCTCTTGGCGTTATCGGCGCTGTGTTAAAGTCGTTAGGGTGCGAGGTTGTATGGATCGATGAAGCAATCGACCACCTTGATCCAAAAAGTAGTCTCTGGCAACTGGTCGTGGACGCGGACCTTTTTTGTGTCAGTGCTATGACTCATACGGAAGGAAGGGCGGTGGAGCTAGCACGGTTCGCAAAGATTGTGAATCAAAATATTTTTTGCGTAGCTGGCGGACCCGGCCCGACTTCGAATCCCGGCAAGGCCTTAGCCACGTTTAATGTGGTTGTGATGGCGCAGGGTGTACACACTATCGTTGATTTAGTTCGGTGTCTTTGAGACGGTGATGATTTGATCGAAGTTTTAGGGCTTGCTTACCTTCGGGATGAAGAGGTTGTTTTCACAGAACCAAGACCTTTTCTCACAACTTTGGACGACGTGCCCTTTGCAGCTTTCGATTTATTGCGTGGCCGAGAGCAGTTGAATATTCCGGTCATGACGAATACGGTTGGCTGCCCGTTTGACTGCACATTCTGCTACAAGGATGTAATGGCAGGAAGAGGGTATATCGTTCGGCCGGTGGACGAGGCGGTTAAATACTTGAAACATGCTTACCGGTTTACCAGGCGTTTGTGGTGGACAGGCGGCAAGAAGACGATCTTTTTGGGAGATGACAATATCGCCGCGAATCAAAAGTGGGCGATCAAATTTTTCCAGGAAGCGGCGAGACTGGGGTACCGAGACCTGGTGTTGACCTGCCAGATGCGTGCCTCGGCCTGTAGAAACGACGAGCTTATGAACGCGGTCAAAGCGGCGGGTGTGAGCACGATCTTTTTTGGGTTCGAGTCTACTTCTGACGATGACCTGATAGCAATGAGCAAGCGGCAAACCGGCGATGATATTACTCACGCCATCCAAGCCTGCAAAAAACGCGGTATTGGCGTTAACGCTATGATAATATGGGGACTTGAAGGACATCAACCAGGCGATCATCTCAAGTACGTCGATTTTCTCCTAGAACACGGTGTTGAGGCTCTGTTTCTGTTTATGTTTACTCCGCTTCCCGGAACGCCAGACGGGGAGAGGATTAGACAAGCGAGCTTTATGCTTGATGTCCCAACGCGATTTTTCGACCTCCAGCACATAGTGTTTAAACACCCAAATATGACCCCGCTTCAAGCACAGATGGCTCACCTCGAAGCGCTGGAAAGCTTTTATTCGCTAAGGCAGACATGGTCTGATGTGAGGAGTGGAAAAATTAGCTGGCACAGCGCGCTCTACCGTATCGTTGGTTGGACAAGCTTGCCGGCGGCTAGGAGTCAGGCGCACCATTACAACAATATTTACCTTTTAAAGTAGCCAAGATCGTTTAACGATGGTCTTAGTTTTTTTTAAAAAAAACAGGCAGAAAAACTTGCCTGAAATTTTAACTGGGCGTGGATGGATTTGAACCATCGGCCTGTTGATTATAAGTCAACTGCTCTAACCCCTGAGCTACACGCCCTTTATGCATATTATAACACGAATTATATTTTATTTCCGTAGCAATTTCCCATCGCTTTGATACCCATCATTATTTTTTCTTTTAACCTGACGTCGCTATAAGATAGTCCACAGGTGCCGTGTCCAAATCCCTTATGATTAATTTTATCTCTAACAACTTTTTTTATGTAGGGTTTTTTAAACTGCGCGGCGGGATTCCTAACTCTTTACTCCAGAATTTTATTTCATTTTAAATATTCATATCTTTATATAAAAGAGGTTCACAGCAATTTTTTTTAGAGGAATTTTTAACGATTTACGAAGCTAATAAAGCGAAAATTTCAAGACGTCAGGATCTGTATTGTTGATTGAAATTTTATTTTGAAGCCCTTTGGTCCCCTCTCCCTAATAAAGAAACAATCCAGCCATATAAAGTTCCTTGTTTGATAAAGGTAAAAGATTTTTTTTCGAGTCCGTAGAAGAATTTCAATCTTTTATCTCTTTTCTTTTGCATGGTTATACGGAAGCGTTCAAACCTCTTTTCGTTTCTATCACGCAACTCTTTAACTCTTTCTTTACTAAGCGGGAGGTTTCTAAACCAGACACTTAGGATGTTTTTACTAACACCAAGATCATTTTTTATTTGACTATAGCTTTTACCTTGCTTTCTCAGGTTTAAAGCCCGCGCTCTAAGTTTAAATTTGACCATAGTTGAACCTTTGATTATAGTTTATATTATATTATTTTAATGTTACAAAAAGTATATTAAGATATCAAAAAAGCCGATCTTATATCGGCTTTTTTGATACATGTTATTTGTTATAGGTTACTTGGTTACACTAACGACGCGCTAGCAATTTTATCACCAGAAGCCAGTTTCATAATCCGTACTCCTTGGGTAGCGCGACCCAAGGTTGGGATACTTTGCAGTTTTGTTCGTAAGGTTTGCCCTTTTTCAGAAATTACAACCAAGTCTTTTTCTGCCGTGGCATCAATCACGTACGCACCAACCACCTCGCCAGTTTTCTCAGTAACATTTAGAGTTTTTATTCCTCCCCCACCGCGACCTTGGACTTTGTAAAGACCAAGGTCAGAGCGTTTTCCTAATCCATGAGAGGAAACGACCAAAAGCTGGAGTTTCTCTTTGTCTTTTGGTTTATAAACCACATCCATAGCTATCACAAAATCGTCTTTTTTTAATTTTAACCCTCTTACCCCGCTTGCTGTTCGCCCCATTGGTCGAACCTGTTTTTCCGAGAAGCGGATAGACTGTCCTTGGGAGGTAACCAAAACTACTTCGTCGCCTCCCATTGAAGGATGGATCCATTGTAGCTCATCACCACTTTTCAAATTGATAGCAATCAGACCAGACCTCCGCACTTTTTCAAACTCGGCCATTTCGGTTTTCTTTATAACGCCATTTTTAGTGGCCATAACCAGGTATTTTACTTCCGTGTTTTTAGATCGAGAATATACAGCGGTGGCGACTTCTCCGGTTTGGAGTTGCAAAAAGTTAACAAGGGCTTGTCCTTTAGCGGTTCGGGAAGCAACCGGCAGTTCGTAGATTTTGGTTTGAAATACCCGTCCTTTGTTAGTAAAAAATAAAATATCATCATGAGTCGAGGAAGAAAGTAGGTGCTCGACAATATCTTCATCTTTTGTAGTCATCCCAATAACCCCTTTCCCGCCTCGGGTTTGGGTCCGATAGGTGTCTGGCGCCAAGCGTTTTACATAGCCGGTTTTTGTGATAACCACGATTGTGCTTTCGTCAGGAATTAAATCTTCTACTTTAAATTCTCCCAATGGTTGTTTTACCAATTTGGTCCGGCGTTCATCCGCGTATTTTTCTCGAACTTCTAAAAGTTCTTTTTTTACAATCTCCAGGATTTTTTTAGCCGAGCGTAAGATATCTTCCAGGTGAGCGATTAGTTTTTTCTTTTCTTTCAGTTCGTCATCAATCTTTTTACGTTCCAATCCGGAAAGCGTGGAGAGTCTCATTTCCAAGATAGCTCCGGCCTGCAAGTCAGTCAGTCGGAATTTTTTCATTAAATTATGATGCGCGATTTCTCGGTTTTCAGATTTTTTTATCGTTTGGATAACCGCATCGATATTTTTTAACGCTTTGGAAAGCCCTTCCAAAATATGCGCTCGATCTTTAGCTTTTTTTAATTCAAATTCTGTCCGGAGCCGTACAACCTCTTGGCGGTGTTTGATGTAATATTCCAAAACTGATTTCAAATTTAAAACCCGAGGTTCAATGCCATCCACCAAAGCTAACATATTTAAATGGTAGGTTTCTTGAAGTTGAGAAGATTTGTATAGTTGGTTTAAAATTTTATTTGGAAGAGCTTCTTTTTTCAAATCTACAACGATTCGCACCCCATCTTTATCCGATTCGTCACGCAAATCTTTTATTCCTTCGATTTTTTTATCGTTAACTAAATCAGCAAACTGTTGAAGCAAGTTCGCTTTATTTACTTGATATGGAATTTCGGTAATGATGATTTGGAATTTACCATCCTTTCCTTCAACTATATCAGCTTTTCCTCGAACAGCCATTCCTCCACGGCCGGTGGCATAAGCTTCTTTTATCGCCTTCCAGTCATAAATAATTCCACCGGTTGGAAAGTCCGGACCATTAACAATCTCCATCAAATCAGAATGTGAAGTATCGGGGTTTTCAATCAATAAAGCAATCGCATCAATAAGTTCTCCCAGGTTGTGAGGTGGAATATTGGTGGCCATTCCAACAGCAATTCCTACCGTGCCATTTAAAAGCAAGTTTGGGAGGTTGGCCGGCAAAACTTTCGGTTCTTTTCGGGTCGAGTCGTAGTTGTCCATCCAAGCGACTGTTTCTTTATCCAAATCTTTTAACATTTCTTCCGCCGGCTTGGTTAACCGACACTCGGTATAACGCATAGCCGCGGCACCATCGCCATCTAACGACCCAAAGTTTCCTTGGCCGTCAACCAATTGATATCGCATGGAAAAATCTTGGGCGAGCCTCACCAAAGAATCGTAAACAGCGGTGTCGCCGTGTGGGTGGTATTTACCTAAAACTTCTCCTACCACGGTTGCCGATTTGCGGTATTTAGCAGTGCTTTTAAGGCCTAATCCTTGCATTGCATAAAGCACGCGACGATGAACCGGTTTTAGTCCGTCACGTACATCAGGAAGGGCGCGAGAAACAATTACAGACATCGCGTAATCCAAATAAGACTCTCGCATTTCTAGTTCGATTGAGCGAGGGATAACTTGACCGACCGCGGATTGTTTATCCGAGTCTTTTTTGTCCGAGTAGTTTTTTGGTAAAGATTTTTTAGATTTGTTCTTCATTGATTCTTACTCTCGGGGAAGCCGGTTTGTAGAGGAGGTGGTTACTTGTGTGTTTAGATTAAACTTAAGATTATCGGAAAAGCGGTTGTCCGGCAAGTTGTCGAAATACATATTGGTTACATCTAAACTAAGTTCAGGATCAAGAGGTGCTTCAAATATCATATATCCGTAAATCGATTCGTTACTTAATATTTTTTTTGGGTAAGGATTTTCTGGTTCTTTAGTTAAAATTTGTTCAGGGATATATTTTGTAAGCCCGCTTGTCAGTTTAACGTTTTGATAATTGTCTTGTAAAAAATTTAAAATATCAAGACTTGGGTTATTGGCGATAAATTCAATTACTAGTTTATCTTTATTAATGCTTAAAGTATAATTTACCAGTGTAATGATTTGGGGGTCGTCCGGGATTTGTAGTTGGGAAATTTGTTGCTGTAAATCTTCCCCTAGTTTGTCAAATTTTATTTTAGCGACCTCTAAATTTTTTTCTATCTCGGAAAATATTTGAGATTTATTTTCTTTCTCATTTATTTTTGATTGGATAGCGGATAACCCGATCCAGGTTACCCCAACAACCAAGATTGCGATAAAACTACTTACCCATAAAATTCTGACTCTTTTTTCATATGGCTGGTTTTGTAGTTGCTCGATGAATTTTTTGATGTCCATTTTTTTGTTTTATGTGCGTTGCGGTTTTAAAGCAACAATTTTGGTTTTTTCTTCCTCAAAATCAGTTTTCTTTATAAGCAGTTTATCCATTTCCTCTGACTTGTCACCAATTTCCTTTAAAAACGAATCAAGTGAATCAAGCTTGATTTTTAGTCCAGGGGTTTTGTAATGCATTGGGATGATAACAAAAGGCTCCAACTGATTTGCCACCTTCATGGCTTGGTGGGCGTTAAGCACATCTTTCCCGCCAACAGGCAAGATCACAATATCCGGCTGCCCCAATTCTTCTAGTTGAGTTTCAGATAAAGTATTTTCGGAAAAACTTCCCAAAAAAGCAAGGTTTATTCCTTCTAAAGTTATTGAAAAAATTGAACGTCTGTCTACCTCAGGTTTTTTACCCTCGATTTTTTTTGAGTTATCTGCCGGGATGCCGTGAACGAACACTCCTTTTATATCGTATTCTCCCGGGTTATCTATTACAAAAGGATTCCCAGAGATTGAGGAGAAATTGTTATGCAGATCGTTGTCAGGATTGGAAGATATCACAATATCACCAGCTCCTCGCGGCGAGGTTAGTCCGGATGATTTTCCAAAAGGGTCCGTAAAAACAGTTACATCTTTAGATACGATTTTAAAACTAGAGAGCCCGAACCAGTAGATGTGCATATTTTAAATTTAAAAATCTCAGACTGAGGCTGATCCGCCTTGGGCGGAAAAATATCTTTAATGCAAAAATACAATCATAATCCAAAACATTTATGCAACCCGTGACCACCTTTAACATCCGTAATTTAATAAAAAAAGAAGCTTCAAACCTGCTGTAATTATAACAGATTTTTAGCTTTTTGAAAAACTTTTATTATTTCTGGCAGAATACCCTGTAACTTACTGGAAAGATCATTATTGTCTTGCCAAACCGGCAAACCTCTGCTAAACTTTCACTACCGTCACATTATTAAAGACGGTTGAAACACACTGTAAAAAGGCCTTTTGGTGGGTTTATTGGTCAAAAATCACCATTTAATATTAATTTAAAATTTTTAGGGTCTGTACGATAGAGCCGGTTAAACAGGTCATAAAAATAACCTTAAGCAGTGTTTTATTTATGACAGAAGAAAAAACAACTCAAACAATCGCCTCTGCTGTGGCGTCAGAAAAAACAGCTACCCCGGTTGCTCCTGCCAAAACCATGATTGATCTGGTTGGTTTAAAAGGACAAGATATTAAAGTTCTGCAGGAAAGTGATGTTATTGAAGGGACTATTTTATCCAAAGGTAAAAACGAGGTTTATCTCGACATCCCGAGTTATGGAGTTGGCGTAGTACGCGGGCGCGAGCTTTATGATGACCAACGAGTATTGTCAAAAATGCAGGTTGGTGACTCGGTGTATGCTTTAGTTGTTGACCCGGAAAACAAAGATGGGATGGTGGAGTTATCTTTCCGTAAAGCCGGCCACGAGCGCGTTTGGACTTCCTTAAAAGAGTTAATGGAAAAGGGAGAGTTGGCAAAGACCAAGATTTTGGAAGCCAATAAAGGGGGTTTAATGGTAGAGATAAACAATGTTACGGGATTTTTACCGGTATCACAGCTTTCCACTGAACATTATCCTCGAGTGGAAGAGGCGGACAAAAATAAAATTTTGTCTCGTTTAAAAAGTTATATTGGTCAGGAATTTACCGTCCGTGTTATAACCGCTGACCCAGATGAAGAAAAACTTATTGTTTCCGAAAAAGCGGCGCAGGAAGAAGATATGAAGAAAAAATTATCTTCTATAGAAATCGGCACAGCAGTTGAAGGAACAGTTACCGGGATTGTAGATTTTGGAATTTTTGTAAAATTCGGCGATAATTTGGAAGGTCTGGTGCATATTTCCGAGCTTGCCTGGCAACGCATCGACAATCCAAAAGATATTGTAAAAGTCGGTGACAAGATTAAAGCGCAAGTTATTAGTCTTGATAAAGGTCGAATTTCTTTGTCTGTAAAAAGACTGCAAGATGATCCGTGGGCCCAGGTGGTAAAAAAATATTCCGTTGGTCAGGAGATATTGGGTAAGATTACAAAGCTTATGCCATTTGGCGCGTTTGTTGAGCTAGATACTGACATTCACGGACTTGCTCACCTTGGCGAATTGTCTCACAAAAAAGTTACTCATCCAAAAGAGGTGGTGGAAGAAGGAAAGGAATACACCTTCAAAATTATTTCTATTGAACCAGAAAATCATCGCTTGGGGTTGAGTCTGAAAGCAATGACAGAAAATTCTAACAAAAACGAAGAGGCGTCTGTTGAAGAAAAAAAGGAAGATCAGTCAGAAAAACATGAGGGGCCTAAAGAAAAACCCGAAGAACCAAAAGCTGAACAGGGAGAAGAGGAAGCGACTGTAATCTCTAAAGAAACCGTTAAAGAGATTCCTTCTGAAGATAAAAAAGAATAACGATCCCTGCAGCGAGCCGCAGGGGTATTCTGCCAGAAATAATAAATTTTATCGTTTAAATTTAAAGTTTTTCAGTATATACTGTGTGAGGGAAGGGCGTGATGGCCGAGCGGTTAGGCAGAGGTCTGCAAAACCTCGTACATGGGTTCGACTCCCGTTCACGCCTAAAGCAAAAAAAACAGGCGGCGGTCTGTGTCGCTTCGCCACATCCCGCGAAGCGGGACAAAACCTCGTACATGGGTTCGACTCCCGTTCACGCCTAAGGTTTTGCCCGGGTGGTGGAATTGGTATACACGAGGGACTTAAAATCCCTTGGGAGCAATCCCTTGCGAGTTCGAGTCTCGCCCCGGGCATTGCGGACGATTAGCTCAGTTGGTTAGAGCGTCTCGTTTACACCGAGAAGGCCGTAGGTTCGAATCCTACATCGTCCATGTTTAAAAAAAATGAATACAATGCCTCGGTAGCTCAGTGGTAGAGCAGATGCCTGAAGAGCATCGTGTCGTCAGTTCGATTCTGACCCGAGGCATATTAAAAAATCTTCGTGAATATCGAGGATTTTTTAATAAAAAAAGAGCTAAGCTCTTTGCCTTCCAAAATTAAAAAGGATTTGTTTGGGGATAATCTTTCGTCCGCTTCTAGTTCTTGGTGCGATTTCTTTCGCGTACATTAGGCTGAGTTGCGTACGGGCATCCTCACGGGTTTCGTATTCCTTGAATTACAAAACTCCAAATATCCTTTTAATCTGACATACTTTCCTTAGGGGAAGTTTCCTTGCGCTTTGCAAGAAAACCTGCCCTAGTAAAAGTAGATGAAAACAGAAATTCAAGTTTACGAAAGAATCAAGCAGAAGGTGGTTACATTCTCTAAAGTATTACACCTTGATAAGTTTAAAAAGAAAGTTGGTCGAAAATTAGCTC
>Ga0210057_1002513_pt1 | contig 26149 bp, 27 predicted proteins | sample CryGeyCG2114_010_2_FD_183968 | JGI IMG/M metagenome (GOLD analysis project Ga0210057, IMG submission 183968) | Groundwater microbial communities from aquifer - Crystal Geyser CG10_big_fil_rev_8/21/14_0.10 (SPAdes) (version 2) | ecosystem: Environmental > Aquatic > Deep subsurface > Groundwater ...
CAAAACTTTGATGAAAAAGACAAATATCATCATGTTTTAAGTTTGGCTCAAAAGGAGCTAAGGGCGAGTGAAAAGCCGAGCTTTCAACTCAACCAATATAGTTCCGATGAGCTGGCCTTACTTTCTGATGAGTCTGTGCCTCGTTATTTATTTCATCGCTATCGCTATGAGAGATACCCTTCACAGTACTTACTAGATGATTACCCTCCCTATTTACAGATTGAACCTTCTTCTATTTGCAATTACCGCTGTGTATTTTGTTACCAGACAGACAAAGATTTCACTTCCAAGCAAAGCGGTCATATGGGGACCATGTCTTTTGAGACTTTTAAAGTTATTGTGGATCAGATTGTGGGACATGTAGATTTTATTTCTTTGGCCTCTCGAGGGGAACCTCTTGTTTGTCGAGAGATTGATAAAATTTTGCAATACACAGAAGGCAAGTTTCTTGGTTTAAAAATCAACACCAACGCATCTCTGATGAATGAGAAACTAGCTCATATGATTTTATCAAGCGGTATTAGCACGGTGGTGTTTTCTGCCGATGCAGCCAAAGAGCCACTTTATGGTCAACTTCGTGTGAATGGTAATTTGGATCGTGTGACTAAAAACATCGAACTCTTTCAAGATATTCGTAGCAAGCATTATGGTTCTAAGCCCATGATCACTCGAGTCTCAGGGGTGAAGTTGAATGACACTCAAGACATGGGAGAGATGGATGAGTATTGGGGCGGTCTTGTGGATCAGATTGCCTTTGTGAACTACAATCCATGGGAAAACATATATGCCACTCAGCCAAAGGAAATGCTGACTCCTTGTACGGATCTTTGGAGGCGCATGTTCATTTGGCATGATGGTCGAGTGAATCCTTGTGATACAGATTTTAAATCTCATCTTTGCGTGGGAAATATTTTAGAAACACCCTTTACAGAACTATGGGCTAGCGAGCGTTATCAAGATCTCCGCCAGGCCCATAAAAATAAAATGAGAAATATTGCAGAGCCCTGTCGTCGTTGTTCTGTGATTTGAGGTCAATATGATTGTCGGTTTATTATTAGGTCGTAAGGGCAGTGTGGGGTTTCCAGGCAAGAACACCTATCCCATTCTCGGCCGTCCTTTAGCTTGGTATGTGATGGAACAGGCGAAACGCTCAGGTCTTGTGGATCAACTCTTCCTTTCCACTGATGATCCAGAACTTATGAAACTAGCAAGAGAAAATGAGTGTGAAGTCATTGAACGACCAGCTCATCTTTGTACCAAAGAGGCTTTAGGCGAAGATGCCTACAAGCATGGCTATGAAGAAATTTGTCTGCGCTTGGGTCAAAAGCCAGAGTTGATGCTGATGCTATTTTGTAATGCCCCAACCTTTACTCCTGAACATGTGAAAGAAGGAGTAGAGGCTTTAAGGAAAAACCCTCAGTTCGATTCGGCAGTGACAGTTTCTCGCTATAATATGTGGAGTCCCTTAAGGGCTCGCAAGATCAATGACAATGGTTTGCTAGAACCTTTTGTCCCTCATTCGGTCTTTCAATCAAAGGATCTTAATTGTGACCGTGATAGCCAGGGAGATGCATGGTTTGCCGATGTAGCTCTTTGTGTGATTCGCCCAGAAAACTTAGAAAATTTAGATCGTGGTGTTCTGCCACAAAAATGGATGGGTCAAAAGATTTACCCTCTAAAAAATGAAGCTGGCCTTGATGTAGATTACGAATGGCAGATGCCCCAGGTGGAGTGGTGGCTCAAGAAGAATGGGTATAGGAATCTCTAGAGTTCATAGACAACAGCTTCTTGATGATACTTACAGTGCCCAGGTTAGCGGCGAAAAAGTGAATTCACTGTCACCAAGGTGTCATGCAGAGATTTCCATATCCAGTCATTCCATTTGATAGTTTTTAAAATTGCAAACTCAAGAAGATAGGAGCCTGTCATAGACTGCTTTTCCTTTGTCTTTTTGGCAATGAGAGTGAAATTGCCAAACCAATTGCTGTAGTAGATCAATTCAAACCCATGGAGGACCAATAGGTTTCTGATGGCATTTTTGCTAAGGTAAGAAACCTGAAGTCCTCTTGAGAGATTAATAAACACATTTCTGGCATTGCGATGATAGTCTCGCTCAGACCAAAATAGAATTCCCTCGGGCTCTAAGATTCGATGCATTTTCTCTAAAAAAGCGGCAGGTTTTTGAACATAGAAAAAACTATTTTCCATATTCACCATAGAGATAGATTCGACACCAAAATTCATTTCTAAAAAATCGCCGGTAAAAACCTTATGCCCTCTTTGGCGACTGTATTCGGAGTTCACAGGATCAATCTCTACGCCGAGGGCAGGAATATTTTTTTGTTTGAGCACATCTAAAAAGGGACCAGTTCCGGAGCCAAAATCTAAAATAGGCTTATGAAGAGTGAAGGGAAAAAGGCTTTGAAGCATGTTCCAACGTTTTTCTTTTTCCGAAACTTCTTGAGGATACTTTTCATCAGAAAAAGTCGTACTTCTCGTGCCCCAGTCATACTCTGTCAGCATGAGATGAGAGTGATCTTCAGGAATACTCAATCGCTGTAAAAATAAACAATGAGAACAGAGGCCCCACTCCACAGTGCCAAAGTGGAGAGAGTTGAGGGGTTTTGTAGAGCAAACCTTACACTCTAAGGAGCTAGATTTAGACAAATCGGTCAACATGCTCGTAACTTTCTAAAAATTCAGGATTTATTTTTGTTGGGCAGTCTTTTTGTACTTGGCTCAGCTGTAAGACTTCTTCAATGAGGGCGACGTCTTTTTGAGCTTTGATAACAAGGCTTTCGAGTATGAGGTGTAATTCTGACTTTGTATCGATCACTCGCTCGTAAATACTTTTTCTATGGAGGGGGTCTTGGGGGAGCATAAACATACTACACATGGCGATGCCCTGAATGTCACCCAATTGATCCATCACTTTTTCTAGCTGCACATAGCAGTTGGAAAAAGCATATTCCCCTACAGATAAAACAAACTCCCTATTATTTTTTGCTAGATAGTCACGGATATATACGTTTTGAATGGGGGCTGGCACCCTTAAGCCACCGAACTCTCTATTCGTGACATAACCTCTAATTTTAGGATTCATGATCTTTATCCAGAAGGTTGTAATTCATGCCAATGCGACTGACCACCTTGGTGGTGATGGGAAGATAAAAACCCCCCAACTTTTTTTCAACGCTGGCGTAGGGTGTAAAAAGACCTTTGAAGCGGCAGTTAAAAGACCAGCGGGTTTCTGAGCTTTGATTTATGACATTTCCATGAAGAAGATTGGGCGAAAAAATAAGAGCTTTTCCAAAGGGGACTTCAAGCCATTGGAGGTCATTTTGGAAGTGTTCAAAAAGGGCTTGTGATCCAGCCTTTTCTTTCATGAGTTTCTGAAGCTGTGCGTAGGCTGTGCGATTTTTTTCAGGATTCAGAATATACATAGATTTTGTGTCATAGACATTCACCATGGGAATCCAAACCACCACTTGAAAAGGAGATTCCGAAGACCAAGTGTCTGCATGAATTTCTAAAAGAGAGCTTTTATCTTCAGGGTATTGAATGGAAAGATTGAGTTTACTCTGCATAGCGAGTTCGCTTCCCACAAGACTGTTCAAAACTGATTTTACTAGATGGTAGTAAGTAGGGCGTGCCCAATTTGTTTTATTCAATTCGTTGAACAGATGAATACGCAAAGTGTTGAGGTCTTTTACAGGATGAACTTGGTGAAGTTCATTAAGAAACTGTTCCTCATTTTCAGGCATAGGTTTTTCTAGTTTATGGCAGATCATTTCAACGAGAGCATGTCGAAACCAAGTGAGCGCCTCTAAGTCTTGAACCTCTTGTAGAATATAGCCCTGCTTTAAAAAACTCTCTACTTGTTCTGTCTCTTGGGCCGTTGTGAAAGAGGTAATGGGAAACATATATTTAGAATTCCTATTTACTAAAGTGATTCTCAACTTTGACAATGGCTTTTATAATATCCATGGCTTCTTTTTCTGTGTAGTTCTCGTTAACGTACAAATGAAAAGCACGGTCTCTTGCATCAATGGCATTGGTGCTAACAAAGTTGTCAGAAAGATACTCTTGCGCCCATGGCCAAGTGCTAATCAAGCAGCCATAGTGCTCACCTAAACCAACGCCCTCAGCCATCAATGCTTTTGCAAATTCCATTTTTGTGCATTTAAGTTTTTCTGTATCCACAAGAATAGGAAAATAAAAAGGGGCGATGCCTTCGTGATAATTGAAGGGTGTGCAGGTTTTGGAGTTCTCACTGAGCCATCCGAGAAATGTGCGCAAAAAAGCACGACGCCGTTCATTACAATCATCCAATCGTCTCAGAGAGGCAAGTCCAATGGCACAGCGAAGCTCATCGGAGTTGAAGTTGAGTGCTGGAAAGAAGGCAAAGCCTGGATTTCTAAGATCTAGCTCATGCTTCTTCCATACCGGTTTTCCTCTATCAGCATGGCTTTGGCCCAATCGGTAGAGATCAAGATTCTTAGTGAAGGTGATACCGCTGCTGCCGCCAGCTGCTAGATTTTTGCGATACATAGTAGAGTAAGCGGCATAGTCTCCAAAGGCGCCGACTTTCACTCCGTTGATGTGGCCCCCAGGGGCTTGGCTACAATCTTCTAAGATCAAAATATTGCGCTTCTTTGCTTCAATCATGATTTCGTTAATATCGGCCATGGGTTCACCGCCGGCATGAATCAGTACTGCAGCTCTTGTTTTGGGTGTGATTCTCTCTAAAAACTGTTGCAGACCGGTGTTGTAACTATTAGGTGCGCTATCCATAAGAACAGGGCGATGACCTTGCAAAATAATGGCAGCCAGAGGTCCACTGTCTGTTACTGGTGAAATTAGCACATCAGATTGTGGAGGCAGCGAAAAAGCTTTGAGTCCAATCCAGATACCTGCTGTGCCACAGCTGATGGCATCGGAGTAACCCCCGCCCATGTATTCAGAAAATTCGTCGCAATAGAGTTTTTCATAATGTCCATCGTAGCCAGGATCTTCTTCTTTAGCGTGGTAGTGCTCAAGGCACTCCATAAGCATGGCTGTTTCAGCTTTACCCACGGCAAGGCGTGGGGGCATTTTTTCTTTTCGAACGGGTTCGCCACCATGGATGGCTAAGGGCGCTTGTGTATTTTCAGTGGTTAATTCCATTTTTATAGTCCTTTAATTTCATCATCGTAGTGTTGCCAGAATTCTTTTCCTAAAGAAAAGTCGGCCCCCAATTTTTTCACAAATTCTATGGGAGTGTCCCACTTAAGGGGTAAGAGATCCATAAATTTTTCAGATTCCACTCGGGAGTGATAATCGACATCGATATTCAAATCTTGTTGTCGAATTCTTTCGTAACGGCCATTTTGGAGATCATCCCACTTTTCAATAAAAAATAATCTTAGCTCATCAAGCAAGGTCGCGTAGAAAGTCCGTAAGGTGTCATCAGGCTTTGGTTCAATTTTTTTTCTAAAGAGAATATCCCCGGTATCTATGCCAGAATCAATAAAGTGCAGGGAAACCCCTGCGGGAGTTCCCGCGAGGAAGCCAAAAAAAGTGGTTCCTATGCCTTTACCGTAAGGAAGGTAGGTGGCGTGAAGGTTAACAATTCTATCTTTGTAATGAGAGACCAGGGGGTCCTTAAGAATGGGGCCATAGCCGCTACTAAGGATCCAGTCTATTTTGTACTTTTGAGCAAAAGCTAAATCCACACGATCATTGGACATAAAAACTTGATCCCCTCGGGTTTCCAAGAACTCTTTGATGGGATCATTTCTCCAGGTGGGGCCCAAAATTAAAATATTCATAATGAACCTAAAGGAATTTGGAATAATGCGTATTCAGAGCTGCTATCTTCAAGAAGAAAGCCTCTTTCTTCAAATTGGGCTGTGGAGGCACTGGTGGTATTGGGGACACGAATAAAAGCTTTTGTAACGGTTGTCTTTTTTTGCAATAGGGGCACGGCGCCTAGGAGAAGAGTGGGAGCATGGCCTTTGCCACAGTATGTAGGTTTAATGTAAAGCTGGGCCTCAAAAATACCCTCTTGTTTCTGGTCAAAGCGCACAAGGCCCATCCGCAAAATATCGATATACCCAAAGTAAAAAAATGTTTTCTGGCTAGAGCGCATTTGAGAAAACCACTGGCGATGCTTTTCGGTGGGAATAGTTGTCTCTAACTTGTAAACAATGTGTTTTAAGGGCTCTGACTGCCAATCCCAAAGGAGACTGCGTTCCTCTAAGCTCATTTCTTTCACAATCAAAGGAAGGGTGTTCATGCTTAGGGTTTATTTATTATTTCCCTCGAGAGGGAACAAGGGATAGGGTGTTATTGGTCTTAAATAATGCACAGCAACACCGTAATGAATTCCCTCAGATAAAGAGTTGATTTAGGATCGAAAAACCGATTTTAATCCAGCCAATTCTAATAGGAGGCTCCATGGGAAAAGTGTTGGTCACCGGCGGTGCAGGCTATGTGGGTTCTGTACTTATTCCTAAATTACTTCGCAAAGGTCACTCTGTGGTGGTCTATGACTTATTCTTATATGGTAAAGAATGTCTGCCTTTGGACAATAAGAACTTAGAATTGGTAGAGGGTGATATTCGAGATATCCCAAAGTATACAAAGGCCTTAGAGGGAGTGGACCAAGTTATTCACTTGGCCTGTATTTCCAATGACCCCAGTTTTGAATTGGACGCAGATCTCGCTAAATCTATTAACTTTGATTGCTTTGAACCCTTGGTCGTAGCCACAAAACAGGCTGGCGTTAAAAGATTTATCTATGCCTCCACAAGTTCAGTTTATGGTGTGAGTGAGGCTCCCGAAGTGACCGAAGAGCATCCGCTTGTTCCACTTACCGATTACAATAAATTTAAGGGTTTAACAGAACCATTGCTTTTAAAGCACAAGTCCGATGACTTTGTGACAGTGATCATTCGACCAGCCACTGTTTGTGGTTATTCTCCACGTACTCGTTTAGATTTAACAGTGAATATCCTCACAAACTTGGCTGTTAATAAAGGCAAGATCACTGTTTTTGGTGGAACTCAAAAAAGACCTAATATTCATGTAGAAGATATCACCGACCTCTATGTGCAATTGTTAGATATGCCTGCTGAAAAAATTCAAGGGGAAACCTTCAATGCTGGTTACGAAAACCACACAGTGGCAGAGATTGCAGATATGGTGAAAAAAATTGTGGAACAAGAGTTTCCTGAAAAAGGCAGCATCTCTGTGGAGACCACGCCAAGCAATGATTTGCGCTCCTACCATGTGTCTTCAAAAAAGATTGCTGAGAAGTTGGGTTTTGTCCCTCGCCGCTCGGTGGAAGATGCCGTTAAAAGTCTTTGTGTTGCCTTTAAAGATGGGAACCTTCCTGACAGTCTAGAAAATAGTCGATATTTTAATATTAAAAGAATGAAAGAGGTTCAGTTTAAATGAGTGCTGCATCTCAAGAGGTATGTATTGTCACTGGTGGCGCTGGTTTTATCGGTAGCCACATGGTGGATTTTTTATTGGCCCAAGGTTATGAAGTCCGAGCTATTGATAATCTAGTGGGCGGTCGTCTTTCCAATGTGGAACATCATAAAAATAATTCTTCATTCACCTTGGATGAAAGAGATATTCGTCTTCTCAAGCCTGATGATAGTTTATTTCAAGATGTGAAATATGTTTTTCATTTTGCTGGTATTGGAGACATTGTCCCTTCTATAGAACGTCCTCTAGAGTATATGTCTACTAACGTGCAGGGCACGGTTCATGTGTTAGAAGCCGCCCGCCATCATGGAGCGAAGAAAGTGGTTTATGCCGCATCTTCTTCTTGTTATGGTTTAGCGAAAGAACTTCCCACCACAGAAACAGCTCCCATTCAGCCAGAATATCCCTATGCATTGAGTAAATACCAGGGAGAACAGGCTGTTTTTCATTGGGGCAAGGTTTATAAATTACCGGTCTGTTCTATTCGAATGTTCAATGTTTACGGGCCTCGCAGCCGTACAACGGGAGCTTATGGAGCTGTTTTTGGTGTTTTTTTAGCACAAAAATTAGCCAATCAACCTTTGACCATTGTTGGTGATGGCTCTCAAACCCGTGATTTTGTTTTTGTTACAGATGTAGCACGGGCTTTTTATCAGGTGGCAGCTTCTCATCATTCTAACGAAGTTTATAATCTCGGAGCTAACAAACCTCAATCGGTGGCCTATTTGGCAGAACTTCTTGGGGGCGAAAGAGAGTTTATTCCTAAGCGCCCTGGAGAGCCCGATTGTACGTGGGCGGATATCAAAAAAATCACAGATCATGTGGGCTGGCAGCCCAAGGTGAGTTTTGAAGAAGGGGTTCAGGAAATGTTGAAAAATATTTCATATTGGAAGGATGCCCCTGTATGGGACAAACAAAAGATTCAGCAGGCCACCGCTACTTGGTTTAACTACTTAGACTCATAGGAAAAATATGTTAACTCCAAAAAGACCTGATGAACTTCATCGCAAAATCAAATCGGCAGAAGAGCTTAGAAAAGCCATTGGTGAGCGTCCCCGAAATCAAAAAGTAATTATGTGCCATGGCACCTTTGACGTGGTTCATCCGGGACATATTCGGCATCTCATGTACTGTAAAGACAAGGCTGATATCTTGGTGGCAAGTCTGACATGTGATGAACATATTTATAAAGGAAAGCTACGTCCATACGTACCAGAAGAGCTAAGAGCTATTAACTTAGCAGCCCTTGAATTTGTGGACTTCGTGGTAGTGGATAAAAATCCCACACCCATTGAAAATCTCCATGTAATTCAACCCGATTACTTTGCTAAGGGATACGAGTACTTTAAAAACGGTGTTCATCCTAAAACTCAAGAAGAAGTGAATGCCCTTGAAAGCTATGGGGGAGAGGTTCTTTTTACTCCTGGGGATATTGTTTACTCCTCTTCGGCTCTTATTGAAGAGTCGCCTCCTAATATTGGCATAGAGAAGTTGCTCACACTGCTCAACTCTGAAGGCGTTAGCTTTCAGGATTTAAGAAATGCCTTAGATACCTTTAAAGACACCACTGTTCATGTAGTGGGTGATACCATTGTAGACTCCTATACCTATTGTACTTTAGTGGGAACCGGAACTAAAACGCCCACGTTTAGTGTGCGCTATGATCATCAAACGGATTATGCCGGTGGCGCCGCTGTTGTTTCTAAACACTTAAGAAAAGCGGGAGCTAAAGTTCACTTTTCTTCAGTGATGGGAAACGATGCTCTTAAAGATTTTGTTATTAAAGACCTAGAGTCCGAAGGAGTTATTTGTGATGTGGTGGTGGATTCCACTCGTCCTACCACTCAGAAGAATGCATTTATTACCGATGGCTATCGTCTTTTAAAAGTGGATAAATTAGACAACCGAGCTATTTCTGACAAAATTCTTGAAAAAATAAAGTCCTCTATTCATAACACAAAAGCCGATGCCACTATCTTCAGTGATTTTAGACATGGGGTATTTAGTAAAAAAACAATTCCGCAATTAGTGGCACAAATCCCTTCAGATCGTATTAAGGTAGCTGATAGTCAGGTGGCTAGTCGTTGGGGAAATATCTTAGAGTTTAAAGGTTTTGATCTGATCACACCTAACGAACGTGAGGCACGCTTTGCCCTCGGCGATCAAGACTCTGTGATTCGTCCCTTAGCACAAGATTTGTATATGCAGGCTGAGTGTAAGTTATTACTTCTTAAATTAGGTGAGTTGGGTTTGATTGGCTATCGCAGAAACACGGCTGACCCTCGAGCTTTTTTTACCATTGATTCTTTTGTTGAAAATCTAGTAGACCCAGTGGGGGCCGGTGATGCACTGCTGGCCTATGCGACTCTTGCATTGATCACTACAAAGTCAGAGGTGATGGCAGCCGTTCTTGGAGCCATGGCTGCGGCAGTGGCTTGTGAACATGATGGCAACAATCCTGTGGAGCCTGAGAGCGTTTTACAGATGATTAACACAGTAGAGAAAAGAGCTAACTATCAATGAGGGTCTTGGTTGTCGGTTTAGGTATACAGGGCCGAAAACGCATGGCCGTGGCTGGAAAAGATCTTGTGGCCACAGTGGACCCCCACATACAAAAATCTGGCTATGAGGTGCCGCACTTTACAAGTGTAGAGCAAGTGCCCTTAGAGAGTTTTGATGGGGCTCTTTTGTGCATCCCAGATGGTCCAAAAGTTTCTTTGATTCAATATCTATTAAAGAATAAAAAACATGTTCTTGTGGAGAAGCCATTGTTTGCCGAATCCAAAGAGCAACTATCGGAGTTAAAGCAGCTAGCTACTAAAAATAGAGTCACCTGTTACACAGCCTATAATCATCGCTTTGAGCCGCACTTTATTAATATGAAAAAACTTTTAGACTCTAGCGAATTAGGCCGAGTCTATTATGCTAAATTTTATTATGGCAATGGGACGGCAAGGGATGTTCAGTTGTCAGAGTGGAAAGACTCTGGCTTTGGTGTTTTACCTGATCTTGGGTCTCATTTATTAGACACTTCCTTATTTCTTTTTGGATCTAGAAACCCCCATTCTTTTAAAGAATGGTCCTATAATTGTTTTGAAAATAAATCCTTTGATCAAGTCCTTTTTCATAGTGATGAAGGGCCAAAGCTTATCTTGGAAGCTAGCTTATTGTCTTGGCGAAACCATTTCACCCTAGACGTGTACGCAGAGAAGGGTTCTGCTCACATTGACGGTTTATGCAAATGGGGTCCTAGTTATTTCCGTGTGCGCTCCCCGAGAATTCTACCTAGTGGTAAGCCAGATGAGAGAGTAGAGGTATTAGAAAAAAAGGATCCTACTTGGCTCACTGAGTATCAACACTTTCAAAAAATATGTTTAGAAGGACAGTCAAATCTTGATAATGATATTTGGATTTATGAAGGCTTGAACTCTTTATACCCAACAAGGGAAGTGTAGTGATGATTGGATTTGTTGGTATGACCCATCTGGGGCTTGTTTCTGGAATCAGTGCGGCCTCTAAGGGATTTAAAATTTTAGGCTTTGATTTTGATTCACAAAAAATTCAATGTCTTTCAAAATCTCAACTTCCCATTGTTGAGCCACAGCTTGATGATTTATTAGCTCAGTCCAAAAACAATATTCAATTCTCTAGCAATATTGCAGATTTAAAATCCTGTGAGCTTGTTTATATTTCGGTGGACATTAAGACCAATCAAAATAATGAGAGTGATCTTACTGAAATTAAAAATTTAATTCAGAAAATTAGAGCTCACTTGTCGCCTGAGACTTATTTGGTGGTTCTGAGTCAGGTACCACCTGGCTTTACTCGTCAGTTGGATTATCCCTCTGGGCAATTGTTTTATCAGGTAGAAACTTTAATTTTTGGACAAGCTGTTGAGAGGGCTCTTCACCCTGAGCGCACCATGGTGGGGTGTGCGGAGCCTCAAAAAGAACTTCCTTCTGTGTATCAGGATTTTTTATCAGCTCATCATTGTCCTATTTTAAAAATGCGATATGAGAGTGCGGAGCTATCAAAAATTTCTATTAACTGCTATTTGGCGGCCTCTGTTTCTGTCACAAATACTTTGGCGGAGATTTGCGAAAGCGTGGGCGCCCAGTGGGATGAGATTGCTCCCAGCCTACGTTTAGATAAGCGTATTGGTCCTCATGCTTACTTATCTCCCGGTTTAGGGATTTCCGGTGGAAATATTGAAAGAGATTTAATCACAGTGAGAGCTCTTGGTCATGAAATGGGAAGCTACTCTTTAGTGACAGATTCATTTGTTCGCTATAGTCAGTATCGAAAAGACTGGGTATTTCGCCATTTGCAAGCTCAAGTGCTTTCTAAAAAATTGAATCCGAAGCTTTCTATGCTGGGCTTGGCGTATAAACCTGGCACCCATTCTATTAAGAATTCGCCATCTTTAGAATTGTTAAACATTATCAAAGATTTTGACTTGAAGGTTTATGATCCAGTGGTGCGCTTAAGTGAGTTAGGCTCTGCGGTGGCCCCGGCTTGGGCTCAAGAAGAAGATCCCTATAAGGCCGTTGGTGATGCGGATGTGGTTTTGTTAATGACTCCTTGGCCAGAGATTCGACAGTTGGATTTTCAAAAGATTCAATCTCTGACAAAACCAGATTGTGTCTTTATCGATCCTTTCTCTATGTTGAAAAGAGAAAGCCTTGCTTTACAGTCGAAATGCTTTCAATTGGGATTTCCATTACCTGAAGGAGGTTTAGTATGAGTCAAAGAGTTGTACTTATTGGCCATAGTGGTTTTATTGGCTCACGTATTTTTAATGATTTAAAGAAAGAAAATGCAGAAGTTTTTGGCGTGTCCTCTAAAGATTTGGATCTAACAAGTGAAGATTCGCCTCGTCAGCTGGCAAGCCAACTTAAAGATACAGACACGCTTGTTTTTATCTCTGCATTGACACCTGATCGCGGCAAAGACAGAAATACATTTCTAAAGAATGTTCAAATGGGAGTCCATGTCTCTCAGGCTATTGAACTTCAAAAAGTAGCCCATGTTGTTTACATTAGCTCCGATGCTGTTTATGCCGATAAAGAAAGTCATATTGACGAAACTTTAAGCTTAGCCCCCTCTGGCTTCCATGGTCTCATGCACCTCAGTCGAGAAATTCTTTTGTCGCAGATCTGCGGTGCACAAAAAATAGGACTCACTGATCTCCGTCCCACTCTTGTTTATGGTTTTGGCGATACTCACAATGGCTATGGCCCCAACCGTTTTCTGAGAACAGCTTTAAAGGACAATAAAATTTCCCTTTTTGGGAATGGAGAAGAGAAAAGAGACCATATTGATGTGGGAGATGTTTCTAAAATAGCCCGTCTATGCATTCAAGAAAGGCTTTTTGGAGATTTTAACCTCGCCACAGGGCACTCTGTATCCTTTCATGAAGTGGCCACTATCATCAAAGATTTGCATAAGGGAGAGGTAGAGATTGTCCCATCGGCAAGGGCTAATCCTATCACTCATCGCCATTTTGATATTAAAAAGCTTGTATCTGCTTTTCCAAAGTTCCAACCTAAAGAAATTCATAGGGGTTTGTTAGACGCCTATAATCAGTTAAGGGAGGCCTAGTGTTAGAAAATAATCTATTGATTCATTATCCTAAATCCAAACGCAATATTGCCCAAAGACATGCAGCTCAAGAGTTTCAAGTGGATGTGGCTATGAAGTTTGGTAAAGAGTATTTTGATGGTGATCGCACACAAGGTTATGGTGGTTACCGTGATGATGGGCGTTGGGTTCCAGTGGCTGAAACTTTTTGTGAGCGTTGGGATTTAAAAGCAGGGGATAAGGTCTTAGATATTGGCTGTGCTAAGGGTTTTTTAGTAAAAGCATTGATGCAAGTTTGCCCAGGTTTAGAAGCCTACGGTATCGACATTTCCGCGTATGCAGTTGAAAACTGTGCTCCCGAAGTACAAGGGCGACTACAAGTGGGTAATGCCACTCATTTACCCTTTCCTGATAATAGTTTTAAAGCGGCCCTTTCCATCAATACCATTCATAATTTAGAAGAGCCTCTCTGTTTACAGGCTGTGCGAGAGATGCAAAGAGTAGCGCCGGGTGGGGGCTATATTCAAGTGGACTCTTACCGTACCCCCGAAGAAAAAGAAGTTTTCATGCAGTGGGTGCTGACGGCGAAGACTCACCATTACCCCGATGGTTGGATTAAGCTATTTAAAGAGGCTGGCTATACTGGGGATTATTATTGGACACTTATTTCTTAAGCGTAATTTCTTAGATAGGAAAAAAAATGATGGAATTATTTGGTTACAAGATCATTAAAGGAAATCGGTTGGACACTTCATTTTTTGATAAAATGAAGTCATTTCGTCACTTTTTTGATACTAACGAGCCCATAACAATTTTTGATATTGGGGCTAATACAGGGCAAAGTGTTCGACAATATAAGTCTGTTTTTCCTCGGTCAAAAATTCACTCCTTTGAGCCTCTCCATGAGCCTTACCAGCAGCTGCAAAAAACTGGTGCTGAGTACTCTGATGTGATTTGTAATCAGATGGCTGTAGCCAATGAGGTTGGTAGTCGCGACTTTTATAAAAATACAAAGTACTCCCCTAGCTCTGGCTTTTTAAAGGTAAATACAAACTCACAAACAGTGAAAAATAAAATTCACCCCAAAGATCGTTTGGATGAAGTAGATACTTTTTCAAAAGAAACTGTATCGATGGTCACTCTCGATGAGTATACAAAGTCGAAAGGGATACCAAAAATAGATATCCTTAAAATTGATACTCAAGGCTTTGAAAAAGAGGTTTTTGAAGGAGCTAAGCGTCTTCTAGAAGAAGGTCAGCAGTCAGCTGACAAAGGGATTAGCTTCATTCTTACTGAAATTATTTTTGATGATATCTACGAAAGACCCTCTTCTTTTTTAACTGTTGAGCAGGCTCTGCTTCCCCATGGATTTTCTTTGTATGATATTTCTCATATTTATAAGGATTTAAAGCGAGGACGCACTCATTGGGTAGATGCCATTTATATTAATCGCAATCACAAGAAGATATAGGCATGAGCTCAAATGTTTCCGCAAGGCAGTTGAGAAGTTTTGGATTTATTGTCGGTGGAATTTTTATTTTTATTTCCCTTTGGCCTCTCACCAAAGGTAATGAACTGCGACTCTGGGCCATGGCAGTTGGGTTCCCCCTAGTCTGTCTAGGACTTATTTGGCCTAGTTTTCTTAAGTACCCTTACCTCATTTGGGGCCAAATTGGTGGAGCACTTGGGTTCATAAACTTGAGGATTATTCTGGTCACAACTTTTGCCTTATTGTTTACGCCAATCTCAATTTTGAGAAAATTTTTAGGTAAAGATTCAATTGGTTATCGTCTTGATCCAGGGGCAGAAACTTATGCCCACGTATCTAAAAAAAGGGATAGCAGTCACTTTAAAAGACAGTTTTAAGGAGGAAATATGCTGGAGCTTCTAAAAGAAATTTTTCTATATGCAAAAGAACATAAGAAAATGTTCTTGCTTCCGCTTATTGTTATTTTATTACTTTTAGGTTCTTTAATATTTTTCACTCAAGGTAGCGTTGTCGCTCCTTTTATCTATACGCTATTTTAACTTTTTCAATGTTGGTTCTAGAGCTGTAGCAATGATATTTGCTACGTAAATGGAGCCTGTGTCATTGTAATGGACAATATCTGCCATAAATTTATTTTCTTGAGGCACCTCCTTAGCAAGATCAATAAGTTGAACATTTTGTTCCTTAGCTACTTTTCGTATCTCCTCATTAAATGCGTTAAAAAGTTTACGAAACTTATTATAAGTCACACCTAGGTCTCTTTTAGCAAAGGTGGTTTCAAAGTAATTGAGAATAAAAGGATCCGGTATTTTTTTGAGTCGTGAGGCCTCAGTCGCCAAGATGGGGATGATATGAGCGGCTTTCGCCATGGCTACAAAAATTTCAAGATTGGTGCGATAGGTTTTAAGTAGTTTTTGAGAATCTAAGACAAGTTGTTCGGCCGTAACTTCGTTCCACTCATCACTGCGCTCAGTAAAAAATCGTGAGTAGAGACTGCTCTGTACACGATTGGCAATATGAGGAGCTAAGAGACCTGCGACATGACTACTGCCTAGGAGGAGGTTCTTAACTATTGAGCTAAAATTATTGGCAGAACAGATAAAATCCAATCGCCGGCAAATTTCCGAGCGTCTGTAAATAACACCGCGAGGACCAGGTCCCCAGTAGGTGCCTCTTGTGTACATCAGTTGCACAAGATCATTGAAGCTATGAATAAAAACAACAAGATTGGGCTGCTCGGGCAGCAGTTTATTTAAAAAAATAGTTAAGGAGTGTACCGAAGAGTTTCCACTCATCGCCCCATTAAGACTATTGATTTTCAACTTTAGCTTTTGACTAAGAATCTCCGTGCTTTTGTAAGCAAATCTATTCAATGGGTCTACAAATTGAAGCTCTGTTGTTGAGCCTCCGAGAAAGGCAATTTTAAAATCTGGTGTCTTATATAGCTCAGAGGGTTTAATAAAACCCTTAGAATCTATTTCGAGTGTGTAAAGGTTTTTACCCTCTAGACTGTCAGCTACTTGCTGGTCACCAGAAGGGATCGGTTGTTGAATGATCTCAAGACCAGGCCCCCTTTCTCGAATGGGAATAAATCGCTGGTCCCCGATATGCTCAGTGGTGGAGCCTGCTATATGATAAAAAAATTGATCTACAATGGCTATGGAGCCTAGGCAGAGTGTGGCAATAAAAAAAATAAATATGAGACGTGCTCTTTGTTTTTTTTTGGAATCCATAGAGACCTTCTTAATCTAATTCAAACTCAGTTTTCCAAGCATCATCTTTAGCAACTTGAGGTTGCTCTTCTTTTAGAAGCACATAATTTTCAAGAACAAGTACGTCCATTTCTGTGCGCATAAAACAACGATAGGCATCTTCAGGGCTACAGACTATGGGTTCACCCCTCACATTAAAAGAGGTATTTACTAATATAGGATAACCTGTTTTTTCTCCAAATTTTTTCAATAATTTATAATAACGTGGATTTGAGTTTTCAGTGACAGTTTGGACACGGGCAGAGTAGTCCACATGGGTCACAGCAGGGATATCGGAGCGCTTTTGGTTGAGAAGATCGATGCCCCATAGTTTTTGATTATCCATAGGAATTTGTCGCGTAGTTTTTACTGGAGCTACCAACAGCATGTAGGGACTGTCGGAGTCTAACTCAAAGAAGTCTGAAACCTTTTCTCGGATAATAGATGGTGCAAAGGGGCGAAAGGATTCTCTGTGTTTGATCTTTAGGTTCATTACCGATTGCATTTTAGAAGAACGAGCGTCTCCAATAATACTTCGTCCCCCTAGGGAGCGAGGCCCAAACTCCATGGGGCCTTGAAACCAGCCAATGACTTTTTCAGAGTCTAATTGCTCAACAATAGTTTCAAGTAGAGCTTCTTCCTTTTCATATATGTGAAAAGGAATTTGCTGCTCTTCTAGGTATTGTTTTATTTCACTCATTTGATACTGAGGTCCTAAAAAGGACCCCTTCATGGAGTCACTGGCTTGGGGTATTCTCGGCTGCTTGTAGTACTCATGCCAAACAGAAAGAGCGCAGCCCAAGGCGCCACCAGCATCTCCTGCTGCAGGCTGAATCCAAATATTTTCAAAGGGTCCCTCTTTTAGAAGGCGGCCATTGGAAACACAATTTAAAGCCACTCCTCCTGCCAAACAGAGATTCTTTTCTCCTGTTTCTTTGCAAAGTTTATGAGCCAACTTAAGGACAATTTCCTCCGTGACCACTTGAATGGAACGAGCTAAATCCATTTCTTTTTGTGTGAGCTGTGACTCTGGTTTTCTGGGTTGGCCGCCAAATATTTTATCAAACTTTTCATTGGTCATCCGAAGGCCTGTGCAATAGTCAAAGTAAGACATATTAAGGCGGAAGGTCCCATCTTCTTTCACATCAATAAGATGTTCGTAAATCTGTTTAACATACTTAGGCTCGCCGTAGGGGGCTAGCCCCATCACCTTATACTCTCCCGAGTTCACCTTAAAACCTGTGTAGTAGGTGAAGGCAGAATATAACAAGCCTAAAGAGTGAGGAAAGCGGATTTCCCAAAGAGGATCGAGAGTATTGCTCTTTCCGTGCCATGCGCTGGTCGTGGCCCACTCTCCAACCCCATCCATACAAAGCACAGCTGCGGAGGAAAAAGGAGAAGGATAAAATGCAGAGGCTGCATGGGATTGATGATGTTGAGAGAAAAGTAACTCCGGCTTTAGTTCTGTCTTTCCTGGTAGTAGACTTTGTAGTTCTTTTCTTAGGATAGATTTTAAAAAAATCTTTTCTTTTAACCAAGCCGGCATTGCTGCAAGAAATGAACTCAAACCTTTGGGGGCAAAGCTAAGATAAGTTTCAATGAGTCGATCAAAAGTGAGAATCGGCTTGTCATAAAAAACCACAGCTGACAGGTCGTTGATACCAATGCTCTCTTGCTGCAAACAGAACTCTATAGATCTTCTTGGAAAGCTAGCATCATGACGCCTGCGCGTGAAGCGCTCCTCCTGAGCTGCTGCAACAATATCTCCGTCTTTGAGAAGGCAAGCTGCTGAATCATGGTAGTAGCCTGATAAGCCAAGTATGTATTTCATGGTTTAGTGGTGCACTCCGCTCAGAAGAGCATCATCGTGGGCCTCTGTATTAGTAAATTCAAAGTATAAATCTTTAATTTGCTCATTGGTTTTTGTATGGGTGATGTATCGATCTAGGCTTTGAAGTTCTGGTGTGCAAAATTCCTTTACGAAGTATCGATGGTCCAAGTAGGACTTTCTTTTTTGTTGGCGAAAAGATTTAGTAAAGTCTGATAATTTCCAAAGAAGCTTGGTCCATCGGTTTTGAGTTCGCGGCTGAAAGTATTTTTTATTATTAACTTTATCTCGTAATTGAAAAACCCAGAGATCCTTCTTTTTATAAACAAGAACAAAGCCACTTTTGTACATGCGTTCAATCACTTCCGAGGTGGAGGACAAATAGGTATCGTAAATACCATCTAAGATAAAGTAGCCAAGATTAGAGTTAGAGAGAGATTTCTTTGCAAGATGGATATAGTAAGTGCTGGCAGTTGCGCTCATTTCTGTGATGGCATGATTGCAATAGAAAATATCCATGGCTGGCGGTTGCTGAAATAGTTTAGTCACTTCCCACCAGGGGCAATGCCTGATATTAGCCGATGGGTTCTGTTTCTGACTTACAAAATCATCAACACTCAGATCAAATTTGCTCCACAAAATATTTTGAGAAATATAGAAGCCTTGAGTGTTTTCTATGGCTAAAACTTTATGTTTTTTTAGAGCTAAAATAAGTGAAAGATAGCCTGAGCCTGGCCCGAGCTCTGCCACCCTGAGAGAATCAGTCTCGGGTGCCAGGAATTTTAAAATTTTGGCTTGATGAAGGGCTCGAAGAAAGCTGGCTCGAGGATATACAACCTTGTAGAGATGTGGGGCCACGCTCTCTTTGTATTTAGCAAGCACGGCTTTTACAAACTCAGTGTCCTCAGGATCATTGCCTACTAGCTGAAGATTACTTTCAAACCTTAGATCATGCATAGAATCTAGATATTTCCAAACTTCGTCTTCATGTTGAATATGAGTAGGGTAGCCTTGCTTTTCAAAAAGGTGGGGATAAAAAGCGGAGATATAGGTATTGCTGAGGCTTTTGCGTTCTGTTAGTTCAGTCTCTTTGTATTTTTCAATGAGTGCAGTCATGTTTAGAGTTCCTCTAGAATAACAGGGTAGGGGTTCTTTCTATCTGTATTCATATCCCCCATACCGAGTTGAAAGGGGGTTCTTAGGGGCTCATGGCTTTGGCGACAATCAGATAGCCATTGTGAAAAATCTAAACGTTGAAACAGTTTTTCAAACTCGGCAGCGATAAGCGAAGAAGTTTGAGGCTCTGAAATATACACTTGATTGTCGTTGGCCCATTCAGAAAACCACTCGTCTCCCTTTGAGGACTCAGAAAAGAGAATATAGGGCTTCTTTGATTGAAGTACCATCATCCAAGCACCACCGCCATTTCCTATATGCATAGGAGATGTGTCCACCAAGGCCATATCCTGTTCCGCAGACAGCAAATAACGCTTTGGAATAAATACGTTGGGTAAATCAAAAAGTTCATCGGGAATTTCGTCGATAGAGCTAATAATAACAAAAGTGACGGGATACTTGTCCTGACAAGCTTTAAAAAATTGAACCCAGGCTTGAAGATCTGCATTGCCTTTTGGATCTTCTGTTTGAGAGAAAACAGTTTTATTCTTGTTCACTCTTAGAGATACAGTTACAGGAATATTGGGAAGTATTTTTTTGCGATAAAGAGTTTTGGCCCAATCCTGCATCACTGGTTTACAGTGCAGTTCTGGTAGGTGCCCATGCTTTCGATAAAATTGAGGTACTAGTTTTCTTGATATATCTAAGTAAGAAAGAACTTTATTCATATATTCATGGCCGGATGGCCAGACAACATAGTTATCTAAATTGTCCGCAATATATTTATTTAATTGAGGGTAATTATTAAAGAAAAGCAGAGACCCAAAGTGCTGGTTGATTTGAGCAAGGGGAATCAGGGCATTCAAGTGGTAGTGGTAATTGTATTCATTTAAGTAGTTGCGATAAATGGGATCGATATCTCTTCTGGGATTTGAGGGGTCACACACAAAGGCGATATCAGTTTCGCTCGTTTGAAACTCTTCGCGTAGGCAAAGAGAATAGTGATTCAGTCCAATAATATCTCCAATAGTGTAAGGAAAGGACTGAGCATCCCATATGAGTAAAAGCTTTTTTTGTCGACGTGAAAGGCGCTTGCGCGTGAACCAAAGCGCTAATCCCGGTATGAACCACATGAGCGTTTGCCACTTGGATTGCAAATGGGCCTTGGGTTTTCTCCAAAAGTATTGAAACCGATAGTTCAACTGTTGATAAAAATAAGTGAGGCCCTTTCTAAGACCGTCTTGCTTTATACGATAAAAAATCTTGTGCAAGATCATAGCTGTAGACCTGCTGTCGCTCTTGGGGCTCTTAGTTTTTCAGCGTAAAGCTCAATACCTTGGATAGAGCTAAGAGGATGAAAATGAAAAGTCTCTTTGAGAAGGCTACTATCAAATTGTAAATCAAATTGCTTCACTGGTGGTGCATTGAGAATTTTATAAACAGCCTTCTTCTCCAACACTTTTTCCATATGTTGAATTAATTGTTGAAGACTGTTGCTTTGGCCAGTGACCAAATTAAAAATGCCGGGAAGCGGGTTTTTGTAGAGCATGTTACATATACTAAGCACATCATCTATATGAAAGTAATCTCTTTTCAGCTCTAGAGTTTGTGGACTGTGAATAAGAAGTTCTTCTCCATTAATAATTTTTGATAGAAATTGCCCAATGATGCTCTTTCCTTTGTCTTCAATCCCATAAATGCCAGGTAGGCGAAGAATAGAAAGGGGAGTTTGTTTTTCTTCTAGCGCATAACTAAGGAGCTTTTCACAAGAGTACTTAGAAAGGCCATAGTAACCCGTGGGGTGTGGAAGGCTTTTTTCTGTAAGCGGTAACTCCCTGGGAGGGCGACCATAAACATCTGTTGAGCTGAGGTAAATGTAGTTCCTAATGTCATTTTCTTCCAAAGCAGATAAGACATTAAGCGTCATTTTTGTGTTGTCTGAAAAAATAGAAGCTGGCTCACCAGGCAAAAGATTCACAGAGGAGCAGTGGATCACTGTTGTTTTGGGCCCAAGAAGAGGGAACAAAGTGTCCATCACCATATCTAAGTTCAATAGATTACAGTTTTTTGAATTAAAATCGTGAATCTCAATGTTTTGGCGTTTGAGTTCCCTTTTGATGCAGGAACCTATAAAGCCTGATGAGCCCAACAGTATCACACTCAAAGCTTTTTCCCCCAGCCTTCTGCGAAGAATGATTCTTATCCTTGCTTACCTAGAGGTTTTAATAATACACATGAGTCTATTATGAAAGAAAATTTAGCTCTTTCCCCCCAGCAGTTGGTGGAAGCCAAAAAGAAGTGTTTGTACTTAAGAAAACGCATTTTAGATATCTCCCAAAATGTGTCGGCTTTGCATATTGGGTCGGCCTACTCTTGTATGGAAATTGTAGAGTCTATTTACTACCGATTAATGAAAAAAGACGCTTCTGGGGCCTTTACAGATACATTTTTGATGTCTAAGGGCCATGGCTGTATGGCGCAATATGTCTCTCTCGAGGACTTGGGAGTTTTGTCTAAAAAAGATTTGGATTTGTACTGCAAACCCGAAGGTATTTTGGGCACTCACCCTGATTACGGAACTCCTGGCATTGCAGCTTCCACTGGGTCCTTAGGCCATGGACTCACCATGGCACTGGGAATGGCATTGGCTGATAAGGCCACCTCCACTCGGCGTAGAGTTTATGTGGTGTTAAGTGATGGGGAGTTTCAAGAAGGCTCTATTTGGGAAGCTATGATGTTAGCTCCTAGTTTGGGTGTGACAGAGCTTGTGGGTTTCATTGATCTTAATGACTTCCAATCTCTTGGAAGGACCAGTGAGTATCTCCCTAATTTCTACCCTATTTTAGATAAAATTAAGTCATTTGGATGGGATACGGTAGAAATTGATGGTCACAATGCAGCGCAAATTTATGGAGCAGTAGGATCCAAAGATCCCACAAAACCCATGATGATTGTTGCAAAAACAACAAAAGGTAAGGGTGTGAGTTATATGGAAAATGTGCCCATTTGGCACTACCGCTCTCCTAATAAAGAAGAATATGTTCGGGCTCATAGTGACTTAGAAGAAGCCTGTAGGGATTTTTTATGAGAAATTGTTTTTCTGAAACTCTCTACAAAATTGCCAAAAAAGACCCCAATGTTTTTATCGTCGTTTCTGATATTTCACCAGCCGGCAGTATGGCTAAGTTTCGTGAAGAATACCCTGAGCGTTTTATCAATGTTGGGGTGGCTGAGCAGTCCATGATTGGGATCTGTGCAGGGCTTGCATTACGAGGAAAAAAGCCTTTCGCCTATACCATAGCTACCTTTTCTATTTACCGTCCCTTTGAAATGATTCGTGATGATCTTTGCTATCAAAATTTGCCTGTGACAGTAGTGGGTATTGGTGGCGGAGTAATTTATTCTACTCTTGGTGGAACTCATCATGCTCAAGAAGACATAGCCGTGATGTCAGCCATTCCTAATATGTCTGTGATCGCTCCTTGTGATCCCCTTGAAACCGAGGCAGCAACCTATCAATGTGGCCAAAATACCGGTGGGCCTATTTATCTTCGCTTAGGAAAAGCCGGAGAGCCGAACTTAACATCCAAAGCAGTAGATCCCTTTGTGTTTGGAAAAATTCGTTATATTCAAAAAGGAACTGACGTCTGTCTTCTTACCTATGGGCCGGTGGCAAAAAAAGCAGTGGAAGTGGCTGAAAAACTCTCGTCCCAAGGCCAATCGGTGTCTGTGGTGTCAGTGCATACTTTAAAACCTCTAGATGTGGCTGGCATTGCTGATGCTTTGAAAAACCACAAAAAAGTCATTGTCTTAGAAGAGCATAGCACTATTGGGGGCCTTGCTAGTCAGGTGAAACAAGTGGCTTGGGATCATAAAGCTTCTTGTGAATTAAAAACTTACTCTTTAAAAGATGAATTTATTCACCTTTACGGATCTCATGATGAGCTGTTGGCTGCCCATGGGGTGAGTGTAGAACATGTGATGAGGGAAATATAAATGTTAAGCTATCCTCAAAAATATCTTCAAGAAGTGGCCGAGATCGCACAAAAAATTGATATCGAACAAGTGGAAAAGATGATTCGTATTGTTAGCGAATTACACACTAGTGGCGGTCGTCTTTTCTTTTTAGGAGTGGGAGGCAGTGCTGCCAACTGCTCTCACGCTGTGAATGATTTTCGTAAAATTGCAGGTATTGAAAGCTATTCACCTGCTGATAATGTGGCAGAACTCACTGCACGTACCAATGATGATGGTTGGGAAAGTGTTTTTAAAAATTGGCTGAAGGTAAGCCGTTTGACAGAAAAAGATGTTATTTTTGTTTTGAGTGTCGGCGGGGGCAATAAAGAAAAGGGAGTCAGTGCTAATTTAGTTTATGCATTGGAGTACGCCAAAGAAGTGGGATCCTCCGTGGTAGGTATTGTAGGGCGAGATGGTGGCTACACAGCAAAGGTGGCTGATGCCTGTGTATTGATTCCCACTGTGAACCCCGATGCGATCACTCCACATGCTGAGGCATGGCAGGGAGTGATCTGGCACATGCTTGTGACGGACTCACGAGTTCAGCGTGCGGGTAATAAATGGGAGTCTTTGGCCACTGTTCCTTTTGAATCTAGGAAAGAACTTAACTTTATATAAGCGAGAACTTAAGATGGCGATTTTTTTAGACACCGGAAACATCGATGTGATTGAGAGATACCTTAAGATGGGTATTGTGAGAGGGGTGACAACAAACCCCACCATCTTGCTCAAAGAAGGTGTGACTGGTGGTATGCCAGCTATAAAAAAACGCTCCATTGAAATTGCTAAAATGATTGCTCCCTATCCTTTATCTGTGGAAGTGACCACCAACGATATGAATGAAATGCTCCGCCAGGCAGAGGACTTTGCCACGTGGGGAGAGAATATTGCTGTAAAAATCACGATCCATGGCCCCAATGGAGAGGTGGATAATCTTCAGGTAGTGCATGAGTTAGAGAAAAAGGGAATCAAGGTCAATGTGACCGCTATGATGAGTGCTCAGCAGTGCTTTTTAGCAGCTATGGCTGGCGCCACTTATGTTTCTATTCTTTCTGGCCGAGTGAATAATATGGGCCATGATGCCTGTGAAGAGATTCGACTTTTAAGAAGTCTCTTGGATCGCTTTCAGCTAAAATCACAAATCATTGCTGCTTCCACTCGAGAGGTAAGAAATGTCATAGAGTGGTTAGATGCAGGGGCTCATATTGTCACTGTTCTGCCTGACTTCATTAATGGCATGCTTGTGCATCCCTACAGCAAAGAGACTGTGCAGATGTTTCTACGGGATGCCAAAAAATCAGAGGCTGAACTCTCTCGCTCTATTTAAGATATTTTAGAATTTCTTGTAGCTGAAAGATGGTCCAGTCCGGTGTTTCTTGCCGATCATCAGTAAAGTCCTCAACTATTTTAAGGGCTGTTTTACAGCCAGCAGTTTTTCCTGCCAATATATCTCTCCAGCGGTCTCCTATGACAATGGATTGAGATAAATCTATGGATAATTGCTTAGCCGCTCGTAAAATCATTCCTGGCTTGGGTTTTCTGCACTCACAGTCATCACTGTCTTGGTGAGGGCAAACCTCAAGGCTATCAAAAGGAATTTTTTCTTGAAGAAATTGATGCATTCTATGGAGCTCTTCTGGCGCGAGGAGGCCTTTAGAAAGATCTGGCTGATTGGTGATGAGAACTAATAAATAACCTCTATTTTTGACCTCATGAAGCGTGGGGATCACATCCTCGTAGAGCTGAAAATCTGAGAATTGCACAGGAGCATAGGTTCTTCCTCCTCGTAAAATGGGAATATTGAGGACCCCATCTCTATCTAAAAATAAAGCTCTCTTCATTGCCTCAGTTCATAGCAGTAATTGACATTAAAACAAGACCCAAGATAGCTTTCCTATATAGAGAAGGGTTCATTTATGTCGAAAGTTTTAGTTATTGGTGGTGGTTTTGCCGGCTGTTGTTCTGCCCATCTTCTTTCAAAAAGAACAGGCTGGGAAGTGACCCTTGTGGACGATGCTCCTTTTTTGGGTGGGGGTTGTAAAACTCATGTTTATGGCGGCCATCCCTTTACTTATGGGCCTCGTCACTTCTTAACTCAAGACGAAAGCCTTTTTGCTTTTTTAAATGAATACGTTCCCATGGAACGGATTTTAGATCATGAGTTTTTAACTTATATCGAGCGTGACCCTGGCTTTTACCACTTTCCAATTCATGTGGACGATGTAAAACAAATGCCTGACGCTGATAAGATTCAATCAGAGCTTATGCGTGTGAGCGATGTTGAGAAGTCACAAAATCTAGAAGAGTTTTGGGTGCGCTCTGTGGGGCCTACTCTCTATGACAAATTCATTAACAGCTATTCTAAAAAAATGTGGCAGGTCGATTCAAATACAGAAATTGATGATTTTGCCTTTTCTCCTAAGGGAGTGGCTCTTAAATCTGGCCCAAAAGCAGCATGGACTGAGGCCATTTCTGCCTTCCCTATTAAGAAGAACGGCTATGATGATTACTTTGATATTGCCACTAAAAATGTGAACGTAAAATTGAAGACTCGTATAGAGGCTTTTGATATCGAAAATTACAAGGTAAAGATTGCAGGTGAGTGGCATCAGTTTGATGTGATTATCAATACTATTTCTCCTGAAATTATTATGAACAATGCCTTTGGTCCACTTAAGTGGGTGGGACGTGATTTCTTTAATATTGTGTTACCAGTAAAAGAGGTTTTTCCAGAGCATGTCTATTTTCTGTATTATGCGAATCAAGAACCTTTCACTCGCATTGTGGAATACAAAAAGTTTTATAAATACGACTCTCCTAGCACTTTGTTAGGCTTAGAGATCCCATCAAATAAAAATAAACTCTATCCATATCCAATTAAATCTGAACAGG
>Ga0210057_1002515_pt1 | contig 26138 bp, 28 predicted proteins | sample CryGeyCG2114_010_2_FD_183968 | JGI IMG/M metagenome (GOLD analysis project Ga0210057, IMG submission 183968) | Groundwater microbial communities from aquifer - Crystal Geyser CG10_big_fil_rev_8/21/14_0.10 (SPAdes) (version 2) | ecosystem: Environmental > Aquatic > Deep subsurface > Groundwater ...
GTTTTGATAGAGACTTGCCATGGTATTCACCAAGAATTTTGATGAAATAGATTCCTGTAACGAGTTGCAACAGAAACCAAGGGTGCATGCAGTTATGGTATGAATGTTCCGTGTCATCATGGTCCCCAAGATGGATGTGGTGCTCCCAGTGCGTACGACGGTACCGCTCGGTTGTGAGTCCAAAAGGAAGCCAGATTGTCCAGTTGGCAATGGGGTCGTTGTACTTTGGTGCGATGTTTCCGTGTGCGGCTTCGTGACCGAAGAGGAGGAGTGCATGTAGCCAGTACCCGCACCAGATACTGCACACGATGACAGTGAGTACATCTCCAATGAGGCCGGTTGTTTTTGTCACAACAACGCATGTGAAGAGCCCGATGCCCAGCATGCCGTAGCAGAGTATGATGTCCCGCCAGACGACCCTGAAACGCGGAGTGAGCGTGCGGCGAAATGCTGGCCATGCTGTGTGGCCATTCGTGATGCTCTGCAAATGTGGGCTGCCGGGAAACATGGTTATGAGTTCTGTAACCAGATGGACTTCTCCGGTGCTCTCAGTAGAGCAAGAGAGTCCCGCAAGAGTGTCGGGAGCGAGAAGCGTAGTGCGATCGTGTGGTTGCTTGGTGGGACGGGGATTGCGAAGAACATGCCTTGTGCAAGTGCAGGTTGAATTTCTTGGTCATCCACTGTCACCTTCCAGCCAGGAAGATAGTTCTGTGCAACAATGAGCCATTGGTCACCGAGAGACTGTGTTTGGAGTATCGTGCGAATAGGAGAATGTTCCAAGAATGTCACTGTACCTGATGCGTTGGAGGTAAACGTTCCGCTGCACGCGGGGCACTCCACAAAGGTGCGATCGGATAGTGGTGGTTCTGCAGTAAGATGGGGATACAGAGTATCCAGAGAAGGTTCTTGCAGTACCACGTGCGGTGCCAGGTAGACCGGGAGCCGTGCGTCGATATTTGCGTAGATGTAGCGCATGAAGTCAATGTTCAGTCCCGGCAGATCTACGTAGATAGGATATTTGGCGAGTAATGTCATCGCATCTGATGGAAACGGAGCGCTACTGAGAATATGTGAGATACTGAGAGAGTTCAGCAAGTACTGCCTTTTCTTCAGCAGGGAAAGCATCTCCTCTTCTGAGGAGTGTGTCAGTCTGATGTTTTTGGGTACGCGGGTTTTCGTCGAGCCGATGGCGGCGAGGAGGTATCCCACTCTTTTGGGCGTCATGGGCTCATAGAGACCTGCGGATGGCAAGTTGAGATGAATATTGATATTCGGAGTGAGAAGTTGCGTATTGAGTGTTGTGAGGACATCGCGGAGATCTTTTGTCCAAATGGAATTGTTCGCAGAAACGATCCGGTCGTGAATCTGTTCTGAAGCAGGGCTAAAGACGCGCAGAGGCAGGGCAGAACTACGACGAGAAAGTTCAGGAAGAATATGTGCGGACAGGTGTGAACTCTCATAGCGTACAAGAAAAGTATATGTGACAAGCATACTGACTGCACTTGTCATAGCTAAGAGCGAAGACCACTGTCTTTTTGTCATGGTTTTCCAGAAGGGAACGGCAAACGTTACTCCGATCATCAGGAGCACGACGCCGATAGTGTGATTTGTGGGAAAATGAAGGTGTGTTGCTCTTACAAACGTCGTTACAATGCCCGGTATTGGTGATGGATCATTAAAAAAGGAATAGTGTAGCAGGGGGAGCATGATGATTCCCAGAATGGCAGTTACAAGAGCGATGTATGCATGTAGTCGTTTTCTGGAATAAGTAATGCTGGATTCGCATCCAATGGCAACGAGCGGAAGAATCGCCAATTTAGCAAGCAATAACCAGCGCGCCGGAGAACCGATGGTTTTGTAGAGGGGAACTGCCTGAAGAAATGATGGACCTGCCGCAAGGAGCATGCTAAGAGCAACTATAGACCAACACGCCAGGATGAGTCGCTTTCGCTGGCGGTATTGCATGAAGGAAAGGGCAACGAAGAGGAGAGGAAACAGACCGATGTACGATGAAATTTCCATACTTCCGGCCAAACCAGGTAAGCGAAGATCGGGCGCAAACAGATAGAAGAGCATGTTCCAGCCGATGCCGGTGAGTTCCTGGGCATCCGTGCGTTGCGAAAGCTGTCCGTATGCCAGCAGTGGCAGAAAACGCACGAGTCCGATACAACCACTTACAAAAAGGATTACAACAAACCGTTGTAGGGCCTGAAGTGCGTATGCACATACGACAACACTGATTGCCAGTACTGCTACGATAACGAAGTGGGGAAAACCACTCAAAAACAGCACACTCGTCAATGCAATGCCACAAGGATAACGGATGAGTGGAGAGAGGCGCTCTTTTATGAGAAGGAGAATGATTGGTGTCAGAGCAAGAGTGATAATTGCATTACTGGGGTTGAAAAACCACGGCCAGAGCAACATCGCGTACACGAGACCGGTGATAAAGCTTGCTGTACAAGAAAACTGCCACTCCCGAAAAACCAGCATGCAGAACCATGCACCAAGGATCAGACTGACTGCCATGGTCCAGTGTGCTGCCTGGAACGGCGAGAGGAAGGTGGTAAAAAAGAGAACGAGTGGATTGAACACCGATCCATCTGTCAGGAAGGTGGGAAAGCCGAATCCGTTCAGGTCATTCCAGAAAATATCGGGGGACCACAGACGTTCTTTGATGAGTGTGATGAATGGGTAGGTGAACGTGTGCATATCTTTGTGCGCCCAGATGTCCGAGAAGAAAAGGAGTTTATGAAAAAGCAAAAGGAAAAAGGCACTATATCCTCCAAGGCCAATCCATGGTAATTGCATCCAGTGGCGGAAATCCATATGGAACATGGTACCATTGTCTTTCCGATCCTGCCCCGCCACACTTACATCTTCTCACATGTTCCATTGTGCTTCACCTCACACTTCTTTGGTAAAGCTATCGTAAATACAGACCCTTTTCCTTCTTCACTCTTGAAGGACAGTGAGCCACCAAGATTTTCGGCAATCATCTTACTGATGTAGAGACCGAGTCCGTTTCCATCTGCACACACTTCCACCGCATTGCGGGCGCGGAAAAGTTTTTTGCAGATATGCTGCTGCTCTTCGCGCGGAATGCCTATGCCCGTATCTTCCACATGCATGACCACAGTACCTCCGTTATCTTCCAATGAAGCAGTAATCTTTCCACCGTCTTTCGTATACCTTTCGGCATTCGTCAGGAAATTGTGGAGAATAATACGCAAGAGAACCGGATCTGCCTCCATCATAACAGAACCTTCCGGAAAATGTTCCTCGTAAGAGAGCTGCCGTTTTTTCTTGAGCATGATGCGTTCGCCACACAGTTCCTTAAACATTGCCACCACATCGAAACTTTTAACTTCCGGCTTCAGGTTATCACCTTCCAAGCGCGTTGTGCGAAGCAACGCATCAATGATATGTGTCATGCGCCGCGTCGCAACCGTCACTTGGGTGAGATACTCGATCTGCTCAGAAGAGAGACGATCTTTCTCCTCCAGCATGAGTTCCATGTACCAACTCACTGTGGAAATGGGAGTACGCAACTGGTGTGATGCCAGTGAGATGAAGTCAGATTTCAAATAATCAATGCGACGCTCTTCCGTGGCATCACGAAAAATGGCAACCGCGCCAACCGTTGCTTTATGACGCGTGATGGGACTCACGGTCAGAGCCACCGGCAAGAACGTATTCGTTGTCTGCCGAATATTCATATCAAGACCGGAAAGCAGATCACTGCCATACGTTGCCTGCACACACTGCCATACGGGATGCTCTTCTTTCGGAATATCTTTTTGGTGGTGCATAAGAGGAAGTGCTTTCTCCACAGACATTCCCATGAACTTCTCCACAGGATATCCTATCATGACACTGGCAACTGGATTTGCATCGACGACAATACCGTTGGTATCGAACACGAGAATACCATGGTGAATGGACTCAAGAATGGTTCGATCTTTCGCATACTGGTGCTCAAGCTTTCGGGTTTTCTCGTAAATATCGTCCTCCATACGAATGTAGTTCCGGCGCAGCTGTCTTGAAATCACTGCAGCAAGGACTATGCAGCCACCACCTGCCGCAAGCAGTGCTGTCGCAATCTGCAACGCAACGTTCGTACCATGAATGCCATATGCCTGTTGCAACTGCGTGTGCGATACGATGAAGGCAATAAATGTCAGCAATGCCAGGAGGGCACTTGCCAGCAAAGCAGACTGCGCAGATGCACGCTTTGCAATGTACTTATGTTGCGTTTGGTATTGTGTAAACCAGCGAGGAGATGTGGGTACAGCCATAGAAAATCTACTTATTATACCAGAATTTCATAAAATATGGATGACCTCTTTTAGAGATCACACTTGTTTCCTCTATATTGTCAAATACTGAAAACACCCCCACAGGATCTGTGGAGGTGTTTTGGACTACTCTCTTAACGTGTCACGCTGATTGTTGCTCCATTCTCCGCTGCAGTTGAAGCAACTGTCACACGACCATTCGCATCCTGTACGATTGTATAATCCGTTTCCGGAGACGTTGGGCCACTCGGGTCGGATGGAACACTTACAAGGTACGTTGCTTCCAGAACAGAAAGGTCTGCATATCCTGTGCAGCTTGCGGCGCCGGATGCACAGATCTCTGTCACTGTGGTAGTAATTGCGCTCGGAAGATTTCCATTATTGTCAATGGAGTACTGATACACCGCATTGAGAATGGAATTCACATCACTGCGACGATCGGCGTTACGCGCGTCAGCCAATTGTCTTGTTGGGTTGATCGCAACGATGACGATCGATGCCAGGATCGCGATGATTCCGATGACGAGAAGGACTTCAATAAGGGTAAAACCCCTTCGGGAAATTGTATTCATAAAGCAGAAAGAAAAAGTCAAATTATGGCTCCCATTGTACAGAAGAGAATTCAAGGATATGGAGAGTTTGCCTTGACTACATCAACACTCGATATTGTCGTAACTTAAGGTAGTGCAGACGATATCGCAAGTCTGCCAGAGGAGTTCTCCGTTCACACACACAGGGTCGCTGCAGACACAGGGATTTCCCTCTTGCAAATCTTTTGACAGCGGCTGCACCAGAAGTTCGACTGTACGCTCATACGTCTGTACGGGATGCAAGCGTACCGTGCGTGATACAGTAAACGTAACGTACGCGCTCTGATTCGCAGTAGACTGTGACGTGTTTCGCACAGTGAAGTCCTTCACGGCCACAAGTTCCGGTGTTACCTTACGCACTTCGTTTCCTTCAATAATGACGAGCGATCCCGTCTGTACAGCAAACATCGTCGGATGGAGCTGTCCCGATGCAGACTGTACAGCCAGAACCGGTCCGGTCGCTCCGGCTGCCGGAAGCAAAATCTTCTCTGCATTGTGCACGCGTCGTTGCATCGACTGCACTGCCTGCAAGCCACTGTATTCCACGACGGCAACCGTCTGCTGACGGATACGAGCCTCTGTTCCACTGGTCAGCAGTGGAATCATGACGACTATGACGAGACTGAACACACCCAGAAGCAACAGTACTTCTATCAGAGTAAAGCCATATCTGAAGTGAGTGTGCTTCATGGCGTGCCACAGAGAGTAAATGCGTACTTCTCCTGCCACTCATCAATGAGGATGTCGGGATACACAACTCGCATCTTCAACTCCAGACGACGCACGTTGCCTTTGTGATGACCTTCCGCGCACACCGTACGTTCATCTCCACTTGCTTCAACAGGCAGTACTGTACAACTGCCTTCCGTGAACACGAAGGTTTCATCACCACTGTAACCGGGATTCATTTGCAAACTGCGGAGCACCCGTTCTATGCACGTCTGCGCATTGTAGTGCGCCTGCTCCGTTTGCGTGAAGGTCGTACTATTCTTTCCTGCACTGACGCCAAGAAGAACGAGTGACACCGCGATCGCCATGGCGATCGCTCCTGCAAACAGAACGCTCGTGAGAAACATATAGCCGCCTCTGGTGTGCAGGAGCATCATGGTTCGGGAGGGTTAGGATCCCACGCTTCATCCACAGGCGCACGCCAGTTTGTGAGTTCTCTATGGAGCGTCACCGTCCCTGCTCCTTTTGTGCCGTGATCCCAATGCACATCTGCCTGCAAAGCGACCCAGTCACTCGCAAGACTGGTGATCGCAAGCTGAATGGTATAGCCGTCACTCGTCACCGTCTCGCTTCCGAAAAGTTCCCATGTTCCATCAGCGCCAAGAGCAATACCATGTGTACCGGCCTGCAACTCTAGAAAATCTTCCTCACGTATGCTGTACGCTGCATCGAGCGCACGCTCGGCAAGATGGATTGCACGAAAACGGTCTCCGCTGGCAATGGAAGAGCTCTGCCCAAGAAACATAATCAAGAACGCAGACACCACGAGCAGTCCAAAGAGCGTGATTCCCAGCAGAATTTCGATGAAGATAAACCCCCGTCGACAGGCACCGTTACTGTCCATCATATAGCGATAAGAGGAGGACGATATCCTGCGCGCTATATCCCGTGCCCGAAGCCACTTCACTCAACTCGAATAAGAAGATCACCTGATTATCCTGTATATCAATAGCACCCCCGTCGATGTACGGTTCCAGGAAGTCTTCGATCGTTTCCGGGTCCTGGAATGCATCCAGAGATGGCACAGCATCGTCGTTTCTCAAAACATAGACTTGGTTCTTTGCCCTTGAATCAAATGCGAAGTACGTCTCCCAGTGCGCATCGAGTTCTCCGCTGTATGCTGGATCCTCCTTCACCCACGACTTGCAGGTGATCGTGATGAATTTTGTCGCAGTGTACGAAGATCCTAAGTAATCGTGCTCCTCACCGTCATTCACATTTGCACTCACCGGTGACGCGTACGTTCCAAACGGTTCCACTGTTTCTGCGCTGATATCCATAAAACAGGTGACCGGCATATCGTATCCTCCATAGGTAATGGCACCACCGATAACAGTCAACTGAGGAATGAACGGATTACTGACGCGTACTCTTTGATCTCCGATAATCTCGAAGCTCGTGAGTCCCGACAAACTGCTTGAGGAACTACTGCTGGAACTGCTACTTGAAGATGATACACAGGGACCCAGATAGTCACCATGTCCCTGATGTCCCGGCCACGCATTCTGTGATACGTGTAATGTCTTGAACTCCGTACTAGGAGCGTGACAAACGGCAAACGTGTCATCATCTCCAGAAATCACACCGACTTCCGTTCCCAAACTCACAAGCGCAGAGTGGTTGTTCAGGGTAAGAAGCACAGTGCCGGCATCACTGGAATCCCCGGTAAACTTCGCGAAGTAGAGTTCCAGGAGACCGGTTGCCGTAATGCGGTCATCGACGGGATACGACTCATCAAATGTCACATCTCGCATCACGTAACTTGTCCCCTTGAAGACCACGCCGTGCTCCACAGAGTATCCCCAGTCAGAGTCCTCCGCACCGCTGCGTGCAAGGAATTCTGCACGCCTTGCACCCTGGATCACATAATCCTGCGCCATATCGACGGTTACGCTATCCCGGTAATCCTGAAACAACGGAAATCCTGCACCGGTTATTGCCCCCAAGATGGCAATGACAAGAAGGCCTTCGAGCAACGTGAATGCGGGACGAATGGATGCAGTATAACACAGTCGATCACCCATTCCCGATACTTCCCACTGCCCTGTAGATTGGCATGATAATACTGATCGCAATGAAGCCGACGAGGCCGGCCATGATAATCATGAGCATGGGTTCGAGAATCACCGGGAGTTTCTGTGCAGTTTCCTCCGCCTTCTTCTCATAAATCTGCGCAATGCCCAGCAATGTTTCTGCAAGTGTGCCTGACTTCTCCCCCATGACGATCAGTTGTTGCACAGAAATGGGGATGTGTGTGCAACTGTGAGGTAAGCCATGAAAACACGTTGCAAACGAATCGCCCACTTCCGCACGCTCTGCAAGTATGCGATACATGTTCTTGTATACCACAACAGTCGTGACGTGCTCCAGTGAACGCAGTGAGTCCACGAGTGGCACACCTGCCTGCAAGAGACCTCCCAAAATCACTCCGAGGCGTGCAATGGACGCTTCCTTCATAAGGCGGCCAATGCCGGGAATATGCAAGAACAACCACTGCGTCACTATGCGAAACGCTGTGAATTTTCCCAGAAGCACCAGCGCTAGAAACGTACCAATGAGTACAGGAATAGCAGTGCTCCCGTATTGCCGCAGAAAGTTCGTCACCGCAATAATAATCCTTGTCGCCAAGGGGAGCTCTGCATTCAGTGCCACGAGCACCTGTACCAGATTGGGCAGAACAAACATGCCAATACCAAGCATCACCGTCACCATGACAACCAGAACAATCGTCGGATAGATCATCGCCATTTTTACCTTGGATCTGAGCGCTCTGTCTTTTTCTTCCTGCTCTGCAAGATACACTAAATTGCGTGCCAGGTTCCCTGACTCTTCACCGACATGTACCAGTGCAGTCTGATATGGCGAGAACATGTGCTGCTCCTCCATGGCTTTCCACAGCGGCTTTCCACTCTCGACACCATCAATCATACCTCGAATGACTTTCTTCACTGAACGAGAACGTACTTCCTGCAAGTACATTTTCAATGCATCAGACACGAGCACTCCCGCATTGAGCATCATCGCAAGACTCTGGATGAGCTCGATGCGTACTTTCCCCATGCCGATGTTGTTCAATCTCTGGCCGGCAATCTTCATTTTTTTCAGGAAACTCTGTTGTTCGGGAACAAAACTTTCCGATGAAGTAGGTGCTGCCGGTTGGGCAACAGGTTCTCTGGGGACAACAACAAAAGGGTGACTTTGGTAGAGCACGTACTTTGCCCGCAGTCGTTTCTTGACACCCGCATACGACTCTTCGTTGAGAAGGGCTGCCGATGCTGTGTGCGGATCTGCCATAGATACTAAAGAATGTCGTGCTCAACTGCAGTGTGCTTCTGCTCCACTGTTTCCTCCGGAGGCGCCGCTGTGCGTTTCAGTTCTTCGATGGTGGTTACTCCTGCCAGAACTTTCTCCAATCCATCCTCAAACATCACTCTCATCCCCTGTGACCTGGCAAGACGGTCGATTTCATCACTGGTTGCGTGTTTGATAATGAGCTCTCCAATTTCTGGAGTGACTTCTAACAGTTCGTACATACCGATACGCCCGCGGTATCCGGACTGTGCACACGCACTGCATCCCTTCCCCTTGTACAGGGTAACGGTCTCGTCCTGCGGCAAGAACAGTTCTGCTCTTGGGAAAAGCGTGCGCACCTCTTCCCGTGACACAGAGTAACTGTATCGACAGTTCGCACAGATGCGTCGCACAAGACGCTGCCCCATAATGATCTCAAGCGTGGAGGCGAGCAGGAACGGCTCTACACCCATTTCCAGAAGTCGCGGAATAGCCGTTGTTGCCGTATTGGCATGCAACGTTGAAAAGAGCAAGTGTCCTGTCATGGCCGCATTCACGGAAATATCCGCCGTTTCACTGTCACGAATTTCTCCCACGAGGATGATATCCGGATCCTGCCGAACGAGTGAGCGAAGCCCTGATGCGAACGTGAGGTTGACACCGGTATTGACCTGAATGTGATTCACACCACGCACTTTGTACTCCACGGGATCTTCGATGGTGGAAATGTTCACATCGGGCGTGTTACGCATTTTGAGAAGCGCCGACAGTGTCGTGGATTTTCCTGACCCTGTTGGTCCCGTCGTGAGGATCATGCCAAACGGCTTCTGCACTGCTTTTTTGAGGATATCCTGATGCTCCTGTGAAAACCCCAGATCACTCAGTGAGAGCGATTTCACGTAGAGCGCAAGAATACGCATCACAATCTTCTCACCGTCCACCACTGGGACAATCGACACACGCACGTCGACCTTCCCTGTCTGCGTCTGGTGTCGTAGCGCACCGTCCTGTGGACGGAAATGCTCATCTGTACGCAAGTTGGATGCAATTTTGACGCGATTCAAAATCCCCTCATAGTACTGTTTCTGAATACGTCCTGCTTCACGCAACACACCATCAAGACGAAAACGAATGATGATCTGTTTCTCTTGAGGTTCAAAGTGAATATCCGATGCACGGAGAGCAATGGCATCGTTGAGAATCTCCGTGAGAATCTCCGGTGCCACCTTTTGCTGTGCCTTGATGATGGACTGAAACCGCGTATCAAGAGATGTGTTATACAAACGCAGTGCTGCTTCGATTCCTTCGTGCGACGTGTAGACAATCTTCACTTGTCCGCCAAACGTCTTGGCTTTTCCCTTCTCTTTCTTCTTGGAAAAGAGCGACAGAGCACTGCGCTCCATACCTTCATCCGACACATCTTTCACTTCTATGTCTTGCTCTTTTTCTTGGCCAAGGTTTGCACGAACGATTTGCTCAAGATTTGGCTGCAACGGATCAGATGTCGCCACAGTAACGCCTTCCTTCATCTGGCTCATGACAACGATATTGTATTTCTGTGCAACAGAACGGGGGAGCTCTGCAACAGTATCTGGGTCCGGCAAGTTGGACTGCAAATCCTGAAACTCCCAACCGTAGTGTTCGCAGAGCGCGCTCTCATAGAGATGCTGTGTCAGGAGACCTCGCTCCATGAGCATGGATACAAGCGATGTGTTCTGTTCTTTCGCTTTCTGCACGGCATCGCGTAACTCCTCTTGGGAAATGTAACTTCCCTTAAGGAGAATGTCGCCAAGATCAGCATCAGAAATGGTCATGTGTGTTACGAAGAAATAACAGACTTTGCTTTCCGCACAATTTCTGCAATGGGCGTATTGGATTTCACAAAGTACCCCACAACATTGGCATACGTACGTACGCGTTCTTCATCCTCTTTTTGTCCTAAATTGGTTAGCACAATGACCTTCGTGGAAATGTTTGCAACTTGCAACTGTTCCAGGAATGCAAACCCATCCATTTCAGGCATGATGAGATCGAGAAGGATGATACACGGAACACTGTTTTTTATATGTTCGAGCGCATCTCTCCCATTGGTCATCACCGTGGTTTCGTATCCTTCATTACGAAACTTCAACTCCAATGCATGGGCCAGCGGACGCTCATCTTCGATGATCAACACATACTTGTCACTCCCCGTCTTTTGTGTTTGCTTTTTTGGCATAGAGATAGCACAAGAGAAAATCTACTAATTATAGCAAATTTTCAATATTTGCACAATAAAAGGTTGGTTTTACGACTTCTTCTGCAAGATCAGACGGTCTCTCCTGTCATTTACTGTCAAAATGTACTCCACCGGATCTTCACATACACCAGAAGCTCGTTCAAGGCGCCCGGTAATTTCTTCGCGGAGCGCGTCACCGGCTAGAAAATCAATGGCTTGCAAAATGCGGCGAAGATTTTCAAACTTCTTTCCAGTGGGCTGATCTTTCACGGTGTACTGCCTAAACCCATATTCATCATCTCTCTGGAACTCACAGAGACGTTCGCATTTCTGGGCTAGTATTTCTTGCATACAGGATGTGTACGGGCGGCTTCCCGCTTAGAAGAGCGCTGCAGCTAGCACGTTGGCCACAACCACCATTACTCCTGCCACAATCACCCACATGCATGCGGCTACCAAAAGCTCCTGTTTCGTTTTTTCCTGTTTGGACTGTGCACGACGGAACCACTGCATCACTGCAAGTATAATAGAGGATTCTTTTTCACGCCATGAACGCGTACTTCAAAATGCACATGGATACCCGTTGCTCCGTACACGCGACCGGTATTCCCCATCCACGCAATTACCTGCCCACGCCGTACCTTTTCTCCCATATTGACGTAGAGCTCTTTGTTATGCGCGTAGAGCGTTACCAAACCATTGCCATGGTCAATCTCAACCACATTGCCATATCCGCCACTCCATCCATGTTCAGAACGAACGACTGTCCCGTCTTCCGATGCAAAAATCGGCCCTCCTCCTTTCGTTTGAAGATCCACTGCGTAGTGGCCGGGACGGTATCCTTGCGTGTAAATACAGTTGCCACAGGGCAACTGGAGTACTCCGCCGGAAGGCGGAGCAGACACAGCCGGCGGCAGAGGCTTCTGACCGGGCAGAGTAGACGCTGGCGGCTTCTGTACGACTGCCACTGTCGGCTTTCGCTCAACAACCGGTCTTGCATTGGGAATGATGAGCTCTTGTCCTGCAAGAATAAAACCTCCGTCAATTCTATTCTGAAGAGCAATCTCTTCTATGTCCCTCTCGTAGAGTTCTGCAATTCCCGCCAGTGTCTGTCCCTGTTTTACGGTATGTACTACGCCATCAACCGGAAGAATAAGCAACTCGTCTCCCGGACGGAGGGTGTCGCCTGCGCCCAGCGTATTTGCCCAGCGAATGGTATCAGGATGAATACCATAGCGACTTGCTAACTTCTCTATGTTCTCCCCTTCTTTTACAACATGCACAATTCCCTCTGCATACGCGCGACGCATGCCCTGCTCAGTCAGAGATGAAGATTTCATGATGAAACCTTCTTCAACCATGAGCACATTTGGCACTTCCACAGGAACATCTTCTACGGAAAAGGACTCTGCAGGAACAAATGGCGGAAAGAACGTGCTGACAAGAAATACGGTGATACATATGAGCTGTACACGCCGCATCAACCACTGTTTTGGCGTCGCGTAGAGACGCTCGCTGTGAGAATTCATGAATTACAACGCAAAAAAACGAAGAATGGTACGCATATCAGCGTATCGGTCACCGGAATGCAAGAGAAGTACAAGATACCGTTTGTTATTTCCCGCTTCCACAAGAGATAACAGGCATTGTTTTGCCGCATCAGTTGTACCGGTTTTCCCGGCTAGCACAGCTGTGTCCGCATGCAGAAGCGCATGCGTATGTGTCACGTAGAACTCCTTGTCAGATCTGCTGTACATACGCACTCCTCGCATCGCCATACGCTTTTTTATATGTGCGTTCTTCAGAACAAACATGGAAAGCCATGCTAAATCTTTTGGTGTGGAGTACTGATGAACGGCGTCGAATCCGACAGGATTCTCGAATGCGGTTTGTGTTAACCCAAGCTCGCGCGCACGTTGATTCATTTCTTCCACAAAAGCGGAAATTGTTCCACTGTGGTAGACGGCCAATGTGACCGCAGCATCATTTGCGGAGCCGATGAGCAGTGCCGACAGCAAATCACCCACCGTAAATTCTTCTCCCGGTGGCAGATACGCCACCTCCCCAGGAACAGTCGCCGCCGCCTGCGGCACGGTTACCCATTCATCCATATCGTGGTGCTCCGCAATCAACAAGGCTGTCATGAGTTTTGTCAAACTCGCCATCGGACGTTCCTCCCGAGATGATAACGCGTACAAGTCCTGTCCACTCTCCGCATCAACGATGAGAACCCCGGACGCCGATATCTGTTCGCGTAGCGTCCGCAGCACTTCTTCATCACGAAAACGTTCCTCCACGGAAGGAGGCGCAATGCTCAACATCGCCGCCAGTGTAGGCTGCACAGGGCCCTGCACACCTCCAACGGGAATCACTCCCATGAAGAGAGCCGCAAACAGTGAGTTGTACATGCAAACGAGTATATCTTCGTCATCATTTGTATACCACCCGGTCAGATAACCTCAGGTCGATATACTCTTGTACCTGTTCTAAGGAAACTGACTGTAAGAATACCTGATACCGTTTTAACTGCTCCTCGAGAGCACCACGATCGTCGAACCATACCATGGGCCCTACATCAAGATGAAACTCCCTTGCACGCAAAAAGAGAATTCTCTGCTCCGTTTTCTGGCCAAATTGTTCCTCCAGCAACTCCTCCGCTTTCCACAGGCGCTCAAGGAACGCCGGTCGCACGAGCTGTGTGCCTGGCTGGGGACGTACACCCCAGTCCGTTACAGCAATATATGGCAATGCAGCATGGTCCTTCACCTGCAAAGTGACGTACTCAGCATATGTCCCTTTTTCCGTGATGTACCCACGTAGTACAGCACCCGTCCCCTCGGCTGGTGTACTTTCTTTACCATCCTCTTCAAGAGTATGTATCTGTGCAACAAGCGGCTCTAACTCCAACTGGACACTGACATATGAAGGATAGTGTTTGCTAATGTGCACGCTGCTCAAATCAGGCACAGCACTCTGTAAGAGGTCGAACACATCCTGTTCCTGCAACAATGTGATATGCGTACCAAAGAGCGGCGCAAGGGCTACCTGTACAACTTCAATATCGATACGCGGATCCGTTCTCTTCACACGAATTTCCTGAATTTGGGTAAATGGCGAAAACAGTAACGTGTACATGATGCCAAACACCCCCACTACAACAAGTCCCCCAAGAAACAGAAACAAGACCACCTTCATCGATGCGCATGTGCGACGCAGTTGACGGGTAAAGCGTTCCCAAGAAGAACGCCATTTACTCCATACATTTCTACGACGTCTTTTTGCGAATTTTCGGTATGCAGGATGCACACGGCGGCGAAATTTGGCCGGAAGAGGACGGGGAGGACGAATGGGCACAAAAGAAATGTTACACTTCTGCCATACGCACAGCTATCATTGCAGATTGGCTTACTACTCTCGGCGGCACGGAACGCGTTCTTCAGGAACTCTGCACACTCTGGCCAGATGCCGTTCTCTACACCACGGTTGCAGATGAACGCGTGCTGCAACAATTCTCCGTACGACACGCTCATGTCAGCAAGTTACAGATCCTGTACAGGATACTCGGTAGACATCAACTTCTCCTTTTTGCCATGCCAAGAGCCATTGAAGACATTGACCTGAGAAGCTTCGATCTGATTATCAGTTCTTCTCACGCTGTTGCCAAAGGCATCATTCCTCCACCACATGCTTTCCATATCTGCTACTGTCATACTCCTGCGCGGTATGCATGGGAAATGGAAGATGAGTACCTTGATGACTTTCATATTCCCAGCATGTTACGAAAGCCAATAAAACAACGCTTGAAGAAGCTGCGACGTTGGGATATGACCAGCAGTCGACGCACCGATGCATTCATTGCCAATTCCTCGACAACGCAGGAGCGCATTATGCGCATCTATGCGCGAGAAAGCACAGTGATCCCCCCACCTGTGCATGATCGCTTCTTTGCGCCCCCAATACAATCGTCGAAAGACTATTTCCTGAGTGTCGGACGTCTGGTCCCATACAAGCGCCTCGACTTACTCATTGACGTGGCAAATGCAACCGGTATTCCTCTCGTCATTGCAGGGGAAGGACAGGATCATCATCGACTTCAGCACATGGCGGGAAAATCCGTCACGTTTCTCGGCCGCGTTCCTGAAGAGGAGTTGCCAACGCTCTACGCCGAAGCAAAAGCATTTCTCTTTCCTGCACACGAAGATGCCGGCATTGTTCCGCTTGAAGCACAAGCCTGCGGCACGCCTGTCATCGCCTACGGCAAAGGCGGAGCACTCGACACGATAGAGGAAGGAAAAACCGGTTTGTTCTTTACAACACAAACTGCTGCGAGTCTCACTACAGCACTGGAGACATTTCAGACAATGGACTGGGACCGTCAGTACATCCGCAACCATGCACGTCAGTTTTCTCAGGAACGTTTTCGACAACACATGAGAAATTTTGTGCACACACAATGCACATCTCACTGATCTCGTTCATCCTCAATTTCTCCAACCAACTCTTCAAGGACATCTTCCAGTGTGACCAGCCCAACTGTTTTCCCATTCTCCTGAACAAGTGCCAAGTGGGCATGCGCATCACGAAAACGAACCAGGAGTTCATCACAGAGTTCACCGGCCGACACGATAAGCGCTGCTCGCTCAAAGTCTGCAAGCGGCCGATCCCAGTCTCCCTCTTCTAGCCCACGGAGGATATCATGACTGATCACAATGGCTTTAGCATCGTGAATGGATGCACTATAGACAGGGTACCTTGAATACTCGCTTACACTCATTTTTTCCGCTGCCTTCTTCACCGTGACACTCCGTTGAATAGCAATGATCTTCTCTAGTGGTGTCATAACATCAGTTGCAGTTTTATCATTGAGGATAAATACACGATGAATGAGGGAATGCTCATCTCCTTCAATGTATCCGGCATGGTGGCCCAACCGTGTCAATGAGCGGATTTGTTCTTCGGTGCCAATGTGCCTCTCTCCATGCTGAAGCAGATTGGTGACCCACTCAAATATGACAACCAAAGGCTTGAGAAGGACCGTCCAAGGATATAACCCCAGTGCCACCAGTGGCGCTGCCTGAAAAGCGTAATGCATTCCCAAGGTCTTCGGAACAATTTCGGAAAAGAGAATAACACCAAACGTGAGTACTGTTGTTGTCACTGCAAGAAATGTACTTCCATAGAGGACAACCACCATCTGCCCTACAATAATGGAACCAACAATGTTTACGACGTTATTGAGAATCACAACAGCAATGATTGTTCTCCCTATCTTCGCTTTCAAGCGATCAAGAATGTGTGCGCCGCAACGTTTCTTCTCCAAAAGCAGTCCCACTTCCGCCGGTGTTATGCTCACCAATGCCGCTTCCGCGCCCGAAAAGAACCCCGAAAGGAGAAGGACGAGGAAGACAGTTATGAGAAGAAGGGCCATTGGAGAAGCGAGTATAGCACACTTCGTTCATGGTATCATGCCACTATGCTCCAACGAGATCCCAGATCCCACAAAGGCGATAACGGCCGCGTTGCCATTCTCGGAGGAAGCCGCCGCTTTCACGGCGCACCGATACTCGCGGCACTCAGCGCAGAAGCAAGCGGGGTCGACCTCGTCTATCCCATCGTTCCAACCTGTCACGAAGATGTCACCAAATCCGCATCCTATGGATTCATCGTGCAGACATTTGATGGCAAGTACCCAACTATAGATGATGCAAAACGCATGGTCAGCTTCCTGGAAAACATCGATGTCTGTGTTATAGGACCCGGACTTGAACCGGAAGACGGGATGGGGCTGCAACACATCATCCACAGCGCTCCCTGCGCACTCGTACTCGATGCAGGAGTGTTGCAGCAGGATATTCTCGGGAATCTGTCTCATGACTATCCCGTCATTCTCACACCGCATCGCGGAGAACTCGAGCGTCTCATGGATACACTTGACGCAGAACTACTTGCAAAAGAGACCGGCGCATTCGTTCTTCTGAAAGGTCCGGAGGATGTCACCGTGGCACCCGACGGGAAAACAGAAACCGTGAAAGGCGGCAATGCGGGCCTCACGAAAGGCGGTACCGGTGATGCACTGGCAGGACTGATTGGTGGCCTCATCGCCCAGAAGGTGGATCCATTCTCTGCCTGCGTCACCGCTGCAAAAGTCATCAAGACGTGCGGGGAGAAGCTACAGAAAGACAAAGGGTTCGCGTACAAAACAGTCGAAATCATTGAAATGATTCCTAAGATTCTTCATTGTCTGAACCGCTGATTACGCAGGTGACTCACCACCCCTTCCCTCTTCTCCGCGCATTCAAAAATACTCTCGATGTGTTTTTGCTGACGAAAGAGGATGACATTCAGAACGATCAGGATGTGCAGAAGGCAACAGGATGTACAAAGACGGCATCACTACACCAGATACACGGGGATCGGATGGTTATTGCCCGTGAACCGATGGAACGCGGCGCAGACGCGGATGGTCTGCTGACAGATACGCTGGATCTTCTTCTCTCAATTCGCACTGCGGACTGTCAGCCGATTTTGGTATACGCCCCTGAGAAAAATGTTATCGGCCTCATGCATGTCGGATGGAAAGGGCTCGTGGCTCGTACAATTCCCTCATTCTTCAAAACGCTCAAAGAAGAATGGAATGTTGATCCGCAAGATTCCTATGTCTGCATTGGTCCATCCATGCGACAGTGCTGTGCGGAATATCGTGAAGAGGATCATCTGCTCCGGGAATTTGATGAGAGTTTTTGGAAGGGCACATACGTTGATCTTGCCGGCATTGCAGATCAACAACTTCTCAACCTTGGTGTACAGCAAGACCGCATTGAATGTCATGCTGACTGCACCTGCTGTCATCCCAAAACCTACTGGACATACCGTGGCGGTGACAGGCAAAAGGTACAAGAAGGACACACAAACGTCCTCGCAGCCAGACTACGTGATTGATGACATGTGCTATACTGCTCATTCGTCTAGGCGTCCCGTTAGGGCAGGTACGTTTCTTCTCTAAACACTTGTTATGGGAGACTGAATCGCTTCGCACCGTGGTGTGGAGATGAGGTCACCCCCTTGGTTTCCAAGGGACAAGCGTCTCTGCACCGACGGTCGTTTGGACTATTCGTGGGTGAACCAAGGTTCCCCCACGAACCCCTGCCTGCCGGCAGGCAGGCCCTCCTTCGTAAAGAGTCGCTCCAGTGTGGCAAAGCCACACTTCGCGACGTTTTTATTTTTTACTTTTAGTTAAAACCGTCCGAAGAAATACTCCTCCACCGGACTCAGTACTTCCAACGGATCGATGTGCTCTCCGCCGAGGATCACTTCGAAGTGGACATGTGGTCCCGTAGAGAGAAGACCTGCGCCCGGTGTACCGGGACGTCCTCCACTACGCGCAATGGGATCACCGACGCGCACATGTTGCCCTTCTTCAACGAGGAATTCTGTGACATGACCATAGAGAGTCGCTACTCCTCCTTCGTGAAGAAGAGTGACGCTATTGAAACCCAACCCTTGGTCAATAATACGATGAACAAAGCCACTCCGTGCTGCACGCACAAGAGATCCTTGCTGTACCGGAATATCAACGGCTGTATGCGGAATACCAAACCGCGCTTCATAAGACTCATCTCCAAAAATAGCAGAGAGACCGAGTCTGGGTTCTACCGGCCACGCGAGGAAGAGATCTTCCTGATACCCTTCGTATCGTGCCGTCCAGGCAAGCGCATCGTTCTGTGCTTCCCAGAGACTCTGCAGTGCCAGCCGAATACGATCTTCTGCTTTCCGTTCGTCTTCAAGAAGAGCAACGAGTTCGCTGCGCAGTTCCTGCCACGTTGCATCCACGGCAAATTCTCCTTGCAGAGCACGTTCTTCCTCGAGAACACGCAACTGATACCGGAGAATTTCCTCTCTGCGATTGAGGACTCCCTGCAGGAGCCGCGCTTGACGCACTTCCTGCTCTCTGAGACGCCGCTCCTCTGCCGAATGCGTATCATTCCCCCCAATGGCCGTCGAAAGAAGATGTGAGCCACCTTCACCCATACCCGCCGAGAACGCAACCAAGAGTCCCATTCCCAGAAGAAAGAGACGAAAACGGTTTTGGGGATGTGGTATGCGTATTGGCATTTCCTTTTATTATAGCAGAATCTTGTCTCTTCAGGAGTATGGAGATACTTGACTTTTTAATAAAAGTAATTTATTTTATACTCGGCGAGAGTGGCACGTCGTTGTTTTTGCCACACTACGATCTTTCGAAGGAGTTTTGCGAATGCCGCAAACCAAAAACCCGACTGCTCAGATCACCGGTGGTGTGACCACCGGAAAGTTCCTCGAAGCCTTGAGTGGTGAAGGTGACAGTCTGACTGTCACCTTCACCCTCGAAGGTGGAAACACAGCCACAGTCCGCATCACACAGGTTCAACGAGAGGACGGAAGCGGCTGCAAATTCAACTTCTGGGGACGAACTGTTCCCAACACCGTCTACGTCTACGGATTCTATAACTCCCGCAGCGGCAAAGGCTTCATCGAATACAACGCCAAGTAATATCGATGAAGCCATCCGACCAGACCCGTCACCCACTGCGGTGACGGGTTCTCTTTTTTGTATCTCAAAATCACCGGCGCATTGCTGCGCCGGCTTGTGATCCTTCCTCTATGAACTCGTTTTGTGGTTAGTCGGAGTCGCCTCGGCGGGAGGCTCATGATGTTCAATCGCATGACGCATGCGATGCCCCATGATCGACTCATGAAGCGGTAGCTGACGTCCGGTCAGTTGTTCCCATCCCCGTTCGGCAATCGTAAGCGCACGGTTATACTCCTTTTCTTCGTTGCGCGCGTACTTCTCATTTGCCGCAATGAGCGACTCTTCATACTGCTTGACTACAGCGTTGATCGTCCATGTCGTGGACCATGATCGCCAAACGCTACTTGCGATGGCAATCGCCAAGGCTGTCGCCAGCGCGGCGTACTGCTGATGTACCCCACGCATGTTGTCGTTCATGAATGGCAACATAATGATGGCATTGACCATGGCATACGCGAAGCCGCCAAGCAGAATGCTTTTCCACGCCCCGAAGAGCCACCCCCACTCGCGAATGCTCCGCGCGGAGTTCTTGATAAGGTCATTCTTCTTCTGACGCGCAGTTTCAACTTCCTCATGAAGAAGCCGCTTGTTGCGCTCAATGCCACGCGCGAGGGACAAGGCCCCCATGCGTACCCGTATCATGTATAACCCCTCCGGAGTTTGGGGCGGGAAACACGCGGAAATCGCATCGAACGAACTGTTGATCGTCTTGGCGCTCCTTTTCAGTGGTCCATCCCCGGACTCTTCTTCCACGTACAGACTGTATCCCAAATCCAGTACCTGTACCGGCGAGACATCCTGCGCTTGCAATGTGCGTTCTTGATGTATGACATCACTCATCTCTCACCTCCTTTTCGGTGGAAGGAAAGGATCACAGGTCCAGTCCGCCTAGGCCGACTGGACCTATCTTTATACTTTCCGTAAGCCAGAAAGTCAACCTTTCCAATCCAGTGCTCTGTATTCGCCTGTGAGAACAGGTAAGATAAGAGGGGTTATAGACGCTTAGCTCAGTTGCTTAGGATTCTCTTGAGAATCCGTAGTAAAGGAATTGCCGCTCGATCCTTATCCAAAAACAGGACAAAATATGTTTGCATAGGCGCTTAGCTCAGTTGGTAGAGCGTCGGTCTCCAAAACCGAAGGTCGTAGGTTCGATCCCTACAGCGCCTGCCAGAATGAAATAGCCACCAACCGGTTTCCAGAATGTGTCATCTGCGAGCGGCCGGCCATAGCCCGAAGGCGACGGCTGGCCGCGCCTGCCACATTGGACACATAACCTGTTTGCCTTTGGGGCATAGAGGCTGGTGAAGTCCAGAGTCACTATCTCTTCCTGATTCTTTATGGGCATTCTAAATTACTTCTTCGGTAAAACGTCAGAAAACTCAGGCAAAATCCCAACTCATAGCCATCTTGCATCTTTGCTCTTGGCATTTGCAATGCAGGAATTGTCTTCGATTGGGAAATTACTCCCGAAAGAAAAACGCTTAGATGTTTTGATACCCCACCTTGCTTTTGAGCTACTCGCATATCATCAATCTTTAATAATATTGCACATTGCAAATAAACAAAAACTTTCAGACAGAGGAGCCGCTGAACTGGGTATAGCCATCACTAAAGCAGTTATCGTCTCCGCAAAAGAAATCGATGTCGGAGTCGATATTGAAAAAATTCTTACCCAAATGCAGTTTCATCAAACTATCAGTGACTACCTTGAAAATAATCATGAGATATCCCGTCTGAATGAGGAGAATTTCACCCGACTGTTGCACTTCTTGGGTTCGAGCCCTTCGGAAGCAAATTATATCTTGGAGCGAGCCGTAATATCCTTCACGCGGCTTCTCGGAACAGTTAGAGATTCCGGCCAAAATAAATCGCAAAAGATAGAATATGAAGAGCTGATTCCACGAGATGCATTTGATGTTTTAGAGTGGTGGACAGTCCATATGACTGCGACAACTGGGCTAATGGAATCGCTCACAACATCCATGCACGATGCCTCTTCTGAAAAAACATGATTGATCAGAACGCCACAAATCGGCCTCTCGATATCGTGAAGATACTTGTCGTTTTAGCACTCCTTTTTGCAGTAGCTGATTTACCATATTTCTATTACCAGCTTCTTCGGTGGATTGTGTGTGGTACTGCTGCATATTCTGCATACCAAGCATACGAGAAACAGAAGACCGTGTGGATGTGGATATTTATTAGTCTTGCCATTCTTTTTAATCCAATCGCTCCGATTTATTTTACACGTGCAATCTGGCAATTTCTTGATGTGGGAACGGCGGTTGTGTTCTGCGTTAGCCTCTTTATTGAGAGGCCTAAACTCATTCGTTAATTCTATTCTCTACTTTCAATAATGAAAATTTCACCTCAAGAAATGGCCTCTGGCATGTATCTTGCTTTTGTTCGGGACACTACTAAAGAACCGGTAAGGGATGTGGACGGTAATATAATTTTCGACAAAAATGAGCAGCGGCTTTTGCTTTTGTCTCACGTCTACAGCATGTTGGATGCTCGGGGTTTGTCAGATGCGAAGCTTCAACTGCTATCTGTTTTTGTAGCAGATAATCGGAAAATAAAGAATGAGGCAGATTTAATGGTTGAAATGCTTGTCGTGATAGATTTTATAAAGAAATTCAAGTCCTCTTCTGATCAAATGCTTAAAGAGAGTTCTGAGCATTTTTTCAAGGATTTTCAGTTTTCTAAAAAACTAAATCCTGTACAAAAATACCTTGTATTCAGTTGGTATGTTGAACGCATAAAAGCGATTGATTTAGTCTTTCAATCAGTGCTTGATAAACATGAGTCGAATTAAATGGAGGACGGTATCCAAGATTTGTTATGATAACTACACAGTTAATGCTGGCGTACATCCGAAGGCAAAGAAAAGTTTTTCAGCTTTGTTTGACCATTCCTAGTCTGCTGTGCCTGGCTTTTGCAATAATTTGGATCAGCACAGGAGATGCCTCATGGGAGCCGTGGACAGTAATTACTGCAGCAGCGGTTGCTGTTGGACAACTCGCTATGACATTTGTAGAAAACTCTTTGCCGAAAGCAATTCGAGACATGGATATCGATGAAATGAAGTCAGTGATCATTCACTCCGATCCCAAATCCGATTGGACCCGAACAGATACGGTGATCTCCATGAATTATGCTTTCAAGAAAGATCCAAACCTGCGAATCGTTCACTCGTATGGAGACGACGGAGTCCACATCCCGGACTTTCAAGAGCAATGGGCAAATAAGTTTGATTCCCCCAAAGCTGCCAGTCATTTTTATGGTGTCTATTACGGGACAGCACTGCTTGAACAAGCAGTGCTCGTTATGGTCGACGGAGGGCGCGCCGATTTACCGTTGCCCGACCGCAGCACGCTGGTTACGGATGAATTTACGTACTCTATAGCACGCATAAAAGATGGGATGCATACGCTGGATAAATATATGAAATGGGCTGGCATTTCAGTGTCAGATATTTCAGCGCATGATGCCATCATCGAATAACAACGATCCACTTTTAAGGATCAGCTTATTCTTCAACCCACCAAGCAGCTGCCGCTTCTCCTCCATCGTCCCATTCCTCAGCAGGTACTCGACGTACTTCCTCTGATTGATTTTCTGCGCCTTCTGTTTGTCCGTGATACCCAGTACATCCGACGCGAAGCGGGAGAACCGCTCGAATTCATCATCGATCTTCCGCTTCACGGCGGAGGCGTTCAGATCGAGACCGTCGAGCAGCTCGATCAGTTGTTCGATCAACGGCCCTTCCTTGATCGGCGGCTCCTTGCAGTGCCGGTTCCGCGTATGCGTACAGCGGTAGTAGACATGGCGGCTGACGGAGCCATCCATGAGCTGCTTTTTCTTCTCATCGGCGGTGATTCCCAATCCGCAAGTGCCGCAGATCAGGAGCCGCGTGAAAGCGAATTCCTTTGCACCCCATTCGGGGAAGGCAGGCCGCTCCAGTGCTCGTTGCACATCATCGAAGAGTTGCTGGCTGACCAGCGGTTCGTAATCCCCTTGATACCAATTGCCGCCCCCGACGGGATACTCGAAGCGTCCTGTGTAGTACGGGTTATGGAGGATTGTGAAGATCATACTGAGTGAGAGGCGCTTCCCGTTTCGGGAAAGGAAGCCTTGCTCATGGATCCAGTCATAGAGGAATCTTCCGCTGCGATGCTCGCATGCCACCTTCTCGTAGAGCTGCCTTATGAAAGGGGCACGGACGGGATCGGGGACGACGCGACTCTTCGTTTCACCCAGCTTCCGTTCCGTGAGATAACCAATGGGAGGGATGCAGGGGCGGTATCCCTGTTCGGCTCTCGCTCGCTGCCCCCGCTTCACATTGAGTCCGCGGTTGTCATTCTCCAGCTTCGCCTGCGAACAGAGAATCATCAGGAGAAACTTCTCATTCGGATTATTCGTAAACCGCTGGCCATGCGTGCGGATTTCCTTCAAGAGTCCCTGGTCCATCATGTCGACAAGCGATCCCAAGTCCCCGGCGTTTCTCGAAAGCCTGTCAGGTGCCCAAGTGAGAATTCCGCCGAACAGTCCTTGCCGGATATCCTTGAGTAGCTGGTTATAGACAGGACGTCCGCTCGACGCTTTTGCCGAGTGACTTTCTCTCCGGATTTCTGTGATATTCAGCCTCTCTCTTTTTGCCAGTTCCATCATCTCCTTCACCTGCGATTCAATGGAGAGCGCTTGCCGCTCATCGTCCTCGGAAGACTTGCGGGCATAGAGGCAGTAGCGGGTACCTTCTGGATCTGGTTTTTGTTCCCCATGCCATGGAGTTGATGGTCTATCAAGAATGGTCTGCGGTGTTTGTTCTGCGAGGCTCGACATTGGATGCATATGGGACAGTGGGTATGTCTCCATCAATGCCGCAACATTTCGCAAAGGCTAGGCGAAAAGTCGAAAAATGAGACACAAAATCGCACCCCCTGAGTACTGTCCCATTTGTCTCATTTGGCAGATGAAATTCCTGTTGTCCAGTATGAGTCTGGAAGCCCCGAAGTACTGTCCAATTCTGTCCAATTCACCCACCCCAGTACTGTTCGGAATTGTTCGGATTACCCCCTCACATTCACCCCGACCTGTCCGCCCCCGTGTCCTTGGAACCCCACCCCTCAAAAACGCCCTCTGGGATTCAAAGTGCTATCATCACGTCCGGTCCCCTCTGCCAGCCTTCGCTGTGCAAAGGTCGGCCGATTGTATACATCCGGACCATGCTATACTCACCAACATGCAAGAAACACAACTACGCACAGCCTTCTTCCTCTTGCTCCTCAGTGGTGTCCTAGTGCTCGTCTTTTTCATCTTGCAGCCGTATCTCATCACATTATCAATTGCAGCAACTGCTGCAGTGATTTTGTATCCCATCTACAACGTGTTGCTTTCGAAGCTGAAGGAGCGCAAAACAATCGCAGCGTTTTGTATGGTGGCACTTACCATCCTCTTACTGCTGGTGCCTCTTACCTTCTTTGGCATACAGATCGCAACAGAGGCCACAGATGTGTATCGAGCACTTCAAGGGGAAGATTCTGCATCATTCCTCAAGGACGTGATTGGCATGGTCGAAGGCTTGGCTCAGCAATACATACCCGCTACTGTCTCGTTCGATTTAAACCGGTATGCCGGACAAGCTCTCAATTGGATTGCCAGTAATCTGCAGTCGTTCTTTGCAGGAACACTGCGTGCAGTGCTGCTCATATTTTTAGGCATTGTTGCCTATTTTTATATGCTCCGTGACGGCAAATCGTTTACCAAAGCTCTCACCGAACTCAGCCCCCTAGCAGAAGACGAAGACCGCAAGATACTGGACCGTCTGCGGCAAGCCATGAATTCTGTCATTCGCGGTTCGTTGATCATCGCCATTTTGCAGGGGATCGTGACCGGAATAGGGCTCGCTATTTTTGGCATCCCAAGCGCAGTGCTGCTGGGAAGCATTGCAGGTGTAGGCGCACTCATCCCTTCGGTTGGCACTTCCATCATTCTTGCACCGGTGATTATCTATTTATTTGTGACCGGAGAGTATTTCTCTGCAGTTGGCCTCCTCCTTTGGGGAGCATTCGCTGTCGGGCTGATCGATAATTTCCTGCATCCGCTACTCGTTGGCCGAGGCATGAAGATGCATCCGATGTTTGTCTTCTTCGCAGTCATCGGAGGAATTGCCTTCTTTGGAATCTCGGGTTTCATCCTTGGTCCGTTGATTATGAGCTTGCTATTTGGACTCCTGGAAATCTTCAGGAATACCATAAAACCGAATGCCACATTGACCGCGCCGGATCGCCAAGGGTTCGGATAGCATCCAACACGCCCTGCCAGAATTCATGGATGAACCAAGGTTCCCCCATGGACCCCCTCCTTCAAAGAGTCACACATATCATCGTTCTACGAAAATCTCCTCTCCCATTTCCGCATTAGGAGCAGAGACACGCACTTTC
>Ga0210057_1002517_pt1 | contig 26131 bp, 29 predicted proteins | sample CryGeyCG2114_010_2_FD_183968 | JGI IMG/M metagenome (GOLD analysis project Ga0210057, IMG submission 183968) | Groundwater microbial communities from aquifer - Crystal Geyser CG10_big_fil_rev_8/21/14_0.10 (SPAdes) (version 2) | ecosystem: Environmental > Aquatic > Deep subsurface > Groundwater ...
CTCTGCAATATTTCAATCCAATCATTTTTCCTCCTGATTCATTTAGGTATAAAGCCCAGCTCCCGCAATTTATAACATTCCTATTCGAGAAAAATCTAGAATAGGTCTTATAAGACCACGAGAACTAAAGTCAGCACTAACAAAATGCTCAAAACATTTGTATTAGTGTTTTCCATAAAAAACCAAGAAAACCCCCATTTTTAAGGTTTTCTATAATCTTCTCACAAACTCAATATAAAACTTTTTAATATAAGCTGAAAGAAATGCAATTACAATTGTAAAACAAATCACAGCTGGAATCATGCTCATAAAAAAGCTCTTCATAATCCCTAAATCAAAGTTAAAAGAGTCTATAGCAGAAATAAAACTTGCATAATTTGCAATTAAAGATTTTCCAAAAATCAAGAACACTATTCCCCAGGTTATTCCAGCAAGAATAATAGAAACTAAGATGACATACAAATACGGAAGAAGGAATAAATGCACTGGCATCCCTTCATAAAACCCCTGCCTAATTGCTTCTTTTAAGTTATCTCTCTCTGTTAGTTTATACGAGATAATAAGATAAAAATGAACTAAAAGAAATGTAAAAACAGCAAAGAAAACTATGTAAAGTAGATTTCCTGCAATGGGTATTTTAATCAGCAAATTCAGCAAAGAAGAGACCACAGCTGAAACAACTCCAAAAATAAGGTTAAATAACAGAAATTTAAAATAAAACTTTGAAGTAAACTTTTTTTCAATAAATATTTTCCATGTCAAACCTGAGAAAAAGTACTTAACAAAGAAATTAAATAATGCTAACAAAACAAATGCAACAACAAGCGATACAATAATCGGTTGAAGAGCACTGAGAATTGCAGAAGAATCCTGCCCGCTTACAAGAACACTAATCAATCCTGAATTTAATAATTTTGACAGAAAATAAGCCCCAAATGCCCCGAGAACTAACAAAGACAAAATAAAAAAGGCAAGATTCAGGGAAAAAACCTTCCATCCATTTTTAAATCCAAAACTCTCTTTTATTGATTTATTCAAACTGCCAAAATAATCGTTCTTAACAGCCTCTTCATTCACAACAATAACTCTTTTTTTCTTTCTCACCATAAAATTATGTGTTTTCCATGTTTAAAAACCTTATTCACAAAGTTTTTTATACTGATTTAGAGTAATAAAACTATGGCAGTTAAAAAAACTAAGAAAAAAATTAAAACAAAGAAAACAAAAGAATCAGGCTCAGTAAAAGCCGTTCTTTCAGGAGAAAGTATAATCAGTAATTCAAAAAAAGCTGCTGAGCTCTATGGAAAAAGCAGATTTGGAGAGCCCTCATCTGGAAAAATATATTATTCAGCTCCAGAAGCACTTTATCTAGTTGAAACTAAAAAAATGTCTCTGACACTCGGCAAAAAGAAGCTCAATTTTGAAAAACTGCTTGAAATTCTTAAGGAAAATGATAAAAAAATAGCAACAAAATACCCTGTTTTCAAGGACTTAAGGCAAAGAGGGTATATAGTAAAAACAGCCCTTAAATTTGGTGCAGAATTCAGAGTTTATGACAAGGGAATAAAACCTGGCGAAGACCACGCTCGGTGGATTCTCTATCCAGTATCAGAAAACCAGGAAATGACCTGGTATGACTTTGCAGCAAAAAACAGAGTAGCACATGCAACAAAAAAGAACCTTCTTATAGGCATAGTAGATGACGAAGGAGATGTTACTTACTATGAAATAAAGTGGATTAAACCATAGGAAGAAAACACAATAATATTTATAATCCTATATTCTATACAAGCTTATGGTCAATCCAATTGAACTAAAAAGCCGGATAATTAATATTCTTGCTATGCGTGGCCCAATGCTCCCCATGCAGTTTGTAAAAGATTTGCAAGTAAACAGCATTTTAGTGGGGGCGCTTTTGTCAGAGCTTTTAAAAGACAAAAAAATAAAACTAAGCAATATGAGAGTTGGCGGCTCACCATTATACCTTCTTGAAGGTCATGAAATCCATCTTGAAAAATTTTCTAATTATCTGCCAAGCAAAGAAAGAGAAGCTCTAAGCTTATTAAAAAATGAACAAATATTAAGGGACCTAAATCAAGAACCTGCAATAAGAGTCGCATTAAGAAGCATTAAAGATTTTGCCAAGTCATTTAATTTTCAAAATGAAATTTTTTGGAGATACTTTACCCTGTCAGAACAAGAGGCTGAAACATTATTCACCTCCAAATTCCAAGAGTTTTTCAAACCTGAAAAAGCTGAACCAAAACAAAAAGAAGAACAAAAGGAACAAACAGAACCAGAAATAATAGAGGTTATTCAGGCAAAAGAAGAAATTAAACTGCAAAAACCAATAGAACCAATACAAGAGAAAGAAGCAAAACCAGAAAAGCCTAAAGAAACACCAAGAGAAAAAGAAGAACGCGAAAGAAAAGAAAAACCTCTCTTGACAATAAGACTGGAAAAACCAGCAACAAAAGAAAAGCCAGACAGTGAATTCATAATAAAAGTCAGAAATTTTCTGAAAGACAGTGATATTGAAATTTTAGAAGAAGTTGAAAAGAAAAAGAAAGACTTTATTGCTAAAGTAAGGGTTAGTTCAGATGTTGGAAAGATAGAGTTTATATGCATAGCAAAAGAAAAGAAAAAAATTACTGAAAATGACCTCGCAATTTCCATGCAAAAAGCAAGCTCTGAAAAATCTCCAATTTTGCTTTTATCAACAGGAGAGCCCGATAAAAAGGCAGAACAAAGCCTAAAATCAATAAATTTAGTAAAATTCAAAAGGATATAGAAACCTTTAAATATGCTTTTGACAGAATCTAGATATGGGAAGAATAAAATCCACACTGATTAAAAGGACAGCAAAAAACCTGATTGCAGAAAAATCAGAGATATTTGAAAGTGGATTTGATAAAAACAAAAAGGTTCTTGGAAATTCAATGCCAAGCAAAAGATTAAGGAACAAGATAGCAGGCTACATCTCAAGGCTAAAACGAAGAGCGAGTTTATAGTCTTTATAGACAACACTAAACTTATAAGGAGGCAAAAATGACAGAAGAGCAGAAACAAAAGAAGAAAACAGATGAAAACATTGTTTTTATCGGCAACAAGCCTTTTATGAATTATGTTACTGGAGTGGTAATGCAATTCACAACAAAGGGAAGCAAAGAAGTTGTAATAAAAGCAAGAGGAAAATTCATTTCCAGGGGAGTCGATGTTGCAGAAGTTGCAGCAAAAAGATTTCTAAAAGAACACAGCATAACAGTGAAAAACATCAAAATTGACTCTGAAGAATTTGAAAACAAAGAAGGCAAAAAAGTAAATGTTAGTATAATGGAAATAACGCTTATAAAAAAATAATTTTTGATATTTTTTAAAATTGCCCGTAGTATGAGCACCCCGAATTAGGTTCAGGGCATAAACAATAATTAGATAATTGCCCGTCATCTAAAGGGGCAGATACTCTAGCATTGCAAGAAATAACTCCTTCTTGAAGAATATTAAGATGCTTGCAGCATTCTTCAACACCTTTTTGACCCATAAGCCTTACCAATCTCTGTTCATTTGTCTTTGGCTTTTTAGTTCCTCTTTTCTCCAATCTAGCACCACTCTTTAAGCTTATCATATTTCTAATAAAAAATAACCATTTAAAAGTTTTGTGAATTGATTTTCCACAAAAGCCTTTTAAACCTGTCATAATTTAGATTTTTGGCTGTATAGTTCAGCGGAAGAACGCCTGTCTCATAAGCAGGAAGTCCCAAGTTCAACTCTTGGTACAGCCATGATACCCCTCTAATTTTTCAATTTGTTTTGGATTAACAAACCCAATAGTTTTTACGAACCTCTTTAGATTATTTTTTCCATTAATTTGTAGTCTGTATATCTCTTGGCGATTTGAATATCCTTTATTTTTATTTTCTTCTCTTCTTTTAGCCTTATAAAAATTACATTTAATCCCAACTGCATTAAGAAAATTTGTAATTTCGATAAGTAAACTTTTAGAAATTGCTGTAGCCTCAACCCTTGGATAAAGTGTTCCATTATTATCTGTTAAAACTAAAGAGCCATCTGTTGCAAAAAAGCCCCTTATCAGGTATTTTACAAGATTTTTTTCATAGAACGTTTTTGGTATAATTAATTTGTCGCCTTTCTTACCAATTGGGAAGTCAAACTTATGTATAAAGTCAAATAACTTGTGATTAACAAAATTAAGTTCGATAGCATTTTTGTTATATCTAAATTTTATAGGAATATCTTTATCTATTAATTTCTTAATTGCAGGGTTTACAATTTTTTCAAAGAAAGGAATATCATCAGCCATACTCCCAGCAAGTGAGATATATTTTTTCTTTCCATAAACTAGGCTTAAACAACCATCCCCCAACATAATCCCATAAAGAAGTGCAAAATTTCTATTGATTATAAGAACCATAATACATTTAAGACACAGTAGTTTGTATACTTTTCGCTCATAAATATTGTCGATAAATTGTTAGAATAAGGTTTATTATAGACTACATAAATCTTTATAAACAGCTACTTAATTTATTAAATAACAACATGTTGCTAGAAAAAAGATGGTTCTCTGGAACATTAGCTTTAATCATAGCAATGTTCATATTTTATGTTTCTTCAATCTCAAAGTTCCCCACCGCAGTCTATCAAATAACCTTTGCCTCAATTGCCTATCACATCAGAATTTTCTTCCCATTTTCCTTATTTTTCCTAGCAGCAATCAAAGGAAATGGAAAAATAAAAACAAGCCACATTGCCCTAGCACTAGCAATCTCAATTATCTGTGCAATATCAGATGAATTCCACCAGCTTTTTGTCCCAAGTAGGCAATGTTCAATCATAGACGTTTTATTTGATTCAACAGGAATTTTAGCCTCTACCTTCCTCTCATTATTAGTTTATATTAAAAAATTAAACAAACGCCTTTAACCCATCTCCCTCTTTTCTCGGAATAATATGCATATGTGCATGCATAACCACCTGTCCTGCTTCTGAAAAATTATTCATGATAATATTAAACCCCTCTGCCTTGCCTGCTTTTACTAACTTCAAAGAAACTTTTTTAATAAAACCAAGAAGCTCATTTCCAAGACTGTCTGGCAAGTCTAAAATTGTCTTGCAGTGTTTTTTAGGAACAATAAGTGTATGACCATCTGCAACAGGATTTGAATCTAAAAAAGCAATAAAATTATCATCTTCGTCAACTATTTGAGCCTTAATCTCTCCTCGAACAATTCTGCAAAATATGCATTCCTCCCCCATAAAAAATAAAATAACAAATGATTTATAACTCTTTTGGTAAATAAAACATACTGATATAATGCAATAAAACTTTTATAGCCCATGCCCTCCTAAATTAAATGACTAAATTTATAGTTGTTGTCGGAGGTGTTATTTCTGGGGTTGGCAAAGGGGTTGCAACTGCTTCAATAGGCAGAATAATGAAAGAGCATGGTTTTTCTGTAACAGCAATAAAAATAGACCCATACATAAATTGTGATGCAGGAACACTAAGGCCAACTGAACACGGCGAAGTTTGGGTCACAGAAGATGGGGGAGAAATTGACCAAGACCTGGGAAACTATGAAAGATTTTTAGAAGAAAATATTCCAAAAAGAAACAATATCACAACTGGGCAAATTTACAAAACACTCATAGAAAAAGAAAGAAGAGGAGACTTTCTCGGAGAAACAGTTCAATTTATTCCGCACATCCCTGATGAAATAAAATCTAGAATAAATGATGCTTGTATTGGAAAGGATATATGCTTGATTGAAATTGGGGGAACAGTTGGAGACTTTGAAAACATTCCATTTTTGTTCACATTAAAAAGTCTTGAAAACCAGGTAGGAAAAGAAAATATTATTTATGTTCTTGTAACTTACATGCCAATACCCAGCCATATAGAAGAGATGAAAACAAAACCCACCCAAACTGCAATAAGGGCGCTGAACGAAATGGGAATTCAGCCAGATTTTATTTTATGCAGGGGTAAAAGGGCGCTAGATGAACCAAGAAAAAAGAAAATTGAACAGTATGCTAATATTAAATCAGAAAATATAATCTCAATGCCGGATGTTATGGGGGAAGGGACTCCAAACACTCTTTACATAATCCCGTTAAACCTTGAAAAAGAAGAGTTTGGGAAAAAAATACTTAAATCCTTAAAGCTGGAAGGAAAAAAACAACCTGAATGGGAAACTTGGCAGATGGCAGTAAATAAAATGCTTGCACCATCAAAAAAATTAGACATAGCAATTGTGGGGAAATATCTTGACATTGGAGACTATAAACTTACAGATTCATACATTTCAATAAAAGAAGCATTAAAACATGCATCTGCAAAGAACGATGCTGAACTGAACATTTCATGGATAGATTCTAAAGAATTTGAAAAAAATCCTGAAAAAGTCAATGAACTAAAACAGTTCAACGGAATAATTGTGCCTGGGGGATTTGGTTCACTAGGGGTGGAGGGAAAAATAAAAGCAATTCAATTCGTAAGAGAAAATAATATTCCATTCTTAGGTTTGTGTTTTGGCTTGCAGTTAGCAGTTGTAGAGTTTGCAAGAAATGTTTGCTTGTTAGAAGAAGCAAATTCTACTGAAATAAACCAAAATGCTAATCACCCGGTAATAGACATCCTCCCATGGCAAAAAAATATTGAAAATAAAGGTGGAACAATGAGACTTGGAGCCTACAAGGCAATATTAAAAGACGGGACAAGAACAAGGGAGATTTATGGAACAAAAGAAATTTATGAAAGACACCGCCATAGATATGAGATTAATCCCAAATACCACAATATTCTTTCTGAGAAAGGTCTGGTTTTATCAGGAACAAGTGAAGACAACATCTTAGTAGAATTTATAGAACTTCCAAACCATAAATTTTTTATTGCAACACAAGCACATCCGGAATTTAAGTCATGTCTGTTGCACCCCGCCCCATTATTTGATGCATTTGTAAAAGCTTCTTTAACTCGGGAATAAAAATAAATATAAAAACCATATTTTCCAAGATAGAGTAAGTTAGTTGAAAAGGAAGATTACAAAAAAACCATTGGTGTCTTTTGGGCCCGTAGTATAGTGGTTATTATTCTCGGCTGGCAGTCGAGAGATTCGGGTTCGACTCCCGACGAGTCCATGTTTGTTTTCCGCAGCGAGAAAGCCCACAGCAAAGCGAGGAGCTTCGCAACAAGAACAAATCAAACATTTACAATTACAGATTACTTTTTATTATAAACCAAGAAATAATAAATAATTGCTCCAATCCAGCTTGCAAAAATCAAAACAAGAACCCACAATAGCTTTTCATTCTTACCCTTGAACCTTCTTTGAAGAGCATCAACAAGCATAACAATCCAAAACACAAAAACAGCAATTGCAACTGCCAACAAAACAAATACAAACATAAATGGTACAAACATTAAACTATTCATTTTTGTCTGGTGCTGACCTTCTTCCCAGCTTTTTCAAATTTAATCTCTCCAGAAAGAAGTTTTTTCAAAACTTCTTTTAATTCAGAAACCACAACTCTAATCTGGCCAGTTGAATCTCTGTCCCTAATTGTAACATCTTTATTCTTCAAACTATCGCCATCAACTGTCATACAGTAAGGTGTCCCAATTTCATCCTGCCTTGCATATCTTCTACCAACACTCCCACCATTATCAAAAACAATATTAAACTCTTTTTTCAAATCTGCAAAAATCTCTCTTGCCATCTTAATCATTTTCCCATCATTAACAAGCGGAAAAACAGCGGCTTTAATAGGTGCGAGCCAGCCGGGCAATTTTAAAACAATATTCTCCCTCTTCTTATCATATTCATAAGCCTTGCACAATAAAGCAAGAAAAACCCTGTCCATGCCAAATGTAGGCTCAATAACTTTCGGAATTACCTTTTTCTTGCTGGCTTCATCAAAAATCTCTAATTTTTCTTTTGATTCTTTTACATGCTGTATCAAATCATACTGCCCCCTGTTTGCATTTCCAGCAACTTCCTTGCTTCCAAAGGGATACTCATAATCCATATCAAATGTCGCAGATGAATAATGTGAAAGTTCAGTTTTGACATGTTCTCTTACTTTTATTCCAGAAAGCAAACCAAGTTTCTTAAACCATAAAAGCTGTTCAGCAAGCCAGTAAGCATGCCATTCTTCTAATTTTTTTTCTTTTAAAATCTTGCCAATTGTTGCCTCTCTTAAGGTGTTTTTCCCTTTCAGCTGAGTCTCTGCATCTAAAAATCTAAACTTCAAGTCAAGATGCTCTTTGTCAAGCAAATCACATTTATTCTCATCAGGATGAATAAAAAATTCAAACTCTCCAATTGTGAACTCTCTGCTTCTGAATAAAAAATCTCTTGGTGCAATCTCATTCCTGAAACATCTCCCAATCTGCGCAATTCCAAACGGAAGCTTCAGCCTCATGCTGTCCACTACCTGCTTAAAATCTAAGAACATTCCCTGGGCAGTCTCTCCCCTTAAATAAGCCTCAACAGGATTCAAAGCACCAGCTGTTGTTTTGAAAAGAAGGTTAAACTCTCCTTGTTTGATAAAATCCCCCCCACATTCACATTTAATTTTCCCTTCATCTGACTTATCAATCTTAGTGGATTTCTTGCACTTTTTGCATAAAACAGCAATATCTGAAAAACCTGCTAAATGCCCGCTTGCCTTCCATGTTCTAGGGTGAGAGATTACTGAAGCTTCAATTCCAGCCATGTTTTCTTTTTCATGAACAAAAAACTTCCACCAATCCTGCTTAATATTATTAAACAATTCAACTCCAAGCGGACCAAAATCCCAGAAACCTGCAAATCCGCCATAAACTTCAGAACTTCTGAATACAAACCCCTTTCTCTTGCAAAATGTTGCAATCTCGTCAATTGTAAGCTCTTTTGTCTCTGTCATGAATTGACTAGAAAAATCCATTTAATAAATCTTACTATTCATCTTCCAAACCAAGAACAACATAGCCATACTGCTCTACATCCTCTTTAGTCCAATAAGACAATTCTTTAGTTTTAAGCAAAAAACTAATCTTCTTTCTTATTTCTCTACCTGTAAAATTCCTTTTCTCATCAATCTCCTTCAAAACAAGAATATCCCCCTCTCTAGCTTCAAAATCGGTAATCTTAAATCAAAATTCTTCTTACCCTCTAGAACTGCCTCAAAAAGCTTGCTATAAGCTTTCTTTATTATCTCTGTCATTTTTCCAACATCAAAAAGCGCGGAGAGGGATTCGAACCCTCGAATGCTTGCTCACTGCATTTTCTTCTTCCCCCTAAATAAAAAGGAGATGGTCCTAGGAAGAACCTTGGTTCTTCTAGTCTGCAGGCAAGTGCGTTAGCCTCTTCGCCATCCGCGCTTATAAATGTTAAAAATAAGAAGTTTTTAAATATAGTTATTCAAAGATTCGACAAAACCCCTAACTTTCCCCTCAATCTTGTCAATAATCTCTCTAATTCTCTTTTCATCTGCCTGGTCGCAGTCAGGGATATCCCATTGTAAAATCTTTCCAGAGAAGTCATGAAAAAATTGTTTATCAATATCATTAGCAACAATAACCAGCATATCAAACCCCTCAAGCAACCCCCTTGTGAGCTGTCTTGGCTTTCCTCCAACTTTATATCCCATTTCATCCATAATCTTTATAACAGATTCAGCAACATAAGGGTGGGCAGAATCCGGAACTAACCCTGCTGACTCTGCCATAACACTCTTATTCTTATTCAGTTTGTTAAAAATAGTTTCTGCAACCTTGCTTCTGAACCTGTTATGCTTGCAAACAAAAACAATTTTCATTTTATAGGATCAAAAATCTCAGAAACCTTAGGTTTCTGATGACTATCAAAAATCGAAGTTTTTGAAGCCCTGGTTTTTATTTCAAAACAAATCCCTTTTGCCCGATTAATCTTTCCCCTCTTGCCTCTCGGAATTTCCTCGTTTAAAGCCAACTTCAAATAATCTAAAACCTTTTTCTTTCTTCCAGCAAGGCTTAATTTAGAAGAAACACACTGCCCACCAATACAGCCCCCCTTACAAAAAGTTGCATCTAAAAACCTTATTTTTTTGTTAGGCTTCTTTAAAAATTTCTCAACATCCAATATCCCATCAATCACCCTCGCTTCTTTCTTATTCAAAACCCCCAAAAGATGCGCAGTTTTTGAAAGCCCCCCTGCAATCGGATAAATTCGAGTATATTCATTATAGAACTTATCAAAGCAATCTTTTTTCTTTCCCCTTACCTTATGAACTTGCAAAAGAACCGCAAGCTCTTTATAATCAATAACAAAATCAATGTATTTTGATTTTCTAGCCTCAGTTTTCTTAAAATTGCACGGAGAAATAAAAACAATTTTATGATTGGGATATGTCTTCCTGCAAATCTTAGCCATTGCAATCATCGGGCTGTCAACCTTAATTAAATTTCGAACATACTCTGGAAATCTTTCCCTAACACTTTCTACAATCCCGGGACAAACACTAGCAATAACAAGCTCTTTAGAATTTTTCAACTTCTCATGATAGCACCTGTTCACCATCTTAGCTCCAAATGTCAGCTCAACTACTTTATCAAATCCCAGTTCCCTGAGCTGAGAAATAACTTCGGGATAATTAAAATCAACAACAAAACTGGGAGCAAGCATTGCCAGATACTTCTTTTTTTTATCAAACTTAAATTTCATCATCTTTAGATTTTTATAGCTCTTAAATCCTCTACAATCTCAACATTCTTGAATATTTTTTTAGCCTCATCTAAAAGAAGTTTTTCTTTGGTATCATATCTCTGGCTTATATGTGTCAGAATTAATTCCTTGACTCTTGCCTGTCTGGCAATAGTTGCTGCAGATTTAGCTGTCAAATGTTTATAATCCTCTGCCAGTTTTTTCCCATTTTCAGAATCAGCAAGAAAGGTTGATTCGCAAATCAGCACATCTGCATTTTTAGCAACCCTCACACAATTTGGATTCTCTCTTGTGTCAAGAATTATTGCAATCTTTCTTCCTTTTTCAACATAAGTAAACTCTTTTGCCTTTATCATCTTGCCATCAACTTTTATGCTCTTCCCTTCTTTTAGTCTGGCAATCTGTGAATTATTCGGAACTTTATATTTTTCTAATTTATCCTTTTCTATCCTAATCTTATCTTTTTCTTTTATAGAATATGCATTGCATGGAGCACCGTGTTGCATTGTTACAGCTTCAAAAACCAAATCATTTGTTTTTAAAAATACTCCTTCTACTTCTTCAACTTTAATCTTTATTTTTTCCTTAAATACAAATAATCTAAACATCAAACCCATAAATTTGGCTGTTCCCTTGGGTCCGTAAACATAAAGAGTTTTATTATAACTATTTAGCGCAAGGGTCTGCAATAATCCTGGAATTCCAAGAATATGGTCTCCATGCCAGTGTGTAATCAGCAATCTTGTCAAGTTGCATGGATTAATATCTGCTTTTCTAAATTGTCTTTGCGTTCCCTCACCGCAATCAACCAGTATATTCTCATCTTTATACTGGATTAAAATTGCAGTATGGTTCCTCCTAGCCGTAGGAATTGCCTGCCCTGTTCCAAGAAAAATTATTGGTATATCCATAAATTATACAAGAATCCTAGATTTTTAAAGCTTGCATAATTTTAAATATAAACTTTTTCTATCATTTATCATGCGCCCGTAGCTCAGCTTGGATAGAGCACTGGCCTTCTAAGTCAGGGGTCGAAGGTTCAAATCCTTCCGGGCGCGTATTTATAAGCACAGCTAACCATAATAAGCAAGAATTTGTCCCAGCGAAAATTAAAGGGGTCAAACGCTTATTTAGTTTAGAACTACTTTTTTTCTATTTTTCCATGCAGGTTTGTAGAAGCTGGAGATATAAAGATGATAGTGTCTCCTCTCAAAAAAGTCAACCCTATATTCTTCTTCACTTCGCCATTTTCTATTTCCTTGGTGTTGTCTAGAACAATATTGATATGTATATCAAATGCTAGCAATGTACCAACTATCTGCCTGTCACTTTTCAACTGCACTAGAATTTCCTTGCCCTTTGCACTATTTAACAAGTCCAAAGGTCTTTCAATTCCATTAACCATAAAGAAGGTATATCTAATCGCTTTTTAAATCTTTCTAATGTCGAGACTGTAAACTTAACAGGTGATAAATAAATTATTCTAAGAAATTCAAAGCAATAGAAAGCTTTAAATATTAGGATATCCTAAGGATATCCTATGAAAAGAGTAAAAATAGAAACCAAAAATAAACTTATTGTAGAGGATATACAAGGCTTCTACAAAAGAAAGGTAACCCCCTTCGGCAATAGTGCCAAAGTAGACTGCCCTAGAGAACATCTAGGAAAAGAAGTTTACTTGATAATAAAAAAATAAAGGAGAACAGGCAATGAGATGTATTCACTGCCCATCCTCTAAAACCGTTAAGAACGGTTTTGATGAAAAGGGAGTTCAAAGATATAAATGCAACGATTGTAAGAGAAGGTTCTGCGAAAAAGGAATATTTGCAAGACATAGGTTTCCAAGCGAAGTGATAATGAATGCTATATTCCTTCGCTCTTTTCCACTCTCAACTAGAAATGTAAAGAGAATTTTAAAGAAAATTAATTTTGTGATAGTAAGTCATAAAACTATCTACAATTGGCTTGTAAAATTTGCCCCTTATTTAATTAAAATCGCATTGAGCAAGCCAATTGCTTTTACAAATATATGGCATGTGGACGAGAAGTTTATTCATGTTAGAAAAAGCAAAGATCCGCATGCTTATTTGTGGATTGTTTCTGATTCTAACTCAAATATAATCTCAACTTATGTTAGCTTTTGCAGGGATGAAGCCAGTGCAAGAATAGTATTGCAAAAAGCTAATGACAGAGCTGGATTTAATCCAGAGCTTCTTATCAGCGACGGATTACAAGGATATAAAAGAGCATGCAGAAAAACTTTTGGAAGAGGGACAAGACACATTAAAGCACATTTTAAGCCAGTGGGGATTGTTCACAATAGAAAATTAATGCAGATTACAAATAATCGTGCAGAGAGAGTTAATGAATTTCCAGCTTTATGGCTTCATGTCTGTCGAGGATTTAAGAGATTAGACAGAGCAAACTTGCTTTGTGAATTTTTTGCAGTTAATTACAATTATTTTATGGAACATCCTACTAAAGAAGAACCAAAAATCGCTTGGGAGAAAGTTGGATTGATGATTAAAGCATAGAATTTATTTTATTAGGAATATTATGTTGCCCTTCTAACTTATCACCTTTTAAGGTAACACAATCCTAATGTCTCTATTTGAAAACACTCCTGTAATACTTCTCCTTAGAACTATTCTCAAGCTTCTCGATTCTTCTGCCTAAAACTATAAACAATATAAATGCTAATAACACCAAAACAATCGCTGTCAGAATTAATATCAGGTAAATAGTTCTTCTAGTTTTATCTTCCTTGCTGATAACATGAAACATCTTGCTTGATATCCCAAAAGAATCTCCGTATTTCACATAAGCAATTGCAACATAATCTCTCGGAACTATGTTGCTGGGGATGTTTATCATTTTTGTAAGTGTTATTTGAGTTTCAACAGCTGCCACATCTTCCTGACTCAATATGGCATTTCCTTCAAAATCTTTTATAATATACTCAATGCTAACATCAGCCCTCTCAAAATCTCCAAGATTAAGAAGAGTCAAATGTAAAAGCAAGTCCTCACCCGGAAGCAGCTCAAGATATTTTGGAGGAATATCAAGAATTACATCAAAGAGTGATTTCTTAGAATTAACAGTAAGAATAACTGGAATCTCTTTTTTATTGGCACTTGTTTTTATAATAATCTTGCCAGGATAAACTCCTGGAGTGCTGTCATCAACTGTAAAAAAAGTAATTTGAATTATTTTTTCTTCCCCTGCTGCAAGAACAAAAGAATCTTCAGAAACTACCGAATAGTCTTTAAGGTTGTTTTCAATTTTAAACTCCTGACTGATAGATTCAGTATTTTTAATTTTTAAGGACGTTTTCAAAGTTTCTCCCTGCTTAAGCTCGACTTCAATTAAACTCCTATCAACTAAGAAATCATAAATTTTTCCTCCGCCTCCAGGAGAAGATTGAAGTGGGGTTTCAGGAACACTTGGAGCAGTCGGACCCTCTGCCTGAGGAACAATAACAAAAGATATTTCTCCATAAGGGGCATTGGCACTCACCCTAGTCTGCTTATCTACAGAAAGTATAAATCCGATATTGGCAATATTCCCAATTATGAATAAAATCAAAAAAAATACAAGCCATCTTTCTTTTTTATTCATTTTAAATATCCTTCCTGATTTTTATTAAAACCGTTCCAGTGTAATTTCCATGCTCAATTTCTTCTGGAACAAAAGCATTAATAGTAAAAGTCTTATTTTCTGCTCTTTCAATATAAAAAACTTCTTTTTTTAAAAACCTGCTCATTTCCCAATTAGGCGCAATATCAACTCTTATCCTAAAACTATAAGAATTTTCCAGAATAATATTTCGTGAAGCAGAACTTCCAGGAGTGACCATTCCAAAATTCAGGGTATCTTTGCTCAAATCAAAACCTCCCTTGTCCGAAATTATAATGCTTGAATTTATCTGCCTTATGTCTAAAATAGGATTATAAACTCTAAAAAAAATCATAAGCAAAGATAAAAAAATCAAAGCTGCACAAAAAACCGCAATAAGAGATTTATTTTTTCTTTGTATCATTTTTCCTCCGATTAATCAGGAAAAAGTATACTAACACAACTGCAAAAACCAATACCCCCAATAAGACATGCAAAGTTAAATTAGTTTCCTTAACAATTTTAATTTCAATTTCTTTCTCAGAAATAATTCCAGCATAATTAAGAGAGATAACCGCATCATAAACTCCTTCAAAATCCCCAACATCAATATAACCTTCCAAACTTTTCCTTTCCCATGGCATAAGCTCAGATGAAACTGTCTTAAAACTCAGATTAATATCTCTAACCTTAACCTCTGCATAAATATTTTCAAGTTTGCTGTTCCACTGGCTTTCTATTCCTACACTAAACTTGTTTATCTTATTGCTTAATAATTCTCTGGTATAATTAGTTATATTGACAAACAAACCTCCAATTCTGAAACTAGTCTCTGCCCTAAGAATTTCTCCGTAATTCACAACTAACTCTGCTCTGTAAGGTCCTGGCTTGTAATCCTCTGTTTTTAAAATTGTGTTATAAGTTTTTCTTTCCTGGCTCTTAATGTCCTTGTCGCCCAAACCCAGGGTTTCTATTTTTTCTCCTGAAGCAGAATAAACATCAATACCGATTCCAGCCACAACATCTTCTTTTCCAAGGTTATTAACATTAGAAATAAACTTAACATTTTCTCCAGCATTGACATCTCCTGAAGTGCTGATGCTTGCCTCCAAATACTTCCCTGGATAAGGGACAAAAACATAAATAACTGCTTCAACAGTCAGACTAGTTCCAATCAAAGACTCCTCATCTCCAGGCACTTCTTTAACACCTATAAGAATTCTATGCTTTCCTGGAACTTTAATCTCTTCTGGCAATTCAACAGTTACCTTAAAACTTCCACCTCCAACCAGCATAGTCTTGTCAAAACTAACATATTCCGCAAGCTCACCTCCAGCATAAATTTCTATTTCTTTTTCAGAATCATCTTCTTCAACAGTGTAAGTGTACTCAAACTTAAGATTTGGAGAAAAATCAATATTCTTTATTGCAGGGCTTAAACCAAGCGCTGCAAAAACATTTGCACAATAAATAATAATAAATAAAAATACTGACAAAACAATCAACTCCCTTTTCATATAAAGAGTAGATAAATTTTGTTTTTATAGTTTTCTCTCTTATTTATATCGCAGTTGCTGTCGCAGTTATAGTATCTTCCCTTATTCCCGTAAGTGAATTGTAAGGGATTACCAGCTTGAAATCTATTCTAATAGAATCCTTATCATTAAGATAATTAAACACCTCGCAGACTCCGATTGAGGCATTTGCATCATAGTATGTAAGAGAAAGATTAGTATCTGTGTGATTGGTGCAACCACCCTCTTCACCTACAACCTCTGTAAAATTCCACTGATAAATTGGGTCTGTTCCACCAAGCAGTTCTAAAGCTGTTTTTCCTGCACCAACTTTAAGGCTTACATTAACATTTCCAATATTCTCTAAAACCAGTCCTGAAACACCGGTTGTAGACCAGTTTCCATTTGAAACACTTGGACCATCAGTCATTAGAGTAGCACTAGTTTGCCCGCTAGTTACCTGCCCATAACTCCAGTTTATGTGGCTTGTGGTAAAATTAATGCTGACAACTGCCTCAATTGAAACATTTACTGTTCCTGTGCTGGTGGCAAAACCTGTAAGAGAAATTAAACTTGGAGATTTAGTTAAAATAAGCGAAACATTCAGAATAGCCAAAGCTGCAGCAATAATTGTAAGAATAAATATCACCCTATTTATTTTCTGTCTCATTTTGAACATTTTCTGGAGGTAAAATTATCAAGCTAACCTGCCCGGTTTGAGGACCTCCCATAGACCTATCGGAACTTTTATTAAGATTAATATTAACATTCAAAGTTATAACTAAAGATACAATCGACAAAACAATTGCTAACACTAAAAGAACAACCACCACCTTTCCACTTACCATTCTAAAATAAGAAGTAGCATGTTTAAATAGTTTATTGTCCTTTACTATATTGCCGAGCCTGTAGCAGTGATAGTATCATATCTGACTCCAGTCAAAGAATTATAAGGAATTACTAATCTAAAATCTATCCTAATCTCATCCCTATCATCTAAATAATTAAAAACATCACAAACTCCGATTGATGCATTGGCATTGTGATATGTGAGTGAAAGATTAGTGCCAGTATGATTTGTACAGCTATAGTCCTTGCTATTTGAAAAATTCCACTGATACTCTGGACTGGGGCTCGCTCCCCCAATTAGTTCAGCAGCTGTTTTTCCTGCAGATAATGAAAGAGTTATGTTGGTGGTTCCAATATTCTCTAAAACCAGTCCTGAAACACCGGTTGTAGACCAGTTTCCATTCAAAACAAGAGGACCATCAGTATAAAGTGTAGAATTTGTAGCCCCATTATCCACCATCCCATAGCTCCAGTTTATGTGGCTTGCGGTGAAATTAATGCTTATTGAAGACTCAATTGAAACATTTACTGTTCCTGTGCTTGTTGCCAATCCAGCTATGGAAAACAAATCAGAAAATTTAGTTAAAATAAGAGAAACATTAACTAACGCAATTGCCAAAGCGGCAACTACTAAAATAAACATAAATCTGTCAATTTTATTCTGCCTCTTTTTCACCATGTTAAAATAGATGGTTCATATCTTTATAATCTTTATTGTTTTGATTTTTTATTATAAACTATCACTCCAGCTCGCCCGCTGCTTATTTTTGCCTTTACTTTAGTCTTCTTTATTTTTTTTAAAGATTTTTTCTTCATCCAGAGTATAAACCACGCGATATTAAACAAGACTAATATTCCAACTACTGCAAAAAGGAAAGTAGTAATGCTAATCCTGCTTCCCCCAGACTTTATAACAAATCCAACCCCTGTAAAAGTCATAGAATTATCATTTACCCTAATCTTAAAATTCTTATTCAAAAATTTATCATTATAATTCAGTTTCAGTTCAGAACTGTAATCTCCTTTCTCTAACCCCCCTGTATCCCAATATAATAAAACCTCTTTATTTGAAAGAGCTGGAATCTCATAACTTTCAGAATTAAAGTCTGCAATCTTGCTTAATCCAGAATCATAAATCTTCATGTTAGACTTAAGTTCTGCAACATCATCATTCATCTTGTTTTGAACCAAAATTCTTATTCTTGCAATATCTCCAAGATGGAAATCATTTGTTCCTATACTCAAGATTCCAAGGCTTTCATTACCCACATTAAACTTTTTCTCAATCTTCACAATCTCCCCGTCATAATTAACTTCTGTAACAGCAATATATTCTCCTGAAACAACCTCTGGACTCCAGCTTGCAGATAACTCTCCTTTTTGTGAGGGGTTCAAAGAAGTGCTTGTAGTTTCAAAACTGGTAATCTTCTCATAGTTTTTGTAAATATTTATTACAGCAGAAACTTTTTCAACTCTCTCTTCTCCTCTGCTAATCAACGGAATATAAAACAAAACTAAATTTTGCTCTTCTTTGTTAACTATATCTAAACCAACATCCACATATTTTCCAGGGTATGGGACAAAAACATAAACCTGGTGAACAACACTTATACTGGTTTTTATAACTGTTCCGTCTTCATTATTTCCATCTGGCAATTCTAACGCAATAATATTTGCCTTATGCAATCCTGGAGAAAGTCCAATCATGTCTCCAATAACATATCTAAATGTTTTAGAGGATTCATCTGGCTTAAACTCCTGAATCTCATTTGTTATCTTGATGTATCTTGACAATTCCCCCCCAACACTAAATGCAACTCTCATCGCCTTATTCTCAGTATTCAATATTGAAAAAGAATAATCTTTCTCTCCGGAAGAATAGTCAATGCTGTTCCTGCCGGGAGTTATTCCAATCGCACTCGCATTTTGAACAAACAAAATCAGGATAAATGCAAAAAACAAAATTCTCAAAATCTTATTCATACTGCTCCCCCCTGTAATCCCCAGATTTATTTATTAGATATTCAACACCTACATCTAAGATAACAATTCCTTCGCTCCCATTTTCTAAAGTCAAATTAAGTGGAACATTTCCAATATTCCTTAAAGTAAGTTTTTCCTGATTTATTTCCAGTCCGACTCTTGATTCAACTGTAAGCTCTTTAACAGAACTTTCTAAAATTCCAACAGCTTTCCAATAATAAGTTCCAGGTTCAAGCGTGGCATTTGCCCCGCTATTCTCAAGATTAATTTCAAGAGGAGAAACAAACTTCTGATTGTCATCTATTAGTATAATCTGCGCATTCTTGAAACTAAAATCAACATTTCCGTCTTCAAGAACAATATTCCCAGTAGGATAATACAGTCTTGGAGCAAATCCGTAGATAAATGCCACAACTCCAATTATAAAAATCAATTGCACGACTATTATTGTTTTTGTTTTGTTCATATTACTCTGCCAGACTTGCTATAAAATTTATTGTAGAGCTTCTGTTTCCATCAGGTTCATCAGCAGGAACACTGACAAGCAAATCAACCTCTGCACTGTCTGCAGAATCAGTCCAGTTAAAAGATGCCAGTGCTACAGTCAGACCAGTAATAGCCGGAAACTTAGTCCAAGTAGTATTGCTCTGCCCCCAGTTAAATGCCCCTTCCTCTCCTGAAACATTATCAAATTTATACATAAAGTTCTCAATTGGTTGAGATGCTCTTACAAATAATTGAGATGCATTCAGGCTTACATTAATAATACAATTTCCATCGTTCTGTAATTTTAGGGGAGCAGGACTGTCAGTTGTAGTGTTTTTTGTTTCTCCAGGTTTTAGATATTCAAAATCAGTATTGTTGTATGGAGTTGGCAAAGCAAGCACTACTAAAGAAGAAATATTAAGAATTCTTGCACTACTCCACCCAGAGTAATTACTGCCATCAAAACTTCTTACACTCCAATTATAATGATATCCATTATCTATTAAGTACAATAAATAGTCTGTGACAGTATAGTTTCCAGTAAGCCCAACAACAATCCGGTTGTCTGCAGAACACCCATCATAACAGCTTATGTTCACTTCAAAAGTAAAGATATCTTCATCAACATCGCTCCCGCTATAATTAAATTCTGGAGTTCTGTCAGTGGTTTGATAATTTTCATCAGGAGAAAGTATTGAAATTGTTGGGGGCTTGTTTATCACACTAGCATTTGTTGAATTTTTCCAGATTCCGTAATCTGTTCCATCATAAGGCATTACCCCACAGCTCCAATTCTCTCCCCGGGTGGTATTAGCATAATCTAACACCACATTATTCTCTACCCCAGTTTCAACAGAGATAATATATGTCAAGTTAACTGCATTATTCCGATACCACGTATAATTCGCAGTAAGTGTATCTCCTGCATTTTCATCACTAATTGTAAATGTGCATGTAATATCATTATCCGTGTAAGGGGAAACAGGCGAGACAGTTGGAATTGTTGTTTCTGGAGCTGTGTTTGCTGCAACTTCAAATTCAAAATTAACAAATCTATTGGTAGACATATTAATTGATTTGCTTTGATTGGTAAATCCAATTATGCTGGCGTTTAAAGTGTAGTTATTAAAATAGCCAATAGTCTTTGTTGAATTAACACTATATTCTAACAAACTTTTTCTTGCTATGCTTCCAGAATCATTTGTTAGTTCAGAAAATACAAATCCTGTAATCCCTGTAACATTCCACCCAGTTATATTTACACCAACAGCATGCGTGCTGTTGGTGTAGTTCGCATACACATCAAGATACCAGTGAACATTCAAAACTCCATTAGAGGTTGAATCAAGATATCTATCACTAAAGGTAACATTTGTAAAATTCCACTGACCTCTCGTATCAGCATCGGCGTAAAAATCAAAATCAGCAACAGAATTCAAAACACTGTCAAAGATAGTGAAATTCTGGCTAGAGTCATCAACTCTCAAAGATTGATTCTTAGAGGTAATATTCAAATTATAAAATGTGTTGTTTATGTTATCATAATTAAAAAAAAGCCCATAAGAATTAGTAGCATAAGAAATATTAACGATATTATTTCTGAAGACATTAGAATTTGACCTTGTAATCAAATTAACCCCCATCCCAGATTCACCAGAGGTTTGTATACTATTATTTGAAACATAATTATAATTAGAATCTTCTTGCAAAATCAAGCCATACCCCCATAAGTTCCCTGAAGTCTTTACAGTATTAGAGGTTATATTACCAAAACTAGAATCATATAAGTAAATTCCAGGAGCTATATCTCCGGAAGTATTAATCCTGTTCGACAATAAACTACCATAATCAGAATTTGTCTTGAGATGTATACCATAACCCCTCTCTCCCACAGTTACTACAGTATTATTTTCCACAGTCCCATTATAGACACTCAAGAAATAAACTGCATATTTGTAAGTTGTTGTCGCACTCCCTTCAAGAATCTTACAATTTTTAATTTTTGTCCGGTTAACAAGATTAGAATAAACACCATATCCTAAAGTTCCATCTGCAGAATAATTAATCTCAAATCCCATGCAGTCAATAGTCACATTATTTGCAGTTATTGTAAAACATGTTCCATTTGAGCTTACATTATTGTAAAGTTTATATGAAGAGTTTTCAATATTCAGCTCCCCGCAATCAAACAGATAAGTAGTATTAATATAGAACCATCTTAGACTTGTAGTATTAACATTATTGCTGGTATCATTGCAGGAAAAAGTTACATTATGGCTTCCATCAAGCATTGTAAAATTTATAAAATTAAAGTAACTTTCATTAAATCTTTGCATGGAAATATTAACATGATTATCCAAACTGAACCCGCACCAAGAAGTATTCTCATTTGTGGAAACATTAAAATGGACTGTCCTTATAGAATAATTCTGGTCCAATGGAGACAAAATTGTAATTTCAGGATTAGTTGTATCTAAAGTTTCCCTGGTGAAATAAACCGCTGCAAAATCTCTTCTTATTCTTGGTATTGCTGTTTCTAAAGTTGTAGCATTCCCCCAAGCAGTCCCACTCCAAATTTGTGCATAGGCATCATAAACCGCGTCGGATGTTAACATAATCATCTCTCCTGAATCCTTGCTTGCAACCAACTGGATGTTATAAACTAATTGCGATCCAGAAGCATCAACAGCTGGTGCAAGATTGCTCCAGTTAGTTCCGTTCCAGGATAAGGTATAACTATTAGTTGTGTTTCCCCATCCAACAAAAGCTATTCCAGAGGAATTGAACACTGTTGCAACATCCATATAATGATAATTTGAAGAGGCTGTTATCTCAATTTCCTGTTCTGCACTCCAGCCAGTTCCGTTAAAATAAGATGTATGAATATCATTTGTAGAATCTTCTACAACAACAGCCATATCAGTTGAAACAGGAGAAGATGATAATTCTAAGCTATAAGGATATCCCCCAATATTTGTTGAAATTGCAGTTTGAAGAGAACTCCATGTTTTTGTTGTCCCGTTCCAATAAGCATAGCGGATAGTTTTTGCATCTAACTCTCCAGTCATAAACACGGCATCTCCTAAAATATTATATTCAACATCTGCATCTTGTGCGTAATTATAAGTTCTTGAATCTACTGCTCCTGTAAGAATCGTAGTATTTCTCCAATTTGTAGTTCCATTGAAAATTGCACCATATACGGGGGCAGCAGCAGCCGCTGTTCCAGTTATTGTGATTAAGGCACATTCACTATTTTGATGATAACAGTCAATTTCAATTTGCAGAGGATACTTACTCCCAGTAAAATCAATAGACGGCGAGAGTTCAGGACCCCATTCAATTCCATCCCAGACAGAGTAAGTAACATTTCCATTTAACTTACTATCCCAAACTGCAATAGCATGAGTATTGTTAATATATTCAACATCAAACCCCTTGTAATAATAAGGATTTGATCCTGCTACCCAGGTTGTATTTCCAAAAGTCTTGTTTCCAATCCATTCTGTCCCATTCCAGACAGCTACATGAACTTTAGAGGATGTTATCCCAGTTGAATCAGGAAACATTACAACTGCTTCTTCTTTTCCAGGCTGAGGAGATGCCGCCGCTTCCATATAATAAGGGTATCTTGCGGCTGACTGGTCCATAATATCCCCATATTTAGAATATGTAGTTCCGTTCCAGAAAGTGTAATTAACATGTGTCAGGGTTTGTTGCCCCCAGACTATCATCGGGTCTAGAGAAAAAGCTCCACTAACCCATGGGTCAACAACATAATCAAAATCAACCTGTCCTAAAACTCTTAAATCAAAAGTTTTGTGACTTCCATTAAGATTATTCAAATAAACTTTATAATAATCTTCTTCTAAAATATTATCAAATCTTGCAATCAAACTGCTGTTATCTTCAGTATAAATTTCTATTGCAGAATTATTACCCCGAGCATAAATTGTAATATCATTTTCTTTTGTAAGATTTTTTTCAAATGTAACTCTTAAATATTCCCCATCTCCTACGCTTGTCCAATTTCCATCAAGAGATTTCACATAATCATAAACATCTGCAATAAAAGTTTTATTAGAGTCTAAATGGACTGCCTTGGTTATAAGCACAAGCTCATAACTCTGGTTAGAAAGATGCGGAACAACCCACCCCACATAATCAATTAAAGAATTATTATCTGTATCATAAGCATTAAACTCGGTTTCTTCTTTTGAGCCATTCACAATCCAGTAAAGTTTTATTGATTTCTCTCCTGAAACCTCTCTCTCAAGAAAAGTGTAGGCAAGAATATTTGTGTAATTAAGATTATCCGGCCCTGAAACAACAATTTCTTTTCCATAACTCTTTTCTTCCTCATAAGCCTGCGGAGCATCTGTGTAATATTCAACTTCAACTTCCTTCGCACTCTCATTAAGCTCTAAGATTATATTTTCATTTTTCTCAAATTCTTCTTCAGGTTCAGCAGGAATTTCAGCAGGTTGCTCAACCGTTCTGCTCGCTTCTTCTGACCTGGCTATACTATCTGTTAAATTAACTTGCTCTGTTAAATTATCAGCTATATTGTCAATTAAATTTATATTTTCCTCAGGTTCAATTATGCTGAAATTAATCTCACTTGTTAAATTTTCTTCAACAGCTCTTCCAGTCAATCTTCCAAAAAGATTCCTTATAGCATTTCCAGTTATGCTAAATCCTGAAATTTCCGCAGAAATTTCAGAATTCTCAATTTTCCTGACAGAAATATTCACAGCTTCCTTCGGAAGCTGAATTGCCATATTAGTTTCTTCTGAAGAAGAAACTACCTTCTTCCACCTTACGGGCTGGTTAATCACTGCAGAATACTGTATTGTTTCTTCTGTAAGATTTTGTATTGTAAAATTTTCTTCTGTGATATTAATTTCAGTAATATTCAATTCAGTTAAATTAATTTCAGTTATGTTTGTTAGTGTTAAGTTCTCTTCTGTCAGATTAAGGCTGGAATTTGTTTCAATTTCTATTCCTTCAGTTATATTCCCAATACCAAACTCTTCTTCACTTTCATTTTCAGGAATTTCTTCTTCTGTTTCAGAAATTTCAGTGGTTATTGTTTCTGTTTTCTCAAGAATAGTTTGGTTTTCATAAACCAAACTTGCTTCTAAATTTCCGTCTTCTGCTATTATTCCAAAATCAGCAAGATTAATTTCAATTGCTTCTGCCTCATCACCAAGATATTCATAACCAAACCCTATTTCTTCTTCATAATATTCTGTTGTTATTTTTAACAGGCTTCCTGTCTGCCCGATTATCAGTTCATTAGAGCTAAGGGTTTTATCATCAGTATGTATGCTATCCTCTATTATTTCTATTTCATCTCCATTTTGTGTCTGATATTCATAAGGGCTGTTAAAGCTAACCTCTCCGTCTATTCTTGTTTCTGTTTCCAGAACAGCTTCCCCAGTCATTCCAATTCCAAATGCTGGTTCTTCTGCAGATGTTTCTTCTAGCTGTTCTGCAGGTTGTTCTTCTGGAATCTCTTCGGGATTTTGTTCTGGTATCTCTTGCAAAGTTTCAGTTTTTTCTTCTGGAGTTTCATCTGTTTCATCAGAAACAGATTTTACTAAAAAACTGAAAAAGATTGTTGGATGGCTTTTCTTGCTTCCGAGAACACCATACCCCCCTCCTTCTCCAAAAAGAGAATTATCTTCAAGATAATAATTTCCATTAGTTTCCTGCATAGAAACTAACCGGGAAACAGGAATTTCAGCAGACTGATTATTGAGTTTAATCTTAATAACAGAATTTTTAGGAATCATCTCTCCCTGCCGCATAACAAGATTAAACTTTCCTGAAATTATCTCCCCTTTCTGGTAAACTGGATTTAGTTCAAAAACTGATTTTCCAGACAAGCTAAAATTACTTACAAAAATAATTCCAAAAATTAATATTGCAGATAAAGCAAATAAAAGGAAGAATTTTTTACTTACACCAACTAAATCTTTCTTCCCCTTATAATTAGAAACAACCTTGCCATTAACTCTCTTGCTTTCATAAATATAAGGACCATAAACTTTCCCACCCCTCTTTATATATTTCTTATAAGTCATAATTACAATTACCCTACACCTTTTTTATCAGATATATAACAAAAAATGCTTTAAAAAAGTTTCTAACACTGTAAAATCTGTAGGGTAACTAAAAATCGACCCCGATTAATTTGAGTTATAGCAAAGGACTCTGATATTTCCTCAGTTGCGCCTTTGCTATCAATGGAAAGGCATACAAAAAGAGATGAAATATTTACATCTTCCACTATAAGCCAAAAATAAATCTTGAAAATATCAAATAAATCCAATAAAAACATATTTTTCAGAGATTTTGTGAAATAAAAATGTTTATAAAGCAATTTTTTCTCTATTCTTTATGAAACTTGGAAGAAAAATATCAGGTGGAAGATATAAGAAAATAAGAAAGAAGAAAAAATATGAAGCTAAAAGCCAGCCAAGAGTAGTTAGACTTGAAGAAGAATCTAAAAAAAGATTAAGATGTCTTGGGGGAGATATAAAAACAGTTTTGCTTTCAACAGATATGGCAAATGTCCTAAACACAAAAACTGGAAAAAGCAAAAAAACAAAGATAAAAAACGTAATTGAAACTCCTGGAAACAAATTCCTAGCAAGGCAGAACATTCTTATAAAAGGTGCAGTTATAGAAACAGAGCTAGGTAAGGCAAAAATAACTAACAGACCAAGCCAGGAACCAACAATACAAGCTGTTCTAGTTGAATAAAAAATTTTAATTTTTAAGGAAACTTTCTATACAACTCATCTAACCGTGAGTGGGACACTCACACATAAGTTAGAAGTAAGTTATGCCAAACTGCTTTGACAAACAGAGAAGCATCAATTCTATCTTCTCTTTTTTGGTTGATTTTCCAGCCACACATTTTCTTGTCTGATGCCCACCCAGCTTCAGAATTATTTCTCTGAAAATATT
>Ga0210057_1002518_pt1 | contig 26129 bp, 22 predicted proteins | sample CryGeyCG2114_010_2_FD_183968 | JGI IMG/M metagenome (GOLD analysis project Ga0210057, IMG submission 183968) | Groundwater microbial communities from aquifer - Crystal Geyser CG10_big_fil_rev_8/21/14_0.10 (SPAdes) (version 2) | ecosystem: Environmental > Aquatic > Deep subsurface > Groundwater ...
AAACGAGCCAATATCGCTGCTTTCTATTTGCACAGGTTTAACACCTATCCCGGCATTTAAGTAGGGCAGAGCATTTCCCATATCAGTGGGCTTATCTCCAACATAGTCATCCGTACTATTAGCTCCACACAAGCGGTAAGTGGATGTGTTGTAACCCCAGCACTTGGCATTGCCATCAGTAAATTGTGCGCAAAAACCATAAAAATTATTATAAATGTTATCAACTTGACCAGTGAGTGTCCCAAAATCCAGTGCTGGAAGATTGGGGCCCATATCGCTAGTTCGAATTCCCCAGGAACCACCCATATCTCCAGCATCACCATAATAATTTTGTCCCCAGCATACAACTTGGTTGGATCCATCTTTTAAAATCAGAGCGCAGCGGGTATTTCCAAGAGTTTTTGAAACCTTTAACACGGTGACATTTGTTCCTAGGTTAACCTCTGGCAAGGAATCACCCATGTCAGTGGGACTCAGGCCAACGCTATTGAGATGTCCCAGTCCCAGTTGACCATAGAGATTATATCCCCAACACTTGAGAGTACCATTATCCAAGATAGCGCAGCTTTCATTGGTGCCTAGGGCCATATCAACCACAGTTCTACCTGTTCCTAGTGGTACTACTGTCAGTGATGCCATTTCACCGGCATTATCTCCGCGGGTAACATTGTCGCCGTAGCCAAGTTGCCCGTAGAGATTGTAACCCCAGCATTTAATAGTATTATCGTTGAGTAGGGCGCAGTTATGTATGCCACCAGCGAATACTTTGATTGCTGTTTTACCGGCACCAAAAGTTATTTCTGTTATCGTTGCCATTTCACCTGGAGCTTTGCCAAGTGATGTGGCATGTCCTTGTCCCAGTTGACCATAGAGATTATGTCCCCAACACTTCACATTCCCGTTGCTAAGCACTGCGCAGGCGTGGTTCTTGCCGGCGCTAACATCAGTTGCAGTCGTCCCAAGCATGACTGCCGGCAAGGCTGCCATGTCTCCAGGCAAGAGCCCGCGGTTAACATTGTCATCAATTCCAAGCTCACCGTTGGCATTGTAGCCCCAGCATTTGATCGATTGATCGGCTAAGAGGGCGCAGGCAAAGTAATATCCAACAGTAATTTTTGTTGCCGCCTGACCTAGGTTTATGGGAGGGAGATTAAAAAGAAGATTGCCATAATAATAAGCAGGAGCGGCATCTTGTCCTGCTCCACCGTAAAGATTATAGCCCCAACACTTAACTGAGCCATCGTCAAGCAGGGCACACTGCGAATAGAAACCACTTTCCATTTGCACGATGGTGCGGCCGGAGCCAATTGGAACAATCGGAATGTAGTCACCCATGGTATATGCGGCAATAGAGTTTTGTCTTGTATCACTACCATTTTGATAATGACCACTATAACCCCAGCATTGAACTAGATTGGCATCAGAGCGCGCACACTGAAAAAGAGCACCACTATTGATGTCAACAGGATTGAAACCAGTTCCAAGAACGACTGGATGCAAATTATCGCCCATGTCAGCGATCTCATCTCCTATGACCGAACCATGGTGGCCTAAAGCAGCAGTTTGATTAAAACCCCAACATTTGACATTCTTGCTGTCGCCAAGAAGCACGCAGGTGCTATGGGTTCCGACTCGAATTTTGTTGGGGATAAAAGAATCGACTATCGCCTCGCTGGTAAATCCTGCAGCGTCAGTCACTCTGATAGTCGCGCTTCCTTGAGTTGCTGCCGATGTGAAGAGTCCTACGCCATCAACAGAGCCACTTCCTTGAGATACCTCCCAGGTAAAAGGAGCTGTTCCTGAAGAAATCGCAAATGCTAAGGTGGAACTAGCAGCAATTTTTTTATAGGTAGGAGAGATGATTGGCCCATTGCCAACAGTTACAGTGGAGTTAACGATTGTGCCACGGTTATCGATAACGCGCACAATGGTAGTGCCCGATGTTGCGGCAGAAGTAAAGAGACCTGTGTTTGAAATACTACCTGCGCCAGAGGAGACAAAATAGTTATAGGGAGGATTTCCTCCTGTTACTACAAATTGAAAATTAGTGCTGACATTAAGTTTTTTAGTTGAGGGGGAAATGACAAGTTCTTCGTCGATGGTAATGAGAGCATCTGAAGTTTTTCCCTCAGCGTCACTGACACGAATAACAGCAGTCCCAGGGGAAGAAGACGGGGATAAATATAATCCGCTTGATGAGGTAGAGCCTGGCCCTGAGGCAAGAGCAAAAGTGTAGGGTTCCTTACCGCCACTGGCGCTAAATTGAAATTCTGTACTGACATAGATCTGCTTGAAATTAGGAACGATTTGAAGTGGAGTGGGGGGAGTAATGGTTTTAAACAGCCCGCCACCAGCGGCATTTTCTATATCTTGTTGTTGAATATTGCAGGCGGATAAAAATGAAAAAGCAGTCAGGGCCATCACTATAAAAATAGGTGATGACGCTGAAAAGCCGTGCCTGAAATTATTTACATTTTTCTGCATTTTTCCAACCAGTTTCCCTTATGTTACTTGTCGGGGAAATGAGGGCCCAGCTTGAAAGCAGAGACACCCTAATTAAATTTTAACCCAGGGAATAGCTCGGATACTCATTGGAGAAAGTATGTTGGTTATAGGAGAATTGCAGGGAAGCAAACAAATAAATTCAGCATATTACAGTTACCAATGAAAATGCTCGTAATTTTCATTCAAGACGATAATTGGCAAATATTTCCGGAGCGCCAATAAAAAGTGGCATTGGCAAAAAAAAGCACAGAAAAAGCCGAAATGACTCTCAGAAGAGGGTGGTCTCTTATTTTGATGATCATCACACTGGAGTTTAAGCACATGGTTTCAGCTATTATTGGAATTGTTTCGGCCATCTCAATCACGCTTTATGCTTGTCTTTCCACGACTGGCAACAACGCCATATTTTTGGATCGCTTAGGTATCCTGATCGTTCTAGGTGGTACGCTATCCGCCGCGGCCATCACATTTGACTTTGGTCAAATGAAGCATCTCTTTTATAGCATCATGCGGGTTTTTACTCGTGAGTATTTTGGCGCCAGAAGTATCGTTGTCGAGTTAGTGCAAGCGGCAGATAAAATTAGTAAAAATCCAGGATCTATTGTTGCCGTTTATGAGGGAGTCTCTCACCCATTTTTAAAAGATGGGCTAAAGCTAATTGAAAATGATTTTGATTTGGAAACGATTGAAAGGATTATGGCATGCTCCATTACTGAAAGAAAAAATGCCCACCTGGCACATGTTGATGTTTTGCGTGCCATGGCCAAATATCCGCCAGCCTTTGGTATGATAGGTACAGTTATTGGGCTGGTGGCCCTTCTGCAAGGGATTAGTACCGAAGGTGGAGTCGAGCGCATCGGCCCCAATATGGCGGTGGCGCTGGTGACAACGCTTTACGGCCTCTTAATCTCGAACTTCATATTTTTACCGATGTCAGAAAATATTTTTAATAAGATTAAACGTGACATTCAAATTAGGCGAATGATCTTAGAAGGCGTCATGTTAATTAAAAAGAAAGAAGACGCCATGGCAATTCAGGAATATTTAAATAGCTTTCTTCATCCTAATAATAGAATGGATATTTTGAATAGTACTTCTAATAGTGGAAGAGCCGGTATGCGAGCTGAGGTAGCATGAGCCATAGTCTAAAGAGCGTAAGAGAAGATTTAGCTGATCTTTCTCCCGTCAGGGAGGATGAATCCTTTCTATGGATAACAAGTTATTCTGACTTGGTGACACTTCTTTTGTGCTTTTTTATTTTATTTTTTGCCATTTATTCAAAGCGAACAGTACTGGAAATTAAAAAGAAGGCAGCAACGGCGGCGGAACAAAAGCTGCAAAAACTTACCGATCCTGAAACCATTGGGCTTTTGACCAAAGAAATTAATGAGAAATTTGCCCGTTTGGATGCAGTTTTTTCACTTATTCATGAGATTCCTGGAATTGAAACAGTCAAAAGAAGAGATCATTTTCTCATTATCTTTAATGATGGAAACTTTTTTGATGCCGGTGAATATAACTTAAATATTCAAGGCCAGTACCGCATGGCCTTGGTGCTTGAAAGGTTGATCCAAAATGCAGATAAAGTATTTGTGGAAATTCAAGGACACTCAGATAATACACCGGTATCTAATAAGCATAAAAAATACAGCACGAATATCGAGCTCAGTACTCTTCGTGCTTTGAGTGTTTTTAATTACTTTAAACAGTTTGGGTTTCCAGATGAGAATATGTCAGTAAGTGGCTTTGCTCATCATCGACCAATTATAGATGAAGAAGATGAGGAAGAGTCTCTATTGGCAAAAAATAGAAGAATTACTTTTAGGATTGAAGGGAAATGATAAGGAAAATTAAATTAATAATCCTTATTTTTGGGCTGAGTTTTGGGAATAACGTTTTTCCAAAGGTCTCTAGTTCCACTTCTTTCGATCGTAGCTTAAGAGGATTGGCCTTTGAAATTGAAAAAGAAATGGCGAGCGGTTTAGAGTCTAAACTTCAAAAGGTGCTAGGCAACCAAAATTTCTGGATGACCCTACATTTATCATTTGATAAGGCCAGAATTCGCAGAGACTTTTTGGCCTTGGAACAGAAATACCAAAGGAGCAAAAATCCGAGTCGTGGAGGCAAGAACTATTCAGATCTTCCGGGATTGCCCATGGGCAGAAATGGCGCTCCAATTATTAAAGATGATAACCAGAAGATCGTTGTGATTAGTGATGGGCCAGAGCTCACCAGAAGTTTTGTTTTATCCTACGTCAACGATGTTTTTGTTGAAGTTGCAATTGATAAGGAAAATGAGAGAAAGGCCCAGTCAGCGTTACGTAAGCTGGTAGAAGAGTATTTCAAAGAATTGCACGCGCCTGTGAAATTAAAGTTTAATCGTCGCAAAATTGCAGGTCTTGTTCCTACCGTAGTTGAAATTGAAGGAGAAAAAAATAATGAAGAAAAGTTAGGGACAACAGAAATTAAACTTGATACCAAGGGGCTAGCAAGAGATATGGGGGAATTTTTTGTTCCTTCAATGTTTGATACGATAGAAAAACGTTATCTAAAGACTGCGTTAATCTTTTTTGCTAGCATGGCATTTTTAGGGCTAATTTCCCTCTTTTTAGTTATTTACACGTCTCGTCGCAGCGCCAAGAAAAACATTGCACAATTTGATCGAATGATTAAGGAAATGAGCAATGCCTTATCAACATTAAGTTTTGGTAGTGGGGCCGGCACAGATCTGGCAGCAACAGCAGATGAACAGAAAAAAATGGATCCGATACAAGAAAAAGACAGCGAAATTATGTCTCAGATAAAATCTATGTTGGAAAAGTCGCCACAACTTGTAGGTTATCTGCTTAAATTTTTTCTCAAAGAAGGTCATTTCGAAAATGCATTTTTATTAATCCAATCGATTGGACCTGAGTATTTAGCTTGGTTAAAAAAAGAAATACCAGAAGAGCTCTTTTTGGAATTTGTTGTCGACCTGCGCGAAAATGGTGACATATATTTTGCCACTGAGCATCGCCTAAAGGCCTTGCGATCGCTCTATGCCCAGATTTGGCAAGCTTCTTTAAATATCACTAACCTTCACCATGAAGAAATGCGTGAAAAATTAAAGGCCATGGAGTCTGCCGATGCATTTACCCTGTTGGCGGCTTGCTCGATGGAAGAGGCGTCAGTTGTCTTAGAATTACTACCTGCTAGAGTATTGGCTAATCTTATCTCGCAGGGCCGCATAACCCCTGAGGCCTTAGGCCGTCCCGCCACAACGCTCGTTGATAAAGAATTATTACGAGGAATCATTGCCAAGATAAATGGCATCAGCGGAGGTACTGCTAGTAATAGAGACTTCTTTTTGGAAAAGGTGGGAGAATATCTTCCTTTAGAAGAAGAACGACGGCTACTTATGTCTGCTGGTATGCCTATGGGATTTCATATTTTGGATTTAGCACACGAATATGAATCAGTCTTTTTAAGTGAGGCCTTGTCACTATCGCTTGATGACTTAGCGGCATTCCTAGGTGTCCTAAATCAAGAATTGCAGGATAAGATCATATCACACTTGCCAGAGATTAAGGCCCGTCGTTTAGAACAACGTGTTTTTGAAGTTGGGGCCAGAGGACTTCAACTTAAATCCCGCATCACCAGTAGGCTTAAAAAAGAGCATTCAACTGAACGATGGTCTGAGTATCGCCGCTTTTTAAAAGAGCGCTCCGAAGGCAAAAAACACGCGCAAATGCAAGATCGCAAAGTAAAGTCCATAAGTGAAAAAAGAAAAGCCGCCTAATTATCTAGCCCTTGACCACAATATTGATAATTTTCCCAGCAACATAAATCTTTTTCAAAATCTGTAGTCCTTGAGTGTGCTTAATAACGTCCGAATTAGTAAAGGCCGTTTCCAGCGCAACGCTTTCAGAACAATCTTTGGCCAGCTCAATCACAGCACGCTTTTTGCCATTGATCTGAACTGCAATTGAAATAGTACTGCGTTCCAAGTACTTTTGAGGAATTTCCGGCCAGGTGTTATTGTAAACAGAGATTTTTTCATCATAGAACTCTTTCAGTAAGATTTCTGAAGTGAAGGGAAGAAAAACGCCCATGCTGATAAGATAATCTTTTATCAGATATTTCAGGATTTGTTCAGACTCGGTGTTAAGATTTTGCGTATTGGCAATCTGCTTTAGAAAAATATTAGACAGAGCATGAACTTTGGCGACGGCACTGTTAAAAAGATTATTTTCCAAAGTTTGTTCATACTCATTCAAAGTGATGTAAAAATCAAAAAGGAAATTCTGGTCTTGATATTTATCCAGACTTAATTTTTTCTCCTGTACGTCTCGTTTACTTTCCAAATAGGCCGAAAGTACATTGAAGTTCTTTTTAATAAAATCCTGCTTGGCCTTGATTCCTTTGTCATCCCAGTCGCGGTCAAGCTCCGCAGGCGTATCACTTAGGATATAGAGTCTGACAGCGTCGCCGCCGTAGGTCTCGACTACGTCTGTCGGTACTACCACGTTGCCCTTTGACTTACTCATTTTTGCCCCGTCTTTTCTGATCATACCATTGGCAAAAAAGTGATCAACGGGTTCGTCAAAATTAATATACCCGCGGTCTTTTAAAAATTTCGTGATAAAGCGGAAGTAGATCATGTGTTGAGCGGCGTGTTCAAGCCCGCCGACATAAAAATCTATTGGCATCCAATGATTGACTCTTTTTGAATCAAAAATCTTTTCGCTGTTTTTATTGTCGAGATAGCGAAAGGCGTACCATGAACTGCATAAGAAAGTATCAAGTGTATCGGTTTCTCTTGTGGCCGCGTTGCCACAAGTTGGGCATTGAGTATTAACGAATGAATCAAAACGCTTAAGACTGATGACGCCATCTTTCATGTCGGAGTCAGAGGCATTTGGCAGCAACACGGGAAGATCTTTCTCTGCTACAGGAACCGTTCCACATTTGTCACAATAAATAATGGGAATGGGGCAACCCCAAAACCTCTGACGCCCTACTGACCAGTCACGTAACTGATATGTGGTCGTTTCCTCGCCTAGATTTTTGGCGATAAGCTTGGCACTAATTTTCTTGATTGCCTGGGAAGAGGATAGGCCGTCAAATTCCCCGCTATTGATAAGTGTGCCGTGATCAGTGAACGCATCATCTTTGGGCATTTCTGCCGCGCCTGTGGGGGTCACCACTTGTACAACAGGAAGGCCAAAACTTTTGGCGAATTCATAATCGCGGCTATCGTGGGCGGGAACGCACATTACGGCTCCTGTGCCGTAATCCCCTATAACGTAGTCACCAATCCAGATGTCAACTTCCTTTATGGCGCATGATTCAGCAAAGGGATGACGGCATTTATATGCGGTTTTGACTCCGGTTTTATCTTTGCTTTGCAGTCTTTCGACTTGGGATTTTTTTAAAGAGGCCTCGACGTAAGATTGTACTTTGGCATCTTGCGACTTTTCTAAAATTTTAGCTGTTAGGGGATGTTCAGGAGCTAAAACTACTGCTGTGACACCAAATAGAGTATCAGCGCGAGTGGTAAAGACGCGAACATTTTCATTGAAGGCGGGAACAGTGAAGTCAATATTGGTGCCGGTATTTTTATTGATCCAATTGCGCTGAACTGCCACTGCTTCACTTGCCCAATTTCCTAACTTGGCAAGATCGTCCCAAAGCTGGGGAGCGTAATCGGTGATGCGAAAAAACCATTGATCCATAAGTTTCTTTTCGACGACTGCCCCATCTCGATAACAGTGACCTGCAATGACCTGCTCATTGGCCAAAACAGTCTGATCCTCAGGGCACCAATTGACGTAACCGGCCTTTTTATAGGCCTTGCCCGCCTTGAGCATTTCAAGAAATAGCCACTGGGTCCACTTGTAATAGTCAGGGGAACAGGTATTGAGTTCCTTGTCCCAATCGAAAGACCATCCGGTGCGGTTAAGCTGGTCATCTTTCATTTTTTTGATATTGGCACCGGTCCACAGGTCAGGCCTAACTTTATTTTTAATGGCAGCATTTTCGGCGGGAAGTCCAAAAGCATCCCAGCCCATTGGGTGTAGGACTTCATAGTCTTTTAATTTTTTAAAACGCGCCTTAATGTCGGAGAGAGTATAAACAAGAACATGTCCCATGTGAGCATTGCCGGAAGGGTAGGGAAACATGGCGAGGGAATAAAATTTTTTTTTGCTTTTGTTCTCTATTTCGCAATAAAACTCATTTTTTCCTGCTCGATTAGCGTCTACCTTTTTTTCAATTTCCAAATGGTCGTAATTCACATTTACCTCAAATCTAATAGTCATGAGCGTTAAGGCGCTTATTCTATTAAAATTGAGAGCAAAAATATAGCTCTAAGTGGCTAATTTTGACCTTGTAGATCTTTAAGCAGCTGTTCACTCCAGTTGGCGCGTAAAATTTCTAATGTCAGATCTTGCGCCAACTTTTGGGCAGAGTGTTCAGGTGACCGCTCTATCTTCGATTTTAGGCTTGGGTGACATTGGCTTGTGATGATATGAGTTTTCTGTTCTATCTTGATGGCATGTTTTTTATTTTTTGATCTTTTCCATTTCACCCGCGACCTCCTGTCTGGAGAATAAATTTCATGGCCCAGTTTAACTTAAATTGAAAATATAAAAAGCTATTTTTAGATGTGGAATATATTAGGCGAATGTCATGCTGTTGGTGGAAAACTCTACAAAATTTTTCTAGTCAGACTTATGGCGCTGACCGCTCTTTGAAGCCAGAGCGGTCAGTTAGGAATTTAAGCTCTATTAATAACTTTTTCGTGGTGTTTATTTGTGACTGTTTCTTTTTTCTTAAGCAGCTGTTTCTCTAGTTTTTCTAGGACGTGGTCAATGGTTTTGTAGAGATTATCGTCAGAGGCATGGGCATTAATATCAAAGTGAGCCCCATGTAAGGTTACATTTGAGTGATGTGTTCCTTTTTCAACGGTGCAGTTCCACTGAACATGAAATTTGCCCTCAAAGTACTTTTTTAATTTAACAGCTTTTTCCGCTATTACTGACTCAACAGCTGGACTGGGATCAAGATTAGTGAAATTGACTTTTAGTTCCATGTTCCCTCCTGAAGAAATGGGTAGATTTTGTCACCTTTTGCTGGCGAAATACTACCATACCACCGATTCAAGATGATAAGAAAAAGAGGGGCTTGCGTCTGATAATTGTCATAATATTTTTCAGATCCGCAATAATTAGGTCAATTTTTGTTTTTATAAATCGCGATTAGCTTGGCTTATCGAAAGGCCGTATGCGTTAGTGGTTCTAAGTGTTTAAAAATATTAAAGCTTGAGTTCTTGATATATCTCATGAATTTCTGCATAATACATGCTAATTTCACCTGTATTCCTCGATCATTGATCATTATAAAAAGGATGAGATATGCCTGGAAATTCAAAAAAAATTGCCCGTTATGAAAGCTGTGAGGATTGCCCCTCTTTGGGACAGGGTATTTTTTGCGAACTTGAAAGTTTGTCTTTGAGTGATGTTAGTAAGCATAAAGTCACTAATATTTTTAAAAAGGGTCAAACTCTATTTGTTGAAGGCAACCCTCCTTTTGGCCTTTATTGTGTTGCCACTGGCAACATTAAAATTTCCAAGATGAGCGCGGAAGGTAAAGAGACGATTGTTCGCCTGGCGACCATGGGTGATATCATCGGTCATAGAAGTATTTTCACTGATCAGTATTACTCAGCGACTGCAACGGCGATGGAAGATTCATCTGTTTGCTTTATTGATAAAAAATATATTTTGAAATTAGTCCGTGAACAGCCATCAGTAGCTTGTAGTCTCATTACTAAATTGGGGCGAGATTTAGGTGCGGCAGAGAATAAGCTTTCATCCTTTTCCAAGAAAAATGTACGCGAACGCGTAGCTGAACTTCTATTATTACTTAAAGAAAGTCATGGAATTTTGGAAGATCATGGTTGGCGTTTACAGCTTAAATTATCACGTGAAGAAATGGCCTCACTAGTCGGCACAGCGACTGAAACTTTAATCCGTTTTGTCAGTGAACTTAAAGACGAAGGTGTGATTGAGCAAGATGGAAAATCGATTGTCATTCTAGATGAAGAGAAGCTCATTGAGTTTGCTAACTTGGGTTATTAGAAAAGCAATAAGGGTAAATTGATGAATTATTGGCTTATGAAAACTGAGCCCGAGGTTTTTTCTATTGATGATTTGGCTAAAGCACGTGACAAGACAACGTGCTGGGAAGGAGTTCGCAATTACCAGGCGCGAAATTTCATGCGCGATGAAATGAAATTAGGTGACCAGGTATTGATCTATCATTCGAATACCAGCCCCCCAGGCATTGCTGGTATCGCCAGGGTGGTCAAAGAAGCTTATCCCGATCATAGTGCCTTTGATCCCAGCTCAAAATATTTTGATGTAAAATCTAAAAAAGAGTCGGCCACTTGGATGATGGTTGATGTGCAATTTGTCATGAAGGCGAAGAAATTTTTGTCTTTAGATGAATTGAAGGCCAATCCCAAAGTTAAGGAACTATTGATTTTGCGTAAAGGTAACAGGCTTTCCATCACCCCAGTTGAAAAAAAGCATTTTGAGATCATTGCAAAATTATTGTGAGGTCCGCTCGATTTAAGTGGTTCCTCATTCGCACTACGCAAAAACCAATACTTAACCATTACCTTTTCTCTCAAATATTCTTGAGTTTGGGCGATAAGAGTAATGGTTCTCTATAGGTTTTAAGGAGTTGATTATGGCGCTCAAGGCCTCCATGAAGATATTGCTTGTTGATAATGTTCCCGGCATGCGAGGGGCGACTAAGACCATGTTGTCCCAAGTTGGCTTTAAAAATGTAAAAGAAGTGGGGGATGGGGAGGCGGCATGGAAAGCAATTGAAGAGGGGATTGCTAGCAACGAAAAATTTGAATTTATCATCAGTGAGTGGACATTGCCCAAGATGACAGGCCTAGAATTATTAAGGCAGGTGAGAGAAAACCCTGCCATGGCAAAGGTTCCTTTTCTTCTTGTGACTGGTGATGCTGAGCAAACGACCATTGTGACTGCGATTAAGGCCGGTGCTTCCAATTTTGTGGTTAAGCCCTTTTCATCTCAGACGATTCAAGAGAAGATTGCCTCCATATTTGCGAAGCAATTGCAGCCGAAGAAAAAGGCCAGTTAGAACTTTCTCTTTGACATTAATTCCATCGCTTTGCCTGTTAGTTCGAGGAGGATCTCACTATGCCAATTAAGGGAAAAATTCGTACCATTGCTGACTATCCGAAACCGGGAATCATGTTCCGAGATATCACTACTCTTTTGAAGGATGCTGAGGGATTTAATCTGGTCATCGACACGCTATTTGATAGATATCAAAATAGCGGAATTGATGTGATTGCCGGAGTTGAGGCCCGGGGATTCATTCTTGGTGCGGCCCTTGCTCATCGCTTGCGTTGTGGCTTTGTGCCAGTTCGAAAAAAGGGAAAGCTTCCAGGCAAAACAGTTTCATGCAGTTATGACTTGGAGTACGGTTCTGATACCATCGAAATTCATGACGATGCTATTTCTAATGGCGAGAACGTTCTGCTGGTTGACGACTTAATTGCCACGGGTGGGACAGCGCTTGGTGCGGTAGAATTGATTGAGAAGGTCGGTGGTAAGGTTATTGAGGCCTGTTTTGTTATCGACTTGCCAGATTTGATGGGCGGAAAAAAGCTTAAAGATCGAGGGGTTAACTACTTTGCCTTGGTGGCCTTTGAAGGGGAATAATATATTGCCAATGATAGTATAAATGGGTAAATTGCCGCAGTTATTAGTTGGAGGATCTATGAGTACAAGAAAAAAACCAAAAAATCGTCACCACTGTAAACGTCTGGCACGCAAAAAACGCTTGATGAAAAATCACAGAAGTTAAAAAATATCTTCAATGGTATGAATTTTATGGCGGGCCTTTGGTGTCCGCTTTTTTATTTATACCTGAGCTTATCGTTCTGATTCAAATCATACCTAGTTTCTACTCTCAGTTTCATTTAAAAGAGTATCGCCGAGTCTAACGCTCAAGAAAAAAAATAAAGAAAGAATTGTCTCCTCTCTCCGATAAGCCTTGGAACAGGTCGGAGAAAAATATGAAATATAAAATGAGTTTTGTAAGAATTATGATCAGTTGTTTGTTGCTGAATGCTTGTAGCTCATCGCATATCGATGGCGTCAGTCTTCGTCGCGAACCGGCCAATGATCCCAAGGGATTAGGTTTTCTAAGGGAAAAAGAATATGCAATGGCGAAAATTTATAAACACCAAAAGATAGTCAATGCCCCACCCATTAGTTGGCTCGTGAGGAAAGTGGTGGGAGGTAAAGTAAAATCATTCTTGAAAGAGTTACCACTCAAGCCAGAGGTGCGGAGTCGTGTTTTGGCCAAAATTGATTCAAAGGCATTTATGAACCAAATGGTTCCTTTTCTTCTCGCCATGAAAGAAATTTATATGGCCAAAGATGATTTTGCCAAACGAAATTTTGAAAATTATATTAAATCAATTTGGCCAAAGCCAGATGCTCTGCCGGGATTAAAACATTCTTTGTTCACGTATGAAAAAAACCCAAAAAGAAAAATAGATGAAAAAGAAAAGTCAGGAGATAAATCCGGCGTTTCTAAAAAGTTTATGGGGAAAATTGTAACACTAATTGACGCCATCTTATTTAAAGAAGTCGATTTTTCACTTTGGAATAAACCAGATCTCTCGCCTGAAAGGATTAAAAAAATAAATCCAGTAGTGAAAGAGTTAATGCAGCAAGTAGTCGCAGAGTTTGATATTCCTCAAGACTATAAGGAAATCGTTGATGGAATTATCAACGAAGAAAATCGTTTGGAGACTCTCACCATCTCAATTATGGAAGTGATTTTAAAGACCATGTTTGAGAATTATCAAATCTTCGCCAGAAAGTATCATCGCGAAGAAGCACTCAAAAAATGGATGAAAAAGGAATTGCTTAAGAAGCAAGGATCGGAACTATGGAGTTATTTAAGAGAGTCACTGGATGAGAGACGATATGTCGTGCATATTGTTGTTGACGGGCTTCAGGGGCAATTGTTAGAGAGTTTATCTTCTCCCAAGTCAGACGATCCGTTTCTTTCAAAAATTCTGGTAGAGCATCTGAATCGATCAGAATATAAACCCAAGAACATACCATATAAAGAACCAGATCATCAGCAAATGGATTTTTTGTCGTATTTAATTGGCATTAGAGGACCTTATCAAGACAAAAAATATCTGCCATTTTTTAAAGATCTCTACTCAAAACATTCAAACGGAATCGCGGTAAGAGGTGTTTCTACAACGCCGACCATCTCAGTCCGAAATCTACCTTTTGCCATGACGGGAGCACCTGTTGATGGTGAGGGTGGAACATTGTTACCAAATTTTCATTATGTAGATAGAAAAAAAGATCGTGCCTATTATTTTTTTGGAAATGATGCTCTTCGCTTTGAAGATCTTGCTAACGAAAAAGGCTTGAAAACAATTTTCCAAAGAATGCCATTTTTAAATAAAATGAGCTGTAACTCTATGTATGGTTTTGGGGCCGATCAGATTTTTAATCCACTACTAAATATAGCGGCAGGGGAGTCATCTCGTGATTTTGGTGAAATCCTATGTTTAGCTGAACTTGAAAAAAGAATGAAGCACGAGAAGAAGGCCATTAGTTTGCGCAAGCGTCTCTTGGCCATGGAGCCGGAGATTAAGCACTGGCTTGATATGGATAGATTTGATCGTGATAATGAAAGAGAGAATCCGATGCAAAGGGCGCGGGTGATGGTGAAACATCTGGCGGAACATGAAAACAGCGGCCTGCCTAGTTATCTCCTTTTTTATATCCCATGGCCGGATCATTTTGCGCATTTCAAGGGGCCTTTTAGTGATGAAATAATTTCTCCCACAGGAGAGCTCAATCGACTTGATTATTGGTTAAGAAGAGTGAAGGAAATATATTCCAAGGCTGGAGTCTTGGATAAAACTTTATGGGGAATGGCAGGTGACCACGGACTGACTCCGGTTCATTACCTTCTTAATCCTGAAGTTGTTGTTTTTGATAAGATGAAAGAGGAAGGCATTGATTTGAAAATCAAGAAGATAAGTAGCGACGAGGGCGAAGGGCCCAAGCTTAATCACCCATTACGACCAAATTCGGTTAAAGGGGAGGACATTGTCATCGCTTCTACAGCAGGTGGCAATTACATGATTGATTTATTTGTCGATCAAAATGAGAATTGGGAAAGGCAACCAGTGCTGGAAGAAATAGAAGATCTTACTCTTATTAGTGGACAAAAAGTTAACCTGATTACAGAAATTGCGAAGAGGTTAGAAGATACATTAGATTATATGGTGGTGCGAGAAGGCCATTGCGATGCGACTCAGGGAGACTATTGGCTGGGCCGTATGGAAGGCGATAAACTGGTGCAGGCCTGGGTTAAGCGCCGCGGAGAACGTGTTTATTACAATTACTCGGATATTGATCTACTAAATGTCACCAAGCATGATTACTATCGTAAGCATAAGAATCTCGAAGTTCATACTAGTCTCATGAATAAGTGCTTGTTTGATGCCAAAGTTGATGATGTGGAAACCTGGTGCTTTGAAGACGAGTGGCGGCTACTGACGAGCTACACAGTCAGGCAGGATTCTGTTAATCAAATTTCGCATCTATATGATACAGATCTGGCAGGTACAATTAATCTTTTTCCTAAATTTGCTATCGGATATAACTCCAAGGTTCCAGGACGGCACGCCGGTGAGCATTTTCATGAGAAAGATGCATTTGTAGGTGTTTGGGGCCCCATGGTCAAAGCGCAGACTCGTATAAAGAGTTTTCAAAATGGCTCAGTTCCTGTTGTGCTTTATGAATACTTGAGTGGAAAAAAGACGGTTAAAGGCGAGGATGGCTGGGGTTTTGATTCATTTATTCTGGATCTTGATATAAAATCCAAGTAAATGAAGACCCAGTTATCAGAACATTTTCATGACGAATTAACTTGCCCATATTTTAGTCAGCGAGATGCCTGTTTTGAAATAGTCCAGGCGCATGGATTGACTGGGCTTGAGCTTGATTATTTTTTACATAATGGCTGGAGAAAGTTCGGGACGGTATTTTTTCGTCCGAGTTGTGTTGCCTGTAATGACTGTCTGCCTCTACGAATTGAAGTGAAAAAGTTTTTGCCAACAAATGATCAAAAGCGAAACAAAAAAAAGAACATGGATATTGAGGTTAAAGTTTTGCCGCTGCAATATTTTGATGAGGCCTTTGAGCTCTATGAAAAATTTGAAAGAATAAGATTTGACCATGATGTGGATAAGCAGAGTTTTATTTCAATGTTCTATTTATCCTCCTGTCCCGGATTGCAGGTGGGGTATTACTTGTCCGGAAAACTTGTCGCCTTGGGATTTTTAGACCAAGGAAATAACTCTTTAAGTAGCGTCTATTTTATCTATGACCCTGATTATCTTAAAAGGGGATTAGGGGTATTTGGTGTCTTAAGGGAAATCGAGTTGGCAAGTCACTTAGAGTTGGAATTTTATTATTTAGGATATTATATAAAATCTCATCACAAGATGTGCTATAAGGGGAGATTTGGCCCTCACCAACTGCTAAATTGGCAATCAAAAGAATGGCAAGACAACCTTTAGATATGGAATTTAAAGCATCTCCTCGAATTAGGTTTGCTCCAACTCCTAGCGGATTTTTACATTTAGGAAATATAGTTAATTTGTTATTAATTTATACTTTTGCTAAAAAACATAATTTGCAATTAATACTGCGAATTGATGATTTGGATGCCACAAGATTTCGTGAAGAGTATGTGATGGATATTCTTGATACCATTGATTTCCTAAAAATTGATTTTGATCTTGGTCCCCGCAGCATTTCAGAGTTTTATCAGCAGTGGTCACAGCGCCATCGTATTGAGCATTATAAAAAATTTGCTCAACAGTTAATTGCTGATGGGCAAGCCTATTACTGCGAATGCTCTCGTAAGCTAATTGAAAGTAGGGATCACTCTAAAATCTACCAAGGATTTTGTCGCAATCGAAAATTAGGGCCTGGTCCTCAAAACTCCCTTCGTCTTAAATCTTTGCCACAAAATGAACATGAAATGGGTGATTTTATTCTGTGGCGAAAGGATGATATCCCAAGCTATCAGCTAGTAACTTTAATCGATGATGTGGATTTTAAGGTTTCGCATATAATCAGGGGAGAAGACCTTCGGCCTTCGACTTTGGCGCAAAAATTATTGGCCACCAAGCTTGGGCTGAATGAATTTTCTGAGGTAAATTTTTTATACCATGATCTAATGCCCGATTTATTAGGGCTCAAATTATCCAAAGGTAATGCTTCATTATCCATTAAAGAAATGCGTTCTCAAGGCCTTGAAGCTTCAGATATTTATCAGCGAGTAGGGGATTATCTATTGGGCAGTGGTCAGGTTATTTTAAGTAAGGAAGATTTGATGTGTCACCCGCAAATATTGAGTCATTTGCATATTTGAGACTTTATTTGAAAGGATAAAAACCGGGAGAGTTATACTCTCCCGGCGATAGACTTAATATCTATTATCGAAATTCAATACTGCTAATACCCCAAGTGTAGACATTTACTTTCATGCTGCTAAATTTTCTCCCATCTTTTGAAAGGAACCACTTATCGCCATCTCTTTCAAGGTCGAAAGAATATTGTCCATACTTATTACTGCCAATGATGTTGTATTCTTTTAAGTACACCAGATTTAACCCGCCACCAGCGTAAATACTGAAGTCATTACCAGACTTTAAGGTGAGAACATTTTGTCCTCTCTCCTTAAGTAGGACCTTGCCTTTACCTTGAATTTCACTAGGCGAAACTCTAATACTTTCAGCTCCCGTTTTAACAACAAATTGCTCCGCATCCCCGACAGAATTTGTTTTGACGTACATGTAGGATTTTTCAGAGCTATCGCTACGGAGCATCGTTGCAACTAAAACTTCCGCCGCCATACTTGTTTGTACAAACATAAAGACCATGGCGAAGAGTACCAGTTTTGAAATAGTGCTTTTAATAAAATTTTGATTCATCTTTCCTCCCCTGAGTTTTTTGGAAATAGAGGCATCCCATGCTTCTGACCTCAAATTAAGGGAGAATGAAAATATTACATAGGACGAGACATCTTTACTGTCTGTGCGCCGCATTATGTGGTTAAAATTAGATTATGCTAAATGCTAGAAGTGTAATTGGGCAGAAGGATTCGTAATACTCTGGGCGACTGATTGTCAGAGGGAAAATGTCTCATGATCAAAGCTGAAATTCAATTTTTCCATAGGATATTTTCACAAGAAGGCTTTCGAGTGGTAGAATTTTACCAATGAAAAAAGAAAAAATTGCAAAATACTTCGAACAGATCCCAAAATACTTAAGAGATGGGAAGCACAATCAAACCAAACAGGTGATTGGCAAAGTGTTAAAGCTTGGACCTTTTAGCGAGGCCCAAAAAAATCTGATTAGTCAGTGGCAATTAATGGTGGGAGAGAATCTTCAGGCGATAAAAACCATTGGAGCCGAACTTAGTCTTGAGGAACTTGAAAATGCTACCAGCGTAACCCTTTTATTGCAATTTCGACTGGCCTTTTTACTCGTCAGTATGGGCGCCCCCTATAGTGCACGTAGAATTTCAGAGAAAGTTCTGAGCATAGCAGAAGCAAAAAATATCAAAATGGGTGAGCTTTTTGACCGTTATCCTCTGATGCTGATTGTGCTTTATCGCCAGTTGGGTATGGAAGAAACGGCACTTGAAGCAGCCGACCAAGCACTACAGTTTTATCCCCCTGACCATTTTTTGTACTACCATGTCATCATTAATCAAGCGGATCTGTTGCGAGGGAAGAAACAGTTTTCTCAAGTTGTGAATTTAACCACCAAGTATCTCAATCAGGATCTTAAAAATTTAGAGATGGTCAAATTTGGACTATGGCGATCCCAGGCCGAAACTCATTTGGGTCAGGGCGATAATTCAGCAGCGATGGAGTGCTTGACCAAGGCGCAAGAGATTCTTCCTCAAAAGGCAAACATGATTGAGGCCTTAGTCTTAAAGCGTTGCTTGGGAGAGTGTTTTTATAACCAAAACAACTTTAGCAAGGCCGAGCAATATTTTTGTCAGGCCTTAGATCAGCATCAGGTTAACCACTTAAATGCCAAGATGATATTGGCAAATCTTTATTGGTTATTTCAGATTCCCGGACTTGAAAATAAAAAATATGGTTTGGGTTGGCAAATATCTTTGGCCTGTCATCCATGCAATAGTGCCTATTCCTACTTGGTAGGGAAAAAATATATTCCAGAGTTGAGCTATCCCTTGCCCCAGCTTTTCCTAGAGCGCTATCAGCAAAAATTTCCCAATAATAAAAATGATTGCTGGGTCATAAGCAAAACAATTCAGGCCAAAAGCTATGAGGAATTTTCACCCAATTTAGCAGCTATGGCCGGGAAAGCCGCCATTATTGATCTTTATTCTGGGATCGTATTTAAAGAGGGAAAATTGTGCGAGGTTCTGTCCGAAACAAAACTGCGCGCTATTGCTGCCATTATGGCCTCGGGCGCTTTGGGATGTAGTAAGTGGACCTTAATGGATCTGGTGTACAGAGAGGGCCCATTTGATCAATTGCTTTTGGAAGATCGGATTAAAAATCTTTTGTCCCAAATAAAGGCATCTGGAATCAAAATAAAGCGTAAAAAGAATTTTTATTATTTTCAAGACTATGAAAAGTTTCAGATCATTTTGCCAATGGGAGTAGCGACACTTAGGCCTTATCTGTTTTTGGCCAGCATGCACCCAATTTTTAATCGTCAGGATATTGAAGAGCTGTTTAGCATTCACCGGGCGACAGCTAATCGTTGGCTAAAAGAGTGGCGCGAACAGGATTTAATTGTTCCGCAGGACGATGGTTTTGTGCTTAAAAATGCCAGGGGAAATGGCTGAAATCCTGATCTCGCTTTTCAATAAAAGCATTGCGTCCTTCAGTCGCCTCGTCTGAGGCATAAGCTAAACGAGTGGCCTCGCCAGCAAAAATCTGTTGTCCCACCAGTCCATCATCAATCAAATTAAAGCCAAATTTAAGCATGCGCATGGCCGTAGGGCTTTTGTTGTTCATGATTTTGCACCATTCTAACGCCTTTTGTTCCAGTTCGGCATGAGGGACAACAGCGTTACACATACCCATGTGATAGGCCTCTTCCGCAGAGTAATTAAGACCTAAAAAGAAGATCTCTCTCGCCCGTTTTTGGCCAATCTGCCTGGCAAGATAGGCAGAGCCATAGCCACTATCAAAACTACCGACATCAGGATCGGTTTGTTTAAAAACAGCGTGCTCTTTGCTTGCCAAGGTTAAATCACATACGACATGCAAACTATGCCCACCGCCGACTGCCCAACCGGGAACAACCGCTATAACAATTTTTGGCATAAAACGGATCAGTCTTTGAACTTCTAGAATATGTAGTCTGCCCAAGTGAGTTGGAGACCCGCTGCCAGCTTGATATTTATAGCCATCCTTACCACGAATACGCTGATCTCCGCCTGAGCAGAATGCCCATCCTCCATCTTTAGGACTTGGTCCATTGCCAGTTAAAATAACCGTGCCTACATCCGAAGTCATGCGAGCATGATCCAAGGCCTGATAAAGTTCATCGACAGTTTGTGGTCTGAAGGCATTGCGGACTTCTGGCCGGTTAAAAGCAATTCTGACCGTTCCTTGCGTTTTTGCCCTGTGATAAGTGATATCTTCAAAGGAAAAACCTGCAACTTCGTTCCACTGATCGGCCTCAAAAATAGCAGAAATTGTCTCACCCATGGCATAAGTCCTTTTCAAAAATTTGCTTCAAGTCGCCATTTATTCAACGTTCAATACAACTCGTCAATGGGCGAAGGTCAGTAATTTACAAAAAACAGAAAGACGTGCACAACATACTGTAATTATGGAGATTCTCAAACTCAAAAAGACATAGGCCTAGGCTGAACGCAGCTAGACCATGACAAATACATGATATATAAATTAGTCGGCAGGCAAATATGGTTATGTAAAATTTTTAAGGTGAGGCAGCTTATGAAATTGGAATATCCCTTTAATGTTTTTTTAGGCAAGGAGTTAGCAGCTGTTGACGATCCTGAGGCCCATTTGGAAAAAAGAATGCAAGAAATAAAGCAGAGAAGCTTGGAGTTAGACAGAGCTCGGAAAAAAATGAGCGCTGGGTACACTCAGGTTCTAGAGGGGCTACAGATGGCCTATCCCTCGGTTGATTTGAAAGATCCAAATTTGGTAGACTCGCCCAATCGCATGGCCCGTGCATTGATAGAGCTGTGTGCCGGATTGGGAACCAAAGATAGTGACACCTTTAGTACAGTTTTTCCTAATGAAAAATATAATGAAGTTATTTTATTAAAGAATATTGATTTTAATTCACTTTGTAGTCACCATTTTTTTCCTTTTACTGGTGTCGCTCATGTCGGATACCTGCCCGACGTCAGCTGCAAGGATGATAACGGCCATGTGGTTGGACTTTCAAAATTGGCAAGAATTGTTGATGTCTATGCCTGTCGACCACAGTTACAAGAGCGAATGTGTTTTAATATTATGGAAGCGATTAAGAATGAGTTAAGACCTGCTGGTGTCATGGTTGTGATAGAGGGCAGTCATGGTTGTCTCAATTGCCGAGGCGCCAAGAAGCAAGGTGCTATTATGATTACTTCTGCTTTAGATGGAAAATTTAAAACAGATATAAAGTTGCGTTCAGAGTTTTTAGAGTTAATTAAAAAATAATTTAAAGTGGAGAAATTGATGGAATCATGTTCTCGAAAAATACATTTTTGTTATGGCCACCGCGTGATGAGCCATGAAAATAAATGCGCAACATTGCATGGTCATAATGGAATTATATGGGTCCACGCCACACCTATACAAAGTCTAGATTCTTTGGGCAGGGTTGTTGATTTTTCTGTTTTAAAAGAGAAAGTGGGTGGATGGGTAGATAAAAATTGGGATCATACCATGATCTTGTTCAAGCAAGATGAAAAAACAGTGGAGCTGGTAAAGCAGGCACCTAGTTTTAAACCTGTATTTGTGATGGATGAAAATCCAACCGCCGAAAATCTGGCAAAATATTTGCTATGGAAGGTATGTCCCGAGGTGCTTAAAGGGCAAGGAGTGGTTGTTTATAAAGTAACTTTTTGGGAAACTGAAAATTGCCTGGCGGAGCAGACTCTAGACCCGACTTCACCCCATGTTCTGAATCTTTATTCTAAGGTTGTATAGCAGGGGGGGGCTGACTGCCTGGCAGAAAGAGGTAGGGTATGGCCTCTCCTAAAACACATTCAAATTGCATTGGTTTTAGCGGGATTTTAGTTTTTGCATCAATGCCATTAGCCACCAGTATCAGGACCTTCTCTTTATCTATTTTAAGCCTAATCCTGCGGCTGGTAGTGCTGTCTAAATTGGCCATCTCTGTTTTTAAGTCAACTCTGCCAATCATGAGTTCTTGATAGAAAAGTTCTTTATCCTTATTTATAAAATCAGATTTAAAATATTGGATTGAACGACCTTTATCTTTTGCATTGAAAATGCCAATGATGTGCGGTGAAAAGAACAAAACAAAAGCGGGGCCATTTTTGGTTTGGCATGTCAGTGACTTACCCAATAATTTTACCAGTTTTAAGCTTTCTTTGCTTTCATTGGAAGAGGGAGCTGATGATAAGTCCTCATTTTGCTGGCATGAAAAAAGCAGAGTAGAGATTAGAAAAAGCGCAAGAGGGTTACTGCCAATTAACAAAAATTGGCGAACTGTAGACAAAATCCATTTGATGAACATGATCATGGCCTTGGTTGGGGTGCATCTCTTTTGCTCTGATATAGAAATTGTGCCGGCCTTTTTGTAATTTTTCAAAAGAGATCGTATGTTTAAAGACCTTTTCTTCCTTGTTTGGGTAAAATTCTCGGATTTGTCTGCCATTTTGAACCACAATAATCTCAGTCAGAGGCCGCGTTCCCTTGATTTCAATATTTAGATTAAAAGGGCCATTTAGAGCACTCTCTTGGCCATTAATGATCTTTAGCTTTGAACTGTCTTGAGTGATGCTGGCCATGGCAACCATGCGTTTACCGGTTGAGGCAAATGTTCGTCGATCATACATTGCCTGCCATAAGGTCTGGCGGGTTATTTTTTGCTTTAAGTTCAGTAGTACACCGGTCAGACCGTGAATCCATGGATTACGAAAACGTCCATGGCCATGATGAAATGGCAGACCATGGCCATCTGAACCTGCAAGAAACCCAAAAGTTTGATCATTGGCGAGCCCATCTCTGGCAAAGAAGCCCTTAAACTCACCTCTAGTAAATTCTTTTAAAGGGTTGTCTAGGTCACTTTCAAAAAGGCCATGGACCGAATTGATTTCAAAATGCCTTTGTATCTTTGGATCGGCATATTCCCAATCGGTACCTGTCCATGAGGTATGATGAGGAGCTGTAAAAACCGGATAGTTTATTAATTGCTGGTAGAGCAAAGGAGTGTTGGAAAAATTGTATTTGTAGCTAAAAACAGGATTGGGAGCCTGGGCCTTAAAATAAATATTTTTATGTCCACTACCTCGCGGGATGACCGGGGTGGTCCATTCATAGGCCTGTATTGTGGTAAAGCCCGGTATGCTATTGAAGAGATCAGTAATGACCTTAACTTCAATGTATTGAGATGGAAATAAGCGGGAACCAACAATATTGTCGTGCTCAGTTAAAATAGCGAAATCCAGGCCATATTCGAAAGCACGGGCATAGATTTCATCGGCTGGGCCGGTGCCATCACTTAGGGCACTGTGCATGTGAACATCGCCAAAAAGAGTTCGAAACTGGCCTAAAACTGTCCTTTTTTTCGGTAGTGGTAACAGGTCATTGGCTTTGGAGTTAAGCCGTCTAACCGGTATAAAAGTCATGGGCTCCAGATTTAAATTGAGCTGAAATTTCTCTAAATGATTTTGCTTATGACCTCGTCTTACAAGATAGAGGACGTTGCCATCCAGCACGGCATCCATATAAATATCTCTGGCCCCCCACTCATCCAGGTCTAATGATATGTTTTGCAATTTATTGCCAGAAATAATATGTAAAAATGAGCCATGAGATGGTCTGGAAGAAAGTATCAGACCTGACTGATAGGTACCCCATAATTGAGGAAATTCAGCTCCCTGGTTTTCCTCTTTATTATTATTATTTTTTAAGGGATTGCTTATTTCAACTTTAAACAGATTATTAGCAGCATCGATTTTGAATACTGACCATTCTTTTAAAATTTCTTCTCTAGCACTGTGATGGTAAGTTAAGTAAAATTCTTCTCCAGAAGCCAGCAAGTCAGGTGCCGCATGGATTCCCGCTCCCTGTGAGAAATCTTGTATTTTGCTCCATTTCTTTTTCTCTAAAAATCGGCCTCGGATTTGGTAAGTTGGGTCGGCAGTGCCTGAATTCCATGGGGAAGGTTTCCACTCGTCCCATACAACTAAGGCTCGCGTTGAGTTAATTTTAATTTTCGGCCGTCTTGCCATAAATGTTCGGGACAAGATTTTACTTTCTTGTATGACGCCCGTTAGGGTATTGAAAACCTGGTAGGCAATATTCATATTTGTTTCAAGTGACTGTTCGTAAACTATGTGGAGAAGATTATTTTCGAAAGCGAAGTCGGCGTTGCAGGGAAATGAACCGACAGTGGAAATTTTATTTTCAGGTTCCATCTTAGGATATATTTTTTTAATCCATAGCTGGAGCCGGTTCTTTGAATTGACATCTTCAGCACTTGAGCCGCACCAGGTGATAAAGAGTTCGTCGCTGTGATTTTTCAAAAAATGAGGATGTGAGGCCACTTGAGAAGTAAAAATATTTTCTAAATGTAAATCAGTCAGAGAAAAAAAAGGTGAGTCACCTTTTGGCACCTGTACACTTCCAATCTTTAAACTTTCCACAGCGCCTTTTTCATTGAATTCGCTTACTGCTAAAAATAATTGTTCATCTATTAATGCAATACGTGGATATTTAGATAGCAGTGCTGCTCCAAAAAAATCTTTTTCCTGTCGTGTCACTCCCGTCAGTGGTTTTGAAATGATTAAATTGCTACAACTGCAGAGGATTACTGTTGCTATGCTGGCAAAAAGCCGACTTGAAATGCGCATTAAATTTCCCTGTTAAAAAAACAGAGACTATGGTCTGGGTATAAAAATGTCGACTTTTTTATAAGAATTCGGCTTTTGCTGCCATCTAAAATAAATTTATTCGGTGATTCCTCTCTCTTTCAGGGCATCTTGGCAGATCTGCTTAACTGAGTCGAATATTTTTGGGCGGCTACTACATTCACGATAAAAATTGATAATTTCCTCGTCATGGCCTGGTTGCGCTTTGCCAATTTTGGCCATTTCCCGAACGATGGCCATGGCCGTTTGTTCATCTTCTGATAATTCAGTTAGGGCAGTTTGGATAAAATCTTTGAAATCTTCTTTGGAAACGGGCTCAGAGTAATCTTCTTCATCAGCTTCATCACTGTCTTCATCGCTAACAATGCCATCTGGAGGGGTTGGACGTTCTTTAAATTGCGGTTCTTTTTTGTCCGCTTGCTTCTGGTCTTCGGATTGAGTAGTTGTCATGTCGGTCTGAGATTTATCATCTTCACCAGAGGCAGTAGAAGTTGTTTCTGTCCTGGAAGATGAAGTCTGTATGCCAGAATCGGGGGTTGAAGGAGAGCTGCTTTTGAAATACCAAACCAAGGCACCAGTGATGATGAGGGCCATGACTATAAATAAAATCCGCATAAATTCTCCCATTAAAAAATTATATCCCTCTGATTGTACAGTATTTTTATAAATCGTCTGGCCCTGGTTTGGAGGATTTAAAAAGATCTGATATGATGCTATGTGTAAGCATGCATGCCCCTAAATCAAACCCCCATTTTATAAATCTCTGGAAAGACGCTCCCTTAGTGCTTTCTGCCGAATATGAGGAGTATGAGCGGGCCTTAATATACTTTGAAAATAAACAAAGTGAGGAGGCACGATTTCTGCGCAAATTCTCAAAACAATCACCTCGTTATTTTTTTAAACTCTACCGTTGTGTCAAAGGTCTATTGCATGAAGGTATTTCTCTTAACATGCTAGGCAGTGGCCCTCTTTTACCGCTCTTATTGCAAAGTGGTCTGGAATTGATATCACTAGGGCGCAATAAACTGGGGCAACAGGGCCAGGCATTATTTATACTAGGAGGATTTATTGATTTGAAAATTTCTTCATATCTTAGTAGTGAGAAATTTTATTGCCTTGTGTTGAATTTGTTAAAAAAAATACTAGTTGAGGGTATGAAATTTTCAAAAAAAGCTGAGCAAAGAACAAGAGAACTCTACTATCTTACTTATTCTAAGAAACTGGTTTATTCTTATTTTTCTGATTAACAGGGGATTTAATATTCGTTTTTGAAGTGATGAAAAATGGCACGCGCCTTTAGATTGGCCTTTACCATCGCTTCAAAATTTCTCATCATAGCAGCAAAAATGCTTGGGCCATTTTCTTTGCCCTCAAGCACCAAAAGTGCATAGGCCATGGCCTCATAGGTA